>Ga0136611_10001402_pt1 | contig 16737 bp, 17 predicted proteins | sample AntDrymUQ2232306_2_FD_106645 | JGI IMG/M metagenome (GOLD analysis project Ga0136611, IMG submission 106645) | Polar desert sand microbial communities from Dry Valleys, Antarctica - metaG UQ223 (23.06) | ecosystem: Environmental > Terrestrial > Soil > Desert | place: Antarctica: Dry Valley...
TCTCACGGGCCTCACTGACGAGCCGGGGCGTGAAACGCGCCGCACCCAGAAGGATCAGGCGAAGAAAGCGGTGAAGTGCGATATGTGCAAAGACCTGTCGGATGGTCCGGCGTGCGTGCGTGAGTGCCCTACGGGAGCCGCCATTCGCGTGAGTCCCGAGAATTTCCTCGAGTATTCAGGTCGCTAGCCTGCGGCGGCTTTTTCGGGCTCTTTCGTTAAGGCCGCGCTGCCGAAATAACGATGTCGAGACCGTTCGCCCCCGGAGCCACGGGCCGACTGTAGCCCTGTGGGTCACCCGGCTGTGCTGTTGCACTGCCGCTACGGGAGATACGCGCCCCGACGACCACCTGTTGCTGGTCGGAGAGCTTGACGCCTGCCACCATGGAAGAGCGGTCGTCGAGCGTGAACTCGAGCGGCAGGTCTTTGGCCTGAGCGCGAAGAATTGCGACCGGCATGCGCGGGCCCTCCACCGCACGCGCGAACACAAACAGCGTATCGGAGGGCGATACCGTCTTCGCATCCGCCTGCGCGAGGCGTACCACGCCGCTGATCGCAGCTCCGCGACTGGCAGGCGGCGCCTTCCCCGCCTGTGCTGGGGCCGCCGCGGTGCTTTCGCGGGGTGGTGATCCCGCTGCGAGCGCGCGTGTTTCCGTAATGCTCGTGCGAACGGACTCCGCAAATTGCGACTGCGGTGCTACGCGAACGATGTGCTCCCAGTGCAGAAGCGCGGCTGTGTAGTCGCGCTTGCCGAAGGCGACGGTCCCTGCAAGCGCACGCGCCTTCACATTGTCGCTGTCGAGCTTGAGCGCAGTGCTGATCAGCCGTTCAGGCTCGCCTGCCAGACTTTGTCCCTGCGCCATCGCAAGCGCATCGGCATAATCCGCGAACAGCTGCGCGTCATCCTTCACCCGCGCCGTGGCATTCGCATATGCGAGGGCGGCTTCTCCGAAACGGCCGAGCGCGACGTACGATCGCGCGAGCATGATCCACCCATTCGGATTTTCCGGATCGGCGTGAAGCCGGGCAGCGAGCCCATCCACGAGCGCTTCGACGTGACGCGACTCTGCGCCGTGCGGGCTCGATGCTGCTGCCATGCCCGGGGATACCGCAGCCGGGGTACCCACCAGAAGGTACAGGCCAAACGCGAGAAGCGGCGCGGTTGCAGCCAGTGCGAATGCGGCGAGCCGCGACCCCAGGCGGCTCTGCACTGGGCGAGCGGCTGCGCTCGTGTCTTCAAGCAGACGCGCTTCGATCTCACGTACCAGCTCGTGGCGCCGCTCGCCACTGAGGGCGCCCGATTGTACGTCCGCGTCCAGCTCGCGGATTTGCGCCCTATAGATCTCGACGTTGGTCGCGTCGCGACTGCTGCTGATAGGGCGCCTGCGCTTCTGCACCAAAGGAACGAGGACGAATGCCATGGCCCCGGCGAGCAACATGCTGGCGACAAACCAGAACATCATCAGCCCTTGTTCTCGCCCTCAGCCAACAGCGCCGCAGCACGCGTGCGTTGCTCATCGGTCAGCGCCGCCGCCGTGGTGTCTCGTTTCGCGCGTACCCATCTCAGGAGGAGCGTGATCGCGATCAACAGGAGCAGGGCCGGCCCGAACCACAGCGGGACCGTGCTTGCCGTGAGCGGCGGGCGATAGCGGACGAAGTCCCCATAGCGCTCCACCATGTAATCGATGATTTCGTCCCTGCTCTTGCCCTGCCTGATCTTGTCCCGCACTTGCTCGCGCAAATCCACCGCGAGCGGCGCGCTCGAGTCTGCAATCGTCTGATTCTGGCAGACGAGGCAGCGCAGCTCTTCCGCGATCGCCGTCACCTTCTGCTCCAGTGCGGCGTCTTCAGCAGCGGGCTGCGCAGCTTGTGGATGCAGCGTGAAGCAAAGTATTACCGCCGCAAGCAGAGTCAGGTGCTTAGGCATCGCGCTCGAGCTGTTCGAGGAGCGGCAGGATCTTCTGGCGGAGGATTTGCGGGGTGACCGCGCCGATGTGTTTGTAACGGATCGTTCCGCGCTTATCGATTACGTATGTCTCAGGGACGCCGTAGACGCCGTAATCGATCCCCACCGCGCCTTTTGGATCGTATGCCGATGCTCTGTAGGGGTCGCCGTACCGCTCCAGCCAGCGAATCGCGTCGTCTTGGGCATCCTTGTAGTTCAAACCATAGACCGGGACGACGTTTGCCTTAGCGAGATCGATCAGCAGCGGGTGCTCGTCGCGACAGCTCGCGCACCACGAAGCCCATACATTCAGCATCCAGACCTTGCCGAGCATGTCTTTCGGCGACACGTACCGGTTGTGCGCATGCAACTGCGGAAGCTCAAAAGCTGGAGCGGGCTTGCCTACGAGCGGCGAAGGTACTTCCCGAGGATTGAGCCGGAGCCCCGCGCCAAGCAGGACAAGCAGTGCCGCGAAACACGCGAGCGGCAGCATAAACCGCGGCAGCGACCGACGTGCCCCAGGCGCGTCCTCGCTCATGATCGGCCCGGCGCCGCTGCAAGCGGCGCCGCCTGAACGCTGGGGCGAGCATCCTGCGCCGGCGCGCGCAGCCGATAGCGGCGATCGGCGATTGCGAGCGCGCCGCCGAGCGCCATGATCAGACAGCCGCCCCAGATCCAGCCAACGAACGGTTTGTGCTGTATACGAACGACCCACGCCTGGTCGGAGGCCGCATCGCCGAGGGCCACGTACAGGTCGCGCGTAAACCCCGAATCGATAGCGGCTTCGGTCATCGGATTCTGCTGCACGAGGTACATCCGCTTTTCCGGGTAGAGCACGACGACCGGCGCGCCATTGCGGGTGACCTCGACCGTGCCGCGAATGCCGGTGTAATTCGGGCCGTCGAATTCGCGCACGCCGCCGAAGCGAAAGGCGTAGCCGGCGAGCTCGGTCGATTCACCCGGCACCATGCTCGCATCTTTCTCCGTGCCCCAGCCCTTGACCAGGGTCACGCCGGTGACGAATACCGCGATTCCGATATGAGCGGTGAGCATGCCGTAGAAGCTGAGCGAGGGCGAGCGAAGCTTCCCAAGAAGCTTCGGCGACGAGCTTGCGGACACCCGCTGTACCAGGTGCGTGATGCTCGAAGCCACGATCCAGGTTGCGCAGAGCAGCCCGAAGCTCACACCTAACGACCAGCGTCCGCTCACCGCCGGCAGAACGAGCGCAACGATCACGCTCACGCCCGCCGCCCAGCGAAGGCGTATCGCGAGCTCCGGCAGCCGCGCGCTTTTCCAGCGCACGAGCGGCCCCACTCCCATCAGAAAAAGCGCCGGCGCCATCAACGGCACGAACACTGTCTCGAAGTATGGTGGGCCGACCGAGATCTTGCCGAGGCCGAGCGCATCGAGCGCGAGTGGATACATGGTCCCGAGCAGCACCGCTGCCGCGGCGACGACGAGCATGACGTTATTCAGAAGCAACATCGTCTCGCGCGAAACGAGCTCGAATACGCCACCCGAGCTCACGCGCGACGCACGCACCGCAAACAGCACAAGCGATCCGCCGATGACGACGCCTACGAAGCCGAGAATGAATATACCGCGCGCTGGATCGGTCGCGAAGGCGTGCACGGATGTCAGCACACCCGAGCGCACGAGGAACGTGCCGATGAGACTCAGCGCAAACGCGGCGATCGCGAGAAGGACTGTCCAACTCCTGAACACGCCGCGCTTCTCTGTCACCGCGAGCGAGTGTATGAGCGCAGTGCCGACGAGCCACGGCATGAACGACGCGTTTTCCACTGGATCCCAGAACCACCAACCGCCCCAGCCGAGCTCGTAATACGCCCACCAGCTTCCGAGCGCGATGCCGAGCGTCAGAAAAACCCACGCAGCAGTCGTCCAGGGGCGGGACCAACGCGCCCACGCCGCATCGAGTCGCCCGGAAATCAACGCGGATATCGCGAAGGCGAACGCGACTGAGAAACCGACATACCCCATGTACAGCATTGGCGGATGGAAGACCATTCCAGGGTCCTGCAGAAGTGGATTTAAATCGCGCCCATCCATTGCTGCGGGAAACACACGATCGAAGGGATTGGAGGTAAACAACATGAATGCGATGAAACCGATGCTCACAAGGTTCATCACACCCAGCACGCACGCAACCATGTCATCCGGCAGCCTCCGACTGAAGGCAGCCACGGCAGCGGTCCATCCGGACAGCATGAGCATCCACAACAGCAGTGAGCCTTCGTGCCCACCCCATACGCCGGCAATTCGATACGGCAGCGGCAGTCGCGAATTGGAATGCGAGACGACGTATTGCACCGAAAAATCGTTCGTTACGAACGCGTGGGTGAGACAGGCGAAAGCGATCACGATGAACACGAGCTGACCGGCGGCTGCTGGCCTCGCGACAGCAATCCACGCCCCTTGCGCACGCATTGCGCCCCCGACCCCGAGCACGGCGCCCGCAAGCGAAATCCACAACGCGAGTGTCAATGCGAATTGGCCGATCTCCGGGATCATGGTGTTACCTTCGGGTTCGTCAGCTGAGCACGTCGAGCCTGTTCCATTGCGTGCGCCGCTTCCGGTGGCATGTAATTCTCGTCGTGTTTGGCGAGCACTTCATTCGCCACGAACACCCCGCCCGCCTCTTGCCGGCCTTGCGTCACGACACCTTTGCCCTCGCGGAACAGATCCGGAAGCATTCCTTTGTAAACCACGGGAATGCTCCGAACGGTATCGGTTACGACAAACTGGACTGTGAGACCGTCGGTAGATCGCCTGACGCTGCCCTCGGCAACAAGGCCGCCGATTCGAAAAGGCCGGTCTCTAGGCGCCTCCTGCGCGGCCACCTGCGTCGGCGTGAAAAAGAACACCAGGTTCTTCTGAAATGCATTCAACACGAGCGCCGCGGCAACGCCAAGCGCGCCGAGCCCTGCTACAAACGCAATCAAGCGCTTACGTCGCGGGGTCACAGCGCGGGTTCATCCGTAAGTTGCGCTTGCAAGCGCCGCCATGTCCTACGTTGACGTCGCAAAACGCCCGAGACCTCGAATGCGAGCGCCGCCAGCGTCATCGCGTACGAACCCCATACATACACTCCATATCCGCCCATCTGCACGAAGTCTGCAAAGCTGCCCCAATTCATGACTGTTTCCGAAGATACGCTGCCACCCAGGGGCTCGAGCCTTCGCGCTCGAGTATCAGCGACCGCACGCGCACGCACGCAATCGCAATGCTGTACAGCCAGAAACCGACGGTGACGAGCATCATACCTGTGAACATGCTCGCCGCCATCGTCGGCGCATTGGTAAAGCTCACGGATGCCCCCTGGTGCAAAGTGTTCCACCACTTCACGGAGAAGTAGATGATGGGAATGTTGACGAGGCCGGTCACGGCCAGAATCGCGGCAGCCTTGTCGGCGCGGCGCGAGTCGTCGATGGAGGCGTGCAGTGCCATGAATCCGAAATAGAGAAATAGAAGGATGAGCTCGGAAGTGAGCCGCGCGTCCCATACCCACCAGGCTCCCCAGGTCGGCTTTCCCCAAAGCGCACCGGTCCAAAGCGCAATGAATGTAAACAACGCCCCCGTCGGCGCGAGCGCGAGCGCCATCATGCCGGAAAGCCTCGTGCGGATCACAAGGCCCGCAGCAGCCCAGAAGGCCATAACCACATAGATGAACATCGACATCCACGCAGCAGGAACGTGAATGAAGATGATGCGGTAAGCTTCGCCTTGCTGCGCGTCGGTGGGGGCTACGAAAAAGCCGATGTAAAGGCCGACACAGATCAGCAGCGGAGCGCACACCCCGCACAGGCGCGAGAGCTTTCCAGCAAGGGGGAAGAACGTCACGGGCGAGGCATAACGGAACACGCTCGAGCGCGCGTGCAAAAGTTTTGCGTCAGACATCTATCTCCTCCTCGTACGCATCATGCAGCGCCGCGCAATGCCGTAGACACGGCCCAGGGTGCGAGCACGCAGGCGGAAACGATCATTGCCGTAAGCAGCATGAAGTGGGCTGAGGTATCGAGCCCTGCGCCTGCGGCGTTGACCAAACCCGTGCCCAGCACCAGCACCGGCACATACAAGGGCAGCACCAGCAGCGACACGAGAACCCCTGCTCCACGCGCGCCGAGCGTCAACGCTGCGCCAATGGCGCCGATCAGGCTCAACACCGGCGTGCCGAGAAACAGCGAGGATGTGAGCGCGAGCATAGCGCCAGGCGCGAGATCGAACTGAAGCGCGAGCACCGGGCTCAGCACGACGAGCGGCAGGCCCGCCGTCAGCCAGTGCGCGATGATCTTGCCCGAGACGATCGCACCGATCGGGCTCGCCGAGAGCAGCATCTGGTCGAGCGTTCCGTCTGTATGGTCCACGGAAAATAGTCGCGGCAGTGTCAGCACGGATGAGAGCAGCGCGGCTACCCACACGACGCCGGGCCCGATGTTGCGAAGGAGCTCTGCATCGGGCGTCGTCGCGAGCGGAAAGAGGCTCACCACGACAGCGAAGAAAACAACGGCCGTCAGCACGTCCGCGCGTCGGCGCGTCGCGACAAGCAGGTCGCGCCTGACGATACAAACCAGGACAGTCATCATGACACGCTCTCACTCAGCACGAGCTCGCGGGCGCCGGCGCGCAATCGTGGGAGCCGGTCGTGCGTCGTCATGATGACCATACCACCACGGGCGCAATGCGTTTCCACCAGACCGGAGACGTACTCGACCGCGCTCGCATCGAGTGCGCTGAACGGTTCGTCCAGCAGCCACAGCGGCTTGTCTTCTGCAAGCACCAGACGCGCGATCGCGGCTCTGCGTCGCTGTCCCTGCGACAGGGTACGGACCGGTTCGCGCGCACAGCGGTCGAGTGCAAGTGCCGCCAGCGTGCGCGTGACGAGCCCATGATCTGGCTTGACGTGAGACAGGACGCAGGCGATGCGAAGATTTTCCGATGCCGTGAGATCCTGGTTGAGTCCGTCTGCGTGACCGACATAGGCAAGGCCGCGGCTGTAGTCTTCGTGAAGACCATTGATCGCCGCCCCGTTCCATCGCACCTCACCCGCTGATGGCTCGAGCAGCCCGCACGCTATTCTGAGCAAGCTCGACTTTCCGCTGCCGTTTGCGCCGACGACATGAAGCAATTCGTGCGGCTTCAACGCGAAAGACACACTCCGGAACAGCATCCGGTCGTTCCGCTCACACGCGAGTTCGACAGCTTGTAACAATCGAGGAAGGGTTGAAGGCGCGACTAAGCGCGCGAATCTGCGGTTATAGCTGCAATTGCCAGTGACGGCCGTGCCCTGCTACACTGGATCGGTCTTAAGTGACTGATTTTACATGATCCGAGCCTGACCCAAGAGTTCGCCCGGACCCGCGGAATCGGAGTGTATGAGCTTTCACGTTTCAACGTTTCTCCGGCTGGCGCTGCTTGCGCTCTCGTGCAGCGGGGCCGTCCCAGTCGCGCTCGAGTGAGTGCGGGCTGCGAGTAGTCGACCGGCCGGCGAACCGCAGCGCTTCCGCGCCGGCTGTGTAGGGTCTACTCGAGGACGACATGGCAAACGTGACTGAAGACGCACTGCGCGCACAGCAGGCGGGTGCACGCAATACGCTCGCCGCTTTCAGCGTAGTGCCCACCAGCGCAGCGCTCGGCGCAGAAATTCACGGCGTTGACTTCTCCTTGCCCGTACCCGAGGACGTAAAGGCCGCTTTGCGTAAAGCATGGGCCGAACACCTTGTGTTGCTGGTGCGAAATCAGAACATCGACGATGAAGCGCTCATCGTAACGGCGGGTATCTTTGGTCCGCCGCACACAGCCGCTTCCCGCCAGTACCACCTCAACGTCGGCAAGCAAGTCGACGATAAGCACATGCTCTCGCGGCATCCGAGCGTAAGCATCATTTCGAACCTCGACGCAGACGGCAACCCGGTACTGGACAACGGCGGGCTTGGGAGCTACGAAGTCGCGTGGCACACGGACAATTCGTATGTTGAGGTGCCCCCGGCTGGCAGCATGCTCTATTCCCTCGAGGTCCCGCCTCCCGGCTCCGGCGGCGACACATCGTTCAACAATCAATACCTCGCCTATGAGGAATTGCCCGCGGAGCTAAAACAGGCGATCGAGGGCAAATCTCAAGTGCACGACTCGACGCGGAACAGTGCGGGCATCCTCCGCCCCGGTGTAAAGCTTGCGGCGACGCCGGAGGAAGTACCGGGCCCGACGCATCCGCTGGTTCGCGTACATCCCGTGACCGGAAAGCGCGCGCTCTACCTCGGCCGCCGCCGCGACTGGCCTTCGAACTACATCATCGGCATGTCGAACGCGGACAGCGAAGCGCTGCTCGACAAGCTTTGGGCGCACGCGACGCAGCCCAAATACGCGTGGACGCACAGGTGGAGCGTCGGCGAATGGGTGCTGTGGGACAACCGGTGCTGCATGCACTACCGCACCGAGATCGACCTCGCGCACCGGCGGGTCATGCATCGCACGACCATCAAGGGCGAGCCCGTCGCCGCGCCCTGGGGTCGAGACGAAGCGCGGGATCAGACAACGGGCATCTGAATCTGCCCTACGGCTTGCCACGGCGTCTTGCTCCGCCACCCGCCGCCGCATAAGCTCGAGTCTGCAGCGGTTTTCTCAATGCACACCGGTCAAAACCGGGTTCCAGAACACCTTCAGGTGAGATCACCATGAAAAGCCAGGCACCACGCGCCCTCACGCGCGTGCGCAGCGTCTTGCTGGGCGTCGCGGTATGTCTGACCACTGCCGCTTGCCAAACCACTTCGACAGGACCCGAGCTCGACGCGGCGGATATGAGCCCACCGAAGCGCATGGTCACGCAGGGGCGCGCCAGGACAATCGTCGAGAACCTGACCCGGTGCGCCTATACCCACCCAAAGATGAACGTGCGCGTGGCCGCCGTGGGCGAGATCACCGCCACTGACGGCACCGTGATCACCATGCCGGCGGTGACTGCGCTGCAGAAAGGCCTCGGGCCGCAGAGCGTCGACCTTTATAACGAATGCAACCAGGTGACGCCAAAGAATTCCGCCGAAGTCTCAACCGCCAACGTGCCCGTGATCGACGTGGATGCGGACGGAGAGGTCATCACCGGCTTCATCGTCGCTGACAACTATTACGAGATGTACGTGAATGGGAAGCTCGTGTCGGTGGACAACACGCCGTATACCCCCTTCAATTCGGCGATCGTCAAATTCAGGGTGAAGCGGCCCTACACGCTTGCCTTCCTCGTGGTGGACTGGGACGAGCATCTCGGGCTCGGGATGGAAGTCTTCCCCGTGCCGGTCGTGCAGACGACCACCAAGTTTTACCCCGGCGACGGAGGGCTGATCGCGCGATTCTCAGACGGCACGGTCACGGACGGCTCATGGAAGGCGCAGACCTTCTACATCGGGCCGCTGATGGATCCGAAAGAAGTCGTCGAGCGCGGCAACGTCCACGACACCCCCAACCTCGGCGGGCGCACGCATCCCCACGCGCGTAAGCCGCCGTGCGAGATGAGCTGCTATGCCGTGCACTATCCGATTCCCGCTAACTGGCAGTCGCCGCGGTTCAACGACTCGAACTGGCCGCGTGCATGGGAGTTCACCGATCAGGAAATCGGCGTAACGAACCTGCCCGCTTACACACGCTACCCCGAGCTGTTCCGCGACGCGCGCTGGATCTGGTCGCAGAACCTGGTGCTCGACAACGTCGTCATCGCGAGGAAAACCGTGCGCTGAAGTCGGGCGCCTTCGACGGTGCGCCGCGGCGAGCCTGGTTCTATCGACCCAGGCTGAAAAACGAGAAGCTCGCGAACGCGTGCGGCGACCGCGCCAGATCCTGGCAGCCCCGAACAGGGCATCAGAAAAGCGAAACTGAACAATGCAAAAAAGCGAGAAGAGCGATCCACGGAGGCTCATCCGTTCGATCGACGCGGTCGACGCCGGCCTCGGCGCGGCCGGATACATCGCCAGCCGCCGAATCTCCACTGCCATCTATATCGCGCAGCATTTGCGGAAGCCCATTTTGGTCGAGGGTCCGGCCGGCGTCGGCAAAACCGAGCTCGCCAAGTCGCTCGCATCGTGGCTCACGCTGCCTCTGATCCGCATGCAGTGCTATGAGGGACTCGACGAGTCCAAGGCGCTCTACGAATGGAAGTACGGTAAGCAGCTCCTGTATACGCAAATCCTCCGCGAGAAGGTCGGGACGCTGATCGGCGGCGCGAACGACCTCGGCAGCGCGCTCGAGAAGCTGCACGGCTTCGGCGATATTTTCTTTTCGAAGAGCTTTCTCGAACCGAGGCCCCTGCTGCGCGCCCTGGAGCAACCGGGTGGCGCTGTCCTGCTGATCGACGAGATCGACAAGTCCGATCAGGAGTTCGAGGCCTTCCTGCTCGAGCTCCTCTCCGACTACCAGGTCACCATACCCGAGATCGGCACCGTCACCGCGTTGGTGCCGCCGATCGTCCTCCTCACCTCGAACTCCACGCGCGACTTGGGCGACGCGCTCAAGCGCCGCTGTCTGCACCTGTACATCGGCTTTCCCGATGAGAAACTCGAGGCGCGCATCATCGCCTCACGCGTGCCCGGCATCGATTCACGCTTGCTCGCCCAGCTCGTTGCTTTCGTGCAGCAGCTGCGGGGACTCGATCTGAAAAAACTTCCTTCTGTCAGCGAATCGATCGATTGGGCCCGCGTGCTGGTGCTGATGCACACGGCCGTCCTGGGGGAAGACATCGTGCGTGACACGCTCAACGTGCTGCTTAAGTTCGAGTCTGATGTCGACGCGGCCGGTAAGCGTATCGCCGAGCTCACGAGAAAGGCACAGCATGCGGTCGTGATGGAGCGCTGATGCCTGCTCTCCATCCCGAGCGGCGGGTTTCGATAACGGCAGCCGCGAGCGAGCCGCTGCGCCGCTTCCTTCAGGTAGCCCGCGGGGCCGGGCTGCGCGTCTCCGCGGCAGAGGGAATCGACGCCGCCCGCGCGCTCGATCTGATCGGATTTTTCGACCGCACCCTCCTCAAGGATACGCTCGGCATGGTCCTCGCCAAGACTGCCGACGAGAAGGTGCTCTACGAAGAAACATTCGAGCTTTACTTCCAGCGGCACGAATTTTCCGACTGGGCCCCGTCGGAAGCGCCGGAAGGCACCCAGGCGCAGCACGTAGATGCGCCGGCGACGAATGGCTCGCGGGAGATCGGGAGCCCGGGCGTGCGATCGTTGTCCGAGCTTCTCGAAAGCGATGACCCTACCGCTCTATCCACGGCCATGGAGCTCGCGGCTCACGAGTCGGGCATCCATAAGATTCGTTACCTCACACAGAAAAACCGCTACGTGCTGGAGATTTTGAATCGCATGGGCTTGCCCGGTGTGCAGCGGGAGATCGATGCTCTGCTGGCGGCAGAGACACCCGATGGCGCGGCCCGGGCGCAACGGATGCAAGCACGGGTCGAGCGGCTGTGGGATTCGGCGCGGGACTTTGTCGAGCGAAGCCTCCTCCTTTTCGCACGGGGTGAGACCGAAGAGTTGCGTGAAAGGGTTCTCAAGTCCGCGCGCCTCGTGAATCTCGACAGGCATCACCTCGAACGGACTCGCGTGCTGGTGCGAAGAATGGCGAAGCGGCTCGCTACACGTCACGCAAGGACGCGGCGGCGACGCCGGCGCGGCCAACTGGACATGGGCCGCACGCTGCGGCGAAACATGGGCTGGGGCGGCATTCCGTTTCTCACGGTGTGGAAACAGAAGCGGATCGAGAAAGCGCGCGTCATGGTCCTCTGCGACGTTTCGGGCTCCGTCGCCTGGGTGTCGCAGTTCCTGCTCATGTTTCTCTATGCGCTGACCGAGGTGCTGTCGGACATTCGGTCGTTTGCCTACTCCGGCTCACTCATCGAAGTCAGCGACATCCTCGAGCATCGGCCATTCGACGACGCCATTGCTGAGGTCATGGCCTCCATGGGCTACGGATCCTCGAACTACGGCAATGCGCTCGCCGACTTCGAACAGAGCTGGATGAAAGACGTCACGAACAAGACAACCGTTATCATTCTCGGGGATGCGCGCGGCAACGGAACGGATCCCCGCACCGAGATCCTCGAACGCCTGTCAAAGCGCGCAAAGCGGCTTATCTGGCTGAACCCGGAGCTCCGCTCCTCGTGGGGCACGGGGGATTCCGACATCCATCGCTACGCGCCTTACTGCAACGTCGTGCGGGTATGCAGCAGCCTCAACGACCTCGAGCGGGTCATCAGCGATCTACTGGATGAGGCCGCCTGAACGCGCCGGCTGTTACTTCACGTAACTGTCGGGGTCTTGACTGAATTTATTTCGACACTCGAGCGTGTCGAAGTAATACCACGTTCCGTCGTGAAACTGCCGTGTTCCCATCTTTGGGTCGACTTCCTTCGCGCCGCCCGGGGTGGTCCCCGTTCCCATCTTCGCAGCCGCTTCGTCAACCGGCTGCTGACATACCGGACACTTCGCCATGATTATTAGCGCTCCCTTGGTTGCTTCGTTATGCCGTTGCTGTGGCCGCGGTGCGCGCCGTCGACGCAGGCGCGGAGCTATCCTGCACAACGCCGTCTTCCGGAACGACCGGGACCGGCTGGCCGAGCACGACCTGCCCGGGCATGTCGATAAGCGCGCGCGCGATGCGCGCGCGGTGCTCGAACGCCGTTCCCATCCGCATCGTCCACGCAGACACGCGACGGAACCACAGCTGCAGATCGAACTCCATCATGAAGCCGATGCCGCCGTGGATGCTCTGCGAATTGCGAACGGCCGCCTCGCACTTCTCGTTACAAAACGCCTTTGCCTGAGAAACCTCGACCGAGGCCGGAAGACCCTGGTCGAGCCTCCATAGCGCCTCGAACGTCAGCAGCTCGCCGCCGTCCACCCAGATCTGCATGTCGGCGCACGTGTGCTGGACGGACTGAAAAGCACCGATCGGCTGGCCGAAGGCCTGACGAAACTTCGCGTACTCGATCGCCATCTCAGTGTCCTTGCGCGCCGCGCCGACCATTTGCGCACACAGCAACGCAGTGCCACGGTCGAGCATGCGCTCGACGATCGGCCAAGCCTCACCCACCGGACCGATGACGTTGGCCTGTGGAACTCGTACATCCTTGAACGACACCTCGCTCTGTTTGTCCTTCGCAAGCGTAATAAGCGCCGTGTGGCTGATGCCCGCGGAACGCGCGTCGACAATGAACAGGGTAAGGCCCTCGGCGCCTTTGGAGCCGGCGCTCGTTCTCGCCACTACCAGGCAGTGATCTGCGGCCGGGAAAGCGTCGACGAAAAGCTTCGTGCCTTGAAGCACGAAATGATCATCCTGTGCCCGCGCACTCATCTGCACCGCCTCAGGGATGAAACGGGGATCGCGTTCCGTGAACGCCCACGTCATTACCGATTTTCCCGACACGACATCGGGAAGATACTTCTGCTGCTGAGCACCCGACCCATCACGAGCGATCGTGAGAGATGCAACGGCAGTACTGTGCAGCGGCAACGGCGCGAGCGCGCGTCCGGCCTCTCGTAGAACCAGGCCCAGATAAACCAGAGGCATGTTCGAGCCGCCGACTTCTTCCGGGAGGCACATCCCCTGCCATCCGAGCTCGGCCACTTTCTCCCAGAGGTCTTTGGGGTAGCCCAACGGATCGGTCTCCATCGCTCGCACGAGTGCGGTGGAGCACTCGCCTTGCAGGAATTCACGCGCGCTGTCGACGATCAGGTTTTCGTCATCGTTCAGTAAGACGTCCATTTACTTTGCCTCCACTTTTTTGGCCGACTTGCGCGATGACGGCAGCCCGAGCCCGCGGCGCGCCACCTGGTCGCGCATCACCTGCACGCTGCCGTGATTGATGCCGGACTGAAAAGACCCCATCACGTTGTGCGCGAAGACTCCGTCCTCGATCGCGTGTGGAGAGGTTCGCAGCAGGCTCCCGTACGGTCCCAGCATCTGCGTGATCGCTTCGGTGATGCGCACGCCGTGCTCCGGCGCCCACACCTTTTCGGCAGAGCCCTCATAGGAGAAGCTTCCCCCTCGTTCCACGATCGACATGCTTCGCATGGTCATGAGCCTGCACACCTGCGCTTCGATCCAGAGCTCGGCGATCTTGTCGCGGATTGCCGGATCCTTGCCGGGCGCAAAGCCATCGAACGTATTGTTCTTGACCCAGTTAACGATGTCTTCGTCGCGGCGCACAGAGATGAGGTAACGCGCAGCGCCGACGCGGTCGAGGTTCAACCCCATTGAACCCACGCGCCAGCCTTTGTTCTCCTCGCCGAGAAGACATGATTTGTGCACGCGCACGTCATCGAAGAATGTTTCGTTCGTACGCGCCGCGCCGTACGTCGTATCGACGGGCGCCGTCGGATTGTTCTGTATCGTCCATAGCGGGCGCACCGTGATGCCGGGGGTATCCATCGGAAAAAGAAAAATGGAAATACCCTCATGCTTCGGTGCGTCCCGGTTTGTGCGACCCATGAGATAGATGTGCGTGGCCGAATGCGCCGCCGTGGTGTACATCTTCTGGCCATTGATCACGTAGTGATCGCCGTCGCGAACCGCGCTACAGCGCAGGTTCGCAAGGTCCGCACCCGCATGAGGCTCGGTGAAGCCGAGACAGAAAGAGACCTCTCTCTTGATCAAACGCGGAATGTAGTACTGCTTCTGTTCCTCCGTGCCCGCTGCCATGATCGCTGGCGCGCCGCTGCCGCCCAGCGCGACATTCACGCCGGCGCGGGTCAGCTCCTCCTCGACGATGTACTGTGTGATGCGATCGCCGCCCTGTCCGCCGTACTCCTTCGGATAGGTGATACCCAGCCAGCCCCGCTGGTACAGCGTTTTGTATAGCGCAGTGGCTTTGGGACCCTGGCCGCGCGAGCGCTGCGCCCCGGCGTGCGGATCCAGCTCCTCGGCGACATCCGGTGTGACGTTTTCCTTGGCGAATTGACGCACTTCGCGCCTGAGCGCCTCCTGCTGTCGGGTATATGCGAAATCCATGATTTTTCCTTCTGGTAATGTAAGTCTCAAGTAACGCTTACGTGCGGCCCAGTGCCCCTATTCGATTCCCAGTCGCTTCTTGTAGTCGCGATCCCAATAAGCAAGGCGTCCTAACGCAACGCGCTCGTCCATGCCCATTTCGAACACCGGGCGGGCTTTTACGGGTATGTCCGCGAGGATTCCGGCGCTTTCCAGCGCCTGACAACGCGATTCATCGTATCCGAGAATGTCGCGGAGAACTTCACGATTGTGTTGGCCGAACGTCGGTGCGGGCTCGCGCACGTGCATGTTCCCCTGGCCGAATCGCCAGGGGCGGCCGATCATCGGCCGACGCGTCCCCATCCCGCGCTCCTCGGGAAATTCCATTGTTTCCAGTAAGCCACGGTTTTTCAAGTGGGGATCGAAGTGAAGGTCGCGACCGTCCAACACCGCGCCAGCCGGCACCCCCGCGGCCTGCAGGCGCTCCATGGCCTCGATCTTCGTCACATCTTTCGTCCAGACCGAGATGATCTCGTCGATTGCGTCGTGATTCGCGCGCCGTGCGGTTTCAGTGGCAAATCGCTGATCGTTCGCGAGCTCCGGCCGCCCGATGACAGCGCAGAGCGCGCCCCACTCCTCGTCATCCCGAACACTGAGCACGCACCAGGCATCGTCTCCCGCGCAACGATAGGACCCCTGCGGGGCGAATTGCCGGTGGCGATTGCCTATCCTTTCGCCCTGTGCTCCGTTCGCTATCGAGTCGAGAATATATTCGGAAACGTTGAAGCACCCAAGCTGATACATCCCGACATCGGCCCACAATCCTCGACCGAACCGCCGGCGAAATCTCAGGCCGAGCAGTGCCGCGGTCGTGCACGCCCACGTCGCGAGAAAATCGACGTATGACTGCCCTGCCTTGGAGGGCTCACCCCCGCGGTAGCCGGTGATCGCAGCCAGACCATGCGTCGCTTCCTGAGTCGTGGCCTGCGCAGGATAGTTCGAGTAAGGCCCTCCGTGGCCGTAACCCGTATTGGAAACCATGATCATGCCCGGATTGAGGGCCTTGAGATTCGGATAGTCGAGACCCCAGCCCCGCATCACGCGGGGCGTAAAGTTCTCGACCAGGATGTCGCTGACCTTGATGAGGTCCACCAGAACTTCGCGGCCTTCCTTGCGCGAAAGATCCACTACCAGGGATTTCTTCCCGCGATTCGCGAGGTTGTAGGTGCTGGTGCGGTTCCACGGATCCGCCCCGCCTTCATTGTCGGGCATCATCCCCGAGAAAGCGCCGCCGCGGGTGAAGTCAGGCCGGGACGGCCCTTCGATCTTGATGACCTCCGCTCCGAGGTCGCTGAGATTTGCGCACGCGTAAGGGCCTGCGAATACGTAACTGGTGTCGATAACGCGGATGCCCTCGAGGGGCCGTTTGGTCATGCGTATCATCGGTCCAGCACCCTCTCCATTTTCCAGTGTGCCGGGCGATTAAATGACGCCGCTCGCCGCGAGTCTCGAGATGCGATCCGCGTTGAGCCCCAACATGTCGCCGAACACCTCGGCATTGTGTTGCCCGAGGAGCGGCGCGGGCCGCTGGTATTCGGCTCGACTTTCCGACATCGCCCAAAGCCGGAAAGGCACTTTGATGCGTCCGATGACCGGATGGTCCACGATCTGGAAGAAGTCGCGCGCATCCAGATGCGCGCAGCCCGCAAGGTCGTCGGGTTCCTGCACGATTCCGAACAGCATGTGGTAATCCTCCGCCGCCGTTCTGAAAAGTTCCTGCATCTTTCTGTCCCGGGTCGCCTCGCATACCA
>Ga0136611_10001403_pt1 | contig 16736 bp, 18 predicted proteins | sample AntDrymUQ2232306_2_FD_106645 | JGI IMG/M metagenome (GOLD analysis project Ga0136611, IMG submission 106645) | Polar desert sand microbial communities from Dry Valleys, Antarctica - metaG UQ223 (23.06) | ecosystem: Environmental > Terrestrial > Soil > Desert | place: Antarctica: Dry Valley...
CGAGATCGACATCGCCGAAATCCGGGGCGAATTCGACGGCAGCCTGACGGTGCGGCAAAAGCTGGTGATTTACGCGACCGGCAGGGTTTCGGGAACGATTCGCTACGGCAAGCTGGTGGTCGAGGAAGGCGGCCAGCTGTCGGGTGAAATTGTCTTCGGCGCGCAATCGTCTTCGGGTAAGCCCGGCGTGCTGGTCAAGTCCGGACTGCAGGCGGCGGCTTAAGGCGCGTCGGCCGCACACGGCGCACGGCGTTTAAAAGCGCGGCAGGTCGGGATGGGCGATGCGTCCGCCGCGCACCAGCATTTTTCCGTACTCGGCGCAGCGGTTCAGCGTCGGTATCACCTTGCCGGGGTTGAGCAGGCCCTTGGCGTCGAAGGCGCGTTTGACGCCGAACATCTGCTCGTTCTCTTCGGCGGAGAACTGCACACACATCGAGTTGAGCTTTTCCACGCCGACACCATGCTCGCCGGTGACGGTGCCGCCCATGGCGACGCTGGTTTCCAGGATGTCGGCGCCAAAGAGCTCGCAGCGGTGCAACTGGTCGGCGTCGTTGGCATCGAACAGGATCAAGGGATGCAGGTTGCCGTCGCCGGCGTGAAAAACATTGGCGCAGCGCAGCCCGTACTTGATTTCCATGTCGGCGATCGCCAGCAAAATGTCGGCCAGGCGCTTGCGCGGAATTGTCGAGTCCATGCACATGTAGTCGGGGCTGATGCGGCCTGACGCCGGAAAGGCGTTCTTGCGGCCACTCCAGAAGCGCAGGCGCTCGGCTTCGTTCTGGCTGATCGCGATCGCGGTCGCGCCGTGGAGTTGCAGCACCGCGCTCATGCGGCCGATTTCTTCCTCGACCTCTTCGGGCGTGCCGTCGCTTTCGCACAGCAAAATCGCCGCCGCGCTCAGGTCGTAGCCGGCATGAACGAAATCCTCGACCGCCGCCGTCATCGGCTTGTCCATCATCTCCAGCCCGGCTGGAATGATTCCGGCGGCAATCACGCCCGCCACGGCATCGCCGGCCTTGCGCAGGTCGTCGAAGCTCGCCATGATGCAGCGCGCCAACTGCGGCTTGGGGATCAGCTTGACGGTGACTTCGGTTGTCACCGCCAGCATGCCTTCGCTGCCGATGACGATGGACAACAGGTCGTAGCCGGCGGCATCCTGCGCGTCCCCGCCGAATTCAATTTCATCACCCTCGATCGTGAAACCCTTGACCTTGAGCACGTTGTGGACCGTCAGGCCGTATTTGAGGCAATGCACGCCGCCCGAGTTTTCCGCGACATTGCCGCCGATGGTGCAGGCGATCTGGCTCGACGGGTCGGGCGCGTAGTACAGGCCGTGCGGCGCCGCGGCCTCGGAAATCGCCAGGTTGCGAACGCCGCCCTGGACCACGGCGGTGCGGCTGGCCGGGTCGAGCCGCAAAATCTTGTTGAATTTGGCCAGCGACAGCGTGACCCCCAACCGGTGCGGCATGGCGCCGCCGGAAAGCCCGGTGCCCGCGCCGCGCGCCACTACAGGCACATCGAGCGCATGGCAGGTCTTGAGCACCGCCCGCACCTCGGCATAGGATTCAGGCAGCGCCACGACCAGCGGTCGCTCGCGGTAGGCGGTCAGGCCATCGCATTCGTAGGGCGTGGTGTCCTCGGTGTTCCAGAGCAGCGCGTGTTTGGGGAGCACGGCCTGCAGCGCGCGGACGACCTGCATCTGGCGCTCGGCGCGTTCGAGCAAAGATTGCTGCTGAGGTGACACGGCTGCAGTCATGGAAAGCTCCTGGTTGCGCCTGACTCTAAGCCAAGGCGGGGCTGCTGAATTGAGAAAATTTAAACCACCGCGTGAATCGCGGGGCAAGCCGCGCCGAAAGTCTTGCCGGGCTGCTCCTGCGGAAGGCATTGTCTGGCAGCAAAACCCGCTGTTTAGCCGCTTCCATTTCCACGGCAGGCAGGCATTGTGAATGCAACGCCATCCGCAAGGCAGTCAACAACCCAAAGGAAACCCATGGCAGCCAAAGACTTCAAGAGCGGCGACAAGGTCAGCTGGAACAGTGCTCAGGGCACGGTGACCGGCTTCATAAAGAAAAAGCTGACCGGGCCGACCGACATCAAGACGCACCATGTGGCCGCGTCGCCGGACCATCCGCAACTGCTGGTGGAAAGCGCCGGCAGCGGACAGGTGGCCGCGCATAAACCTGAAGCCTTGAAGCGGGTAAAAGTACCGTGAGCACCGACGATCCTCGCGCGGCTATAGCGGACTTCAAACAGGTGGTAAATATGTCACCGAAGGCGCTGGCGGCATGGCTGGAAACACCAGAGTCGAAAGCGGTGGGCTTCAAAAGCACCGAAGGAGGGGAGTCGGTCGGCCATCGGTCGGGTAAGAAAATTGCCGTCTTGCTCGGCAAACACCAGGCAGAATTCACCAGCGACGACATTGCCCACGCCCGCAAGGTGGTGGGCTACATACACCGCCATCTGGCGCAGCGGCCGGCGGGTGACATCAGCAACACCCACTGGCGTTATTCGCTGATGAACTGGGGCCATGACCCCCAGGCGGGCAAGTCGTAAACGCTGTTTACACTGCGGCAAAGCGCATGTATGCGCTACCCGAAAGAACCATGCAATCCACCCCACCCCGTCATTTCTCGATGCTGCGCGACTTTCACCTGGCCGACTTCTTCACGCTCGGCAATGCCGCCTGTGGCGTCGGCGGCGTGCTGTTCGCCATGCTGTACATGCGAACGCAACTGCCGTTTCACTTTTTCGCCGCCGCCGCGTTGGCGCCGGCGGCGTTTGTGTTCGACGTGCTCGACGGCAAGATCGCGCGGGCGCGGCACCAGCATTCGGCGCTGGGGCGCGAGCTTGATTCGCTGGCCGATGTCATTTCCTTCGGCGTCGCGCCTGCCGCGCTGGCCTTTGCGGCGGGCATGCAGGGCGGCTGGGACGCGGTGGCATTGATTTATTTCGTCTGCTGCGGCGTGAGCCGGCTGGCGCGCTACAACGTGACGGCCGAGTCGCTGTCAGCCGACAGCGGCAAGGTGCGCTATTTCGAAGGCACGCCGATTCCGACCAGCGTGTTGCTGACGGCGCTGCTGGCTTTCGCGGCCTGGCAGGACCGGGTCGGCGCCGGCCTTTATGGCGGCGCCATTGCTATTGGACCGTGGCTGCTGCATCCGCTGGCGCTGCTGTTCGTGCTGTCGGGCAGCCTGATGATCAGCAAGACGCTGCGCATTCCCAAGCTCTGACCAGGCTCGGCCCCAAGCCGGCGCTGGCCGGGCTGGCGTTATGCTGACAAAATCGACAACCGATTTACGCCAGAGGCCTTGCCATGGGACACGCTGAACCAAAAGCCGCTTTTTCCGCCGCCGACTACCTGGCGTGGGAGGCCGGTCAGACCGATCGCCATGAATTCATTGACGGCGAAGTGTTTGCCATGGCTGGCGCCGAGGACCGGCACGTGACGGTGGCCATGAACCTGGCTTTTGCCCTGCGCCAGCACCTCGCCGGCAGCCCGTGCCGCACCTACATGAGCGACATGCGGCTGCACGTCGCCGCCGCCAACAGCTATTTTTATCCCGACGTGCTGGTGACGTGCAGCGCGCTCGACCTGGCCAGCCCGCTGGTCAAGACCGAGCCGAAATTGATCGCCGAAGTGCTTTCGCCCAGCACCGCAGCCTATGACCGGGGCCTCAAATTCAGCCATTACCGCAGCCTGGCAAGCCTGCACGAATACGTGCTGATCGACCTGGACAGCCGGACTACCGACAGCTATCGCAAGGGCGCCGACGGGCTATGGGTACTGCACCCGTTTGCCCGGGGCGAGCCGGTTTGCCTGGCCAGCGTGGCGCTGGAATTGTCCGCGGCTCAGCTGTTCGCGGAAGTGCCGGAACTGTGATTGCTCACTATTTAATAGCGAACTGCGCCTGTCCATCAAGCGCTAGAGGCTGATTTGGTCCAAAGATTCACGGGCGTTATCGGGCGCGATGGTCAGGTTTCCTGAATCCTCTCGCTGACCCAAGGGTTCGCCAGCGTCAAGCCATTGATGTATTCAAAGTCTTTCGTGTTGCGGGTGGCCACCGTCAGTCCGGCAGCCAGGGCAATGGCTGCGATTTGCGCATCCTCTGTCGAAATCGGCAGCCCCCGGCGGGTTCGGTCAGCCACGATCAGCGCGTAGTTCCTGGCGGCCGCCGCGTCAAACGCAAGGCAGCGCCCGGCAAAGTCCTGCTCGAACATCTGCTCGGCGGCCAGCGCCAGCGCCATGCGGCGTTTGCCTGCCGGCAAAAGGGCGACACCTGTGAGGATTTCGGCCTGCGTCACGGTGCTGATGCTCATGGCGGAGCGCTTGTGTTGCGCAAACCAGCCAAGGACGCCGGCATCCGTATGCTCGCGCATCAGCTCCGAAAGCACATTCGTATCGAGCAAAAACTCCTTGCTCACGGCGTGTCGAAAGTGGGCGGGGTGCGTGCGGGTTTGCGGCCCGGCAGGCCAGCGAATTCGGCACCCAGGCCCGCAAACCGGCGGTTGATACGCTCTGCAAAACTGATGGCTTCAGCTTGTTCGGGCGCGACGGTTTGCGCAAGGATTTGCCGCACCTCCTGTTCCATCGACCAGCCGTGGCGGGCTGCGCGTATGCGCAGGCTGTTTTTGACAGCTTCGTCGAGGTTTCGCACAGTGATACTGCTCATTTTGTCAATTCCATAGTGATTGCAATGTAATCATTGTAATCACGTCGGAGGGATTTCAACCTGCCAAACCTACACCAAACTCTTGCGCAACCAGTCCGCAAACGCGGCGCATTCCCAGCGGTCCATGGTCCCTGTACGCCAGCACAGGAAGTGGGCATGCGGGCTGGCGATGTTGCGGCCGAAGACGGCGTTGTGCCCCAAGCGCACCAGCGAGCCGTTTTCAAGCCAGGGCGCCCCCAGCTTCAGCCGGATCAGGCCGATGCCCATGCCCGCCGCCGCGGCGTCGCACATCAGCCCGATGTCATTGAACTGTGAGCCGTCGACCGGCTCGGGCCAGTCCAGGTGGTTGGCAGCGAACCAGGTACGCCAGGGGTCCAGCGGCGAGCGCAGCAGGCTTTCGCCTTCAATATCTTCGGGCGCCTCGAACGGCCCGTGTTCGCGTACAAAAGTGGGCGAGGCCAGCGGCGTGACGTCGTCGCTCATCAGGCAGACATGCTCCAGGTCGGCATAGCGGCCGGTGCCGAAGCGCACCACCAGGTCCGAATCCTCGGCCACCACGTCAAGCAGCGGAATCGTCACCTGCAGCGTCAGGTCGATTTCCGGATAGGCGTCAGTAAACTGGCGCAGGCGCGGAATCAGGATCGACCGGGCGAAGGTCGGCGTGACCGCCAGGCGCAGCTTGCGCTTGCCCGGCGTCGCGCTCTGGCCGGCGCTGCCGGGGAATTTCTGCAGCGTCGCCAGCCCCTCGCGCACATGCGCCAGGTATTCGCTGCCCTCGGTCGTCAGCGAAAAATCGGCCCGGCCGAACAGCTTGGTCCCGATGATCTGCTCGAGCTGCTTGACGCGGTGGCTGACAGCGCTCGGCGTCACGCACAGCTCTTCGGCCGACTGGGTCACGCTGCGCAGCCGCGCCAGCGCCTCGAACGTCAGCAGGCACTGGATCGGCGGGATGCGCGTGGCAATGTTCACGACGAGCAGCCTATTTGAAAATCACGGTTTTATGGCCGTTCAGCAAGACCCGGTGCTCGCTGTGCCATTTCACCGCGCGCGCCAGCACCTGGCTTTCGGTGTCGCGGCCCATCGCGGTCAGGTCTTCCACCGTTTTGCCGTGGTCGGCGCGCGCCACGTCCTGCTCGATGATCGGGCCTTCGTCGAGCTCGGCGGTCACGTAATGCGCGGTCGCGCCGATCAGTTTCACACCCCGGTCATGCGCCTGCTGGTAGGGCCTGGCGCCCTTGAAGCTGGGTAGAAAGGAATGGTGGATGTTGATGGCGCGGCCGGCGAGCCGATTGCACAAATCGTCAGACAAAATTTGCATGTAGCGCGCCAGCACCACCAGCTCGGCGCCCTCGGACTCGATGATCTCCAATTGCCGCGCCTCGACCTGCGCCTTGGTCGCCGCTGTGACCGGCAGATGATGAAACGCGATGTCGTAGCTTGCCGCCAGCTGATAGAACTCGCGGTGGTTCGAAACGATGGCGCGAACGTCCAGCGGCAGCAGGCCCGATCTGCAGCGAAACAGCAGGTCGTTCAGGCAGTGGCCTTCCTTGCTAACCAAGATGACTGTGCGCATCGGCTGCGTGCTGTCGTGCAGCTTCCAGCGCATCTGGAACGGTTCGGCGAAGGAAGCGAGCCGGCTCGACAGCGCTTCGTGCGTCAGCGCATCGCAGGCGAACTGCACGCGCATGAAAAACAGACCCGTGTCATGGTCGTTGTACTGCGCGGCTTCTTCGATATTGCCGCCCTGCTCGAACAAAAAGCCCGAGACGGCATGAACGATTCCCCGGCGGTCGGGGCAGGACAGGGTCAGGACATAAGCGTAATTCATAAGCGCCCGAATTGTCGCAGGTGATGCCAGAATGCAACTTCGCCTTGCACCGTCTCTTGCCCACCGGGGAATCCGACATGGCTGATCAGATCTTCGACATGGACCACCAGTGGCTGCCGTTCACGCCCAACCGCAGCTTCAAAAAAGACCCGCGTATTTTTGTCGCGGCCGATGGCATGCACTTCACCACGCATGACGGCCGGCAGGTGATCGACGGCATTTCCAGCCTCTGGTGCGTCGGCGCCGGCCACAGGCGCAAACCAATCAACGAAGCGATCAAGCGGCAGCTCGACACGCTCGACTACGCCACCGCTTTTCAAGCCGGCAATGACCAGGCGTTCAAGGCGGCGGAAATGATCGCCGACATGGCGCCGGGCGACCTGAACAAGGTGCTGTTCTGCAACTCCGGTTCGGAGGCCGTGGACACGTCGCTAAAGCTGGCCTTGGCCTACCACCGGGCGCGTGGCGAGGGCCAGCGCAACGTCTTCATCGGCCGGGAAAAGGGCTATCACGGCGTCGGTTTCGGCGGCATGAGCGTCGGAGGCATTCCGGTCAACCGCAAGGCCTTTGGCGGCGCGCTGCTGCCGCGCGTTGACCACCTGCGCTTCACCCATGACCCGGTGAACCACGCCTACCTCAACGGCGCCCTGCCCGAGTCGGCCGAAGACCTGCTGCTGGAATTGGAAAACCGGATCTTGCCGCTGCATGACGCCGGCAACGTCGCGGCTGTGATCGTCGAGCCGATCTCGGGCAGCGCCGGCTGGTATGTGCCGCCCAAAGGCTACCTGATGCGCCTGCGCGAAATCTGCGACAAGCACGGTATTTTGCTGATTTTCGACGAGGTGATCACCGGCTTCGGCCGCCTCGGCTGCAACTTCGGCGCCGACTATTTCGGCGTCGTTCCCGACATGCTGACCTTTGCCAAATGCGTGACCAACGGCGTGATTCCGCTCGGCGGCGTGATCTGCGGCGACCGTATTTACGACGCGATGATGAACGCCAGCGCCGGCAGTCCCGACCACGCGATTGAATTTTTCCACGGCTACACCTATTCGGGCCATCCGGTCGCGTGCGCGGCGGCCATCGCGACGCTGGCCTTATACAAAACGGAAAAGCTGTTCGAGCGCGCCGGCGAGATGGGCCGGGTGCTGGGCGACGCGATGCACGGCGGGCTGAAAGGGCTGCCCAATGTCGTCGGCATTCGCAGCCTGGGCCTGGCGGGCGCGGTCGAGCTGGCGCCGCTGGCCGGCGCGCCGGGCAAACGCGCCTATGACATTTTCATGGACTGCTTTCACCACGGCGTGCTGGTGCGGCCGGCGGGCGAAAACATCGTGATCTGCCCGCCGTACATCGTGGAGAGCTCGCATATCGGGCGGATTGTCGATGTGCTGGCCGATGCAATCGGCAAGCAAAACTGACGCGCTTTTCTGTTCGCGGAGGCTGCCCCAAGAAGGCTCCACGGGTTAGAGAAAAAGATTGACAGCCTGTGCAATCAAGTTAACAATGATTCATTAGCGAAATAATGTTTCATTAGTAAAACAAAAAAGCGATGGGTTGCTTTGAGGTGAGTTCGAAAACTTCGATTGCATCATCAAAATTCATAGGCTGTTGCCAAATGTCGCCTTTATCCGAATTATCCGAAGCTGATCCGGATCAGCAAATGCCGATGCCCTTTCCGGCGGCGGACGATTACGCCTGCGCCGTGATGCGCTGGGCGCGCGAGCCGCCCCCCGCCGGCATGGACATCCAGCGCGGCATCGCCTACGGCGACGACCGCCTGCATCGCTACGACGTGTTCAGCCCGGTGGGCGTAAAAAACGCGCCGGTTGTGGTGTTCTGGCACGGCGGCGGCTGGACCAACGGCTACCGTGACTACAACGCCTTTATGGCGCCGCATCTGGCCGCCATGGGCTGCGTGCTGGTATCGCCGTCGTACCGGCTGGTGAGAGAGGCGCGCCTGCCGGCGGCATTCGAAGACAGCCTGCGGATGCTGGCGCATCTGGCCGGCAACATCGGGCGTTTCGGCGGTGATGCGCAGCGGCTGTACCTCGGCGGCCACTCGGCCGGCGCGCATTTGGCGTCGCTGGTGGCGCTGCGGCCTGTGGACCGCGCGCGTGCTGGCGTGCCCGAATCGGCAGTGCGCGGCTGCCTGCCGGTCAGCGCCATCATGGACCTGTATCATCCTTCGCCCGCGCCAGGCAGCCTCGAAGAGCGCGTTTATTCCATGGTGCTGCAAGACCCGGCACTCGACGCCGTCATGAGCCCGATTTGCTGGACCGCCGGCAACCGCGTGCCGTTCGCGCTGACCGTGGGCGAAAACGACAGCGAGCGCGTGCGGCGCTCCAATGCCCGCATCTTTGAGCTGCTGAAGCTCCAGCACGCCAGCGCCGATTTGCACGTCATGCCGGGCCAGGACCACTTCAAGACGCACACCTCGCTGCGCGAAGCCGGGCATCCGTGGTACCGGCGGCTTGACAACATGATTGAACGGACGGCCGAATGAAGCAGGTCATCGACACCGGATTGCCGCCACTGAAGCAACCTTTTTCATGGGCGGTGAAGGCGTCCGGCAGCATGTTGTTCACTGCGCACGGGCCCGTCAGAAAGGACGGCAGCGTGGACACCGGCGCCATTGAAGACCAGGCGCGGCTGACCTTTTCGAACCTGCGCATGACGCTCGAGGCCGCAGGCGGCACGCTGGACGACGTGACCCAAGTGCTGATTTGCCTGACCGATGTGGCGGACATGCCGGACATCGACAGCGTGTACCGCGACTTCTTCGCGCCGCCATACCCCAACCGTTCGAGCGCGGCGGTCGTCGCGCTGGTGGTGCCTGGCATGAAACTTGAGATAGTGGCTTATGCCACGCTCTCGCCCGAAACCGGCTAAGCCGTTTATTCGCTCCATGGTTTTCAGTTGTTTGTCATCTCTTCTTTAAAAGGACTTCCGTCATGCAAAACACACGTCGATTAGGGCTGGCGATTGCCGCAGCCGTCACCGCAACCTTCGCCCTTGGCAATGCCGTTGCGCAAGCCGCTTACCCGAACAAGCAGATCAACGTCGTGGTCTCCTTTCCGCCGGGCGGCGACACTGATTCGCTGGCACGCCTGTTTGCAGAAAAGCTGCAGGCGCGCTTGGGCCAGCCGGTGATTGTCGAGAACAAGACCGGCGCCAGTGGCACCATCGGCAACGCCTATGTGTCCAAGGCCAATCCTGACGGCTACACCCTGCTGTTCACGCCAAACACCATGGCCACGGCACCGCTGGTGCTTAAGCCCGGCACCGGGGCCACCTATGACCCCCTGACCGACTTCACGCCCATCTTTTTAGCCGGCACGCAGTCGTTGTTTGTCGTGACCACCGCAGCCAGCGGCGTAACCAGCATGAATGACCTCGTCACCGCCGCCAAGGCCGGCAAGATTGTCAACTACGCCAGTCCCGGCGCAGGCTCACCCATGCACATCCTGGGCGAGATGTTCAACAAGTCGGCCGGCGTGAAGATCAGCCCGATTGCCTACCGCGGCAGCGGGCCGGCCATTGTTGACCTGCTCGGTGGCCACCTGCCCATGATGTACACCACATTGGGTCCTGTGTCGCAGCACCTGGCGTCGGGGAAGTTGGTCAACATCGGCGTGGCCGATGCTAAACGCTCGCCGTTGCAGCCGAATGTGCCGACACTGGTCGAGTCGGGTATCAAGGACTCCGAAGTCGGGGCGTGGCAAGGGTTTATGGGACCCAAGGGCATGCCACCCGAGATCGTCAAGACGCTCAATGGCCACCTTAACGAAATCATCAAGATGCCTGACGTGGCGACACGCATGACTGCGCTTGCTCTGCTGCCCGCCGGTGGCGAGCCGGCTGCCATCGCAAGGGCCACGGTGTCGGATTTCACCCGCTACGGCAAGATCATCAAGGAAGCCGGCATTCAGGCCGACTGAAAACAGCAAAGCACATGCGATGACAGACGACACGAACAAACCGGTCGCATTCGTTACCGGCGCCGCCCAGGGGATAGGCTTGGCCACCGCCGCAAGGTTGGCACGCGACGGGTTTCACGTCGTGGCGATGGACCGGTCTTCCCAGACGCTTAACGCGGCCTTGGTGCAACTGCGGCAGCAGGGCCTGGATGTGGCCGGCGCTGTGGTCGACATCTGTGACCGTGCGGCGGTTGTGGCAGCGCTGGATGCCCAGCCCCGTGTGGACGTCATGGTGTGCGCCGCAGGTATTTACAACGATGCAAAGCTACTGGAACTGACCGAAGACGCGTTCCGGCAGATGCTGGAGGTCAATGTCATCGGCACTTTCATTCCTGCGCAGGAAGCGGCCCGGCGCATGAAGGCGGGCGGGCGCATCGTGACGCTCTCGTCACGCGGTGCGCTGGGCGGCACGCGCTTTGCGCACTACGTCGCCTCCAAGGCCGCAGTGATCGGGCTCACGCGGGCGATGGCGATGGAGTTGCGCGAGGCGCAAATCGCTGTCAACTCGGTGGCGCCCGGTTTTACCGACACACCCATGACCCGGTCCGCACCGTCGGAGATGTTTGCGGCCTGGGAAAAGCTGGAGCCTTCAGGCAAGGCAGCCAGCCCGGACGACATTGCCAATGCCATCGCTTTCCTCAGCGCGCAGACCACAAGCTTTATCACCGGCCAGACGTTGTTTGTCGATGGCGGCAAGTCGCTGGGCGGGCTGAATATCTGAAGACACAACCGCTACGCCAAGGTCATCAAGGATTTCGGGATACAGGCGGATTGAGCGCAGGCCGCAACTGCGCGCAGTAGTCGGTTTCGGGCAAGGCCGGCGTCGCCCAGACGGCGTCGAAGTCTGCTATTTTTTTGCTAGCTGACGGCGCGCTTCCCGCCTGCAAAAGAACCACTTTTGCCTTGATGGCCGGCGGCAGGTGCCGCGGCACGCCGAGCGTGCGGTCCGCATGGCCGCCGCCCGAAAGCAGTACCACCGTCTTGCCCGGCAGCATGGCCTTGGCCAGGGTGGCGGCCATGCTGATGTCCTTGGCAATCTGGATCCGCGTCATCGGCTGGATCCGGCTTTCCGGCAGCAAATTGCAATGGCCGATGCGAATCGCCTGCTGCTGCGCCTTGAGCGCCGGGCCCGGCAGGCGCGCGTCGAGGCCGGCGTCGTTCATGCTGGCTTGCATTTGCCCGCGCGGCAGGTTGGCGCCGAGCACCGGAACGCCGGCGCGGACCGCCACCATCACCGCCGGGCCGTAGGCTTTCCAGGGCCAGGCGCGCTCGTCCCAGTTCAGCGCCTGGCGCGTGTGCTCGTCGGTGGCACCGGGTTTGAGCGCGGCGGTGCTGACGCCGGCGTCGGCCATCTCCAGTGCCACCGCCGCCAGCAAACCGCGCGACGCGAAGATCGAGATCACCTGCCGCTCAATCAGCTGGTGGTCCGCGGCGTCATGCTGTTCGCCGAGCAGCAGCGCATCGGCTGGCAGCAGTGCGTCCAGCCGGCCGGCGGTCAGGGCCGCCGCGCTGCCGCCGAGGGTTTCAAGAATCGGCGCTTCGGTACGGCTGGCGCAGCCGCATGCCAGCAGCGCGGCAAGCAGCAGCGGCGCCGCGCCGCGCAACGGTGAAATCCGGACAAAAGTCGTCATCGGTGGATACTAATGCCTCCATGCCCGACCACGCCACCGGATTTTTCGCGTCGCTGCCGCGAATGCCAGCCACCCGCATTGCCCTGACGCTGCTGGCCGCCTGGACCGCCGCCAGCCTGTGCGTCGCCTGGCGCGTTCCCCTGCCGTGGATGATCGGCCCTCTGATCGCGACGGCCATGCTTTCGATGCTCGGCGCGCCGACGCTGAGCTGGACGCCGCTGCGCAACGCCGGCCAGTGGACGATCGGCTGCGCGCTCGGCCTTTACTTCACGCCGCAGGTGGTCGCGCTGGTCGCCGGCCTCTGGTGGGCGATCGCGCTGAACATCGCCTGGGCGCTGGCGCTGGGGCTGGCGGCAGGCGCCTGGCTGCACCGCGTGAACCGCCTTGGCGGACTGTCGCGAACGACAACCTATTTCGCCGCGCCGATCGGCGCCGCGTCGGAAATGACGCTGATGGCCGAGCGCTACGGCGCGCAGACCGGGCTGGTCGCGTCGGCGCACAGCCTGCGGGTGCTGCTGGTGACGCTCGTCATTCCCTTTGGCTTCCAGTGGGCGGGACTGCAGGGTCTCGATGCGACCGTGCCGGGTGCGCGCATCGTCGACGGCCCGGGTCTGGCCCTGCTGGCCGTCCTGACCGGCGTCGGCTGCTGGACCATGCAAAAGCTTGAGCGAACCAATCCATGGTTCATCGGCGCGCTGGCGGTGGCGATGCTGCTGACCGCTTGCGGCGTTACGCTTTCGGCGATTCCGCAGGGCCTGACAAATGCGGCGCAACTGGTTATCGGCATCAGCCTGGGCGTGCGATTCACCCGCGACTTCATGCACCTGGCGCCGCGCTGGCTCGCGTCGGTGGCGGTTTCGACCTTCGTCATGATGGCGCTGTGCGCGGGTTTCGCCTGGGCGCTCGCCCAGCTGGCCGGGCTGCACTGGGCGACGCTGCTACTGGGAACGTCGCCCGGTGGCATCGCCGAGATGGCGATTACCGCCAAGGTGCTGCAACTCGGCGTTCCGGTCGTCACCGCGTTCCACGTCACGCGGTTGGCGGCGGTGCTGGTGCTCACCGAGCCGCTGTATCGGCGGCTGTATCTGGGAAGTCAGCGCGGCCGCCACGGACCCTCTGCATAACCCTCGCGGGGATGTGGCGTGCGGATCGGCATGGGCCGCAAGGCGTCTTTTCGCAGGCAATAGCCCGGCTATTGACAAGAAAAGCAACGCAGCGGTGCGCCCGAGACCGCGCGATCACAGCACCGCGGGGAGTTATGCAGAGGGTTCCTAAGCTTACTGTGTCATAAAGTGATTTAGTCTGTTCATCGTTGACCTTTGCGAAGACGTGATGGACCTGTCCGAGGAATCTGAGCGCTAGATGGAGCACCTTGTCCAGGGTCTGGGCCACGCGGACCGACACGCCGGATTGACCGGGTACTGCACCGGCCTGATGCTGCCACTCGCACGCAAGAGCGTGGGCCCATGGCAGCGCGCGTGGACCCCCTGGACGCCAGCGCCAAGCACCAGGCACTACATCACTTCGTAGCCAAGGCCCAGTGGAGCGACGAGCAGGTGCTGCGTTTGGTGGCTCAGCGGGTCGTTCCTCACATGGACATGCGCGAGGGTGGCTTCTGGATCATTGATGACACCGGCTTTCCCAAAAAGGGAACTCACTCGGTGGGAGTGACACGCCAATTCTGCGGCGTACTGGGCCAACAGGGCAATTGCCAGGTCGCTGTCAGTGTGTCGCTGGACTGCGAGCAAGGCAGCCTGCTGGTGGCATGGCGGTGTACCTGCCGCGCGCCTGGGCCGGGGATGCAAAGCGAAGCCTCAAGGCCGGCGTTCCCCAGAACCTGGAGTTCGCGACCAAACCTCAAATCGCGCTGCAGCAGCTGCGCACCCTCGTCGATGAGGGCGCGCCCAGGAACTGCGTGCCGGCCGACGCCGGCTATGGGATCGATTATGCATTTCGTCGTGGTCTGGCCTCCGGGGATAGAGCCGCTAGCGCCCAAGGCCTACAGCGGCACAGGCCGTCCTCGGGCAATACCCGGGCGCACCGCCAAGAGGCAGCCGTTGAGCGTGAAGGCATTAAGCTGGTGGTAACACCGGCGGTAAGAAAACTCCGCCCTACGCCAAGTGCCTGCCGTTCCCGCAGATTACAGTCCTCGGGGCAGTCCTGCGCGCGCGACACATCCCCGACTCGATCACCACGCCGCGCCTGCAACTGAGCGTCACACTCGCAAGCGCCCTGGGCAATTGCCCGCATTGCGACTGGATAAGTCAGCGGCTACGTTTGTGAAACAGTAAGACGACGAAGTCATTGCACTCGCGTGACCTTCCAGACCGCGCCGGTCTGCGGAGGAAACTCGTACGGCACCTGCCCCTGAGCGGCGCGTGGCGGGTTGACCCGGCCAATGCCGTAGTCGCTGATGTACATCGCGCCATCCGGGCCGAAACGCACGCCGAAAGGACGCTCCAGGCCCTTGCCTGTGGCCTCCTGCGCGGACGCCGGCCCTCGCTTGGCGTTTCGCAGGAAGGGAATCCGCTCCAGGCCGGCCGCTGGGTCGATGCGAGAGATCATGAAACCGGAAAAGCCGTCGCGCAGCGGAGTGGTGGCGGGCGCCAAGTCGCCCCATTCGGCGGTGAAGGCCTGCCCGGCGAACTCGCCCCATGACGCAGGTGCCACATCGATCAGGGAGGGAGATGAATTGGATTCGTGGAGGCCATGGACCAGCGACCGGTCGGGCGCCTTCAGGCCGCTGGCCGTATGGTCTATCAGAAAGCGCAACGGCTTGCCCTGCAACTGCCCGTTGACGTACACCGGCGCCTTCAGCGAATCGGGGCTGTCGAACTTGGCGTCGGTCACCGGCTCGAGCGTCGCGGAGAAGTCGGGCCAGCCATACCACGTTCCGGCGCGCACCTTGTATGTCGCGTCCCATGGGTCGTTCACCGGGCGCGAGCCCCGGACATCGTAGCCGTTCACGGCGGCGAACATCTCATTGCGGGCATTCCATGCGAAGCCAATGATGTTGCGAAAGCCGGTGGCGTACGGCTGCAGCGTGGCTTCGGCGTTGTTGGGGTCGAAGGAAAAAATTGCACCACCGCACTTCCTGACACCGCGGATCACCTGCCCGGGGGTGGTCTCGGTGCCGAACGGCACGAAGGCGCCGGTTCGAACTGTATCGCTGGGATCCGTTGTGCGGAAGTCGGGCGTCAGAAAATTCTGTCCTGTCAACACGGTGTCCTGACAGGGCCGCGCCTGCACCAGCGGACTGCGCATGACGAACGGCGCCGAGTCCAGGCCGACGACGCCCGAATTGGTGGCCGGACCGGATGCCAGGTACATGCGCCCGTCGGGGCCGACCCGCAGATCGTTGACCTGATGCTCGGATTGGCTGTCGAGAATGCCGGTGAGAATCGTGGTCAAGGTGCCGTCCGGCGCAACCCGTGAAACAGCGCCCGAGCGATCGCGGGCGTCGCGGTGCGACACATAGAACGCCCCCTGGAAGAACGCCAGCCCCACGGCAGAGTCCGCCACCCCCCGGTCGGTCAGATTGACGATGACGGTTGTCTGGCCGTTCGGCTCCACACGGAGAATGCGCGCCGGTGGCACCTCTTCCGTGAATCCCCCGCCCGCTTCGAGCACGTGTAGCCTGCCCTGGTTGTCCCAGGCCATCCCAGTAGCGTACGTCAAGCCGGCGGCGACCTTTTCGACCCTGAAACGAGGATCTGTCTGAATCACCGGGAATGCGGCGCTGGAGGTCAGGACGGGGGCAGCCGGGGCAGCCGCAGTGCCCCCACCGTCCCCACTTCCACTCCCACTCCCGCCGCAGCTGGACAGAACAATGGTGCCGCAAAGAAGGGCGCCGGCCAACGCAGTAAGTCTTGTTCGGGGAACTCGATCGTTCATGGGTGTCTCCATTGATGGTTCGTTGATAGACCCGTCCGGGGGCCGCTGCACGATGCGCTTGGCGACTGTGGGCAACTCTGGCGGTGAATGGATCATTTATACAAATTTCCCTTAACTGTGTAGGAGAAAATTCGCAACCCGTGTCGGCAATGTCGCGAACGATGGAGTCAAAACCGAGCACCGCGTGCTGGCCGCCGCCGGCTATGGATCGACCATGCATTGAGTGTGAAGGCATTGGCGCAAACATTGCCGGGCAGCGATTACCAGAGCGTCAACTGGCGCGAAGGCACCAATGAGCGCTTGAGCAGCCGATTTGCTGGCTTGAGAGTGCGCTGTGCCGGGGGCAACGTTGGCAAGGCCCGCCTTCTGCCCCAGCAGTGGCTGCTCATCGAGTGGTCAGATGACCAAGAAGAGCCTTAGAAGTACTACCTGTCCACGCTACCGGAGACGGCATCGCTGAACGACCTGGTGCGCACCGCACATGCGCTGGCGCATCGAGCGGGACTAGCAAGACCTGAAGCAGGATTTGGGGCTGGGCCACTACGAGAAAAGAGGCTGGCGGGGGTTCCACCATCACGCCACCTTAAGCATCGCGGCGTGTGGTTTCCTAATATTACTGTGTCATAAAATACGCTATAATTAGCGTAGCACATTTTTGACAGGAATGCGTGATGGACATATCCGAAGAGTTCAATCGTTACGTTGCCCATTTATGCCAGGGGCTTGGTCATGCTGA
>Ga0136611_10001404_pt1 | contig 16732 bp, 15 predicted proteins | sample AntDrymUQ2232306_2_FD_106645 | JGI IMG/M metagenome (GOLD analysis project Ga0136611, IMG submission 106645) | Polar desert sand microbial communities from Dry Valleys, Antarctica - metaG UQ223 (23.06) | ecosystem: Environmental > Terrestrial > Soil > Desert | place: Antarctica: Dry Valley...
AAAGTATCAAGTATCAAGTATCAAGTATCAAGTATCAAGTAGCAAGTAGCAAGTAGCAAGATAATGCTGGTAAGCGGGATGTGGGTAATTCTATTTGAATTCTGTGAATCAATTAGAAATATTGATCGACTTTTCTAATCCGAAAAGCATTTTCTGTATTTCAGAGACTTTCAAACAGATGTCATTCAGTATTAATTCATCGATTAAATTCAAATGACTTGCAATTATGATTTGAGTTTCTAGTTCAAATATGGAGACGGTACTAATTGCCAGGAAATGTTTAAACTCTTTGCTTGATTTTCTCCCGGCACCTTCAGCAATATTCGAAGGAATTGACACTGCAGCGCGTTTCATTTGAGAAATCAATCCATATTTTTCATCCTGGGGAAAGTTCTTAGTTATCAAGTAAATTTCTTTAGTTAACTCAATTGATTTTTGCCACACGATGAGATCTTTGAAGTTATTCACTCTTCAAAATTGGTAGGAATATTTTTAATTCCTTATTGAATCAATTAAGAATGGTCATTTAGTTTAGTAAACGGACTATCTTGCTACTTGCTACTTGCTACTTGCTACTTATTACTTAATTCTAAATCCTTTTTAACTAAACTAATATTTTCGCGATCTCCACAAACCCTTTCTCTGAAGCTTTATCTGCCGGTGTTTTACCGTCTTCGGTTAATGCATTTACATTTGCTCCGGCCTCCAGTAAAACTACCAACAAATCTATGTTGCCATTATGTGCAGCAGAATGCAAGGGTGTGGCGCCCGACATTTGCATCACATTAACGTCAGCTCCTGCCTCGATAAGCATTTTTGCGATCATATTGTAGTTGGATGCCACTGCAGAATGAATAGGATATACGCTATATCCATTTTGCGAAGCGATATTTGGGTCAGCACCGTTCAAGAGTAATAGTCTTACAACATCTTCATTTCCAAAAAACGCTGCAAGGCCCAATGGTGTAAATCCGTCTTCTGAAAAGTCATGAACAAGTGAAGGTTTATCTTCCAGCTCTTTTTCAACCAGGTCTTTTTTACCCAGGGCGGAAGCCTCAAAAAAAGTAACATGATCCAGATGTTTTAGAATGGTTTCAGACAATCCGGGTTGTTTGTAATAACAGCATAACATTAAGGGCGAAACCTGATGACTGGTTTTTGTTAATGCAAGCTTAGGGTTTGCTGATAAAAGCGCATTTAATTCAATAGAATTGCCTGTTTGTATATATTCTTCCAGTAAATCCTGATCCATTATTTCCTTAATAAAAGATAAATGCCTGTATGATAGTCAATATTAATAAAAATAAATAAAAAATTAAGTATCAAGTATCGGGTATCAAGAATCAAGACCGGTGGATTTTAAATTTGAGAGGTGGCAGTCATTTCTCAAGCCTATGAAACGGATGATTCTCCTGTGAAATTCCCTCAAATCTTGATTCTTGATTCTTGTTTCTTGATACTCTATATAACGTTATATTTGTGAGCATATAATTAAGATAACGGATGCCCCTAAGAGGAAATCAATTCAGAAATGAAAATTCATTTCGTGATGAACCAAAGTCAAAAGCCACAACAAAGTCGAGAATTCACAGGGAGACAGCCGAGGTAATGCCCAAGTTTAAACTGAATGATGATCGTACAATAAAAATTGTCGGTTTATTCTTTCTGATCGTTTCTTTATATTTTATGGTGGCGTTTACATCCTATCTGTTTACCTGGAAGGATGATCAGAGTTATGTCATGGATGCAAATGGTGGATGGGGCAACCTCTGGAAAACGCAGGCGGAGCTGACTAATATGGGACTTAACCAGCCCGTAGTAGAGAATTGGCTAGGAAAATTTGGAGCATTATTGTCGCATCAATTTATTTACGAATGGTTTGGCGTAGCTTCATTCATATTTATCGGCGTGTTCTTTATTGTAGGTTATCGCTTGCTGTTTAAAATAAAAGTGTTTTCGATTTCTAAAACACTTGCTTACTCATTCTTCCTACTAATATTCATCTCTGTAACATTAGCGTTCTTTCACGCATTCTTAACAGATTATCCTCATTATATTGAAGGGGAATTCGGGTTTTGGACTAACCGGCTTTTGCAGGCTCAGATCGGGAATGCTGGAACCGCCGGCTTAATAGCCTTTGCAGGCTTAGCTGTGCTTATAATAGCGTATAATATTGATTTTAAATTTCCCGAACGTAATAAAGAAACTAAATCTACTTTCCCGGATTCTCCGGAAAACATTGAATTAGAAGAGGAGCTAAGGTATGAACCAGTAGAATTCAATTTACCAAATCGTTCAAATGCCGAAAATGGAACGTCAAATAAGATCAATCAAAATCTTCCACCTCTCCAAACAGTTGAAAGACCTGATCCCGAACAGCATGTAAATGTGGTTTTAAGTCCTTCGAGAAATGTGCCTCTGGAAACTGCTGATACTGTTGTTAATGAAATTAAAGAGACGCCGCCATTAACAATTGAAGTTACAGAGGAGGAAAAGAAATCTACGGAACTGGTGGAGCAATTTGGAATGTATGATCCTACATTAGATCTTTCAAGTTATAAATATCCACCATTGGATCTGCTTGAAAATTACGGCTCAAATAAGATAGCCGTAAATTCCGAGGAACTGGAAGCGAATAAAAATAAAATTGTTGAGACCCTCAATCATTACAACATTGAAATTGACAAAATAAAAGCTACAATAGGCCCAACCGTCACGTTATATGAAATAATTCCTGCTCCTGGTGTCAGGATTTCAAAAATTAAAAATCTGGAGGACGACATCGCCTTAAGCCTGGCTGCTTTAGGTATTCGGATTATAGCACCTATGCCTGGAAAGGGAACCATTGGTATTGAAGTACCAAATCAACATCCGGAAATGGTTTCTATGAGATCAGTGCTTGCTACCGAAAAATTTCAGAATACAACGATGGATCTCCCAATAGCTTTGGGAAAAACAATTTCTAACGAAGTTTATATCGCCGATCTTTCTAAGATGCCTCACTTGCTGGTGGCAGGAGCAACCGGACAAGGTAAATCTGTCGGAATTAATGCGATCCTGATTTCCTTATTATATAAAATGCACCCTTCCCAGCTAAAGTTCGTGCTGGTAGATCCTAAAAAGGTTGAATTAACTTTATTCCGAAAGATAGAAAGACATTTCCTTGCGAAATTACCTGGTGAAGAGGATGCGATTATTACGGACACGAAAAAGGTAATTGCAACACTTAATTCTCTGTGTATTGAGATGGACCAGCGGTATGACCTCCTGAAAAATGGACATGTCAGGAATCTTAAGGAATATAATCAGAAGTTTATCAGCAGGAAGCTTAATCCGAATGATGGCCATCGTTTCCTGCCCTTTATCGTTCTGATCATCGACGAGTTTGCAGATTTGATGATGACTGCTGGGAAAGAGGTTGAAGCGCCAATTGCCCGTATAGCTCAACTCGCGAGGGCGGTGGGTATCCATTTGGTGATAGCTACACAAAGACCTTCGGTTAATATTATTACAGGCACTATCAAAGCTAATTTTCCCGCGCGTTTAGCGTTTCGGGTGTTATCGAAAATCGACTCCAGAACTATACTTGATAGCGGTGGGGCAGATCAGCTTATTGGGAGAGGAGATATGCTTTTATCCACCGGAAGTGATCTTATTAGGATACAATGTGCCTTTGTAGACACTCCAGAAGTTGAAAGAGTGTCAGACTTTATTGGTTCCCAGCGAGGGTACCCTTCGGCCTTTATGCTACCTGAATATATAGATGAGAACTCAGAATCATCCATGAAAGACTTTGACGCCGCAGACCGGGATCAATTCTTTGAAGAAGCTGCGAGGTTAATTGTTATGCACCAGCAGGGTTCTACGTCACTAATTCAGCGAAAGTTGAAATTAGGTTATAACCGGGCGGGAAGAATTATTGACCAATTGGAAGCTGCAGGAATTGTCGGACCTTTTGAAGGAAGCAAGGCCAGGGAGGTGTTAATACCTGATGAATATTCTTTGGAACAGTTCTTGGATACACTAGGGCAGAAAGAATAACGTTATACAATTGAATAAAAGATAAAACATGAAGAAGTTAATCATATGCGCATTTGTTATTTTGGGATCAGCCGGGAGCTTGATGGCGCAAAGTGAAATTAAGGCGAAGGCAATTCTTGCAGAGGTAAGTAAAAAGTATAGAGCTTATGACGTAATTAAAACTGATTTTTCCTATACCCTCGAAAATCCACAAGCCAAGATTAAGGAGACTCAGGCAGGTACATTGTACGTAAAGTCGAAAACAAATAAGTATAAGGTTATACTTAAAGGACAGGAACTTATCAGCGATGGTAGAAATCAGTGGACCTATTTGAAAGCGGATAAAGAGGTGCAGCTTAGCGAGGTGGATAATAACGCAGAAGGATTAAACCCCGCCAAAATTTTTACTATTTACGAAAAAGGGTTCAAATCGTTATATAGTAATGATACAAAGGCGGCCAATGGAAGGATGGTTCATAATATCGATCTGACACCTACCGACTCAAAGCGAACTTTTTTCAAGGTTCGTTTACAAGTAGACAAGTTGAACAAGCAGATAAGTAACGCCGTCATTTTTGATAAAAACGGTAATAGGTATACCTATACAATCAAAACGTTCACACCTAATATTAAAGTCCCTGAATCAATTTTTGCCTTCGATGCTAAAAAGTATCCGGGTGTTGAAGTTGTGGATTTGCGGTAGAGCTTTCAAATATTTTTATCTACAGGGCTTAAACTTATCAGGTTTAAGCCCTTTTTTTTTATTTTTGATATCTAATGGCCCTTTCTTACACACAGCACACACTTGAAAAACTTGAATCCCTGCTTAAAACGCTGGGCTTTAAGTTGCGTTATGAAAAAGGGAATTTCAAAACTGGTGCATGTCTGCTGGAACAAAGCAGGGTAATTATTGTCAATAAATTTTCTAACCTGGAAAACAAGATTTTGTCGCTTGCAGACCTCCTTCAGAATACGGAGACGGATGACTATCTGTTGGATGAAAAGCAAAAGGCTTTTCTCTATTTGTTAAAACAAACCAAATTCGCGTTTTGAAGGTTACATTTTTAGGAACCGGAACTTCACAGGGAGTACCTGTAATAGCCTGTGATTGTGAAGTGTGTACCTCAAACGATATGCATAATAAGCGGCTGCGGGTATCAGTTTTAATTGAAGAGCAAGGTAAATCGCTGGTGATTGATGCGGGTCCTGATTTTAGATATCAGATGCTTCGTGCGGAAGTGAAGCACCTTGATGCAATACTCTTCACTCATGAACATAAAGACCATGTTGCAGGCCTTGACGATGTAAGAGCATTTAACTTTAAACAACAGTCCGAAATTAACGTATATGCTGATTTAAGGGTGCAAAGGGCATTAAAGCAGGAATTTCACTACATATTTTCCGGAGCGCCATACCCCGGTATTCCGCGTCTTGAGTTACATGAGATAAAAGCAGATCAACAGTTTACGGCCGCCGGAATTGAAATCACTCCCATTTCTGTGATGCATTATAAGCTGCCGGTTTTCGGTTTCAGAATAGGCGATTTCACTTACATTACGGATGCAAAAACGATCGATAAAGAGAATATTAGTAAGATTCGGGGGTCTAAAATTGTGGTTATTAATGCGCTTCAGAAAGAAAACCATTTATCTCATTTAACATTAGATGAAGCGATCGACCTTGCCGGTGAAATAGGAGCAGCGCAGACCTATTTAACACATATTAGCCATCGGCTGGGAACTCACGATAACGTATCGAAGGAATTACCGGAAGGAATTTATCTGGCCTTTGATGGGCTGGAAGTGGAGGTTTAATTCCACCTTTCTCCAGGTAAATCCAGGACTACTTTCACAATGTATTTTTAAGGACCTCAATTAATTGGGATCAACCCCGTAATCAGGCTGCCTAGAAAGCCGGTTAATTTACAATAGATGATGTGCCCAGGAGCAGATTCGAACTGCCACACCCGTTAGGGCGCCACCCCCTCAAAGTGGTGCGTCTACCAATTTCGCCACCTGGGCATTTAGGGGATTAATATAGAGTATTAAGTATTGAGTATCAAGTATCAAGTATCAAGTATCAAGAAAATCTCCCAAACTTGAAAATTAATCCTTGATACTTGATACTCACTACTTATTAGTATAACTTATTACTTACAACTTTTCACTTTCCAAAAGTGCCCGAAGAGAGACTCGAACTCTCAAGGATATAACTCCAACGGCTTCTGAGACCGCAACGTTTACCAATTTCGCCATCCGGGCTTTCTAAAGGACTGCAAATATAAAATCTTAGTGGAATTTTTTCCTTCTAAAACATAATTTATTGATATTTTTATACTTGAATATTAAAAAAAAGCAGTTGATGATTAAAAAATCAGTGTTGATATTAGTCCTTCTGATTGGTATCGACCAGGCTTTTGCGCAAAATAAGGATGCTTTGGTGGGGAAATGGCTTACTGCAACCGGCGATGCCCAAATACAGATATATTCTGCTGCGGGGAAATTTTCAGGAAAAATAGTGTGGTTGAAGAAGCCAAACGACAGTGCTGGAAAGCCGGAAACTGATGATAAAAACCCGGATAAAGTCCTTGCGAAGCGGCCGATAGTCGGTTTAGAAATGCTCAGAGGATTCACCTATTCAAATGATGGCGTATGGGAGGGGGGCACTATTTATGACCCAAAAACTGGTAAGACATTTAGTTGTAAAATTAGTATGATTGATACTAATCAGATTTTTGTTAGAGGCTTCGTTGGTATATCAATACTCGGACGAACTGAAACATGGTCCCGGGTTCGATGAAGAATTGGTTATTTCTGTTTTTATTATTGTTGTCTGGCTTCACGTCTTTGTATGCCCAACAGATTATTGCTTTGCAGGCTGGCAAAAACACAAGTATTCGGGGACTTTCTATTGTTGACAATTTTACCGCCTGGGTCAGCGGTAGCAAAGGCTGGACATCTATCACGACAGATGGAGGAAAAAGCTGGAGATGGGTGCAGATACCGGGATATGAGACATTTGATTTTAGGGATATAGAGGCGTTTTCAAAAACAGATGCAGTGATCGTGAGCGCCGGAACTCCCGCCGTTATTCTCCTTACCAATAATGGTGGTATCGATTGGAAAGAAGTTTACAGAAATGAATCGCCCGATATTTTCCTGGACGGCATGGATTTTAAGGACAGCCGGAGTGGAATTATTTATGGGGATCCTATCAAAGGTAAAATGCAGCTACTCAGAACCGTTAATGGTGGACTCAGCTGGACAGACATCAGTAGCCACTTAACTGCTAATTTAATAGAAGGCGAAGCTTCTTTTGCTGCAAGCGGTACCGCTATCAGGACCTTGAAAAATGGCAAAACCTTTATAGTTTCGGGTGGCAGCCAATCACGTATTTTTGTATCCGATGATTTTGGAGATTTATGGAAAACTTATGCGTGTCCAATTATTCAGGGAAAAAGCTCCACAGGCCCTTTTTCTATAGCTTTCCTGAATAAAAGGAAAGGAGTTGCTGTTGGGGGCGATTATCTTTCAGACACTTCGAGCGTAACAAATATGCTTTTGACAACAGACGGTGGTAAAACATGGGGTGGACCGGAAACTAATCCTTTTGGATATAAATCATCCGTAGAATTTATTTCTTCGGACGTTCTGGTAGCCACCGGCACGTCCGGAACAGATATTTCAACAGATAAAGGGAAGAACTGGCAAGTGCTTACAAAGGAAGGCTTTAATACAGTACGGAAAGCAAAGTCAGGAAGTCTGGTTCTTCTCGCCGGTGCCAATGGTAAAATTTCAATACTGCAAATGTCAAGCGTTCGTTTTTAGTATTTGTTCGAATGGTCAAGTTTTTGTTCTACCTTTATTTATCAGTTTCATAATTTCCCCCAATATATAATCGGGTATGGCGTACACGTTCGTTGCTGAAAACTAATAAGCAAGATGATTTCTAAGGCATTCAATTATATTAAACATATTAAAACAACAGGCGCAGTATATGAATCATCACGGTTTGTATCCCGTAATATTACCCATGAGATTAATAGTCATAAACCCCAAATAGTTATTGAACTTGGCGCAGGCAGCGGAAATATCACAGAAAGAATCCTTTCAAAACTTCATCCTGATTCCAAATTATATTGCTTCGAGATAGAGCCCCAATTTTACGAAAAGCTTGAAAATATACGAGACAGCAGGTTCTATCTGATCAAAGAATCAGCTGCCGATGTTACCAAACACTTCGAATTATCGTCAGTAGATATCATTATTTCGGGATTGCCTTTAAGTCTATTCGATAATTCAGAACGTAGCCAGCTTCTCAATGATTGTTATAGCCTCCTAAAAAAAGGAGGAGTATTTCGGCAGTTTCTTTATTCATTGCAAAAAAATTATTTCATGCACATCTTTGACAGGATGGAAATGAGCCTCGAGATGAATCTACCGCCTGCCGTTCTTTACTCATGTTATAAACTCAACGAGCAAATTCGTAAGTAATTAAATTTGCTAAATATCTCAGTTGCTCCTCCCTCATTTGCCTGTTTGCTAATTCTTAAATTTCCTCATTCTCTACTTTCCGTTTTTTCCTAACTTACCAACATGAATTTGGAGTTCAATAAAAACGAAGATATCAACAAACAGCTTCTTTACGAGGTTAGAAACCGTTTAAAAACAATATACACGGGAGGCGGGGAAAAAGCAGCTTCGAAGCAAAAAGCAAAGGGTAAAATGCTCGCCCGCGAGCGTGTTGCATATTTGCTGGACAAGGATACTCCCTGGCTTGAGATGGGTGCCTTTGCAGCCGAGGATATGTACAAAGAATTCGGTGGTTGTCCATCGGCTGGTGTTGTTTGCGGAATCGGCTATGTATCGGGCCGGCAATGTATGATTGTTGCCAATGATGCGACCGTTAAGGCAGGGGCCTGGTTCCCTATGACAGCCAAAAAGAACTTAAGAGCCCAGGAAATCGCGATGGAGAATCGTTTACCGGTAATCTATCTGGTAGATTCAGCAGGCGTCTTCCTCCCGGTTCAGGACGAAATATTTCCCGATAAAGAGCATTTTGGACGGATTTTCAGGAATAACGCCATCATGAGTAGTAGTGGCATTGTCCAAATCTCGGCAATCATGGGCTCTTGTGTGGCCGGGGGAGCATATTTGCCTATCATGAGTGATGAAGCGATGATTGTGGATGGGACAGGCTCGGTGTTCCTGGCCGGAAGCTATCTGGTAAAATCTGCAATAGGCGAGGATATTGATAATGAATCACTTGGAGGGGCTTCAACGCATTGCGAGATATCGGGCGTTACTGACTATAAACATCCTGATGATGCTTCTTGCCTGGACTCGATCAGGAAGATTATGAGTATGGTCGGATCTCCAAAAAATGCCGGTTTCGACCGGATAAAACCTGTGCCCCCTAAATTAGATGAACAAGAGATTTACGGTTTGCTTCCGGAAAACCGGGAAAGTCCCTACGATATGAGGGAAATAATTAAGCGTTTGGTAGATAATTCAGAACTGGAGGAATACAAGGAACTCTACGGCCAAAGCATTATTTGCGGATTGGGGAGGATTGATGGCTGGGCCGTTGGTATAGTCGCAAATCAGCGAAAGGTCGTGAAAAGTAAAAAAGGAGAAATGCAGATCGGTGGAGTAATCTATTCAGATTCGGCTGATAAGGCTACCCGTTTTATTATGAACTGCAATCAAAAGAAGATCCCACTGGTATTTTTACAGGATGTAACCGGATTTATGGTGGGCAGCAGATCTGAACAAGGTGGAATTATAAAAGATGGCGCTAAGATGGTCAACGTGGTGGCCAATTCAGTTGTTCCTAAGTTCACAATTGTGATAGGCAACTCCTACGGAGCTGGAAATTACGCCATGTGCGGAAAAGCCTATGATCCGCGACTTATATTCGCGTGGCCGTCTGCTAAAATTGCGGTAATGGGTGGGTCCCAGGCAGCTAAAGTTCTGTTGCAAATCGAAGAAGCTTCTTTAAAGTCAAAAGGTGAGGAGATTACTCAGGAGACAGAAGACGAACTGCTAAAAAAGATAACCGATCGTTACGACCGGCAAACAACTCCTTATTATGCCGCGTCGAGGCTTTGGGTTGATGGTATTATTGACCCGCTGGAAACACGAAAAGTGATTTCTATGGGTATTGAAGCTGCAAATCAATCCCCGATTGAAAAACAATTTAATCCTGGGGTACTGCAGACGTGAGGTCGGAGGTTGGAGGGCGGAGGTATGAGGTCTGATGTATGAGGTTTGAGTTCTGATGTCGGAGGTCTGATGTCTGAGGTTTGAGTTCTGAGATCGGAGGTTTGAAGTCGGAAGTTTAAACGTTAGGTAAGTTGGAAGATATCAGGCCTCCGACCTCAGGCTTCAAAAAATAGAATTTTACACAAATTTTAAAATGAAAAAAATAATACTTGCACTATACCTTTTATCGTCAGTTCATGCTTTCGGGCAGTCCTCTAAATTACACGACAAAGCTATTGTAGTTGATACCCACGGCGATATTATGTCGGATCAGATTAAATCAGGCATAGACATAGGCGAGCGTCAGCCGGGTGGCAATTTCGACCTGATTAGAGCCAAAGAAGGAGGCCTCGATGTGCAGGTGTTTTCCATTTGGTGTGATGCGTCCGGCGGTTTTGCTATGGCAAACCGGCAAATAGATTCGCTGAACGCACTTGCTGTCAGACATCCAGATATGATCAAATTGGTGAGAACCGCTTCAGAATTGAAATCAGTTGTTAAATCCAACCGAATGGCAGGAATGATTGGTGTAGAAGGTGGCCACATGATTGAAAACCGTATTGAAAATCTTGAAGCTCTTGCTGCGCGGGGAATGACCTACATGACCCTGACCTGGAACAACAGCACCTCTTGGGCGAGTTCTGCTTATGACGAGACCTTTAGAAAGGACAGCCTAAAATATCTGGGTCTGACGGATTTCGGCAAGAAAGTCATCAGGCGGATGAATGAATTAGGTGTTATCGTTGATTTGTCGCATGTTGGTGAAACAACTTTTTATGATGCTATAAAAACCTCTACAAAACCAGTGATGGCATCTCATAGTTCGGCGTACGTGTTCAATGCTCACCAAAGAAATTTAAAGGATGATCAGATCAAAGCTATTGCAAAGACCGGGGGTGTGGTTTTTATAAATTTTTACAGTGGTTTTTTAGACAGTACATACGCGAGAAAACAACAGAAATTCATTGCCGATCATCGCGCCGAACTTGCTGAATTTGCTAAAAATTCAACACGTGCAAAAGCACAGAACGAGATTAATACTAAATACAGTCAGGAGATCTATGACATGCGTGCTCCGTTCGATTTGTTAATAGCACATATCGACCACATGGTAAAACTGGTAGGATCTGAACACGTTGGACTGGGCGCTGATTATGATGGTGCAGAATCCTATCCGCAGCACCTGGATGATGTTGCGGATTATCCGGCGATCACTGAAGCTCTGGTTAAAAAGGGATTTACTGAAAAGGATATTAAAAATATTCTCGGGGATAATTTTGTGCGATTGTTGAAGGCAAATAAGGGGAAGTGATTGCTTCGCTACGCTCGCAATGACAACGGGGTTGGTTTATAATGATTTCGTCCTTGCTACGCTCGCAATGACATTAGGGTTGCTTTAATGATAGTGTCATTGCGAGCGTAGCGAAGCAAAATTCCACCAATAAGTAAGCTTTAACACCAAAAACCTATTCTTGACTGAAAATGGCGTTGGCAAATAATTGTCCGTATAAACGATAAACAGATCTGAAGCCGGCTTGTATCTCCACTGCAGTCGGGTGTTGATATTCAGATTTTCGCGCTGCTCATTGTACTGCACAAAGCCTGTGAAAAAAAGCTTATTGGTCATTGTTACGTCCAGCCGCGGACCGACAAGCCAGAACTTAGTCCGATCCCATGGTTGTGGTAATTTAATATCATTGTAGCTGGAGCTGAGCGCGAGGCTCACGAAGGGTTGGAAACGGTATCCTAACTCTGATGTGATATTCAGTCGGGTACCGTCAGCATAATATCCGCCGTAGCGGGTAGAAAAACCATATGTAAACACACTTTGAGGGCGCGAGGTAAAATCTGTTCCCCAAGCTTTCCAATGATGCTCTGAACCTGTAGATAGTGTGGCACCACCGGAATTGGTTGGATCGAAGGGCCGGAGTAACTTAACATAATCTGATGCTGTCCATGCAGTGAATGTGGCCCGGCTGCGGAAATTTATGTTGTAAGCCAGAAAGGTGGTATTATCTGTACGATTAAAAGATTGATCGAAATAGTTTGCTGACCCAAGCTTCGGACCATGGCTCACCAGGCTTCCTTTCTTTGGAAAAAACAGGTAAGCTGCCTGAGGATTCAAGTTAATGTAACCTGTCCGGGGCACATACCCCACTTCAGCATTGTAGTTCCGGCCTACAATTTCATGCTGCCAGTTAATATTCCAGTTTCCGTTAATATAGTTAAGGTTTCCTGCCTGCATGATGTCGTTTCCTTTCTTATTTGGACTAAACGATTTCATTACAACGGCTTTACCAGTCCAGGTATTTGAGGAAGAGGCGAGATTATATTCGAAACCGGCATTACGATTATATTGGGATACAGCAGCAGCAGCATGTGAGGGTTGATAATCCAGAGATTGCTTGTTGATAAAAAGTGCGTTTATGCTGGAGCGGGCAAATACTCTTCGTTGTAATGACATCACTGCAAAGTTCTGTGCAGGCAGGCTATTACCTACTTTTGCTGTTTGCATGTCCATTATTCCCACACGCCAGTCTTTATTAAGTTTCCCGCTAAGTCTTGCGCCAAATTGAATGGGCACCCCAAGACCTATTCGCCGCGAAAAGAACGGTCGTACACTCGAATATCCATAGTTTGAGAAAAGGTCTCCATTTTCAAGAAAATACTGTCTCCTTTCAGGGAAAAAAAGCTCAAAGCGATCAAGGTTGGGTACTTGTCGGTCGACCTCTACTTGTGAGTAATCTGGGTTAACGGTTAGGTCGAGATTGAGAGAAGAGGTAACTGCGACCTTCACATCGCCGCCGATTTCACGCCGGTAATCACGTTTAACGGGAGATGCTAAATGATCGTTTGAGAAACCACCCAGCACATAAGGAATTACGGAAATATTTTGCCCCGGAACTGGTGGAGCCTGATCCCATACCAAGGTCCCGGTGTAGGCCAGTGATGCGGTTGCAAATTGGCGCGGTACTGGCGCCCAACTGGATTTCTCAGTTGATTTCAAGTCTAGTCGGCTGAAATTGATCCCCCATTCGGTGATCCCAGCTTTGTACCGGATTGATTTGAAAGGAATTGCTGCTTCAAAAACCCAGCGATCTTCGTAGTTCTTTACAGCAGATATCCATTTGTTATCCCAACTGAGATCAACCTTACTGCCGTCGTACATAATGCCATCCCATTGCGCTCCGGCAGCATTTGATCCAAAAGAAAATCCGTTGGTCTTGTCATCAAAGGGATCCATAAACAGGAGAAAATTATCATTCTTATTGAAAGAAAAATCTCTGCGAAGTGATTCTACGAAATAGGGACCAGGTTCATGGTAACAGATAGCTATGAGATAGAGGTTTTCCTTATCATAACTCATCATAACATCGGTACGCACTTTCGCAAAACTGGTGTCCATAGGCTGAACCATAAAGAAATTGGAGGCAATATTTGCTTCTGTCCAGGTTTTGTCGTCAGCTATACCGTCTATTCTGATTTCAGATGAGGCGGGTTTTAGTTTTAACTGGTAAGAGGCATTCTTCTTTTGGGCATTTGTATAGAGCGTAGTGATTAACGTTATTATTAGAAGGAATAATTTTTTTCTACGAGATTTCTTTAGGAAAGGTTGAAATAGCGGTGATCGTCGTGGATTATTGAACAGTAAAGCTTCGGGCATATGGGTCTAAAGAGAAATTTTATGTAATAATAGGAATTTTACAGGCATATAGTGAGGTGTCTTTATTGCTTTTTGGGTAGGGTAGATCCTGTTGGTGTCCCACCAACAGGAAAGGAATATTTTATTATAATTGGTGTCTCCACCAATCACAGTTTTTGTTGGTGAAGACACCAACCTGATCAAACTCACAGGACGGATTTGTTGGTGGGACATCATCAAATTTTCTAATTACGTCAATGAAGTATCAATCTTCTTATTTTGCATTTGAGTCGCCTGCCTTTGCCGGTAAGCCGTGAAACTCCGCATTTAAAGCCAATTTGCCAAAATGGCGGATTTGAGCCACTTCTTTGCATAATTAACAATAGATCTCTGGTAGACGACAAAATCAGTTCTCGAAACGATATTTTATCGGTGTTTCACTTACACGAAAAAATCTTGAAATTTTTGCGGGCCATCAGTATACCACGCTTCTCCTAAAAGATTATAGACTAGCCTGACAAAAGCATATTGTTGATGTGCATTCAAAATCTTAGATTTGCTTTTTAACTAGATACAAATGTCTCAAGAAACCGAACACGTACAATGCCTTATTATAGGTTCAGGTCCCGCAGGGTATACTGCTGCTATTTATGCTGCCCGGGCGGATCTCAAACCTGTGATGTATACAGGAATGGTTCCAGGTGGACAGCTAACCCAAACTACTGATGTTGAAAATTATCCTGGTTATCCCGATGGGATTATGGGCCCGGAAATGATGGAAGATTTCAGGAAGCAGGCGGAACGATTCGGGACACAAATCCGATTTGGTTACGTCACTAAAGTTGATTTTTCCAGTACGCCACATAAAGTAATAATTGACGAAACTAAAACTGTGACCGCAGATACGGTGATTATTGCGACGGGAGCATCTGCAAAATGGCTGGGGCTTGAAAGCGAGCAAAAGTATAATGGATTTGGAGTATCGGCGTGTGCTGTCTGTGATGGTTTCTTTTTCAAAGGACAGGACGTTGCGATTGTAGGGGCTGGTGATACTGCAGCTGAAGAAGCAACATATTTATCTAAATTGTGTAAAACGGTGCACATGCTGGTTCGTCGCGACGAATTCAGAGCTTCAAAAGCCATGCAGCATCGTGTGCTGAGCATTCCTAATATAGTAATTCATTACAATACGGATACGAAAGAGATTTTAGGTGATGGTAAGAATGTAACCGGCGTAAAAGTTTCAAACAACAAGACTGGCGTGGAGACCGTAATTGATGTTACTGGATTCTTTGTAGCTATTGGCCACAATCCTAACACAGAAATATTTAAAGGTTTGTTGGATATGGATGAAACCGGCTACCTGATTACCCATCCCGACAGTTCTAAAACTAATATCGAGGGAGTTTTTGCTTGTGGTGATGCTCAGGATAAATTGTGGCGCCAGGCTGTTACTGCTGCTGGGACGGGCTGTATTGCAGCACTTGAAGCTGAACGTTATCTTGCTGCAAAGGAGCATCCGGTGGAGGTAGCTATCTAGTAGCAAGTAGCTAGTAGCAAGTATCAAGTATTAAGATCGCTGATCGTAATCGACATTGTGGTTTGCTTTTATAAATGCGTTATTGCTTTATGGGCAGGGTGTTTAGCTGTCATTTTAAGTGCTATTATATTGGTAACTAGCCTCAAGTCTTGATACATGATACTTGATACTTGATTCTTTTCAGGCATCCTTTTTGCAATACTCCCACCATGAGCCAAACAACTCTCCGTACAAGAACTGCCATCCTGTTAACAGTTGCGATAACCACCATCATACTCATTCTTGCCTTGTTTTTTTACATTAAGCGACAATTTTTCATAACCAGAACCGAAATTAATAATGATGTTATGGTGGAAAAAATTGTCAATATGGGTAAGCTTGAGCTCGTAAAATATTCCATGAAAGATGTAGTAGAGAAAAAGGAGATTAGAAAATTCCTTCCTGATAAGCGCATTCTTTTCGTGGCTGTGGGTGAAGTAACCGGTTGTATTGATCTAACCAGAATCAAGAAAAGCGATATTGTAAACCATGGGTCTGATTCGCTTACGGTATTTCTGCCAAAACCTGAAATCTGCTATGTTAAGCTTGATCATCAGCAATCGAAAGTTTACGATGTTTCAGGTGCCTGGTTTTCGGGAGACACAAAAGACATGGTAGAAGGTATTTATAAAATCGCAGAAAAACAGATCCTCGAATATGCCGGAAAGCAAAACATTCTGGGTAAAACCAGTGAAAATGCGAGGCTGATTTTCAAGCCTATGCTTGAAAATATTTCAGGAAGAAAAGTAGGTATAGAATTTCAGCAGTAAATGTCGCTGGACACTGCATTCCTTGTTCATATTTGTTAAATTTGAGAAAACAGCAGGCTATGATAGCTTGTTCGTTCAAATCATTTAGCAATGAACTTAATAAACGCACTCTCAGGTTTAGCTTTAGCTTCTGTATTATTTACTTCATGTTTTACGGAAGATAAAGCCCCTGTGGTTTTTAGTAAACCGGTGGTCAACAAGATAATGCAACCCTTTCGGTATCACAAGGCTATCGAAGTAAAGCCTGGGTTAACACTCGACATTGTTGGCTGGGGGCGAGGGTCAAATTCTGTTGGCGGATACCTGGTATTACGATCTGATTCTACGCATTTAGATTATCGGTCGTTGGCCGGCGAATTAGATGGTGAAATAGTTGATGCATGGGATATGGATCTGGATTCTGATGGAAGCCCGGAACTTTATATTCAATCAAGAGGAGAGGGCGAAGGCTCTTATC
>Ga0136611_10001405_pt1 | contig 16729 bp, 11 predicted proteins | sample AntDrymUQ2232306_2_FD_106645 | JGI IMG/M metagenome (GOLD analysis project Ga0136611, IMG submission 106645) | Polar desert sand microbial communities from Dry Valleys, Antarctica - metaG UQ223 (23.06) | ecosystem: Environmental > Terrestrial > Soil > Desert | place: Antarctica: Dry Valley...
AACCGCCTGTCGGCGCGCTACATGTTTTTCGACAACTTCATCACCGCTAACGTTGGGGGCGGCCTGCTGTCGGTGCAGCGCGCCAACGACTTCGTCGACCGCCAGCACTCGACCGGCGCGCAGCTGATCTCGACGATCGGCGCTGGAATGCTGAACGAGTTGCGCGTGCAGTACGCCACCCGCGCGCAGAGCCGCGTGCCGAATGCGGCGTCGGGCACTGGTCCGGCGGTCAACGTCACCGGCGTCGCGCAGTTCGGCGGACCGATTGCGGCGGTGTCTGACGCCGGCTTCGGCTTCACCCAGAACGTCTTCCAGGCAAACAACAACTTCACCGTCCTGAAGGGCAACCACGCCATGAAGGCTGGCGTCGACCTACAGTGGGTCGCCGATACCCGCGTCGCGCCGCAGGCGCAGCTCTACACCTTCCCGACGACCCAGGCGTACCTGGATGCGCGCAGCGGCGCCAACCGCTTCAGCTACACCTTCTTCCAGCAGTACTTCGGCCTGCCGAACCTCGAATACAACACGTCACAGTACGGCCTGTTCGTCCAGGACGACTGGCGCGTCTCGTCGGACCTCAAGGTCCTCTATGGACTGCGCTACGACTATTACACGCCGCCCGATGCGGATCCGAACGCACCGCTCGCGACCTCGCGATCGTTCCCGACGTCGAGCAACAACATCGCGCCGCGGCTTGGTGCGGTCTGGTCGCTTGGCGAGAGCCGGCGGACGGTGCTGCGCGCCAATACCGGCGTGATGTATGACCAGACCCTGAACGCGATCTACGAGCAGGCGCTGCAAAACGACGGCACCAACGCGCGCGCGTCGGCGACCTTCACGCCGACCCAGGCCGGCGCGCCGGCCTTTCCGGCGGTGCTCAGCGCCGGCGCTGGTGCGAGCCCGAACCTCGCCGCGACGATCGATCCCGACTTCAAGATCGCGAAATCGTGGCAGAACAACGTGCAATTCGAGCGCGGCTTCGGCGATCACTATTCGGTGTCGGTCGGCGCCTCGTACGTCAAGGGCTACAACCTGCCGATCGTCACGAACATCAACCTGATCAACCCGACCGGCACGCTCGCCGATGGCCGGCCGATCTTCAGCACCGCCGTCAACGCCACGACCCGCGTCGATGCGCGCTACAACGTGATCAACAGCGTGCAGTCGCCGGGCGAATCGATTTACAAGAACTTGACGTTCCAGCTGACCCGCCGCCTGAACAAGGGCATCGGTTTCGACTTCGCCTACACGCTCGGCAAGAGCGAGGACAACGCGCCGATTACGGGCACGCTATCAGTGCAGGGTGATGCGGGCCGTTCGGACGTGACCAACCTCGATCGCGATCTTGGCCCCAACATCCTCGACCAGCGTCACACGTTCGTCGGGAGCCTCGTCGCGACGCCGCAGTTCGAGCGCGGCGGCACCGCCGGAGCGATCCTCAACAACAACGTGTTCGGCCTCGCCATCCAGCTGGCGAGCGGCATCCCGGTGAACCTGCGCAGCAACCTCGAGCTCAACAACGACGGCACCGCGAGCGACCGTCCGCTCGACGTGCCCCGCAACTCGCTGAGCCTGCCGGCGCGCAAGAACGTCGATTTCCGTTACTCGCGCAAGGTCGGGTTGTCGGGCCGGATGGCGGCGGAGGTAATCACGGAAGTGAAGAACATCTTCAATACCGTGCAGGTGTCCAGCGTCAACGCCACGGTCACGACCAACGCGCAGGGCGTGCCGACGGCGGCGCTGCCGACCTCCGGCGACCAGCTGACGCCGACCGGTGGCTACGAACAACGCCAGTTGCAGATTGGCTTCAAGTTTATTTTCTAGCTAAGGTTTCGCCATGAAGGCCACGAAGGCCACGACGGCATTTATTCAAATGCCCGCTTCGTGTTCTTCGTGTCTTCGTGGCTGCTTTGTAGTTCGAGGTTCAGTAATGCGCCGCACCCTTCTCGCTTTCGCCGCCGTTTTCGTCGCCGCCGCATCCGCGCACTCAACCGCACAACACCAGTTACAACCGGTGGCTGCGCTGAAGGGCGCGCCGGCGCTCGAGCTCGCGCTTCGCAAGCTCGACACCGTCGGCAATTTCATGATGACGACGGCGCATCCGGATGACGAGAACAACGCGATGCTCGCGTACTTTTCGCATGGCAAGGGGTTCCGCACGTCGCTGATCACGGCGACGCACGGCGAAGGCGGGCAGAACGAGATTGGGCCGGAGCTGTTCGTGCCGCTCGCGGTGCTGCGTACCGAGGAATTGGCCGCCGCCCATCGTTTCGACGGCGCCGAGCAGTTTTTCAATCGCGCGATCGATTTTGGCTTTTCGTTCAGCGTCGAAGAGACCTACGAGAAGTGGGGCCACGACGAAATCCTCGGCGACTACGTGCGTCACATCCGGACCCTCCGTCCCGACGTGATCGTCGGCTTCGTCTTCGACGGCGACGGCGGCGGCCAGCACCACCAGGCTTCGTCGCGACTGACGCTGGAGGCGTTTCGCGCCGCTGCGGATCCGGCGAAGTTTCCGGAACAGATCAAGGAAGGCCTGCGTCCGTGGCAGCCCAAGAAGTTCTACTACACGGCCGGCTTCGGTCCAGGAGGAGCGAAGCCTTCGCCTGTGGCCGCTTCAGCGGGACAGGCTCTCGAGGCTCCGATGATGCTGAACTTCGCCGGCAGCGATGTTTTCGATCCCGTCCTCGGCCGAACTTACAACGAGATCGCCGGTGAAGCGCGCAGCATGCACAAGTGCCAGGGCATGTCGCAGCTGCTGCCGCTGCCGGCATCGACTGGCGGCGGTGGATTCGGCGGCGGTGGTCCCGGTGGCGTTCGCAACTATCGGCTGCGTGACACCGTGCTCGGCGGCGGCGTTGCCCGCACCGAAAAGGAAATCTTTGACGGCGTCGACACGAGCCTGCGAAGCCTGCTGGCCTTTGCTCCGTCCGCGCCGGGCGAACTGGGTGCGGGTTTGGATCGCATCACCGCGGCAGTAGCTGAAGCGCGCACGGCGTTGAAAAGCGTCGGCGAAGCGGCGGCGGTGGCGCCGTTGACTACTGGTCTCAAGGCGCTGCGCGATGTGCGCGCATCGCTTGCGTCGATGGACCTCGCTGACAACGCACGCTACGAGATCGATTTCCGCCTCAGCAAGAAGGAACCGCAATTCGCGAACGCGTTGATGCTGGCGACCGATGTCCGTCTCGACGCGGTGGCGCGCGACGGCCTGGTGGTGGCTGGCCAGCCGCTGCAGGTCGACTTGATGGCGGCCAATCGCGGCAAGAGCAGCGTGGAGATCACCGTTGCCGCGAACGGCTTTGGCGCGGCGGCGGTCGCGACGTGCAAGGACTCGAGCGCGCTGGTGCCGGGCGCATCGCGCAACTGCGGGACGACGTTGAATGTTTCCGCCGACGCGCAGTTGACCGCGGCGCATTTCCGCAACGGTCCTCAGGGCGCGCGTTACGTGTTCGATGCCGACGTGCCGTTCGGCCTGCCGTTCCGTCCGACGCCGTTCACGGCAACGTTCGCGCTGTCGGTGAACAACACGCCCTTCTCGATCACGCTGCCGATCCAGGCACGTTCCGAAGGCAACATCTTCAGTGGTGAGAAGCGCTCGGAGATTCACGTCGTGCCGGCGTTCGCGGTCACGACGACTCCTGACATCGTTGTGGTGTCGACCCATTCGACTCTCGCCAGCCAGCCCTCCGGGCAGGCTGCCGCTCGCTCAGGGTTGGCGCCTGACGGCGCCAAGGATGTGCGGGTCACGGTGGTCAACCATTCGAAGGGCGCGGCGAAGGCCGACGTCACGCTGCAGGTACCGCAGGGATGGCGCGCGACCCCGGCCACGCAGGCGGTCGCGTTCTCTCGCGAAGACGAACAGATGACGGTACGCTTCGCGTTGCAGGCGCCGCCCGCCGCCACGCTTGCTGCTGCGGCCATGAAGCCCGGCGGCAACCAGTTTTCCGTGAAGGCCTCGGCAACAGCCGCGGGTCAGACCTACGCGCAGGGCTACCAGGTCATCGAATATCCGCACACCACCCGTCGTCATGTGCTGCTTGATCCGCAGATCACCGTGAAGGCGCTCGACGTCAGCGTCAAGCCAAACCTGAGCGTCGGCTACGTGATGGGGGTTGGTGATGAAGTCCCCGCCGCACTCGAGCAGCTTGGCGTGAAGCTGACAATGATTACACCCGACGATCTCGCCTGGGGCGATCTGTCGAGGTACGACGTGATCATGACCGGCGTGCGCGCGTACGAACGCCGTGTCGATCTACGCGCGTATAACCAGCGCCTGCTCGATTACGCCGAGGCCGGCGGCACGGTGATCGTTCAGTACAACAAGTTCGAGTTCAACGACGCGCAGTACGGCCCGTATCCCGCCAAGGTCGGACGCGAGCGCGTGACCGATGAGAACGCGGAGATGAAACTGGTCGATCCCGCGCATCCGGTGTTCAACAGCCCGAACAAGATCAGCCGGGCGGATTGGGCGAACTGGGTGCAGGAGCGCGGTCTCTATTTCCTCGATCAGGCGGGCCGCGATCCGCAGTATCAGGATCTGATCGAGTTCACCGAGCCCTTTCCCTACAATCAGGGCACTAAGCGCGGCGCCCTCGTCGAGGCCAAGGTCGGCCAGGGCCGATGGCTCTATGTCGGCCTTGGCCTGTGGCGGCAGCTACCGGCGGGCACGGATGGTGCATACCGGTTGATGGCGAACCTGTTGAGTTTGCCGTAAACCTTTTAACTTCGACGAAGGACGCAGGTCTAACCTGCGTCTGGCACTGCGCAGCCAATGACGGATTCGTATGCTTGAGCACATTCTTCGTCGGATGGGGTTTGGTGCCGGTCCCGCCGAGTTAGCGGCCTGGGCCGGCGTTCCGATCGACACGGTGATCGATCGACTCCTCAACTACGAGTCGATGTCGACCGATCACGACGCCAAGATCGGTCTGCCCGAGTACGTGGGCGTCACCACAGCCTCCGGCCAGCCGTTTTCCGCAAACACGCTGATCAACGACGCGCGGCAACGTTGGCTGTTCCGCATGCTCCATTCGCAGCGCCCGCTCGAAGAGAAGATGGCGCTGTTCTGGCACAACCACTTCGCGACCGCCTACAGCAAGATCGCGGGCGCGGTCGGCCAGGAACGCGCCACGCGCATGATGGACAACGACCCGAACAGTCTCGCGGGCAGCGAGCCGGGTCAGATCCACAAGCTTCGACAGCTTGGCACCGGCGGCTTTCCGACGCTATTGATGGCGATGGCCAAGGATCCGGCGATGATCTACTGGCTCGACAGCCAGTTGAATACGCGGACCCGGCCCCAGGAAAATTTCGGCCGCGAGATCATGGAGCTGTTCAGCTTCGGCGTCGGCAACTTCACTGAACAGGACGTCTACGCCGCGGCGCGCGTGTTCACCGGTTTCAACTGGCAGATCCTCGGCGATCGCACCGTCAACACCGCGAGTTGGTACGCGTTCCAGTACCGGCCGAACGAGCACGACGTGGCCGCGAAGACCTTCACCTTCCCGATCTACCCGGACGGCACCCGCACCATCCCCGCGCGCGCAGCGTCGGCGGGTGAACAGGACGCCAACGATCTGATCATCGCGCTGGCTCAGCACCCGGCAACGGCCTCGCGGCTCGCCACCAAGCTCTACAAGTTCTTCATCAATGAAACGTCGGAGCCCGACCCGGCGCTAATCACCGCGATGGCGAACGCGTACCTGGGGAGCAACTACAACATCAAGTCGATGCTGCGCACGCTGTTTACCTCGTCGCCGTTCCGCAACCCGGCCAACTTCTTCCAGCGCTACTCGTGGCCGGTCGAGTTCACCGTGAAAGCGATCAAGGAAACCGGGTGGGCCGGGTTCACGGTCAACAGCACCATCACCCCGCTCGCCAACATGGGGCAGCAGCTGTTCGAACCTCCAGACGTCAACGGCTGGGAGCTCGGGCCGGGATGGATTTCCACCTCGTCGATGCTGTCGCGCATGAACTTCGCGTCGACGCTTGCCGCCAACCAGCGCTTCAACCTGGCGCGTGACGCGCAGCCGCACCGCGCGGCACCGGAGCGCGTGCTCGAATACATGCTGGCGCGCTTCCGGACGATGGGCTTTTCGGCAACCCAGACGACGTCGATGGTTGAGTACCTGCGATCCACGGCGTGGACTGGCGCGGACGCGCAGTTGCAGCAACGCATTCCGGGACTGACGCGCTTGATCGTCGGCTCCGGCGAATACCAATTCAACTAACAGGCCGACAGGCCATCAGGCCGTCAGGCCGTCAGGACTTGTTATGAATTTCTCGCGGCGACAATTCGTCAGGGGCGGCGTCACCGCATTCACCTTCGGGTTTGCCGCGCCGCAGATGCTGTGCGACATCGCGCTGGCTCAGGGCGTGCCTTCGCGCAACCTCGTGGTCGTGTACTTGAGCGGCGGCAACGATTCGCTGAGCACGGTGATTCCGTACCGCGACCCGTTCTACGCGAGCCGTCGTCCGACGCTGGCCATTCCGGCCGGCAACGTGCTGCAGATCGGCACCGATGCTTCGAACGTCGAGCTTGGATTGCATCCGCGGCTGACCGGGCTGAAGTCGATTTTTGACTCCGGCCGCCTCGCGATCGTGCAGCGCACCGGCTACGCGAACCAGAGCCGCTCGCACTTCACCGGCTTCGACATCTGGGGCACCGCCAGCGCGAGCAACCCTACGGGAACCGGCTGGCTGGGGCGCTATCTCGATCAACTGCAGGCGCCAATCGATCCGCTGGTCGCCTGGAACACGCAGCGTGAAACGCCGCGGCCGCTGGCGGCGCGGCTGGTCGGCGTGCCGGCGATCACCAGCCCGGCGTCGTATGCGTTCTCGAGCCCCAATAGCGGCGTCGAAGCAGGCTACGAACGCACCGCGCAGACGCGCATCTCGTCGCACATTCCGGTCGATCGTCCGCACCTCGCGTTCGTCAACTCGACCACCCAAGCCGCGCTGGGCACGCTCGATCGCGTGGCGACGGTGGCTACCTACCGTCCGTCGTTGACGTATCCGACCAACGGCTTCTCACAGGCGCTGCAGGCCGTGGCCGGGGCCATGAACAAGCAGATTGGCACCAAGGTGTTCTGGGTGCAGACCGGCGGCTTCGATACGCACGCGTCGCAGGGCGCAAACGCGGGCGCCTACGTGAACTTAATGGCGACCCTCGGGGATGGACTGAAAGCCTTCTACGACGACCTGAGCGCGCAGGGGATGTTGAACAACACCGTCGTGCTGGTCTATTCCGAGTTCGGCCGCCGCATCAGCGAGAACGGCAGCCAGGGTACCGATCATGGCGCCGGCGCAAACATGATGATGCTCGGCGGCCTGGTGCGCGGCGGGATTTACGGCACCGCGCCGAATCTCAACATGGACCCGGCAAACCCCACGCTCGAGAACAGCAACGGCGACGTGAAATACGAGACCGACTTCCGCGGCGTCTACGCGAAGATCCTCGACAGCTGGCTCGGAGCGAATTCGGTCACGATTCTCGGCGCGGACTATCGAAGCGCCGCGCCGAACGTGCTGTAGGTCTTCTTCGCTAACGTTGCTTTCCAGGTGTTAGCCGGCGTCGGGGCGAGCGGCCCATTCCATCGAACACGATTTGTCCGGTTTGGAAGGCCGTGCCGTAGAAGCGTTCGTTGGCGTCGCGGTCCCGTCGGATCGTTGATCCGGTCAGCGTCACACCCGCGAACAATCCGCGCGAGCGGGAGCAACTGAGAATCTGCGCGCGCATCTGGATGTCCGTCGATGCGCTGGCATCGCGGCCCACCGGGCGATCATTCTTGGTTGACAAAACGCCACGGGGTCAAACCCCGAGAACATTCCGCAACGCGGGTTCGAGCTCGCGCTGCGTAAAACGAAATCCCAGGTGCTCGGCGGCGTGGGGCACCACACGCTGACCGTTGACGAGGATCGTCGACATCTCCCCGAGCGAGGCGCGGAGCACGAATGCGGGAGCGTGCAGCACCGCCGGCCGGTTCAGCACACGCGCGAGCATGCGGGTGAACGTGTGGTTTGTGACCGGCGTCGGCGCGGCGGCGTTGAAGGCGCCGGTCGCGCGATCGTTGTGCACCAGCCACGACACCAGCGCGGTCCAGTCGTCGACGTGAATCCACGGCATGAATTGATCCCCCGTTGCCATCGTCGCTCCGAGCCCGAGCTTGAACGGCAGCAGCATCCTGGGCAGCGCACCGCCATCTTCAGCCAGCGCGAGCCCCGTCCGTACGATCGCCAGCCGGGTCGCCGGCGATTCGACCATGCGCGCCTCCTGCTCCCATTCGACGCACAGCCGCGACAGAAAGTCCGAACCAGCGGGCGCCGCCTCGTTGATCGGCTCGTCACCGCGTGGCCCGTAGTAGCCGACGGCCGATGCGCTGATGAACACTTTCGGCGGGTGCGCGCACTGCGCCACGGCACGAACGAGCGTCTGCGTCGACAGGATCCGGCTGTTGCGCAGTTCCGCCTTGCGGGCCGTCGACCAGCGCCGGTCGGCGATTCCCTCCCCGGCGAGGTTGATTACCGCGTCCTGGCCGTCCAGGCGCAGTGGCAGCGTGCCGGATGATCCGTCCGGACTCCATTGGACGTCGCGCGCGCGGGTAGGGCGCCGCGTCAGGATGGCGACGGAGTGGCCGTCATCTTCCAGCCGTTTGACGAGTTTTCGGCCCAAAAATCCCGAGCCACCCGCAATAACGATGGTCACCCATTGATTCTACGGCCTGTGGGGTTGACATACCGCCGCGTGGGGTGTTAACTAACCGTTTAGTTAACATGCCGCCTAAACGAACCGCCTCCGATGTGTCGACTCGCGACGCGATCTTCGCCGCGGCCGCGGCCCGGTTTTCGTCGAGCGGCTTCGACGGCGTCAGCACCGACGACATCGCGCGCGGCGCCGAAGTGAACAAGGCGATGATCTACTACCACTTCGCCGACAAGCTCGCCCTCTACCGCACCATCGTCGGTGACGGCCTCAAGACGATGAGCGAGACCGTCGGGGGCATCGCGGCCTCTGGCGTCACGCCTCCAGGGAAGCTCGATGCGTTCATCGAGGCGTTCGTGCGCATGACGGAGACGCGCCCCTGGATGCCGGCGATGATGCTGCGCGAGATCGCCGAAGGCGCACCGCGGCTCGACCCCGACACGATGGCGCACATGCGCGGCGTGATCGGCAACTTCGCCGCCATCCTGAAACAAGGCCAGCAGAGCGGCGACTTCCGCGACGTGCACCCGATCCTGGCCTACGAATCGATCGTCGGTCCGATCATCATCAACGCGGCGCGTGAACGCGTCGCCGAACAACCCGCGCGAAAGACACAGGGCTTCCCGCTTCTCGTCGCCATCCCCCACGCAGCAGTAATCGCGCACGTCCAGGAGACGGCGCGAAGGATGTTGGCCCCAGAAGCCGCCGCCAACCCAGGGCTGCAGAAGGCGCAGAGATCAACTTTATGAATCGACCATTTCTCGTCGTCGTGCTCTTCGCCATCGGATGCAGCAAGGAAGCTCCGACCGATCGGCTTCGGGTCTCGGGGCATGTCGAAGCGACCGAGACCCGGCTCGCGTCAGAAGCCGGGGGCCGAATCCTCACTCTGACCGTGAAGGAGGGCGACCGCGTCCAGCCCGGCCAAACCATCCTGACGCTCGACACCCGTGATGTGCAGCTCTCGATCAATAGCGTGAAGGCCGAACAGGCCGCGGCCGAAGCGCAGCTGCGCCTGGTGCAAGCCGGGTCCCGGGTAGAAGACATCCGCCAGGCGCAGGCGCAGGTCGAGACCGCCCGGGCCGAGGTATCCGCGGCGCGATCGGAACTGCAGGCTGCCGAGCAGGATCTCGAGCGCTTCGATACGCTCCTGAAGAACAACTCTGGCTCGCGCAAGCAGCGAGACGACGCGTTGACCAGGCGCGATGTGACAAGGGATCGCGTGTCGTCCGCCGAGAGCCGGGTCAGGACGGCGGAGGAACTGGCGTCCAAGCTTCGCGCCGGCGCGCGGCGTGAGGAACTGGACGCGGCCCGGGCACGCGTTGCGACCGTCACCGCGCAAATTGCGCCGCTTGAGAAGAGCATCGGCGACGCCACGCTGACGTCGCCGGTCGCCGGCCTCGTCACGGAGAAGCTCGTGGAAGTGGGCGAGATGATCGCACCCCGGGCGCCGGCCATCGTGGTTGTCGATCTGGATCACGCGTGGGCCGATGTGTTCGTGCCGGAACCGACGGTGCCGCAAATCAGGATCGGGCAGCCGGCCACCGTCTTCACCGACGCCGGTGGAACGGGCATCGCCGGCACCATCACCTACATCTCGCCAAAGGCGGAATTCACACCTCGCAACGTTCAGACGGCCGAGGAACGCTCGAAGCTCGTCTACCGTGTTCGCATCAGCGTCGACAACAAGGCCGGCGTGCTGAAACAGGGCATGCCGGTGGAAGCGGACATCCCGCTGAGTCCGCAGTCAAGAGTCGGCAGTTAAGAGTCCAGTCAACAGTTAACAGTTCCATGCAGAGTGCCATTCAGTTCGACAACGTGGTCAAGCGCTACGGCAAGGTCGAGGCGTTGCGCGACGTGTCGTTCAGCGTCAACCGCGGCGAAATGTTCGGGCTGATCGGACCTGATGGCGCCGGCAAGACCACGGCGATTCGCGCAATCTGCGGGCTGATGCACATCGACGCCGGCAGTATCCGTATCCTCGGTCAGGATCCGGTCAAGCAACACCGTCAGGTAACCGGATCGGTCGGCTATCTCTCGCAGCGCTTTTCCCTGTATGGCGATCTCAGCATCGACGAGAACATAGCGTTCTTCGCGGAGATCCACGGCGTCAGTGATTACCACGCGCGCCGCGATCGCCTGCTCGAGATGACCCAGCTGACCAGGTTCCGCGATCGACTCGCCGATCAGCTGTCCGGCGGCATGAAGCAGAAGCTCGCGCTCGCGTGCACGCTGGTCCACGAGCCGCAGGTGATCGTGCTCGACGAGCCGACCACGGGTGTCGATCCGGTATCGCGGCGAGAGTTCTGGAAGCTGCTGTCGCAGTTCCTGGCGCAGGGCATCACCATCCTGATGTCGACGCCATACCTCGACGAGGCAGAGCGTTGCTCGAGGATCGTGCTGCTGCATGAAGGGAAGGTGCTGGCGCTCGATCAGCCCGCGCACCTGCGCGCCAACCTCTCCGGCACCTTGTTCGAAGTGATCGTGGCGTCGCCGCGGGAGGCGCTCGATACTCTGGCTGGCCAGCGCGACATCGCGAGCGCGCAGGTATTTGGCGATCGCCTGCACGTCTGGATCGATCGCAGCGACAGAGATGCGGCGATGCGATCGGTGACCGCCGCGATCAACGCGGCAGGGCTGACGCCATCAAGCCTGCGGCCGATCGTGCCGTCCCTCGAAGACGTCTTCATTGCCCGACTCAGTGCAGTCGATGGGGCCTCAGTGTCATGAACCGTATTGCATTCGTCCTGATCACGCTGTTCGTAAGCGCCCCCGCGTTTGCGCAAACGCCGACAGTTCGTTTGACCATCGACGAGGCGATTGCACGCGGCCTCGAAAACAGCCACCGGCTCGCCGAGGCCCGCGCGCGGGAACAGGGGGCGCGAGCAGCGGCGACTAGCGTAGATCTGACACGCAAGCCAATCGTCGGCGTCAGCGCGGGATATACGCGCACCAATCACGTGACCGAGTTCTCGGTGCCGCAACCCAACCTCACCCGCCTGGTGGTGTATCCCGACATTCCCGACAACGTCACGTCGCGCCTGTCGTTTCAGTGGCCGATCTACACCGCGGGCCGCATTGACGCCCTCGAGCGAGCGGCGATTGCCGAAGCGGACGCGGCCGGCGCTGATATCGAGACGACGCGTGCGGATCTGCGTCTCGAGATCGTTCGCGCGTACTGGGCGGCGGCCACCGCGAGGGAAGCCGTCAGGGTGCTCGAAGAATCCGCGGCGCGGGCCGAAGCTCAGGTGTCCGACGCGCGCAATCGATTCGTGGTCGGCCTGATCCCGCCGAACGAAGTGTCAAGCCTGGAGGCGCAGCGGTCGCGGGAACGGGCACAACTGATCGAAGCGTCGAACCTCCGCGAATCGGCGTTGATCGAGCTGCGACGCTTGATTGGCGCGCCGCCGGATCAGGTGATCGAGCTCGCCGACTCGCTTGACGCCAGCGGCGCCACAGCAACAAGCGGTGAGGTGCCGGAGCTGGTGAAGCTTGCGCTGGAGGCTCGTTCTGAACGAAAGGCCCTCAACCTTCGCGTTGATGGAGCAGAGGCCCGCAGGGCGGCCGCGCTGACAGGCACCAAGCCGACGCTCGCGGTCGCGGGCGGAATTGATTACGCCAGGCCCAACGCGCGCATTTTTCCGAAGACGAGGGACTGGCAGGAATCGTGGGACGTCGGCGTGGCGGTGAACTGGAACTTCTTTGATTCCGGGCGTGCGAAGTCGGCAGCGGCGGAAGCGGCAGCGGCGGCCACCGCGACGCGCGAGCGGATCGCTGAGTTCGATTCCATCGTGTCGGCGGATGTGCGCCAGCGGCTGCTGGATCTCGATTCGACCCAGGCGGTGGTGCGTGCCTCTGCCGACGCGATCAGAAGCGCCGCCGAAGCGAGACGCGTGGTGTCGGATCGGTTCAACGCCGGCGTGGCGACGAGCACCGACGTGCTGGTGGCGCAGGTCGCGCTGCTCGAATCGGAGCTGGCCCGAACGCGCGCGCTCGCCGGAGTCCGTCTCGCTGAGGCGCGTCTCGAACGCGTGCTGGGACGACGGCCATGAGCCAAGAGGTTTCAGCGCCATCTGTGCCTTCTGTGGCCGCGATTGACGTCCGTGGCTTGAGCCGCACCTTCGGCTCGTTTGTCGCCGTCAACGACCTGTCGTTCTCCGTGAAGCAGGGTGAGATCTTCGGTTTCCTCGGCGCCAACGGCGCCGGCAAGTCGACCACCATCCGCATGATGTGCGGGTTGTTGAAGCCGACCTCCGGCACGGCGCTCATCGGCGGCATCGACGTCAGCCGCGATCCTGAAGGCGTGAAGCGGACCATCGGCTACATGTCGCAGAAATTCTCGCTGTATGAGGCCCTGACGGTCGACCAGAACATCCGGTTCTTCGGCGGAATCTACGGCATCCGCCGCGATCTATTCGAGGCCCGGCGAAAATTCGTGGTCGAAATGGCGGGGTTGGCCGGCCGGGAGAACACGCTGACCCGCGACCTGCCGGGAGGGTGGCGGCAGCGTCTCGCGCTTGGCTGTGCAATCCTCCATGAGCCGAAGATCGTGTTTCTTGACGAGCCTACCGGGGGCGTCGATCCGCTGTCGCGGCGCCGATTCTGGGATCTGATCGGCGATCTGTCGAGGCAGGGCGTCACCGTGCTGGTCACGACCCACTACCTGGACGAGGCTGAGCACTGCCATCGCATCGCGATCATCCAGGCGGGACAACTGGCGGCGCTTGGCACCACCACCGAGTTGAAGCAGGCCTTCGAGGACCGCCCCATCGTCGAGATCCATGCGTCGAAGCCGGTTGAAGCGATGGCGATCCTCGACCGTGACGACCGTGTTGAGAAGACCAGCCTGTTCGGCACTGCGGTTCACGCCGTGTTGAAAGACCGGATGACCGATCCGGCGCTGCTGGCCTCGGCGCTGCGCCAGAGCGGCATCGACGTCGCGTCAATCGGCGCCGTCTCGCCGTCGCTCGAGGATGTGTTTCTCGACGTCGTCGAGCGCTTAGGGGCCGCGTGATGAAGAAGGCGATGGCAGTAGCGTCGAAGGAGTTGCGGCAGATCCTGCGCGATCGGCGCACGCTGCTGATCCTGCTGTTTGTGCCGGCGTTCTTCCTGCTGCTGTTCGGTTACGCCCTCAATTTCGATATCCGCAACGTCCGTCTTGCCGTTCAGGATCAGGATCACAGCACCAAGAGCCGCGAGCTGGTCTCGTCGTTCGTCAATTCCGGCTACTTCAGCCTCGTCGGCTATGTGGATTCGCCGGCCGAGATGGATCGCCTGATCGATGAAGGTCACGGGCGTGCGATCCTGTCTATTCCGCCCGGCTTCGAACGTGACCTGTCGCTTCTCAAGCCGGTCACGGTGCAGGTGATCATCGACGGCGACAACGCCAACACCGCATCGACTGTGGTGGGCTACGCGCGCACATTGCTTGGCGAGTACAACGCGCTCGAGATGCAGGCGTTGATGAGGGCTCCCGGCCGGCCCGCTGTTCCCGTGCCGGTGATCGGCATCGAGCCGCGCATCTGGTACAACCCGCAGCTGCGCAGCACCCTGTTCCTGGTGCCCGGGTTGATCGCGTACATTTCGATGATCACCGCTGTCGTGTCGACCGCGCTGTCAGTCGTCCGTGAGAAAGAGCGCGGCACGATGGAGCAAGTGCGCATGGCGCCCCTCAGCCCGCTGCCCTACATCCTCGGCAAGACCTTCCCGTATCTGGTGATCTCGTTCATGTCCGCGATCATCGTGATCCTCGCCGCGATGCTGTTGTTCGATCTGCCGATGCGCGGCTCGTGGGGGCTGCTGTGCCTGTCGATTGCCCTGTTCCTAGTCGGCGCGCAGGCGCAGGGACTCCTGATCTCGACGATCGCGCAGAGCCAGCAGGTGGCGTTCCAGATCGCACTGCTCTCGTCGCTGCTGCCGACGATGCTCCTTTCGGGGTTCATCTTCCCGATCGCGAGCATGCCGGTGGTGGTGCAATGGATCACCCACATCGTGCCGGCACGCTACTTCCTGGTGGCGCTGCGGGCGATCGTGTTGAAGGGGGCGGACGTGACGGCCTTCTGGCAGCAGCTGATGGCACTCGCCATCTTCGCGACCGTGGCGACCACGCTGGCCTCTTTGCGACTGCGGAGGGAATGGTCATGAGCCGCAGAAGGCTCAGAAGGCGCAGAACATGAAACGAGTGCTTCACCTGATGCGGAAGGAAATCCTCGAGCTGAAACGCGATCCGCGTCTGTTCGGCGTCGTGATTATCGCGCCGATCCTGCAGCTCAGCGTGCTCGGCTATGCTGCGACAACGGACGTCAAGGACATCCCGATCGCGATTGTCGATGCCGATCGCTCGAGCGCCAGCCGCGAGCTGGTGCACCGGTTCGAGTCGTCTGCCAACTTCAAGATCGTGGCGATGCCGGGCTCGACCAACGAGATCGATCCCTATCTCGATCGCGGCGAGGCGTGGATGGCGCTGAGCATTCCTCCGGACTACGGACGCAAGGTCGAGACGGGACGGCAGACCACCATCCAGATCGTCGCCGACGGCACCGACTCGAATTCCACCGGTGTGGCGATGGGATATGCCCAGGCCCTGATAGGCGGCTACGTACAAGATCTGGCCGCGGCCGCTGCCCCCGGCCTGCCCGTCTCCGGCTTGGTGCAACCGGAGATCCGCGTCTGGTTCAATTCACGGCTCGAGAGCCGGGACTTCATGATTCCCGGCATCGTGGCGTTGCTGCTGCTGGTGATCACCACCAACCTGTCGGCGATGGCGATCGTGCGCGAGAAAGAGATCGGCACGCTCGAGCAGCTCAACGTGACGCCACTGGCGCGGTGGGAGCTGATTACCGGCAAGCTGCTGCCCTATGCGTTCATCGGCATCATCGACGTCGTGCTGGTGCTGATCGTGGCGATCTTCTGGTTCGAAGTGCCGATGCGCGGCAGCATCACGCTGCTCTTCGCGATGTGCATGATCTACCTGCTGTCCACGCTTGGCCTCGGGCTGTTCGTGTCGACGATCTCGAAGACGCAGCAGCAGGCGATGATGACGGCGATTTTCTTCTTCCTGACGCCGATGATCTACCTGTCGGGATTCATTTTCCCGGTCGAGAACATGCCGGCCTGGATCCAGCCGCTGACCTACCTGATCCCGCTGCGCTATTTCCTGGTGATCGTGCGCGGAATATTCCAGAAGGGCATCGGGCTGGAGATCCTGTGGCCGCAGGCGCTGGCGCTGTTCGCATGGGGCGTCGTGGTGCTGACGCTCGCGACGCTGCGCTCGTCGAAGCGGCTGGGTTAGAAGGTATCTGTGCTATCCGCGCTTTCTGCGGCCTAGGCTGATGCCGCCGCCCGCGTGCCTTCTTCTTCGTTGACCAGGCTGAGCACGAAGGCGCCCGCCACGAACAGTCCGATGATGGCGAGAATGGCTGTCCGGCTCGATCCCGTCACTGCCACGCTGATTGTGAACAGCACCGGCCCGAAGATCGTCGCGAATCGTTCGGAAACAGCGTAGAAGCCAAAAAACTCCGACGTCCGGTCCTGGGGAATCATGCGCGCGAACAACGCGCGGCTGAGCGCCTGCGATCCGCCCAGCACCGTGGCGATCAGGAACGCGAGCAGAAAGAAGTGAACGACGCTGGTCATGAAGTAGGCGAGGCTCGCCGCCACCACGTAGACCGCGATCGCGATGAACAGGCAGGTCTTGGTGCCGAGGCGCGCGCCCAGCGCGCCGAACAGGATTGCGAACGGGATGCCGACGAACTGCACCATCACGAACGCGGCGATCTGCGCATTCTGATCGATGCCGACCTCGGCGCCGTAGACGCTCGACATCCGGATCACGGTCTGGATGCCGTCCTGGTAGAGCAGCATCGCGACGAACAACAGGAACGCGTTGCGATAGCGGCGCACTTCCTTGAAGGTGTTGCCAAGCCGGGTGAAGGCGGCGCCGATCGCAAAACCGCCGTCCGCGCCTTCGGCGGGCGGCTCCGGCACCCTCCTGAACAACGGGATGGAGAACACCGCCCACCAGATCGCGAC
>Ga0136611_10001406_pt1 | contig 16727 bp, 17 predicted proteins | sample AntDrymUQ2232306_2_FD_106645 | JGI IMG/M metagenome (GOLD analysis project Ga0136611, IMG submission 106645) | Polar desert sand microbial communities from Dry Valleys, Antarctica - metaG UQ223 (23.06) | ecosystem: Environmental > Terrestrial > Soil > Desert | place: Antarctica: Dry Valley...
GATGGCGTGGAGCAGATACGGCGTGATCCGCGCGCCGGTGACGCCCTCGCGCGCGGCTTCCTCCAGCGCGGAGGCCAGCACCCGCTCGATCTCGTCCGCGTCGATGGCCGTGTCCGGCGGCGGGACGCCGAGGATCATCCCGCGCACGAGCCCCGAGCCCCACGCCGCTCGGGCGATGGCCGCGACCTCGCCGGCCGACTCGACGCGCGCGACCACCGGCAGCCCGCTTCGGCTCGCGTAGAACGCCGGCAGCTCGTCGGTCCGCCAGCCGAGCACGGGAACGCCGAGCGTCTCCAGCAGCTCGACCGTGCGCGGCAGATCGAGCAGGGCCTTCGCGCCCGCGCACACCACCACGGCCTCGGTGCGCGCCAGCTCCGGCAGATCGGCCGACACGTCGAACGTCAACTCGGCACCGCGATGCACGCCACCGAGCCCGCCGGTCGCCAACACGCGGATCCCGGCCAGCCCCATGAGCGCCAGCGTGCCCGCGACGGTGGTCGCCCCGTGGCCGCCGCGCGCCATCACGATCGGCAGGTCACGGCGGCTACATTTGCTGACGCCGTCGGCCGTCGCCAGCACGGCCAGCTCGTCGGCATCGAGCCCGATGATCGGGCACCCGGACACCACGCCAACCGTCGCGGGGGTCGCCCCGTACACGCGCACGATGGCCTCCAACCGCCGCGCCACGTCGAGGTTGCGCGGATGCGGCAGGCCGTGCGAGATCAGCGTCGATTCGAGGGCCACCACCGGACGACCCGCGTCCAGCGCGGCCCCGACCTCGTCGGCGATCTGCAGCGTCGTCACGCGCGAAGCGTAGCAGGTTGGCCGCGGCGAGGTAGGGGCCTGCCACTACCAACGACGACAGGTCAAACCTCGTCGGGGTGCCCCGCGATCATCGACGGCTCGCCGACCTGCGACCGGAGCGGCGGCGGGCGCAGCCAGCGCAGGCAGACGTAGCCGAGGATCGCCGTCACCGCCGCGAGCGTATACATCCCCACGCCGACCATCATGCCGATGGCCGCCGAGAGCCAGATGCTCGCCGCCGTCGTCAGGCCGCTCACCGTCGATGGCGTGCGGAAGATCGTCCCGGCCCCCAAGAACCCGACCCCGGCGACGATCTGCGCCGCCACGCGCGCCGGGTCGCGGGGAATCCCCGGCGGACCCTCGGCGAAGCCATAGATCGACACCAACGTGAACGCCGCCGACCCCGCCGACACCAGCATGTGCGTCCGCAGGCCGGCTGGCCGCCCCGCCCGATCCCGTTCCCACCCGAGCACCGCCCCGAGCCCGAAGGCCAGCACGATCCGCAGCGCCATCTCCAGTTCGAGCAGCACGTTCGGGGTGAGCACCAAGACGGGCACGAGTCGCTCGCTTCCTACCGCTTCGGTCGATACCGCGAGGGCGCCTCGCCGCGCGATGGCGCACGCGGCGTCCGATCCGACACGAAGCCCAGATCCTGGCGCGGCAGGCGGTACGGCGGGACGTTGGTCGTCCAGACGTCGCAGGTCCGCGAGTCGAGCAGGCGCGCCCGGATCCGCGAGTCTTGCTGCTCCAGGGTCAGGTTGGTCGTCACGACGGTCGGGAGCTTCGCATTGTAGCGGTAGTTCAGGATCTGGAAGAGTTTCTCCTCGGCCCAGGGCGTGCCGCTGTGCGACCCGAGGTCGTCGAGCACCAGGAACGGCGACGTACGGATCATCTCGAAGACCTTGTCGTAGCGCGTCTTGCTGTCCGGGCTGTAGGCCGCGCGCAAATAGTCGAGCAGATCCGGCGTGATCACGAACTGGACCGGGTGGCCGCCGACGAGGCGCGCGTTGGCGATGGCCGCCGCGAGATGCGTCTTGCCCGTGCCGGACGGCCCCTGGAACAGGAGCCAGCCGTGCGGCTCCTCGGCGTACTGGCGGGCACACACGAGCAGCGCGCGGAGATTCTCGAGCTGCTCGCGGTCGGTGGCGGCGCCGCTGTCGTTGAACGCGTCGAACGTCATCTCCTGGAAGCGCGGCAGCCCAAGACTACCGAGCTGCTGGAGCGACGCCGCCTCCCAGTTGTCCACCACCACCGTGCGCGTGAGCGCGGGGTCGAGCAGGCGCGTCCGCAGCCGCTCGTCCAGCTCCTCGGGCCTGAGATTCGTGGTCACCACCGTCGGGAGCCGGCCGACGTAGCGGTGGTTCAGCAGCTGGAACAGCTTCTCCTGCGCCCACGGCGTGCCGCTCTGCGTGCCGAGGTCGTCGAGGAGCAGCAGCGGCGTCTCGCGCACGGTGTCGAACAGCTCGTCGTAGGTCACGTCGCTGGAGGGCGCGTACGTGCCGCGCAGATGGTCGAGCAGGTCGGGCACCACGACGAACACGAGCGGGTCGTTCCGCCCGAGGGTCACGTTCGCGATGGCCGCCGCGAGGTGCGTCTTGCCGGTGCCGGGCGGGCCAGCCAGCAGCAGCCAGCCGTCCGGGGCGGCGGCGTACGCCCGGGCGACCTCAACCGCCTGCCGGAAGCGCTGGGCGCGCACCGGGTCGCCGCTGCGCCCCTCGGGATCGAGGTTGTCGAAGGACAGGCGGGTGAGCGCACCGAGGTTACTGAGCCGTTCGAGCTTGGTGCGCCGCCGGGTCGTGACCTCTTCGGCGCGGCAGGGGCAGACCAGCGGCACGCCGAAGTCGGGATGGCCGGGCGGCACGTCGCAACGCAGGAAGCCGGCCCCGTGGCAGCGCGGGCAGACGGGCGCCGCGTTTACCGCGACCGACGACTCAGTCTGGGACGCGCCGCCTGACGAGCCGGCCGAACTCACCTTCAAGATACTGTCGCGGATCCTCAGCCGGATCAGGGCGTCGCCCAGTCGTTCCACGTGTCCCCCTCCCCCGAGCCGCCCAGTTCTCCAGGATGCGCAGGATATACCGCCAGCTTCGTCGGTTCAGCGCGACGGCCTCGCGGAACGCGTCCTCGACCCAGGCCGCCGGGTAGGTCGCCTCGGCCTCGCGCAGCTCCTCGGCGATGAGGGGCGTCAGCAGCCCGACGTTCTGCTCATACAGCTCGAAAATCGACGGTCGGGCCTCGCGCGACGGCCCCGCCTCGGTCGGGGCGTGGGCCGGCCCTAACGGCCCGAGGGTCCGCTCCCCGCGCGCGACGGCCGCCGCGACGCGCGCGTTCGGCGGCGTGTTCAAAAGGTAGCAGACGTCTCCATCCTGGCCGTCGTAAACCGCCACCGCCAGCAGCACGCCACGCCGCACGGCCGCGTCGAGCGCGGCCGGCAGCCGTGAACCTTCCACCGGCGATGAAGCCGCAGACCCCGACGGCGCGGCCGAACCCGACGACGCGAGCGCCGGCCCCGACGACGCGGCCGGCGCTCGCGCCCCATCGCGGATCGCCGCCAGCAGGCCGCCGTCGGCCAGCAGCTCCGAACGCCGCACGTAGCGCGGATCCCCACGCAGCTCGTGCAGGCGCCGGAACACGTGCAGCGCCACCTTGAGCTCGGCCAGATCGTCGATCGCCTGCAACAGCGGCCCGAAGAACGGCCCCGGCACCGGCACGTAGGTCATCCGCTCCGGAAATCCGGCGAAGCCGTCGGCCATCCCCGGCTAGTCCCGGTACACTTCGAGGTCGAGGAACTTGGTCGTGCGCTGGTTGAACAGCAGCGACACCTGGCCGGTCGGCCCGTTGCGGTGCTTCGCGATGTGGATCTCCGCGATGCCCTGCTTCTCGGACTCCTTGTCGTAGTAGTCCTCGCGGTAGATGAACATCACGATGTCGGCGTCCTGCTCGATGGCCCCCGACTCGCGGAGGTCCGAGAGGATCGGGATCTTCGGCGAGCGCTGCTCGACGGCCCGCGAGAGCTGCGACAGCGCCACCACCGGCACGTTCAGCTCGCGCGCGAGCCCCTTGAGCTGGCGCGAGATCTCCGACATCTCGTTGACGCGGTTCTCGCCGCCCTTGCCGCTCGTCATGAGCTGCAGATGGTCCACGATGATCAGGTCGAGCGGCACCTCGTTGTGGAGGCGCCTGGCCTTCGCCCGCAAGCTGGTGACCGACAACCCCGGCGAGTCGTCGATGTAGATCGGCGCCTCGGCCAGCAGCCCGAGCGCGTGGCTCAGCTTGCGCCCCTCGGCCTCGGTGAGCTGACCGGTCCGCAACCGCGTCGTCTCGATGCCCGACTCGGTCGCGAGCAGCCGCGCGGCAAGCTGCGCCCCGGACATTTCCAGGCTGAACACCGCGCTCACAGCCTTGAACTTGATCCCCGCGTTCGCCGCCATCCCTAATGCGAGGCTCGTTTTGCCCATGCTAGGCCGTGCCGCAAGGATGACAAGGTCCGAGCGCTGGAAGCCGCCGACCGTTATCTTGTCGAGGTCCACGAAGCCGGTCGGCACGCCGTACGTCATGCCCTCGCCCTCGCGGACCAGCGCCAGCTCTTCGAGGTACTGGCGCAGGATGTCCGAGAGCGAGGCGAAGTCGCGCGTCGCCTTCTTGTTCGCCACGTCGAACAGGAGCTGCTCGCACTTCTCGAGCGCCTCCTCCGTCGCGAACTGGTTCTGGAAGCCGATCGTCGCGATCTTGCCGCCGGCCGAGATCAGCCGCCGCATGAACGCGCTGTCCGCGACGATCTTGGCGTAGTGCTCGGCATGGATCGGCGTCGGCACCACCCCGAGCAGGCTCGACAAATAGGCGACGCCGCCCGCCTCTTCGAGCCGTTGCCCGCGGTCGAGCTCCGAGACGAGCGTCAGGTAATCGACCGGCTCCGACCGCTCGTACAGGTCGAGCATCGCCTGGAGGATCAGGCCGTTGCGCTCGCGGTAAAAGTCGCGCGACTCCACCACGCCCGAGATGCGCCCGATGACCTCGCGGTCGAGCAGCACGCTGCCCAATACGGCTTCCTCGGCCTCGACGTTGTGGGGCGGAAGTCGGTCAGGCTGGCGCTCGGTATACAGGCGCTCGATCGCCACGGTGATCCTCTCGAAGGGCCGCGACCCGCAGGCAGCGGCGCGCTACTTGGCGGCCTGGACGTCGACCTTCAGCTTCGTCGAGACGGCGCGGTGCAGCCGCACCGGAACCTCGGTGACTCCGAGGTGGCGGATCGGATCGTCGAGCTGGATCATGCGGCGGTCGAACGGCTTGCCGAGCAGCTCGGTCAGCTTGTCGGCGATGTCGGCGTTGGTAATCGAGCCGTAGAGCCGGCCCTGGTCGCCGACCTTGGCGGTCACCACGACCGGCGTGGCTTCGAGCGTGGCGGCCAGTTCGCGGGCGCTGGCCTCTTCCTTGGCGGCCTTCTGAGATTCCGCCACCTGGCGCCGCTCGACGCCCTTGAGGGCGTTTGCGGTGGCCGGAACGGCGAGCTTGCGTGGGATCAGGTAGTTGCGCCCGTATCCATCGGCCACCTCTTTGACCTCGCCGGCCTTGCCGGTGCCCTTGACGTCCTGGCTGAGAATGACTTTCATGGCCGATGGCTCCTCGCGGTGGTGGCCGCGACTGGAGTATAGCAACGGCCCCGCGCGGCGTCGGCGAAAGCGGATCACATTTTCGGTTCGATCGCGCCCCCGGCCGCGTCGCTCCATCGACCCGCGCGAGCACCCGCGTCCCGTCTCCCCTCTCCCGCGTTCCGAGGGGCGGGAGGACGTGAGGGACGTGGGGTCGCCCACGTCCGACTGCGTGGGGTCGCCCACGTCCGACTGCGTGGGGTCGCCCACGTCCGACTGCGTGGGGTCGCCCACGTCCGACTGCGTGGGGTCGCCCACGTCCGACTGCGTCGGGTGAGGGCTTCTCGTACCCTTGACGGCCGGTTCGGCACGTACGTACCATCAAAAGGTGGAATGGCGGCGCATGCTCGCCACTCCCGAACTGAAGAGCGTCGATTCGGATCTGCTAGGGGAGCCTCACGGCTGAGAGCCCGCACCGCGCGGGCGACCCTTAGAACCTGAACAGGTTAGGACCTGCGAAGGGAAGCGGTGAACGAGAACACCCAGGTGTCTCCGGGGCCGCTGTGGCGTTAGTGGCGACATTGCGCCGCCCGCGACGGGCCGGCGCGAGGGGAGAACGACATGGGCGACGTTCTGGAGATCGCGGGCAAGCAATTCCGGTCCCGCCTGCTGCTCGGCTCCGGCAAGTTTCGGACGGCCGACGAGATGCGCGACGCGTATGCCGCCACCGAGACCGAGGTCATCACCGTGGCGATCCGCCGCCTCGACCTCGACGATCCGACCAAGAAGACCCTGCTCGACGAGATCGACTGGACCAAATACACCGTCCTGCCGAACACCGCCGGCTGCTACACCGTCGAGGACGCCATCCGCACCGCCCGCCTCGGCCGCGAGCTGACCGGCTCGAACTGGGTCAAGCTCGAAGTGATCGGCGACCCCAAGTACCTCTGGCCCGATCCCATCGGCACCCTGGAGGCCGCCCGCAAGCTCGTCGATGAGGGTTTCGTCGTGCTGCCCTACACCACCGACGACCCGATCCTCGCCAAGCGGCTCGAAGAGGCCGGCTGCGCGACCGTCATGCCGCTCGGCTCGGCGATCGGCTCCGGCCAGGGCGTCGGCAGCCTCGGCCGCATCAAGATCATCATCGAGCAGGCCGGCGTGCCGGTCGTCGTGGACGCCGGCCTTGGCGTCCCCTCCGACGCGGCCATCGCGATGGAGCTGGGCGCGGATGCCTGCCTGGTCAACACGGCCATCGCCGAGGCCCGCAACCCGTCGCTGATGGGCGAGGCGTTCGCGGAGGGCGTCCGCGCCGGCCGCAAGGCATTCCTGTCCGGACGGATGGCGCGGCGGGCGTACGCGAGCGCGTCGAGCCCGCTCGAAGGCGTCGTCCGATGAGGTTCGGCGCACCTGGCGCCGATCGTTCGCTGCCGAGCCAGCCCGGCGGGCCGCTCGAAGGCGTCGGGCGATGAGCACGCGCCATGGGGTACCGCGGTGAGCACGCGCCATGGGGTACCGCGGTGACCCACTCTCGGCCGACACACCCGCGTCCGACCCTGCCGCTGCCGTGCATCATGCTGGTCACCGACCGGCACCTCTGCGGCGAGCGGCGGCTGGAGGACGTGGTGGCGGCGGCCGTCGCGGGCGGCGTCAACGTCGTACAGCTCCGCGAAAAGGAACTGAACGGCGCCGAGCTGTACGGGCTGGCGAAGCGGCTCCGAGCGGTCGTCGCGTCGCGGGCGCTCCTGCTGGTCAACGAGCGGCTCGACGTCGCGCTGGCGGTCGGCGCGGACGGCGTCGAGCTGGGCAGCTCGGGGCTTCCCCCCGACGTGGCCCGCCCGCTCGTGCCGGACATGCTGCTGGGCGCCTCGGTCCACGACACGACCCACGCCGCCGACGCGGTCGCCAGGGGCGCCGACCTGTTGGTGGTCGGCACCATGTTCGCCTCGCGCTCGCACCCCGGCATGCTGCCGGCCGGCCCGAACCTACTTCGCAAGATCGCCGGCATCGTCCACGTCCCGCTCATCGGCATCGGCGGCATTACGATCGCCAACGCCGCCCAGGTGATCGCGGCCGGCGCGAGCGGGGTGGCGGTCATCTCGGAGATCGTGGCCGCATCCGACCCGCGCGCGGCGGCCGCCCGCCTCGTGGATGTCGTCCACGCCGCCTGGCCCACGGCGCCCCTCCACCGCCGGCACTAACCCCGCCGGAGGCCCTCACCCCCGGCCCCCTCTCCCTAACCGTGGGAGAGGGGGAGACCCGTCTCCGTGCTCCCCTCTCCCGCGTCAGGGAGAGGGGCCGGGGGTGAGGGCCTCCGGTATAAACGAGACCGGAGCACCCGAAATGGTTGATTCAATGCACCTGACAGTGAACGGCAAGCCCCGCGAGATCGCCGGGGCCACCACCCTGCTCGGCTACCTCGAGCAGATCGGCATCGACCCGCGCATCGTCGCCGTCGAGTACAACGGCGACATCGTCAAGCGCGACCGCTACGCCGAGATCGAGCTCAGCGACGGCGACACGCTAGAGGTCGTGCGGATGGTCGGCGGCGGCTGACGTCGCCTGACCAGGGCTCGCGGCTGTAGCGCGTCTGTGCTTCCGGCACCCGCGCCGGTACGGTTTGTCGTGTGCGACCATTGCCGGCCGACGAAAACGCGCCGGTCGCCGGCGATGGAAGGTGGCACGTGACCGAGTTCATCGAGATTCGTGGCGCGCGCGAGAACAACCTCAAGGACGTTTCGCTGCGCATCCCCAAGCGCAAGATCACCATCTTCACGGGCGTCTCCGGCTCCGGCAAGTCCTCGATCGTCTTCGACACCATCGCGACTGAGGCCCAGCGGCAGCTCTACGAGAACTTCAGCTTCTTCGTCCGCAACTTCCTGCCGCGCTACCCGCCGCCCGACGCCGACGCCATCGAGAACCTCAGCATGGCCGTGGTCGTGGACCAGAAGCGGCTCGGCGGCGGCTCCCACTCGACCGTCGGGACCATCACCGACATCTACACCGTCCTGCGGCTGCTGTTCTCGCGCGTCGGCACGCCGCACGTCGGCTACGCGAACGCTTTCTCGTTCAACGATCCCCAGGGCATGTGCCCCGAGTGCAGCGGGCTCGGCAAGAAGCTCGGCGTCGTCTCGGACGACTTTCTGGACCTGACCAAGTCGCTCAACGAGGGCGCGGTCCGGGTGCCGTTCTTCGCCACCTGGGAGTCCCAGAGCTACGCGGCCTCGGGCTTCTTCGACAACGACAAGAAGCTGGCCGACTTCACGCCGGAAGAAATGGACCTGCTGCTGTACAGCGGGCCGAAGAAGTACAAGCTACGCATCGGCGACGGCTCGATGAACGCCACCTACATGGGCATCGTCGCGAAGGTCGAGAACTCCTACGTCAAGCGCGACCTCAAGACGCTCTCCGAGCGCACCCAGAAGGCGGTAGGGCCGTACATCCGGCCGCGACCGTGCCCGCTCTGCAAGGGCGCGCGCCTGAGCCAGGCCGCGCTCGGCAGCACGATCACCGGCCGCAACATCGCCGAGCTATCCGCCATGGAGATCGGCGAGCTGATCCCGATCGTGCGGCGTATCGAGGCGCCCGCGGCCCGGCCGATCGTCGCCACGCTCGTCGAGCGGCTGGAGCACGTCGCCGACATCGGCCTCGGCTACCTGAGCCTGAACCGCGAGACCGACACCCTCTCCGGCGGCGAGTCGCAGCGCATCAAGATGGTCAAGCACCTCGGCAGCAGCCTGATCGACGTGACGTACGTCTTCGACGAGCCGAGCGTCGGGCTGCACCCGCGCGACGTGCATCGCCTGAACGAGCTGCTCCGCAAGCTGCGCGACAAGGGCAACACCGTGCTCGTGGTCGAGCACGACCCCGACGTCATCTCGGTCGCCGACCACGTGGTGGACGTCGGCCCGCACGCCGGCGGCGCCGGCGGCCGGATCGTCTTCGAGGGCGCCTACGCCGACCTCCTCCGCGCCGACACGCTGACCGGCCGCCACCTCCAGCAGGCGCTGCCGATCAAGCAGACCGTGCGCCCGGCGACCGGCCAGCTCCCGATCCGCAACGCCCGCGCCAACAACCTCAGGGACGTCAGCGTGGACGTGCCGACCGGCGTGCTGACGGCCATCACCGGCGTGGCCGGCTCAGGCAAGAGCTCGCTGATCGACGTGTTCCTGGCCGCCCACCCCGAGGCGATCGTGATCGACCAGTCGGCGGTGGGCGCATCGACGCGGTCGAACCCGGCCACCTACACCGGCGTCATGGACGACGTGCGCAAGGCATTCGCGGCGGCCAACAAGGTGGACGCCGGGCTGTTCAGCTTCAACTCCAAGGGCGCCTGCGAGAACTGCAAGGGCTCCGGCGTCATCTACACCGACCTGGCGTTCCTCGACGGGGTGAAGACGCCCTGCGAGATCTGCCGGGGGCTGCGCTTCAAGGACGAGGTGCTCCGGTACACGCTCGACGGCAAGTCGGTGAGCGAGGTGCTCCAGTTGACGGTCGCGCAGACGCTCGAGTTCTTCTCGAAGCGCGAGATCGTCCGCAAGCTCCAAGCGATGAGCGACGTCGGCCTGGACTACCTGACGCTCGGCCAGCCGCTGAGCACGCTGTCGGGCGGCGAGTGCCAGCGCATCAAGCTCGCCAGCGAGCTGCACAAGCAGGGCAGCATCTACGTGCTCGACGAGCCGACGACCGGCCTGCACATGTCGGACATCGCGCACTTGCTCCGGATGATGGACCAATTGGTCGATGGCTGGAACACGGTGATCGTGATCGAGCACAACCTCGACGTGATCCGCAACGCCGACTGGATCATCGACCTTGGCCCCGAAGGCGGCAACAAGGGCGGCCGGATCGTCTTCACCGGCACCCCAATAGACCTCCTCGACGCGCCTCACTCCCTGACGGCCAAATATCTCCAGCCCCGCGAGCTGGCCCACGCCTGACCCGAGCCGGCCGCTGGGTCTAGCCGAGGAGTTGGGCGAGTTGCCGCAATGGAAAACCGTCGAGCACTTGGAGGGCCACTTTACCGCCCATCGCCGCGAGTTTCCCCGCCTCTCGATCGCCCTGTACGATGCGAGCGCCCAGGAGACGTTCGCGGTAGGCGTTCGGTTTTCGTTCCGCGACCGGCGGACAGGACTGCCACGCGTGGGATACTTCCACCGCGAATCGTCCCGCATGACCGTCGTGGACGGGGACGGGTTCATCGTCTCGCACTTCCGCACGGACGAGGAGTACGTCACGCTGCTACCCCGATCGACCTATTGCGACTAGGGAGGTGGACGTCATGAGTACCGACGCAGCTACGCCGGCGGCCGAGCTGGACGCCATGACCGAGGAAGACCCGCTCGCCAGGGTGCATCGCGACCTGGTCGGCATCCATGCCTCGATGGCCGAGGCCACCCGCGACGATACCGCCACCCTTGGCTGGGCCACTCGCGAGCTCATGGGGGTCATCCGCTACATTTCGGCGGCACGGAAGACGCGCGACTCGGCCGCCCCGCTCGACAGGGCGCCCGACGCCAGCTACGACGGGTGACGACATGCCGACAGGATCGAGTGCGACTCCCGAGCAGGCGCCGTACACGAACGATGACGCCCCCTCGCTCAGGTCATGCGTCGGCTGGTGCCAATCCACGCTGCGCTGGCCGAACGACCGGGCGGCGATGCGGAGCTCCAGCGCTGGACGCGCCGCCGCTTGATGGAGGTCATCGAGTACATCGACGATGTCAAGAGTGCGCAACGCGCCGTTCAGTAGACCAGCCTCCTACGACATGACCGAGGAAGATTCGCTCGCCAGGGTGCATCGCGATCTGGTGGGCATCCATGCCTCAATGGCCGAGGCCACGCGCGATGATGCCGACGCCTTTCCTTGGGCGACACACGAGATCATGGGAGTCATCCGCTACCTCTCGGCGGCACGAAAGGCGCAGACCTCGAAGGACATGGCGGCGCATGTGGACGCTCCAATAGACGGGCGTCAGGCTCCGGCCACGTCCGACGGCGAGATGCTTGACTGTGTGTACCGCGAACTCGTCCAGATCCACATGTCGGTTGCCGGATGGACCAATGACGACAAGGACATCGTCCCGTGGACAGAGCGCGAGCTGAGAGGGCTGGTGCGCGACGTCGGCGCGATCCGCAATCGCCGCCCCGCCTCAACAGGCCAATCCGAATGACCCGCGGGCCTGGTGGAGCGCTATAGCCTCCTAAGCAGATCCAAACGCGCGGAGGCGGCCACGCAGTAGCCGGCTCCCTATGGTCGCCCACCCTCCATAGCCCGCGCGCTCGGGCCGAGCGCCCAGATGCCCTGCTCGCCCGCCTGGATGATGGTGCCGTCGGATGCGAACGTCGCGCTTGTGTACTGCGATGGCTGGATGATGCCGGGCGGCGCTACCCGCTCCCACCGACCTTCGGTGCCGAACGAGCGTTGCCAGGTCGGCGCGGTGCCAGTTTGTACCTTGTACGAGACCAGGCCGTCGGACGTGCCGAACTGGCGCCAGATCGGACATGGCACTTCGGAACCTCGTCGCTCGAGCTCGGACCAATCCCGTCCGTAGCTTTCCATGACAAGCACCTCGCAGGCACCCCCACTGGGGCTACCGGAGACGTTGGGGAGAGACATGCGGCCAGTGCCGGACGCCGCGAAGTCCATCGGCAAGCGCAGCAGGCCGTAGTCCCGTCCATACGCCATGGGACGGCGCGTTTCAGGAGACGGCGGATCGCGTCGCCACACCGGCGCCCACGACTCTGCTCGGTCGGTCGATCGGAAGATGGCGACAGGCACCGGTGACGGCGCGACGGCGCCCGGAGGCTCCGGCCCCCACGCGAACGCGAACAGCATGCCGTCCTGGGCGAAGGTCGGGGACATGACGATGATGTGCACGTGCCGACACGGCACGCCATCTAGCTCCAAACCTCGGGACGTCACGCGCCACGACTCGCCGCCATCCTCGGAAATCACCACTCCCGCACTCCGCTCATTCCGCAACGCCCGATTCGGATCCGTGTCGTACGGGGCTTGCGAGGCATTCGGGAAGCCGCCCGCCACCGCCGCGACGACGATCGTTCGATCCGTCCCGAACGCCGGCGAAAGCGACGCCTGCCAGATTTGCTGACCTGGCAGCGGATCGACTCGTCGCCAGCTCATGCCAGCGTCCGAACTTGTGTACAGGTGATCGTCGGCGGTCACCATCGCGAACCCGTCGTCGGCGAATTGGGGCGACAACGCGAGGATCCTTTGGCCCAAGATATCCCGCGACGGGCCTTGACCGCTCAGTGTGGACCGAGGCGATCTCAGGAGCACGTCTGACCATGTCCGCCCCTCATCGATCGAACGGAGTACGCGATGCTCGGCGAGCCCGAAAAGTATGTGCTCACCGTGATGTAACGGGGCGACGGTTAGGTTGCTCAGACGCTCGCTCGGATCGCGACCGGAGATCTGCACAGGGATAGACTCGAACCTCCAGGTTTGGCCACCATTGTGGCTCAGGGCCAGTCCGTCGTAGCGCAGGGCGGCGATGAACGGATCAGAGGGCCAGTCAGGCGAGATTGCGACAGATTGCGAGCTCTGCCAACCGTCTGGACCGAGTTCGACCCACTGGCCGGGCGGGTCGCCCGTCTCCCGACTCTGCGCCGATGCGCGCCCATCGACACCAAGTGCGACGATGATCACGAATGCCAGCGGCAGCAAACGGTAGCCGTTGCGCATGATCGTCCTCGCGCAGTGGGTGGCCGCTGGTGGCATCCGCATCCGTCGGCGGTAGTGCACCTCCAACGTCTCCTCTCTGTCAGTCGATGCGTGCGCTATGGTAGCGTCAGAAGTGAGGGCTGCGAGATGCCGCGATTGCCAAGGATCACCGCGAGGGACGCGCTGCGGGCGGTGCAGCGCGACGGCTGGACGATCGATCATACGCGCGGCAGTCACACGTATCTCATCCACCCGACGAAACTCGGCACCGTCTGCGTCGCCATGCACGCTGGCATTATCCCTCCCAAAACCACACAAAGCATCATCCGGCAGGCCGGCCTCACCGTCGATGCGTTCATCACACTGCTCTAGGAGGCGAGTGTGTCTCGGTACACGATCCTGATCTACCCCGACGACGATGCCTACTCCGTCGTCGTGCCGGCGCTGCCCGGCTGCGTCACATGGGGCAGGACGCTCGAGGAAGCGACTGCGAACGCGGAGGAGGCCATCGCGGGCTACGTCGAGGTCTTGCGCAAGCGCGGCGAGGACGTGCCGACCGAAGACCACCCGCCGTTCGTGACTACGGTGAGCGTTGAGATCGGCGAGACCGTTCCGGCCTGATCCCCTCCCACGTAGCGCCACTCGTACCTGAACGGCGCCCACTCCGACCTCGATGCCCCGCTCGCATGGCACCATCAGTCGCGTTGGCTAGAACCTAGTCGAACGGCTAGGCCGCACCCTGCTCGTCCGGCTGATGTAGCACCCTCGCGCCCCCTCCTACAGTGTTCCTACTGGGCGCGGCGAACCTGCCGCACAGGACGAAGGAGCACACACATCATGAGCGTGAGCGAAGCACAAGGCACCTCGGCGCTGGCCGCACTCTCGGACGGGCTGGCGACGGCCGTCGAGATCGCCGGTCGGTCGGTCGTCCGCGTCGATGGGCGCCGGCGCCAGTCGGCGAGCGGCATCATCTGGTCGGCCGATGGCCTGATCGTCACCGCCAGCCACGTCGTCGAGCGCGACGAGGACGTCAAGATCGGCCTGCCGGACGGCAGCACCGTCGCGGCCAAGCTCGTCGGCCGCGACCCCGGCACCGACCTCGCCCTCCTGCGCGCCGAGAAGGCGGTCGGCACCCCCATCGGCAAGAACACGGCCGCCCGCGCCGGCCAGCTCGCCCTGATCGTCGCCCGCCCGTTCGAGGGCATCATGACCAGCCTCGGCGTCGTCGCGGCGATCGGCGGCGCGGTCCGCACGGTGCGCGGCAAGCTCGACGGCCTGATCTGGACCGACGCCACGTTCTACCCCGGCTTCTCCGGCGCGCCGCTGGTGGATGCGACCGGCAGCCTCGTCGGCGTCGCGACCTCCCGCTTCGGCGGCGGCCAGGGCACCGGCGCGGCCATCCCGCTCTCGGTCGTCGAGACGTCGATCGCGGCGCTGCTGAGCCACGGCCGCATCAAGCAGGGCTTCCTCGGCGTCGGCAGCCAGCTGATCGCGCTGCCGGCCGCCCTTGCCCAGAAGCTCGGGCGCGGCGAGGGGTCCAGCGCGCTGCTGATCGTCAGCGTCGAGCCGGACGGCCCGGCCGAGAAGGCCGGCTTCATCGTCGGCGACTTGCTCGCGGCACTCGACGGCCAGGCGGTCGCCAATACCGACGAGCTGCGCGACCTGCTCAGCCCCGAACGCGTCGGGAAGACGGTCACGGCCAGCATCGTGCGCGGCGGCGAGCCGCGCGACCTCAGCGTGACCATCGGCGAGCGGTCCTAGTTTCGAGTCTGACGGCGCGGCCGAGGCATCCCATTCTGGGGCGCCTCGGCCGCGCCGTCCCAGCACAGCGGAGAGCTACATGAGTGTCCAGGGCATGGGTGTCCAGGGATTGAGCGCAGCACTAGGGGCCGGCGCCGCCGACGTCGCGAAGGACGTCGGGGCCGGCGTCGTGATGGTCCGCACGCGCGGCGGCTTCGGGGCCGGCACCGTCTGGCGCCCGGACGGCACGGTCGTCACGAACCACCACGTCGCCCCGCGCGACGAGGCCGAGGTGGCCGGCCAGGACGGCCAGTTCGCGCCGGCTTGGGTGATTGCCCGCGACGAGGCGAACGATCTCGCCATCCTCCGCACCGACTCGCCGATCGGCACTCCCGTGACGGTCGGCGACGCCCGCGCGCTACGGCCGGGCGAGCTCGTCTTCGCCCTCGGGCACCCTTCGGGCGTCCGCTGGGCCATCTCGGTCGGCATCGTGACCGTCGCGCCGGCCCAGCAGCCGGAGGGGCGCGAGCTGATCCGCGCCGACGTGCCGCTCGGGCCGGGCAACTCGGGGGGGCCGCTCATCGAGGCGCGCGGCCGGGTCGTCGGGATCAATGCCATGATCGGCGGCGGCATGGGGTTGGCCGTCCCGAGCCACCTCGTCGAGCGGCTGCTCGGCGCGGAGTCCGGCGCGAAGGGGCCGCGCCTCGGCGTCGTCATCCGCGAGGCCCAGCTCGGCCCGACGCTGCGCGGGCGGGCGCCGGCCGGCGTCGAGCACGGCGCGCTGGTCTTCGAGGTGGCCGCCGACAGCCCCGCCGAGCAGGCCGGCCTGATCCCCGGCGACATCATCGTCGGCATCGAGGGCCAGCCCGTCCAGGGGCCGGCCGACGTCGAGCGCGCGATGGCCGAGTACCGGGGCGGCGCGCTGCGACTCCTGCTACTGCGGGGCGGCTTCGCGACGGACGTGGTGGTGTTCCCCGCGCAGCCGGAGCTCCGCGCGGCGTAGGATCAGCGGCAACGTCACGGTAGCGACGTGGACGGTAGCGACGTCAACTCATGTGTCATCCTGAGGTAGGCGGAGCCTGCCGAAGGATCTCGTCCTCGCAGTGACGGTACTCCGAAAGAGCGCGTACCCGCGTCGTCTGCATAGCATTGCACTCGACACGATCGAGGCGAATGGGGGAGGGGCGACCGGCTAGCCCGGTTCCCCTCCCCCATTCTGCACCTGTCCGCGTCCGACACCTTGGCCGCCACGTCGACGGCCAAGGTGTCCGCATGTCGGAGCCACCACCACTAACGGCGTGGCACTAGTCGTGCGCAGCAGCGGCTCTTGGGCGCTACAGCCCCAGGCACCGTTGCGCGTGCGCCATCGACCGCATGCAACGCCCGCGCGGCACGTTCCTTCGTGAACGGCAACCCGCCGTACAAGGCGACGGTGACGCTAGCACTACAATGGGTCCAGCCGTGCCCGGCCGCGCCGCTGGTGCAGGTCTCCGGCGACGCACGAGCTATGGTCGATGCACAATACTCGGGAGCTGGTGCTGCGTGATGGGTGCGGTGGAGGCGGAATGAACGGGACGACCGACTTCGGAGACGCGCGTGCGCTCGTCGAGCGCCTCGCGCGCGAGCGGCAGGCCGATGTCCTGCTCTATCGCGGCGACGTCGCCCTCGCAACCGACACCCAGTCGATTGCACAGCGCCCGCGCCGCCCCGACCGACGCAATACCCTGGTCGTCTTCAGCACGCTCGGCGGGTCCATCGACGCGGCGTACCGGATCGCCCGCGCCCTGCGCCGACGGTACGAGCACGTGACGCTGTACGTTGACGAGTACTGCAGGGGCGCCGGCACGCTGCTCGTCCTCGCGGCCGACGAGCTCGTCATGTCCGACCTCGGCGAGCTCGGGCCGCTCGACGTA
>Ga0136611_10001407_pt1 | contig 16720 bp, 14 predicted proteins | sample AntDrymUQ2232306_2_FD_106645 | JGI IMG/M metagenome (GOLD analysis project Ga0136611, IMG submission 106645) | Polar desert sand microbial communities from Dry Valleys, Antarctica - metaG UQ223 (23.06) | ecosystem: Environmental > Terrestrial > Soil > Desert | place: Antarctica: Dry Valley...
CCGGCGACGGTGTCCTTGAGGGAGATCAGGTCGCAGGCGCCCGAGAGCACGAGCTCGAACGTGCGAGGCGGGTAGGGCTCGACGTTGTAGCGACGGAGGCGGAAGCGGTCGCTCGCCGGGCCGTTCGCACCGGAGACGGAGGTGAAGCCGAGGTCGTAACCAGCCTGGCGGAGCAGGCTCAGGTGGACCGGCCGGTAGTGCGCCTCGGAGCCCTTGACGTAGGCGAACGCGCGCACCGGCCGCCCGAGCGCTTCCTCGAGCCGCAGCTTCGAGATCGCGATCTCGCGTGCGGACTCGTCGATTTCGAGCTCGGCGAGCGGGCGGTGGGAGATCCCGTGCGACTCGATCCGGACCCCGGCCTGCTCGAGCTCGCGCAGCTCGCCCCAGTCGAGGGTGCGGTTGATGATCCCGCGCTGGACGAGGTGCTCGTCGTGCGGGAGCGGACGCCGATCGCCGACATAGCCGAGCGGGGCGAAGAGGACGGCCGGGTAGCCGTGCGCCTGCAGCGCGGGAAGCGCGTTCTCCAGGTTGTCGCGGTAGCCGTCGTCGAAGGTGATCAGCACCGCCTTCTCCGGGAGCGAGGCGCCATCGACGTAGTGGTCGAGTACTGCTTCGAGCCCGACGACGGTGTAGCCGAACTCCTTCAAGAGGCCCATCTGCTCGGCGAACCGGCTCGTCGGGACGGTGACGGGGTTCTCCAGCTGGTCGTTGACCTTGTGGTACATCAGCACACGGAGCGTCCGCTCGTCTCCGTTCGCCGCCCCCAGCGTGGTCGTCGTCTCGCCGATCGTCCGGTAGACGGCGTTCTTCAGCAGTTGCTTGGCGCGCTCGGCTCTCACGTCGTCAGTCTAGTAACCGTCTCGACGAGCTCCCGCACCCGGCCCGCGAACTCCTCGGGTGTGGCTGTCCAGGCCGCGGCGCTCGCGCGCGCGCCCTCTCCGAGCCGTGCCGCAAGCTCGCGATCCTCGAGCACGCGGACGAGTGCGTCGGCGAGCGCGGCGCTGTCCCCCGGCGGGACGAGGAGCCCGTTTTCGCCTTCCCGAACGAGGTCGGGGATCCCGCCGACGCGGCTTCCCACCACCGCTCGGCCGCGAGAGAACGCCTCGACGAGCACTCGGCCCATCCCCTCCGAGCGCGAGGGTAGGGCGAGGAGCGTCGCGGCGTCGAGCGCTGCTGCGACCCCGCTGGTCGGGAGTGAGCTGTCCCAGGTGATCCCGGCCCCGCTGGGCGCGGGGAGCGAGCCGGAGCCGACGACGTGGAGACGAGCGGCCGGTATACGCTCGCGCACCGCCGGCCAGGCCTCCGCGAGCACGTCGATTGCCTTGTAGCGCTCGAGGACACCGACGAAGAGAACGGTCGGGCTCTCGGGCAGCGCCACGTTTGCGCCGGAGAACGGCGCCAGATCCATGTAGGCGGGGAACTCGGCGTCGGGCTCTCGGCCCTTCGCGCGCACGAGCCTGGACGTGTAACCGGAGATCGTCCGCACGCCGTCCGCGCGCCCGAGCCCGACGCGGGCGAGAAGGTCGGCGAGCGGATCGAGCAGGCGCCTCGCGCGGGAGCCATAGAGGCGGGTCGGGGCACGCCAGTCACCGTGGACGTCGGCGATCACCTTCGTCGGCACGCGCGTCACCGCTCGGGCGAACAGGACGACCGCGGTCTCCTGCAACCCCTGGGCCAGAACCGCGTCGGGCCGGAAGCGGCGCAGTTCCCGGGCGACGCGGAACGGGAGCGCGAGGTAGAACGCGAGGCCGTCGAGCCGGCCCACTGGAAAGGGTAGGGCGAGCGCGAACCGCGGGTCGGTCGAGCGGCCCGTCCCCATCTGCCTCCACTCGAGCTCTGCCGAGAGGGCGGTGAAACGCCGCTCCAGGGTCTCGTCGAGCGGGAACGCGAAGCGGGTTCGGCCGACGAGGAGGAGCTTCATCGGGCGACGCGCTCGACGAGTGCGGCCACGTTGTCCGCATACTCGGCGGCGGTGTAGCGCCACGGAATCGAGTCTGCGAGCGCCTGGGCTCCGAGGCGCTCGGCGAGCTCGCGGTCGGAGAGGATCCGGACGAGCGCGGCCGCGATCCCCTCGACGTCGTGCGGGTCGACGAGGAAGCCGTTCGCGCCGTCGTGAACCGCGTCCGGGATCCCGCCGACGCGACCGCCGATCACCGCCCGCCCGCGGCAAAGCGTCTCCAGGATTACCCGCGGCGTGCCCTCGGAGCGTGAGGGGAGGACGAGCGCCCAGGCGTCGTCGAGGGCGCGCACGACCTCCGGAGTGGGGAGCGAGCGCACCCACTCCGTCTGCTCGGGCAGGTCGGCGACGAGCGCCTCCACGAGCTCCGGGAGCCGGCCGTCGACGACGAGGAGCAGGCGGGCGCCCGGCACCTGCGGCGCCGCGAGCCGCCAGGCCGCGACGATCCCGTCCAGGTTCTTGTAGCGCTCGAGGACGCCGACGAAGACCGCCGCGGGTCTCTCCGGCAGCGGCTCGACGGGCGGGTCGGCGAACGCCGAGAGATCGGTGAAGGTGGTGAAGGTCGCCAGTGGCTCGACGCCCTGCCGCTGCGCGAGCTCTGTCGTGAAGGGCGACAGCGTCCGCACCCCGTCCGCGCGGCGGATCGCCCAGGCGGCGAGCCGGTCGAGCGCGGGCGCGAGCAGCTTCCGCAGGGGCGAGCCGTAGAGCCGGGCGAAGGTCGCGGGGTCGCCGTGCAGCTCGACGACGACTGGAACGCGCCGGCGGGCGAGCAGCCGGCCCGCGTAGGCCGCGGTCGCCTCGAACGGGCTCTGGGCCAGGATCGCATCGGGTCGGAACGCTTTCAGCTCCTTCGCGATCCGGACGGGGAGGAGGAGGTAGAAGGCGACGCCGTCGAGGGAGGGAACCGGCAGCGGGCGATGCAGGTCGAAGCGGGGATCGGAGCCCGTCCCGGTCGCGAGCTGGCGAAGCTCGAGCCGCTCGGAGAGTGCGTCGAACTTCCGCGCCAGGCTCGCCGTCAGCGGCAGCCGGTGACGCGTTCGGCCGACCATCAGCACGCGTCGTTTCACCGGTCTGCCGCCACTCGAAGGATCGCCTCGAGCCTGGTGTAGACGTGCTCGCCGCCCAGGTGCTCGACCGAGCTTGCTGCGGCGGCGGCGAGGCGAGCGGCCAGCCCATCCTCCTCGAGGAAGCGGCGAATCGCGCCTGCGAGCGCATCGGAGTCGTTCGCCGGAACCAGGAGGCCGTTCTCGCCGTCGCGGACGACCTCGGCGACCCCGCCGACCGCAGTCGCGAGCACCGGCGTGCCGACAGCGAGCGCCTCGACGACCGTGTGGGGGAAGTTCTCCCAGCTCGACGAGAGCAGAGACGCGTCGGCGGCCGCGAAGAGCTCGAGCACCTGCGGGCGCGTGCGCGCGCCGAGGAAGCGGACGCGTCCGTTCAGGCCGAGGTCGTCGGCACGGCGCTCGAGCCGTTCGCGCTCGGGCCCGTCGCCGGCGAATGCGAGCGAGGGGCCTTCGACGGCAGCGAGCGCCTCCAGCGCGACGTCGAGGGCCTTCTGCGCGTTCAGGCGGCCGGCGAATGCGAGCAGCGGTCCTTCGAGGCCGAGCTCCGCGCGGACGTCGCCCGCCGGCCGGAGCGCGGGCAGCGGTGGGATCGCGTTCGGGATCACCGTCACCTTCTCCGGTGGCAGCTCCCAGCCCAGCGCGACCTCGCGGAGGAAGGCGCTCGGGCACACGACATGAGCCGCGCGCCGAATCGCGAAGTCGCGTGCGCCCCGCAGCGCTCGTACCTCAAGTCCGCCCTCGAAGCGCTGGAACTCGGCCAGCGAACCGTTGAAGAGACCCCGGCGCTTCGCCCGCTCGTACGCCGCGTCGGCGACGAGCTTGAGCACGAGCGGCCGCCGGGCGAGCGCGGTCGCGGCTCCCGCGCGCGAGATCATGCTCGTCGCGTAGACAACGTCCGCTCGCCGGGCGCGCAGGGCGATCAGGGCGGCGACCCGCGCGTGGCGAAGCCCTGGCGGCGTGGAGCGCGGCACGTGGCTCACGGGATACGGGCTCCGAGCGGGCGGGCGGTCCGCGGTCGTCACGACCTCGACGCCGTGCCCCCGTGCTGAGAGAAAGGTCGCCAGCTCGGGCGCGTGGCTCGCGGGGCCGCCCACGTCAGGGGGCCAGATCCCGCTCACGATCAGGACGTTCACGGCGTCGAAGCTACCTGCACGAGCAGCGTTTCGAGCCGCTCGTACACGAGCTTCGGCCGAAGGTGGGCGACCGAACTCACGGCTTCGGAGCGGAGCCGCTCCTGCAGCCCGGGATCGTCGAGGTAGCGCTGGACGGCAGCCGCGAACGCGGCCGGGTTGCCGGGGGCGACAAGCAGGCCGTTCTCTCCCTCGCGCACGATCTCCGGAACCCCGCCCACGGAGGTGGCGAGCACCGGCGTCCCGACGGCGAGCGCCTCGACGACCGTGTGCGGGAAGTTCTCCCAGGCGGACGTGAGCACAGCAGCGTCAGCGGCCCGGAAGAGCTCGAGTACCTCGGCCCGGGATCGTGCCCCGAGAAAGTGGACACGCCCGCTCAGCCCGAGCTCGACTGTTCGAGCCTCCAGCCGCGCCCGTTCAGGGCCGTCGCCCGCGAGGAGGAGTGTCACCTCGGGCAGCTCCGCGAGCGCGTCGAGCAGGACGTCGAGCGCCTTGGCCGGGCCGAGCCTTCCCGCGAAGGCGAGCAGCGGCCCATCCACGCCGAGGTCAGTGCGAGCCTTCTCGCGCGTGGGCGACGGGGGAAGCTCGGGCGTCGCGTTCCCGACGACGACGACATGCTCGGGCGCGAGCCCCCAGCCGAGCGCGTACCCGCGCAGGTACTCGCTCGGACAGAGGACGAGCGAGACGCGTCGGAGGGCCGTGTCCCGCAGCCGTCTCAACACCCGGACGCGCAGGCCACCGGGCCAGGCCTGAAAGGCGTCCAGGTCGCCCGCGAAGAGGCCGAGCCTTCGGGCGCGCTCGTACGCTGGGTCGTCCGTCAGCTTCACGATCACGGGACGCCCCACGAGGGTCGCCCCGAAGGCGCCGCGGGTCAGGACGGAGACGACGTAGACCACGTCCGCGCGGCGGGCCAACCGGGCGAGCCGCACCGCGAAGACCGCGTGCCGGATCCCGGGCGGAAGCGAGCGGCCGACCCAGTGCACCGGATAGCTCTCGGGCGCCGGATCTGATCCGGCCGTCGTCAGGACCTCGACCTCGTGCCCACGCAGCGCGAGGTGGCCGGCCAGCTCCGGGACGTGGGTGGCCGGCCCGCCTACGTCTGGCGGCCAGATCCCGGAGACGAGTAGAACCTTCACGGCGAGTGCGCCGGTCGAGCGCGCGCGTCCTCCCGGCGCAGCCTCGCATAGAGCACGGTCCACGCGGCCGCAAAGACGATCGAGCCCGCGAGTACCGCGAACGCGGCTCCGGTCACACCCCATTCGACCCCGAGCACGACGACGAGCGGCAGCAGCACCGCGGTCTCGAGGCCGTGAGTGTAGAGGCGGAGATTCGGTCGACCGATCGAGACCGGGAGCGACTTCGACCAGCCGAAGACGAGCTGCACGGCGGCCGCGAGGAGCATCACCCTCGCGGCGTCGACCGCATCGAGGTAGCGCGGGAAGACCAGCTCTACGAGGTCGGGCATCAGCCAGTAGAAGACGGGCACGGTGACGACGCAGATCGCGAGCGCGGCGAGCGAGTAGCGGCGCACGTCTGCGAGCACCTTCGTCCCGAGGCCGCGCTCCCAGTCGCGCGTGTTCTCGGTGAGCAGGATCAGCCGGACCGGGGAGCTCGCCGCCGCGAAGCCCGACTGAGGAGCCTGCGCGATCCGGAAGAGGCCGACCTGCACGGGCCCGGCGGCGATCCCGAGCAGCACGGGCGCGAGCGCGCCCCGGAGCGACAGGAGCCCGGTCGAGGCCGACGACTGGAGCACGAACGAGATCAGCTCGCGCCGATCCTCGGCCACGAGCGGAGCGCGCTCGCCGGGGAAGCGCCTGAACGCCGCGGCGCCGATGGAGCCGACGACGGCGGTCGCGAGGAGCTGGGCGATGGCGAGCGCAACGAGCGTCTCCTCGACGCCGTAGCGGGTGCCGATCACGATCGCGGCGAGCCGCAGGCCCTGGGAGGCGACCAGGGTGTAGGCGCGGAGGTCGTAGCGCCCCCGGAGCAGGAGGGCAGTGCCCGCGACGTTCTCCGGGGCCTGCAGAAGGGGCAGCGCTGCCGCGAGGAGCAACGGCGTGGTCAGGTCGTCGGAGCCGAAGATCGAGCCGGCGAACGGAGCGAGGGCCGCGAGCGCGAGCGTCGCGAGCAGGCCGCCGGCGAGCTTCACCTGGAGCGCGGCCCGGAAGAGGGAGCGGAGCTTGCCCCAGTCGCCGGACTCGCTGTAGCGGAAGCCGTACTTGGTCAGCGACTCCTCGACGGTGAGGTCGAGCAGCACCTGGAAGAACCCGGCGGCGACGAGCGTCGTCGCGAAGACCCCGAACTCGACGAGCGAGAGCGAGTTCGCCGCGACGACCGTGGCGATGATCCCGAAGGCCGTCGAGGTGTAGAGGCCGGCGGCGGTCGCCGACCGGCGCCAGAGAAGCCGCGACCTCATTTCAGGACGCCAGTATAGTTTCCCCGGTTGGCGACGTCCTCCGGCACGCCGTCCCCCTCGAAGCGGCCCGAACGCGTTCTGGCGGTGGCGCTGCCGCTCCTCTTCCTCCACGTCGACTACCAGCCTTCCGTCTCGATCGGGAGCGTCGGGATCGAGCTCTCCGATCTCGCGGTGCTCGTCGCCGTGGCCGTTGCGCTCGGGGCGCGCCGAGCGTGGTCACGGCTCGCTCCCGGCCGGATCGCGTACGCGCTCGCGGGGGCGCTGCTCGCCTGGATCGGCCTCTCGGTCATGCTCGCGACGGCCTCCGACCGGGTGTACGACGCCTCCACGCACGCCGTCTCGGCCGCCGGCTTCGCCGAGTACGCCCTGCTGGCGGTGGCGCTCCCTCTCCTCGTCCTCCGCCGGGAGCATGTCGTCCTGCTCGGCTGGGTGCTCACGCTCACCGCGGCGCTGGCGGCGTTCGTCGCCCTCCTCCAGTACGCCGGCGTGGACGTGTTCGACGCAGCGGGAGCCGGCCGCCGCCAGGCCTCGTTCGTCGGCTTCCACGACCTCGCTGTGCTCGCCGGCGCCGTCCTCGCACTCGGGGTCGCCGGGATCGCGCTCGGACGCTTGCCGCAGCGCCTCGTGGTCGTCGCGTGCGCGGCCGGTGCGGTCGGTCTGGCGCTCTCGGCCTCGGTCGCGGGCGGGGCGGGCCTCCTCGCGGCGACGACGCTGATCATCCTCGTCGCCGCGAAACGCCGCGAGCTCTCTGGCCGCCGTCTCGCCACGATCGCGGCCGTCGTGGGAGCGACGCTCGTCACGATCGTTGGCGTCCGCGGCGGCGACCTGAGCCAGTTCGCTCGCTTCGTGGGAATCATCTCCGAAGAGCGGACGACCGTCGAGGACGTGCAGACCTACTCGCACCGGACGTTGCTGGCCTACCTTGGCGTCGAGGTCTTCCGCGAACACCCGCTCGCCGGGGCGGGGTGGCAGGCGAGCGACGAATTCGCAACGCTGAAGCCGCATCTCCCCGCTGCGCGGCGGGAGTTCCCCGACCTCGCCGAGCAGGCCTTTCCGACGGCCGCGCAGCCCTACGGCGTCCAGAACGCCTGGGTGCAGTCGCTCGCCGACCTCGGCACGGTCGGCTTCCTCCTCTTCGCGGCGACCCTGCTCGTGCCGGTCGCACTGGGCGCCCGCTCCGCGCTCCGGGCCGCGGATCCGCTCGCCGCGCTCGCCGGAGCCGCGATCCTCCTCGTCGCCGCGGGGGTCTGGGCTGCCCAGGGCCTGATCGCAACGACGCCGCTGGAGGCGCTCACGTTCCTTGGAGTCGGCCTCGTCGTCGTGGGCCTGAACGAGAATGCCAGCGTGAGAAATGGGCAACCGTGAGCGCACTCTCTGACTGGCCCGGGGAAACCCGGCGGAATCCCTCGCGCGGGTCGGCGACGTACGTCGTCCGGGCGCCGCTCGCGCGTTGGCTCGAGCATGAGGGCGCGAATGCGGCCGGGGCGCGCGTGCTCGACGTCGGCTGCGGGGTCAAGCCGTACTACCCCTACTTCGCCGGCGCGGCGAGCTACGTCGGCGTCGACGTCGTCGAGAATCCCGCCGCCGACCTGCTCGGGCCGGTCGAGGCCCTCCCGGTGGAGGACGGATCCTTCGACATCGTTCTCTGCAACCAGGTCCTCGAGCACTGCGACGACCCTGCCCAGGCGGTTCGCGAGCTCTTTCGGGTGACCGCACCGGGCGGCCAGGTGCTCGCCTCGACGCACGGAGTGCAGGTGTACCATCCGTCGCCGAACGACCTCTGGCGCTGGACGCACGCGGGTCTCGAACGGCTCTTCCGCGACAACGCGGAGTGGGGCTCGCTCGAGGTGCGACCCGGGGCCGGGACGACCGCCTGCCTCGGAATGCTGCTCACTCACACCATCGAGCTCCTCGCCGGCCGCGCGCACGTGCGCCCGGCGGTGCGACCGCTCGTCTGGAGTGTGAACTGGGTGGCGGAGGCGATCGATGGCCGGGTCGCTTCGCTGCGCGAGCCGATCCCTGGCACGATCTTCGCGAACTATCACGTGGTCGCGGGGGTGCCCGCTTGAAAGCCCTGGTCACGGGCGGCGCCGGCTTCATCGGCTCGCACCTCGTGCGCGGCCTGCTCGAGCGGGGCGACACGGTTCGTGTGCTCGACAACTTCTCGACCGGCAACCGCGCCAACCTCGAGGGGATCGACGTCGAGGTCGTGGAGGGCGAGCTGCGGAGCTACGAGCGCGTCCACAACGCGATGCGCGGCGTCGAGACGGTCTTCCACCTCGGCGCGATGGGGTCGGTCCCGCGCTCGGTCCAGGATCCACTCACGTCGAGCGCGGTCAACATCGAGGGAACGCTGAACGTGCTCTCGGCCGCGCGCGACGAGGGTGTCCGGCGCGTCGTCTTCTCGTCCTCGACCTCCGTCTACGGCTCGACGCGCGAGCTGCCGACGACCGAGGCGACTGCGCCCGACCCCATCTCTCCCTACGGAGTCGCGAAGCTGGCGGCCGAGCGGTACTGCGTCAGCTTCAGCCGCGTCTACGAGTCCTTCGAGTCGGTCGTGCTTCGCTACTTCAATGTCTTCGGCCCCCGCCAAAGCCCGTTCTCTCAGTACGCGGCCGTCGTGCCGCTCTTCGTGACCGCGATCGCCGCGGGCGAGCCGGTCACGATCTTCGGCGACGGCGAGCAGTCTCGGGACTTCACCTATGTCGGCAACGTCGTCGACGCGACGATGCGGGCTGCCGACGCGGAGGGGGCGAGCGGACGGATGTTCAACATCGCCTCGGCGGCGCCGGCCACCGTGAACCGGGTCGCCGACCTGATCGGCGAAATCCTGAGCAAGCCGGTCGAGCGGGTCTCGCAGCCGCCTCGCGCCGGCGACATCCGCGACTCGTGGGCGGACATCTCCGCGGCGCGCGAGGTGCTCGGCTGGGAGCCGCAGGTGAGCCTCGAAGAGGGCCTCCGCCTCACCACCGCCAGTCTTGTCTGAGCCGATCCGCGTTCTCCGCGTGATCGCGCGGCTGAACATGGGCGGGCCGGCGCTGCACGTCGCCTACCTCTCGGCGGGGCTTGCGGAACGCGGCTACGAGACGACGCTCGTCGCGGGCTCGCTCGCGCGGGGGGAGGGCTCGATGTCCTACGTCGCCGAGGGGCTCGGCGTCGAGGTCGTCCATCTGGACGCACTCTCCCGCGAGATCTCGCCGTTCCGGGACGCGCTCTCGGTGCTGCGGCTCGCCCGACTGATCCGGGCGCAGCGGCCGCAGATCCTGCACACCCACACGGCCAAGGCGGGAGCGGTCGGACGCCTGGCCGCGCTGCTCGCGGGCGACGCGCGGCCGGAGGTGATCGTCCACACCTTCCACGGTCACGTTCTCCGCGGCTACTTCGGTCCGCTCAAGTCCGGTGCGTTCCGGCTCCTCGAGCGCCTGCTCGCTCGCACGACGACACGGTTGATCGCGGTCAGCCCCCAGGTGCGCGACGATCTGGTCGGGCTGGGTGTCGCGCCGGTGGAGAAGTTCACCGTCGTTCGGCTCGGGATCGAGCTCGGCGAGCGGCTCGGAACGGAGGAGGAGGGGGCGGACGCCCGCGCCCGCCTCGGGATCGCGCCGGAGCGGTTCGTTGTCGGTTGGGTCGGCCGGATGACGGGCGTCAAGCGAACCGACGACGTGCTCGAGTCGCTGCGGCTCCTGCGCGAGCGCGGGGTCGACGCAGTCCTTCTGATGGTCGGCGACGGGCCCGACCGAGAGCACGTCGAGGAGCGGGCCTCGCGGCTCGGGATCGTCCGTCACTGCCTCTTCCTCGGCTACCAGGAGGACGTCTCGGGCTGGTACCGCGCCTTCGACGCGATGATCCTCCCCTCCGCGAACGAGGGGACGCCCGTCGTCGTGATCGAGGCGCTCGCGGCCAGTTGCCCGGTCGTCGCGACGAGCGTCGGCGGAGTCCCGGACGTCGTCCGCGAGGGTGTGGATGGGTTCCTCGTCCCCGCGGGCGACACCGAGGCGCTCGCGGAGCGGCTCGCGCGGCTCGCGCAAGATCCGGAGCTACGGGCGCGGATGGGGGCGGCTGGCCGCGGGAGCGTCCCGGCTCGCTACGCCGTCGAGCGTCTCGTCACTGACATCGACGAGCTCTACCGCTCCTTGCTGGGCGGACGCTAGCCCAGGCGCTGGAACGCGGCGAAGCTCGGCTTGCGCGCGCCCGACGCGGTCAGGAAGCCGGACTGCCAGCCCTCCTCGATTCGCGCACGGGTCTCGTCGCGGAGGAGGAACCAGAGCATCATGTCGATCCGCGGATGCTTCTTCGCGAACCCGAAGGCCTGGGTCAGGTACGCGGCCTGCTTCGCGGGCGTGACGCCGAAGATCGGGTCGGGCGGGTTCGTCTGGTAGCCGTACTCGGTGATCCAGATCCGCTTGTTCCCGTAGAGCTTCGTCACCTCGCGGATCAGCGTGTCGATGTTCCCGAGCGTGACCGCGGTGGGCGCCTGGCCGCGCGACGGGGTCGGCGGCGGAGTGGTGGGCGTCTCCTGCGGCGAGCCGTAATACGGGTGGTGTGCGTAGGCATCGAAGCGCGTCGCGCCCGCCTTCCTCATCCCGCGCAGGAACGCGATCGGGGAGAGCGCTGGCCGGTCCGAGGTGGGGTCGTTGTTCCCCCGGGGCGCGGTCACGCCGCAGGCGACCTTCGAGGCGCCGACCGTCGTGACCGAGATGCCCTTGTAGATCGCGTTGCAGATCTTCGCGTAGTCGATCGGGCTCTGGGCCACGTAGCTCGCCCCGACCTTCCGGTACTGCGGCCGCAGGAACGCGGGGTTGTTCGGCTCGTTCCAGGCGATCCAGGAGCGCACGGGCGGGAGGAGGCGTCCGTCCGCCGCGGCGTACTGGCCGCCGTAGCGCTTCGCGGCGGCCGCGGCGAAGTTCTGCAGGTCGGCGAAGTTGCGGGGCGCAACGTTCACGCCTGCGGCGGCGTTCGCCCACGGCGGCGTGCCGATGATCGAGAAGACGACCTTGATCCCGTACTGCGACGCGTAGTTGACGGTGCGGTCGTAGGCAGACCAGTCGTACGCGCGATCGGCCGGGTTCGCGCCATTCGCCGGCCTGCGCTTGGCGACGCCACCCGCGCCGCCCCAGACGAGGTTGATCCGGATCAGCTGCGTCTTGAGCGTCCGGAGCACCGGGAAGACCGTGTCCGGGTTCCCGTAGTGGATCTGCGCGTCGTCGAAGATCCCACGCTGGAGGAAGCGCGACGCACTCGCGGAGGGCACGGTGACGGTCGCGGCCACGAGGAGCGAGGCCGCGAAAAGCCAGGCGCGTCTACGCAACTGGTGCTTCCCGCGGGAGGGCCTCGCGCAGCTTGCGCAGGCCCTCGTCGAGCGCGATCTCCGGCTCCCAGCCGAGCACCTGGCGGGCGCGGGTGATGTCGGGCTGACGCACCTTCGGGTCGTCGACGGGCAGCGCCTCGTAGACGATCTCGCTCGTCGTCTCGAAGACCTCGATCACCTTCTCGGCCAACTCGAGCAGAGTGAACTCGTTCGGGTTCCCGATGTTCACGGGCAGGTGCTCGCCGCTCTCCTGGAGCGCGACCAGCCCTCGGACGAGATCGTCGACATAACAGAAGCTTCGCGTCTGCGAGCCGTCGCCGTAGACCGTGATCGGCTTCTGCTCGATCGCCTGGCGGACGAAGTTCGGGATCGCGCGGCCGTCGTAAGGGCGCATCCGGGGGCCGTAGGTGTTGAAGATCCGGACGATGCACGTGTCGACGCCCTGCTGGCGGTGGTAGGCCATCGTCAGCGCCTCGGCGTAGCGCTTCGCCTCGTCGTAGACGCCACGCGGGCCGATCGGGTTCACGTGGCCCCAGTAGGTCTCGGGCTGCGGGTGCACCTGCGGGTCGCCGTAGACCTCGGAGGTCGAGGCGAGCAGGAAGCGCGCGCGCTTGAACTTCGCGAGACCGAGCGCGTTGTGGGTGCCGTATGAGCCGACTTTCAGCGTCTGCAGCGGCAGGCGCAGGTAGTCGATCGGGCTCGCGGGGCTCGCGAGGTGATAGACGAAGTCGACGGGCTCCTCGATCCGGATCGGCTGGGTCAGGTCGTGCGGCACGAAGACGAACTCCGCCGCGTCTCGGTTGTGCTCGATGTTCGCGAGCGACCCGGTCTCGAGGTTGTCGACGCAGATCACCCGGTGCCCGCGCGCCAGGAGGGCGTCGGAGAGGTGAGATCCCAGGAAGCCGGCTCCACCGGTGACGACGGAGGTCGGCATCGAGCGGATGCTACCGCCGCGACCTGAACGCGAACCGATTGCTTACGAAAAATTCACCAGCTCCGGGTGACCGGAAGCTGCGCCCGTTCTTCGTGCTCTGGGCGGTCGGCTGCTCTCGCTCGTCGCTTCTACACTTATGCGATGGCCGAGCCGAGCCGCCGTGCGCTCGTAGCCGCGTTCCTCTCGATGCTGCTCCCCGGTGCGGGACAGCTCGCGACGGGCGCGCGTCGCCGTGGGCTGGCGCTGCTCGCCGTGTTCGTCCTGCTCCTGCTCGCGCTGCTCGGGCTCTTCCTCTGGCGAACGGCCGCGGGCGGCTCGATCGATCGACGATTGCTGGTCGCGATCCTTGCGGTCGACCTCGCGCTGCTCGTATTCCGGCTCTTCGCGGTCGTCGACGCCGCTCGCGGCACTCGCACCGCGCTCGCCCGGAGCGTGCTCGCCGCGCTCGTCGTTGTCACCGTCCTCCCGCACGCGGCAGCGGGCTACGTCGCAGTCCGGAGCTACGACGTGCTCGACTCGGTCTTCGCGAGCGAGGAGCCCCGCGACGTGCTGCCGGCCCACGGCCTCTTCGTCGGGGTCACACCCGGGAAGGAGCGTCGCTACCCCGGGATCGCGGCGGCGCCGAGCGCCCCCCGGGCGGCGCGGGTCGCGAAGCCGCAGGAGGACGTGCCGATCGGCGGGTCGCGTCGTGTGCTCGTCCGCGCCCAACCGCTCGAGGGGAAGCCGTGGACGACGATTCTCTTGCTCGGCACGGATGAGGGCCCGGGGAACTCCGGTGCTCGCACCGACACGATGATCCTCGTCGCCGTTCAGCACGAAACGGGGCGGGCGGTTGCCTTCGGGATCCCGCGCAACCTCGTCGGCGTGCCGCTCGGTGGCGACGTATCGAAGGAGATCAAGCGCTTCGGGCAGCCGCTGAACGCGCTTCTCGGCTTCGCGCGGGAGCAGCCGGAGCGATTCCCAGGCGGCGAGGATCCCGGGGCGACGGCGCTCAAGCAGGCGGTCTCGACGCTGCTCGGCGTCCGCGTCGACTACTACGCGCTCGTCAACCTCCTCGGCTTCGCGGATCTCGTCGACGGGCTCGGCGGCGTCTCGATCCTCGTCAAGGAGCGGCTCGTCGACGAGGTGACCCGGCCCGCGTTGGGCGAGCCGAAGCCGCGCATCGACGTCGTCCCCGGCCGCCGCTACCGCTTCTACGGCCGCGAGGCGCTTGCGTACGTCCGCTCGCGCAAGGACTCGAGCGACTACACCCGGATGGCCCGCCAGCGCTGCTTCCTGAGCGCGATGGCCGACCAGCTCGACCCGGTGCGGGTGCTCCGGAACTTCCCGGCGCTGACCGGGACGGTGAAGCGGAACGTGCAGACGGACGTGCCGCTCCGGCGCCTGCCCGCGCTGATCAGGCTCGTCGCCTCGATCGAGCCGGCCGAGACCCTGACCGAGACGTTCGGCTCGAACTACATCGCGAGCCGGCGGAAGCTCGACAACTACCCGCTCCCGAAGGTGGCGATGATGCGGAAGACCGTGCGCGAGGCGATCCTCGACCCGGATCGCGCGAGCGCCGAGCGCGGGCTCGTCTCGGCCGGCAAGAGTTGTTGAGTCAGGCCCCGCCGAGGGCGACGCGGAGGGGTGCGACGGCCTCCGGCACGAGCCGGTAGAACGCCCACGTCCCGCGCCGCTCCGACTCGACCAGGCCGGCCCTGCGGAGGACGCCGAGATGGTGCGAGATCGTCGGCTGCGAGAGCTCGAAGGCCTCATTCAGGTCGCAGACGCAGCACTCGTCGGCGGTCGCGAGCCGGTTGAGGATCGCGACGCGCGTTGGATCGGCGAGGGCCTTGAAGCGCTCGGCGATCGCGGTGGCGTCGGAGGCCGCGAGCGGCGGCGTCGTGGGTCCGCAGCAGACGGGGGCGAGAACGGGAAGCGAATCCTTCATCGAGATCGATCTATGTATAGCATCCGGCACATACATCGAAGTCCGTCGATCCAAGGAGGTGAGCGATGAGCGGTTGCTGCGACCCACCGGACGACTGCTGCGGCGACGACTGCTGCTGAGCCGACGCTCAGACGCCCCGATCCGAGACTCGAGCTCGGGGTGGTGCCCCGTTCGGGGTTCGTTGCGCCGACGGGCATCCGCTGGAACGGGTGCTCGTCGCGCGCGATCCAATGGGCCGCGGTCAGGCGCTCGTGCGAAGCAGGCGAAGCACCGAGCGCACCGCGGCGATGCGCACGCCTTCTCCGGACGGGAGAGCGTCCTCGCGGATCACGACGGGACGACGGTTCAGCCGCCACAGGAGCGCGGTTACTGCGACCCAGGCCCACTCGCGGCCGAAGGCCGCATCCGGTTCCCAGTTGGGGCCGTCGACGACGAGTCGCTCGGCCGAGCCGCTCAGCGCGAACAGCGCCGCATACTCGGGATGCGACCAGTGCTCCGCACGGGACTGCCGTGTCAGGGACAGCGTTCGTGAGACGAGGCGCGCCAGCGTACCCAGCCGGCCCCGGCTCTCCGTGTCGTGGAGCAGGTAGCGTCGCGGCCCGGTCACCGCTGCGAAGTCGGCGTAGTCGCCGCTGTCGTCGGGATCGCGAAGGAGGACGAGCGGCTCGACCTCCGGTCCCATCCCGATCTCGTCGATCGCGTCCGGCACGCGCTCGGGCCGCGCGACGAGCGCAATCCGCCGAGGTGGCCGTACCTCGACGGTGACCGAGACGTCGACCCCGAACCAGCGAACGCCCTCGTGGACGAGGTCGAGCTCGAGCTGGAACCTCCCCGAACCCGCTGGGGCAACGACGTGCACCGGCACGAGCTGCGTGGCGCCCGGCGCCAGGTCGGCGGGCAGGCTCGTGCGGAGCGAAGTCGGCTCCCTGACGGCTTCGCCGTCGCTGCGCCAGCGGTAGGTGAGTCTGATCTCCGGCCGCCCATCCCTCCCCCAGCGCCAGGTGACGTCACTCCCGTTGGTGACGCGTACGTCGACGGTGTGCTGCACCCCGGCGGTCATGACTGCCGGGGCGGCCCCCAGCTCGAGGACGGCCCGATAGAGCGAGTCGGCGTAGGGGGGCCCGACCCACTCCCGGTCGACTTCGCGGGCGGTGGCTTCCACGACCGTCGGAGGCGTTGTGCCGGCCCGCGCGGGCGCGAACGCACGAGCGGCAGCGATCGCCTCGCGTTCCTCCGCTGGTACGTCCGCCAGCTCGAGGTCGCCTTGGAGCTCAGGTACGTAGACGCCCAGGTTGTGCGCGAGCCCTCCGAAGCGCATGCCCGGCCGCTCGCGCTCGTAGGCCGCCGCCTTGCGCCGACGCAGCGCAGCGGGGTTCAGGACCGTGTCGAGATGCCAGAGCGGCTCTTCGACGTATGCGCTCGGCCCATGGCACACGACCGGCCGGTGAAAGACGTCGGAGAACTGGAGGAAGCGCTCGTCTGCGAGAGCAAGGCGCAGCTGGAACTCGGTTCCCCAGGGAGCGGATGCGATGTAGGTGTCCGGCGTCGGATGGAGCCAACGACGCGCCACCCACGCGTGGGTGATGTCTTCCCGCCCGACCAGGCCGGGCAGTGCCGCCACGAGTCCTGGCGACGGCACCTCGTCGTCGTCGATGTTGAAGATCCAGTCGCCGGCGCAGGAACGAAACAGCCAGGCGATCGGACGGTCGGCCGGGGAGGTCGACGGGAACGTGAGCACGGTGTCTGCGACGCCGGCGAGCGCCGACTGAACCTCTGCTGCGCGCGTCGCCTCGACGGCGACGACGATCTCGCCCGCGACAGCCCGAAACGGGGCCAGGACGCCTGCGAGGAGGGCGGGTCTGCGGCCGGAGGTCATGCAGCAAACCGACAGCGTCGTCCCCCGCCTTTCGGATCCGGCCCGCTGCCCCGCCCGATCCGTGGTTGCGTCTATGGCCCCCACCATCGCCGCCCCGTACTATGC
>Ga0136611_10001408_pt1 | contig 16709 bp, 20 predicted proteins | sample AntDrymUQ2232306_2_FD_106645 | JGI IMG/M metagenome (GOLD analysis project Ga0136611, IMG submission 106645) | Polar desert sand microbial communities from Dry Valleys, Antarctica - metaG UQ223 (23.06) | ecosystem: Environmental > Terrestrial > Soil > Desert | place: Antarctica: Dry Valley...
AGGCTCGACAGCGCCGTGACGGTGCCGGAGCGGCCTTCGAGCGCCGCATAGAGGCGCGCGTTCAGGACCGCGTACCAGCCCGAAGTGACGACTCCAAGCGCGGCAAGGGCCGCGAGCTTCACCACGATCGACGGCGCGAGCAGGAGCGTCGGGAAAAGGACGATCGAGGCAAGCGCGCCCAACCGCACGTAGGCGATTCCGGAGAGCCGGCGCAAGGCAAGGAGGAGGATCGCGCTCCCGGCGAGCCCGGCCGCTGCCCAGAGAGCGAGCGCCGCTCCCGCGGCCGCCGGAGCGAGACCGGCCTCGTCCACGAAGTAGAGCGCCAGGAACGCCGCGAAGACGTCCCCCAGGAGATTCGCCGACTCGAGCAGCACGAGCCAGCGGAGCGCCTTGCCGGTGCGCGCGGCCACGAGCACATCGCGGAGTGAGAACCGCTCGGCGGAGCCCGCGAACGGGACGCGGCGGACTGCGACCGCGAGCAGCAGGGCCGCGACAGCGAGGAGCAAGACCGCTCCCCGCCAGCCGACTCCGGCGAGTACCGCGGCTGCGAGGAGGAGCGGCCCGGCAAGGACACCGATCGTTCCGATCAGCTCCCAGCGCGCCATGTTCGGCTCGCGCCGCTCCGGGGCCAGGTCCATCAGCGAGGCCTGGGAGAGCGAGACGAAGGCACCGCTTGCCGGAAAGAGGAGAGCGTAAGCGAGCGCGAGCATCCAGAACCCCGGTGCGAGCGCGGCCAGCACGAGGGCGGTCGCGAACACCGTCCCGCCCCCGAGCACGAGCGCGCGCCGGAGTCGGGTGTCTCCGAGCACGCCGATCAGCGGCTCGAGGAGCGCCGAGGAGACAGTCCCCGCTGCCGTCAGAAGGCCGAGCTGGACGTAGCTGAGCCCGAGATCGTCACGGATCAGCGGCAGCGCAGCGTCGAGGAAGCCGAAGGCGAGCTCGTCGAAGAGTCCGATCGCGAGGAGTGCCGCGAGAACGCGGCGGCCACGGATCTAGCTGGGGGGACGCGCTGCGTGCATGTCGAGAGCCTAACGCTAGGAGATCGCGTCGCGCCAGCGGCGGTGGACGACCACCCCGCCGACGGCCAGCGCGAGGACGAGGAGGAAGCCGAAGCCGAGGAGGAGCCCCGACGTCGTCCCGTCGAGCTTCTCCGTGATCGTCAGCACCGGAGCCTCCCCGGCTCCGGCGACGACCACCCGGTACCGCGTCCCCGCCGGCGCCTGCGGCGCGCCGAGGACGAGCGAGCCGCTCGCGGGGATTGTCGCGTGAAGCGTCTCAGCGGCGGAGCCGTCCAGCGGCTCGAGCGCAACCGGCCCGGGCGGCCCGGTGATCGTGACGAGCGTGCCCGCCCGTGCCTCGTCCGGCTCGACGAGCGCGGGAGTCGCCGGGCGCGCCGTACCCGCGAGCACGAGCGCACCGAGCACCAGCGCGAGCGTCGTTTTCCCCACTTCGACCGAGGGTAACGATGTCGTAGGACTTCAACCAGGAGGACGAGATGCACACACACACGATTCAGGACACCATGACCTCGAGCCCGACGACGATCGACTCGGGAACCACGGTGCAGGACGCGGCCCGGACGATGAAGTCCGAGGACGTCGGCTCGCTCCCGATCGTCGACGACGATCGCCTCGTCGGCGTGGTCACCGACCGCGATCTCGCGATTCGCGTGCTCGCCGAGGGTAAGGGCGGCGAGACGGCCGTGGGCGATATCGCCTCCAAGGACGTCGTCACGATCGACCCGCAGCAGACCCTCGAGGAGGCGGTTCGCCTGATGGCCGAGCACCAGCTCCGCCGACTGCCCGTCGTCGAAGAGGACGGCAAGCTCGTCGGGATCCTCGCCCAGGCGGATATCGCCAAGCTCGGCCACGACGAGCTCACCGGCGAGGCCGTGCAGCAGATTTCCCAGTAGGTCAGGAGTGAACGCGGTGCCGAGCAAGAGCGGATGACGCTCGTCTGGCACGACTGGCACGCGACCTCCCTCGACGGCGTCGGGGCTCCCGTTGCAGCGGGAGCCCCGCGCCCGTACCATCCGGCGCTCCCTGCCGAAAGGATCTGCATGTCGTTCATGGACAAGATCAAGGCGATGTTCTCCGGCGGCTCTGCCGCGGAGCACGATCACTCGCACGACGGTCACGACCATTCGCACGACGGACATGACCACGCGCATGCCGACCATTCGCACGACGCGATGGACGACGTCCCGCCGATGCCCGCCGCCCCGCTCGATCCGCTCGGAACCGCCGCGCCCGAGGCGACGATGCCGCCCGCGGGCGACGACGACCGCAGCGCCTAGCCCCTTCTCTTCGGTCGGCGCCGCTTCGGCGGCGTCGACCTTCGCGCCTTACAGCGAGACCATCTCCGCGTCGGACCCCTCGCCGATCCGGCCAAAGGCGAGGAATTCGAGCCCGTCCGCCCCGGCCGCGAAGTGGCGGGTGACCGGCCCGGCGACGTGGAGGACATCCCACTCGCCGACCTCGTGCTCGGTCCCGTCGACCGTGATCGTGCCGCTCCCGGCGACGACGACGTAGATCTCCTCCGGCTGCTCCTTGTGGCTGTGCGCGAACGGCATCGTCTCGCCGGCGGCGATTGCCTGCAGGCTGACCCCGAGATCCTTCGCCTCCAGGACGGTTTTCGCAAAGCGGGCCTCGAATGTCTCCGGCAGGCCGAACTTCGGCGCCGCGTTCTCGACGTCACGTCGCACGTTGGTCTTGGAGAAGGTCGCGTTCACCAGTCGGCCGGCCTGAAGTCTTTCAGAAACTGCCCCCACACGTGCTCGCCCGTGTTGAAGCCCGCAATGATCGGATCGACGATCCGGGCGGCACCGTCGACGATGTCGAGCGGGGGCCGGAAGCGGTGCTCGGACGTCTTTCGCTCAGCGATCTCGAGCGGATCCTCGTCGGTCACCCAGCCCGTGTCGACGCTGTTCATGTGGATCCCGCCCGCGAGATAGTCGGCCGCAGAGGTGCGGGTCATCATGTTCAGCGCCGCCTTCGCCATGTTCGTATGCGGGTGCCGAGTCGTCTTGAAGCGGCGATAGAACTGCCCCTCGACCGCGGAGACGTTGACGATGTGCTTGTCGCGTTCCGGGGTGCGGAGCAGCAGCGGCTTGAGCCGTGCATTGAGGACGAACGGTGCGACGGCGTTCACGAGTTGCGTCTCGAGGAGCTCGACGGACGAGACCTCGTCGAGGAGGAGCCGCCACGAGTTGCGGTCGCGCAGATCGACCTGCTGGAGGTCCTGGTCGAGGCGCCCGACCGGGAAGAGATCGGCCTGGCCGACATCCTCGGGGAGGAGCGGGATCTGCGAGAGCTCGGCGGAGCGAATCGGGAGCGCCTCGGCTTGGACGAGCTCGACGCCACGAACACCTGCGTACTCGCCGAGGATCCTCCCGAGCTCGGGTGTTGCCGAGTGGGTGGTCTCGCGCTCCAGCATGTGCCGGTAGAAATCGGGAGGGCGGCGCACGGTCTGACAGGCGTTGTTGACGATGAAGTCGAGCCGGTCGCGAGTCGCGAGCAAGTGGCTGCAGAAGGCCTCGACGCTCGGCGTGTGCCGGAGGTCGAGTCCGTAGATCTCGAGTCGGTCGCCCCACTCCTCGAAGTCGGGCTCCTCGGCGTAGCGAGCGGCCGAGTCCCGGGGAAAGCGCGTCGTCACGATCAGGCCGGCACCTGCGCGGAGGAGCTTGATCCCCGCCTGGTAGCCGATCTTCACTCGCCCCCCGGTCAGGAGAGCGACCCGGCCCGAGAGATCGGCGGTCTCCGTCCGCTTGGCGAAGTTGAAGTCGGCGCAGGCCGGGCAGAGCTGGTCGTAGAAGGGGTGGATCTCGCGGTAGTCCTGCTTGCAGACGTAGCAATGCTGGGGCTCCACCGACTCGCGAAACTCGGGGTCGCCTTCGACGGTCTCCTGCTCGAACCCGGCGGGTGGGAAGACGTTCGGCGAGGTGAAGACCGGCTTTGCGCGGAGCACTCGGATCCCGGTTTCGGCGAGCGTCACCTCGTCCTCGCGGACGCGGGCGTTCTTCTTCTCGCGACGGACGACCTTGTTGAGACGCCGACGCGCGACGACGTCGGGGTTGTGCACGTCGGCGGCAGCCGTGAGGAGCCGCGTCCGCTCTTCGAGGGTCAGATCACGGAGGAGGCTTCGGTCGCGCACGACCTCCTCGAGCGCGTCGGTTGCGGCCTTGAGCCGCTCGCTGAAGTCGTCCTCGCTCGTCATCGCACGAGGGTAGCCGCGAGCCGAGCCCCCACGGGCGACCCCAAGCCCTTCCGGCCTGGCGGACGTTCACGCGCTCGAGCACCACTCGGGCGCCGCGGGACGAACGGTCCCGCGGCGCCCATTCCTCGGTGTCTACCGCGAACGGGCTGCGGTGCGGCGGGGCGTGGCCGACTTCTTGGCGGCTGGCTTTCTCGCACGCGACGTCGAGCGAGCCGGTGCGTTCGCGACTTCGCCGGTCGGCTCCTTGGGCAGGCCGGCCTTCTTGCGCAGCCTGGCCGCGATCTCGGCGATCTCCTCCGGTGCGTAGTCCGGCGCGAAGACGGCCGTCTGCGGCGGCAGGTCGTACGCGGGGAAGCCCTCGGGCGCCTCGTCCACGACCTGAAGCTCCTCGCCCGTCTCCGGGTGCGGCCCGTTGAAGACCGCCGCGAGCTCGAGGTAATCCTTCGGGGAGAACCGGTAGAGGCGGAGATGCTCGCCGGTCTTCATGTGCTTCTTCGACTCCGGGATCTTGTCGGTGGGGATCCGTGGGGCCGGGAACATCTTCGTCAGGTCTGCCCCGGTGAGGTTCTCGATCGCCCGCGCGTAGGCGACCTGATGCACGCCGCCGCGAACCAGGAGGAAGCCCGTGAGTGCCCGGGCGGCGGGATGCTCTACCATCTCGTAGACCTTGAGCTTGCCGTTCCGGGCGCCGGTCTCGAGGAAGTAGTTGTGGGTCAGATCCTCGACGAGGTCGCCGGACGAGAAGACGTAGTCGCCGTTCCACGGACGCCCCTGCGAGTTCTGGGGGAGCGCGCCCTGGCCACCCGCGAGGAAGTGATGAGGGTTGCCGACGCCCTTGACGCCCTTGAGCGGACTTCCCGGCCCACGGCCGTTGCTGCTGATCTGCGGCGTGGCGCCGGTCAGCATCGTGTTGATCGCAGCGCACACGAGCTCGACGTGTCCGAACTCCTCGGCGGCGATGTTCGCGATCAGGTCGTAGAACGGGCGGGCGCCCTGCTTGTTGCGGAAGTTGAACGACTGGAACGTGTAGTTCATGAAGGTCGACATCTCGCCGAACCTCCCGCCGAGGAGCTCCTGGACGGCGGCGGCGCCCGCCGGATCAGGGTCGGACGGCGGTGGCAACTCGGTCTGAATGCGGTCGACGCGGCGAATCATGGGAACCCCCCTCGTAAAGGACAGTTGCCCCCGCCTACCCCGCGGGAAAGGGGTGAAACGCGCAGGGTTCCGGCGCGCGCTCGATCCGGTCGTCAGCCGGATCGCCAAGGTTTGATCCGCAAGACGAGCGAGTAGAACGTGCTCGCGGTTCCACCGGGCCGCACGAGTGACCCACGTCTCAGGAGGAGCAGATGTCGCACATGGAACCCGGTCCCGGCCAGTACATGCAGCCGCAGTACCCGCCGCCGTACGGCTATGGACAGCAGCGCGGTTGGGCTCGTCCCTCCTACCCGATCGAGACAAAGCCGTTCTACCTCACGAGCGAGTTCGTGGGCTCGATTCTCGCTATCGCCGGGATCGCGATCACCTCGGCGAGCTCCGATGCGTTCGGTGCCTGGCGCGCATGGATCCTGATCACGGCCGTCACGGTCGGGTATCTGATCAGCCGCGGGATCGCGAAGTCGGGCACCCGCAGCAACGCCAACGACCCCCGCGAGCACCTGAGCATGAACTGGGGCCGCGGCGACTCGCACGGCCAGAGCCAGGGGCAGTCTCAGCAGCGCTCCAGTCAGCCCCGAGAGCAACAGCAGGGCGACGAGGAGAAGTCCGGGCCGCTCTTCGGCTAGCGGACGGCGTCGACGCGCTGGGGGAACCGGCAGGGAGCTGAGCTCCCCAGCTCGGTCGCGTCCCAGAGGAGGGCCCCCGCGCGGGAGCCCTCCTCTTTTTTGCGCTCCGGTGCGTGAACCGGACGGCGCCGGAGCCGGGAACCCCGTCGTGACGGTCGCGGTCTCCGGCGGCTCGTTGCTTCCGGAGTCGAGGCGGAACGGCGGGTAGGTATCGGTCATGAGCCCCGCGTAGGCGGCCACACGGAAGACCCAGCGATTCAGGCCGAGCACGAAGTCGTAGAGCGGACGCGGATAGCGACCCGTGAAGAGCAGGGCCAGTCCGGCGAAGAGCACGAGCAAGCCGATCAGGCCACCGCCGGAGGCATAGAGCCACCCGTCCCCGTCGCCCGACCACGCCGACCAGGCGCCGCTGGTGAAGATCGCGACGATCAGAGTAGTGCGGGATCGCGAGCAGCCACCACTTGACGAGGACGAGCCCGCGCGAGAGCCGCGCTGGATACTCGACGTCAAGTGTGGCTGGATAGTCCCGGTCATCTGCAAGCGAGAAGGGCGGGTACTTGTCGGAGCCGAGGGCGCTGTAGGAGTAGAAGCCGACGCGCCACGACCACCGGAGAACGCCGACGTTGAAGTCGAAGATCCGGCGGGGGTGGTAGCGGCCCGTGAAGAGAATCGCGAATCCTGCGAAAACGGTCGACAGGAAGAAGCCGATCCAGAGAAAGAACAGAACGATGAAGTGCGGAATGGCGAGCAGCCACTTGAACAGCCACTGCCAACGCGACACATTTGGATCGAGCTCGCCGGTCAGGCGAAGCGGAAAGGTGGCTTGCGCGGAGGTCATGTTCTGTGCTCCTTCGATTCGAGTGATTGGTCGAGCTACGCATCTGTCACCGCCAGCGAAGCGGGCGCCTCTGCGGTCGTTGGGAGTAGCCTCGCAGCGCGAAGCGCCCGGCACAGTGCGGCTAACACCCCTGTTTACAAGCGTCGCCGGAATCGGCCTACGCCGTCTGAGCGGCGGAATCGGGACCAGCGCTCGGCTGCGCGCGCGACGGTTCGACGCGCAGGAGCCGCGCGGCCCAGCCCGGGAGCCACCAGTTCCAATGGCCGAGGAGTGCGACCGCCGCGGGCGTCAGGATGCCGCGGATGCGGCTGACGCGCGAGCCCGAGTTCAGCGAACGACGAGCGCGAGCACGGCCTTCTGGACGTGGAGCCGATTCTCGGCCTGATCCCAGACGGCGGACTGTGACCCGTGCAGGACCTCTTCGGTGATCTCCTCGCCGATGTGCGCGGGGAGGCAGTGGAGGACGATCGCGTCCGGCTGCGCCCCGCCGAGCAGCTCGCGATCGATCCGGTAGTCGGCGAGCTCGAGGCGCCGGCGCGCCTGCTCCTGCTCGAACCCCATGCTGGTCCAGACATCCGTGCAGACGGCCTCGGCTCCCGCCACCGCCTCTCGCGGATCGCGAACCAGCCCGTGTGACCCGAGTGCGGCCGCCGGCGGCTCGTAGCCGGGTGGAGCAGCGACCGTCACCTGCAACCCGAAGCTCGTCGCCGCTTCGAGGAACGAGGCGCAGACGTTGTTTCCGTCCCCGATCCACGCGACGCGGCGTCCGGACAGCTCGCCGAGCCGCTCACGCAGGGTGAGCATGTCGGCGAGCGCCTGGCAGGGGTGGGCTTCGTCGGTGAGCGCGTTCAGCACCGGGATGGAGGCGTGACGCGCTACCTCCTCCAAGTCCTCTTGGGACGAGATCCGCAACGCAATCGCGTCGAGATACCGGGAGACGGAGGCGGCGGTGTCGCGGATCGACTCTCCGCGAACGAGCTGGAGCTGGTCGGCGGGAAGGAAGAGCGCGGTGCCACCGAGTTGCCCCATGCCGACCTCGAACGAGATCCGGGTCCGGGTCGATGGCTTGTCGAAGACGAGCCCGAGCGCGCGCCCCTCGAGCAGCCGGTGCGGCTCACGCTGTCGCTGCAGCTCCTTCAGCTCGGCGGCGAGGTCGAGCGTGTGCGCCAGCTCCTCCCGGTTCCAGTCCGCGATCCGGAGCAGATGACGTCCTAGCAGCTCCTCCCCGGCGTGCAGCGGCTCGAGCATCGTCACCCGCGCGCGAGCCGTTCGGGAGATGTCGGCTCGCCCGCGAGGATGAGCCCGTAGAGAACATGATCGAGAGCGACGAAGACGCGGGACGTCAGCTTGCGCTCGCCCGCTTGATCGAGTCCCAGCATCGGCACGACGCCCGTTTCGAACGCCGCCCAGATCCCGAGCCCGTAGGCGGGACCGACCCAGGCCCGTCGCGAGCGGACGAGCCGTCCATAGGCGGCGCCGCCGACACCGCCGTAGAGCCAGTGCACGAGCTCGATCACCTCGGGTTGGTACTTCGGCGGCACGCGCCGGATCAGCGGCGCGAAGACGGGGGCGCTCTTCGCCATCTCGACGGGAGGCGTCTCCTCGAGGAGACCGAGCCCGGTCGTCACCTTTCGCATCCCGGTCATCGCCATCGCGGCGAAGATACCGCGCGTCACCGATCGGGAGGTCTCGCCCCGGCGACGCTCGCCGCTCACCCTGCGCCGCCGAGCTCCACGAGCTCCCGCAGCGCGTGGTACCCCGTCGCCTGGGCCTCCTGGATCCGCGGGATGTGCTCCGAGGGGGTGACGACGACGTGATCCGCCAGGTGCTCTGCCGCGATCCTGCCGCCGTCGTAGCCGACGAACGCGATCGTCGCGAGCCCCCGCCGGCGTGCCTCGGCCAGCGCCTCGACGATGTTCGCCGAGCCGCCGCTCGTGGAGAGCGCGAGGACGACGTCGCCGGGGCGGCCGAAGGCGATCAGCTGCCGTGAGTAGAGCACGCCGGGACCGATGTCGTTCGCCAGCGCGGAGAGGATCGCAGGATCCGCGAGCGCGAGCGCGCGCCGGGCCGGCCAGCCCTGGGGCGCGGCGCGGAAGTCGGCGACCGCATCGAGCGCATCGGTCGTCGAGCCGCCGTTCCCGAAGGCGAGCAGCGTCCCACCCGCAGCGAGGGCGTGGCGCACGGTCGCCGCGGCCGCTTCGAGCTCGGAGCGACTCTCCGTGAGCATGCGCGCCCGCAGCTCGGAGACCTCGGCCGCCTTCAGGACTACCGACTCGCGCACATCGTCGACCACCGCACCGAGGTCCCGCTGCTCTCGGTCGAGGAACGGATAGAGGAAGCCGGAGGCGCCCGCGCCCGCGCTCGAGCCGCCGAGATGGTCGAAGAAGACGTGCACGAGCTCCCAGAGGCAGTGGTAGGCGGTCTCGGCGAGCTCCTGGCGAACGAACGGATCCTCGTGGGCCGGCTCGAGCACCCACTCCTCGCCGGCGAGCACGGTCAGCGGCTCGAACGAGATCACCATGTCGTCGGGCTGCGCGAGGAGTCGCACCGATTCCGTGTCGACCGCGAGCGCGGGGAGCGCGCGCTTGCCGACAATCACCGGGTGGACGAACTCGACCGCGACGTGGTGCGCGTCGGACCAGGCCTGTGCCGAGCCACCGACCGCGAGCAGCCGCCCGCCGCGCTCGAACCTCTCGGCCATCGTCCGGCAGAGCTCCGCGAGCCGGCCCGCCTCGGCCCCGAAGTAGCGCTCGCTCGCCTCGAGCCTGCGCTCCAGCAGCTCGCCGACGAGGTCGAGCGCCACAGTCACGCGGGCACGGCCTCGCGGGTCGCCACGCGGACGAGCCAGTCCCGCACCGGACCGATCCCCTCCCCTGTGCGTGCGCTCACGAGCATCGTCTCGACCCCAGGATGCACGGCCTCGACGTGGTAGAGGAGCTTGTCGAGATCGAAGTCGAGGTGCGGGAGCAGGTCGATCTTGTTCACGATCACCACGTCGCAGGCCCGGAACATGAGCGGATACTTGAGTGGCTTGTCCTCGCCCTCCGTGACAGAGATGATCATCGCGCGGGTGTCCTCCCCCACCCGGAACTCGGCCGGGCAGACGAGGTTGCCGACGTTCTCGATCACGAGCAGGTCGAGCTCGTCGAGTTCCAGCGCGGGCAGCGCCGAGCGAACCATGTTCGCGTCGAGATGGCATTCGCCGCCGAAGGCCGATCCCGTCTCGATCTGGACGACCGGGACGTGGAGCGCGGCGATCCGCTCTGCGTCGAGGCTGCCGCGGACGTCGCCTTCCAGCACGCCGGCCCGGACCCCGAGCCCCCAGAGGCTCTTCTCGAGCAGCGTCGTTTTCCCGGCCCCCGGCGAGCTCATGAGGTTGACGACAGAGACGCCCGCCCGATCGAAATCGTCGCGGTTCGCTTGCGCGATCGTCCCGTTGGCGTCGAGCACCCCCTCAAGCACCTTCACGTGCGTGCGATGCATGCAGCCTCCTTCTCGTCCTGTTCGACTATCTCGATCGAGTCGACCTCCAGCTCCTCGCCGCGGACCGCGGCGACGTCGCCGGCGGCGCATTCGGGACACCAGAAAGGCGGTGCCTCGATCACCCACTCGTGGGAGCAGGCGGCGCAGCGCAGCACGCCCGGAACGACCTCGAGCTCGAGCCGGGCTCCCTCGCAGACCGACTCGCGGGCGACCATTCCGAAGCAGAACTCGAGCGCGTCGGGCACGACCTGGCGCAGCTTCCCCACCCGGACGTGAACGACGGCCACGGGACGTCCGTTCGCGTGCCGCTCCACGGTCGCGACGATCGCGCTCGCGATCGAGAGCTCGTGCATTAAGGAGCTCTCAGCTCGTCGATCGTCTCGCGGACGAGCCCGACCGCCCGCTCGACTGCGGCCTCGACGGCCGGCGAAAGCCCGATTCCGCCGTCGATCTCCGCGGGCTCGCACGCGACGACGACCACCTTTCCCGGCCAGCCGTTCACCGACTTGACGAACCGGAGCACGGTCTGCGGATCCATGTCGTGCGGGTCGATCATGTCGCCGTCCTCGATCCCGAGCTCGACCGAATCGGGGTCGGCCTCCATCACGTAGAGCGTCCCCGGCTCACCCCCCTGCTTGCTGATGTCGACGAGGACGAGCGCGTCGTAGCCGCGCATCACCTCGTAGGCGAGGTCGAGGCCGCCGGTTCCGAAGTCCGCGACGGTCACGCCCCCCGGCTGCTCCTGCTCCCAGAGCCGCTTGGCCACAGCGCTGCCGAAGCCGTCGTCGCGCAGCCAGAGGTTGCCGACGGCCGCGACGAGGATCTGCTTCTCCCGGACGGCGACCGCCATCAGTCCTTCGCTCCGGTAGAGGCGTCGGTCGCGGTGTCCGGATCCTCCTCGACGTGGCCATCCATCGGGACGACGTCCGGCCGCATCTCGTCGGGCTCCTCGACGTCGGGATACCGAACCTCGCCTCGCGCCTCGGGCATCGAGTCGATCACGTCAGAGCCCGGCTCGGTGACGTCGGCGCCGACGTCCGTGCCGAGCCCCTTCTCGCCGTCCGGGCCCTTGGGTGGATCCGGGTTGTCTGCCTGGAGCGCGGGCTTCGCCGGCTCGTCGTGCTCGCTCATGGCGTCCTCCTGACTGGGTCTGCGGGAATCAGCTCGATCTCGTTCGCGAAGAAGAAGTGGAAGCGGCCCGTCTCGCGCATCAGCTCCTGGCCCGGGTCGTCGTCGATCGTGACCCCGAAGTGGATCCTGTCGTCGTAGTCGACGTAGATCCGCTCGAGCGTCACGGTGCGGCCGTCGAGCATCCGGTCGTAGGTGTCGATCCGATCCGGGAGCCGAACGACGAGCCGGTCGCCGAGTCGGAACGTGCGTCCGTCGATCGTCGCCTCGCGCTCGGTGGCAGGCTTCTCCCGCGGCCTCGGAGGCACGGGTGGCTGCTCCACCGGCCGCATCATCCCGTGCAGGCGCATGATCTCGTCCGGCGTCGAGGTGAGGGCGCGCTCGACCATCTCCCGCACCGCGGGGTCGCCGGTCGCGATCTCCTCGCGCTCGGCGTCCGAGAGCGCGTGCACGTGCAGCAGCAGCGCCTCCTCGATCTCCGTGTTGTCGAAGAGGTTGCCGCGACTCTCCGGCGCGAGCTGCGGATGGTCCGGGAGCACGATCGCCGCCCCGAGGATCGCGCTGTCGTCGTCCGCCGCGAGCACCGGCCACGTGTTGACGTTGGTGCAGCTTGGCGCCTCGAGCGGAGAGACGAAGGTGCCGCCGCGGACGCGCAGGAGCGGATGCGTCGAAATCAGGGCGTGCTCGAGCGCCTCTGCGCGCGTGCCGCCCGCGAACGGCGTCCGGTTCTCGATCCGCAGCGTCACCCGCCGCAGCTCCGGCTCGACCTCCTCGACCTCCAGCGTGATCTCGCCCCGGAGCGGAGGCAGGTCCAGCTCCCCGAGCCCGGCCCGCCGCTCGACCGCCTGGTGGCGCTCGCCGCTCGCCTGGAGAAAGCGCACCTCGACCTCCACCTCGGGGTCCTCGCCCCGGACGAGGCACTCCAGGCGTAGGTGGTCGTAGCCGTAGTCGTACCCCGCCGGGTAGACGATCCCGAACGGCGTCGGGGTCGCGTTCTTCCCCGCCCCGGGCGTGTAGGGATAGAGCGCGTACCCCTCGTAGAGGAGCGAGTCGACGAGCTCGCCGATCACGTCGCTTCCTCCAGCAGCCCGGCGACGACACCGTCGAAGGTCGGGATGCCCCGCGCGGCCTTGCGCAGTTGCAGCGCGCGAAGCGTGTCCTCCTGCACCCGGATCCAGCCGCTGCCCGGGTAGTGCAGGTCGATCATCCGCCGCCACGTCGCGACAGGTAGCCGGAACGGGGCCGACACCCAGGGAACCATCACGACCTGGAGCCGCCCGTCCTCGCCGCGGTAGAAGATCCGGCCGCTGAAGTGGAAGCTGAGCGGGACCTCGCCGTCCGGCAGCGCGAAGAGATACTTCGTCGCGGCCACCTCGAGGTCGTAGTTGCACGGGACCGGGATCGTGAAGTCGGTCGTCGCCCGGAACGACGGGACGAGGACGTCGACCTGCGCCAGGACGACGCTCGTCGTCGTCGCCGCCCAGCGCTCGGGCTCCCCGAAGAGATCGACGAGGAGCTCGCGCGTCTCGCCGTCGTGCGAGCGGAGGCCCGGATCGATGTGGATCAGGGTCTGGAGGGCGACCATGTAGACCTCGCGGCCGCTCGGCTCGACCGCGCGAAGCTTGAAATGGAGCGTCGGCGATGCCACGTTCAATGCGGCGACCGCACCGACGACCTCGAGCTCGAGCTCGGGCGCCGGGAGGACGGCCGGCTCGTCGAGCTGGAGCTCCGTCGTCACGCTGCCCTCTCCCGCAACTCGGCGAAGAACTCCGAGACCGCGGCCTCGACCCCGGTTCCACCCGAGATCCCCTCCCAGCTCACGCGCACGAGCCCGACGAGCCGGTAGCACTCGTCGATCGGGACGATCGCGTGCTGCCGCGCTCCGCCGAGCCGGTTCACGATCAGCGCCTCCGCGTCCGGCTCCAGCCCTTCGAGGATCGGGTTCGCGGCCACGAGCCTCTCCCACGGGCCGAGGTCGAGCTCGCTCTCCGTCGTCCCGGCCGGGCTCGGGTAGAAGGCGACCACGCCGTCGGCAGTACTGCTGTCGAGGAAGAACGCGAGCCCGATCGGGATCCGGAGTGACGCCCAGAGATCGTCCGGCAGGTCGAACCCGTCGAGCCAGAGCGTGCGCGAGCCGGTCGGTCGATATGGCCCGTCCCCCGCGAACAGAGCGCGGCACGTCTCGCAGGTGCAGACGATCCGCCGCTCCTCGACGTGGAGGAGGTGGCGGTGGTCGGCCGGGATCGTCGCCGAGCACATGTCGCAGCGCTCGTCCTCCATGGCCGCGGGTGCCTCGGCCTGGCGGTTGGCCAGCCGCCGGAGCTCCCGGATCGCACCACCGTCGCTCACGCGACCGCGACCTTGACCCGGTCGCCGTCTTCGAGGAGCGGCACCGGAGCGAGCTGGAGGTCCTCCCCGATCGCGCGGCCCGCGAGCGGCAGCTCGTAGCGACGCCGGCAGCCGAGGCACGTGAGCATCCCGCCGTCGAGCTCGGCCCGGTGCAGCGGCGCCCCGCAGCCCGCACAGGCGTTCCGGTAGGCGAGGAGCGTGCCGCCGACGTTCGCGACGAGGAGCGGAACCGCGCCCACCTGGGCCTGGGTCAGCGCCCCCGTCCCGAGCCCCGCGACACCGACCAGCTCCACCCACGTCGCCTGGCCCGGGGCCGACTCGCCGACGAGCGGGAGCAACTTCTTCGGCTGCCGTGGCTCCACCAGTCCCTCCACCTCGATCCCGTCCAGGTCCGGCGCCCGTTCGTCGAGCGCCTCCCTGATCGCGAGCTCGAGGGTCGACGCCGACGCGTGGCAGCCGTCGCAGCTGCCTTGCAGCCGCAGGTGCGCGACGCCTTCCTCCAGCTTGATGAGCTCGACGCCGCCACCGTGCGACTCCATGTAGGGCCGCACGCTGACGAGCGCGGCCTCGACCCGCTCCGCGAGCGGAACCGGGAAGAGGCCGTGGATCAGGAGCAGGGACGCGACGACGCCGTCATCCGCGAGGGAGTCGCGCACCTCGGGTGCGGCTTCGAGGGCCTCGAAGATCCGCTCGAGGCCCTCGCCGTAGAGCTCGAGCATCGTCCCGATCAGTTCTTCGGCAAGTTCGCGCGCCTCGGGGTCGGCGATCGACTCGAGGCGGGCGATCAGCTCCCCGAAGCGCTCGACCGGGGGCGCAGGGGCAACGGCCATCTACGAGAGCCCCGTCGGCGTGTGCATCACCTTCTTGACGCGACCCTTGCCGAGGTACATGTGCACGCCGCACGGCAGGCACGGGTCGAAGCTCCGTACCGCTCGCATGATGTCGATCCCCTTGAAGTTCTCCGGGCCGTTCTCCTCGAAGATCGGCGTGTTCTGGACCGCGTCCTCGTAGGGGCCGGGCGTCCCGTAGATGTCCCGCGGGCTCGCGTTCCACGGCGTCGGCGGATAGGGCTGGTAGTTCGCGATCTTCCCGTCCTTGATCACCATGTGGTGGGAGATGACGCCTCGCGCGGCCTCGTGGAAGCCGACGCTGATCGCCTCCTCCGGCACCTTGAAGTTGTTCCAGCTCTTCGTCCTCCCTGCCCGCACCTCGATCAGCGCCTTCTCGAGGTTGTAGAGCCCGACGAGGGCCGCGTAGGCCTGGTGGTACGAGCGGGCCCGATCGCGCTCGATCGCGTTCGACCACTGCGGCACCTTCCATTCGAGCTCCATCTCGCCCATGCTTGCCGTCTTCGGAAGGGTCATCAGGATGCTGTTGCCGGTCGCCTTGAGGAAGCCTAGATCGACGAGGCCGGCCTTCGCGGTTACCCACTGGCGGGCGAAGGGGCCGCCGCCGGTGTCACAGCTGACGTAGGTGTCCGTGCGCTCGTCGTAGATCCGCGGCGAGGTGACCCAGCTGTACTTGTCCGTGAAGTCCCGCGCCTGCGGCTTCGGGATCGTCGTCTTGTTCCAGGGATGGTTCTGGTCGATCGGGTTCCCGAGCGGGTCCTCCTTGACGAACGTCTGCTCGTTCTCCCAGCTGTCCATGTAGGAGCTGCCGAGCAGGATCCGGATCATCCCGTTGATCTTCACGAGGTCGGTCGTCACGAGCTCGCCGTTGATCACGACCCCGGGCGTGACGAAGCGGCGGTTTCCCCACTCGGTCATCGTCCGGTAGTCGTAGTCGACGATGTCCGGATCGTCGAAGGCGCCCCAGCAGACGAGGTTCGTGTCGCGGTAGCCGACCTTCTCGTAGCCCGGGAGCGCTTCGTAGAAGAAGTCGTAGAGATCGTCGTGCATCGGCACGGTCCGCTTGACGTACTCGATGTAGCGCATCAGACGGACGTAGTAGTCGGTCATGGTCTGGTGCGTGATGTGGGCGCTGCAGCCGCCGGGCATGATCGTCGAGGGGTGCGTGTGACGTCCGCCGAAGAGGCAGTACATCTCCCGCGTGTAGCGGGCCACGTGCAGCGTCTCGAGGTAGAACTCGCCCGTGAACGGGTTGAGCGCCCGCATGATGTCCGCGATCGTGCGATAGCCGTGAATCGAGGAGTGCTCAGCCATCGTCTGCTCGGCCTTCGCGAGCACGCTCGGGTTCGTCTCCTTGACCATCTGCTCGCAGAAGTCCACGTTCGCCATGCAGTCGTTGAAGATCGCGTGGTCGAACATGTAGTCGGCGGACTCGGCCAGGTTGAAGGCGTAGTCGCCGAGCTTCGGCGGCTTCACCCCGTAGGCCATGTTCTGGTTCAGGCAGGAGCAGGTCGCATGGTTGTCGCCGCAGATCCCGCAGATCCGGCTCGTGATGAAGTGGGCGTCACGCGGATCGATCCCCTTCATGAAGATGTCGAACCCGCGGAAGATCATCGAGGTCGAGTAGCACTTGAGGACTTCCTGGTTCGTGAAGTCGATCTCCGTGTGGATCCCGAGGCTCCCGACGATCCGGGTGATCGGGTCCCACGACATCTCCTTGACGACGACCTGGCGCTCCTGGGCCGTTTTCTCGACGGTCGCCATCTCAGTCTCCTTCCTTTGCGGACGTCATGCCCTTGGCGTAGTTCCTCGGCTGGTAGCCCGTCGACAGCTGAGCCTTCGGGCTCCGCCACGTCGGCTCCTTGTCGTACTTGTGCTTGATGTTTCGCTTGCGGAAGGTGCGGACGATCGGGCCGTAGGTGAACTGCATCAGGGTTGCGGCCATCGCCCCGGCCCGATCCTCGTCCATGAACGGCATGAACTTGTCCGGGAAGCCGGGCATCGTGCAGGCCATGCAGATCCCGCCCACGTTCGGGCAGCCGCCGAGCCCGTTCACCCAGCCGCGGA
>Ga0136611_10001409_pt1 | contig 16701 bp, 18 predicted proteins | sample AntDrymUQ2232306_2_FD_106645 | JGI IMG/M metagenome (GOLD analysis project Ga0136611, IMG submission 106645) | Polar desert sand microbial communities from Dry Valleys, Antarctica - metaG UQ223 (23.06) | ecosystem: Environmental > Terrestrial > Soil > Desert | place: Antarctica: Dry Valley...
CTCACTGAAAAAAACGCTCCCCTTCATCATCGCCGCCGATCACACCCCGCACCTGCTCGAAGGCGCACGCCTCCCGCTAGCGCGCCGTGAAAAGCAGCTCGAACTCTTCGCTCCCGAGCCGAGCGTCTTTTCCGGACAGCTTTAGGTGCCGCCCGCGTGGGGCACGGGAACGGGGCGCCGGCACTCAATTCGCAGCGGGGGAAACTTCCCGCGCGTGAAGGTTCGATTCCCATGGGAGCGCCGCGGCTCGTGTGCAATCCCGCTCGAACACATCCCTGCATGCACACCCCCATCTCCCCAAATCTTGATCGAGCCGCTCGAATCCCGCACCGCCCGGCATTCGACGCGTTGGTGGAATTGCCCCCCTCCCCGGGGGATGTGCGCAGGGGTGAGCTTTAGCTCCGCTTGGATGCACGTAACGAGCGTTCCTGTTTCGCCGACTGCGCTCTCGCGCACATCGGCTTTATGCCCACATTGCGACGCCCGTCCGACGAGAGCCGGAGTGCTCTGAGCTTGCTGCGCGGGATCCGCACCCGCGCGTCGGGATCGTGTCGAGATCGTCTGTCTCGCGGTCATGATCGCAGCTTCGTGGTCGCCCGGCAGAGCGCCGCCAGCGGGCGCGCGGACAGCTCTAGCTAGGGCGATTGCCCCCCGCGGAAAGCTCGGTCACTTCCGGGGCTGCGCGATCCAGCAGAAGACAGTCGGGATCCAGCAGCCGCGCTGCCTTTAGGTATTCCTCACTGGCTGTCAGGTTTCCGAGCTTTCGCTCTCCGATCGCGAGCATGCACGCGTTGAGTGCTTTGTTCTGCGGCTCGTCGGATTCCGCCAGCGACCGGCGCAGCAACTCGAGGCCTGCTTCGATCTCACCCCGCGCGACGAGCACGGTGCCACGCGTTCCGATTGCAAACGGCGCCCAGGAGAAATTCTCAATTGCCTGCTGCGAATAATTGTCTGCCTCATCCAAAAAATCGGGGTCGCCAATCAGCGCGTCCGCATAGGCGATATTGTTCAGTGTGAGGAAACGCGTTGTTGTGTCGAGCCCTGGAGTAGCGAGCGCTTGGACGAAGCGCTCCCGTCCTTCACGGAACCGCCGGAGGCTTAGCAGGTTCATTCCGGCAAGCGTCAGCAGGACCGCGCTTTGGGGAAATTTGCGCAGCCCTTTTTCAATCCAGTCTTGAGCGCGGACGAAATCCTTCCGTTTTCGGTATTCGTGTGCCTCGAGCGCGAAATATCCCTGAAGATACTGGCTCACCTCCGCTTCGTTCATCCGGATCGTTCGCCACAATGAGAGGCCGTCGGAGGACAGCAGGCCGCGGTCGGTTTGGGTGCGATGAGGCCAGAGCGCGACTGCGAGCGTCGCGATGTTTGCGAACCAAAAGAGGTTCGCGACATGCACCGGGTCGCGCCACACGAACAAGTCGCCGAGCTGAGAAAACGGAAAAATGAGCGCCGCGAGAACGGCATTCGCCGCCGGGCCGGCAAGGATGAAAAAGAACTGCCGAAGGCGCAACCGCTTCCGCGTGGGGTGCCCCGCGATCGCCATGCCTCCAAACGGCACGGCTTTGAAGCTCCAGCGGAACCCAAGCAACTTCCGCTCGTAGATGGTCCGCCCGAGGCCAACCACCAAGTCATACACGCGGAGTCCCAACAGCCGACCGGCGCAGCCGTGTCCGAGCTCGTGAGGAATCACGACCGCGACGACGCAGAGCTGCAGGGTGAAGAGACTCGCCAGGAACCAACCGATGCGCGATTCGCGGTCGAAGGTGAGTAAGCCGAGCGCGAGTAACCCGATCACCAGGTAGTTTCTCAGCACGCGGCGGTGTCGCCTCATCCTTTCCTTGTCCCAGCAGCCGGCACAAAAGACGCGCCACTTGTTGGTGAAGGAGCGCCGTTCCCGATGAAATGCCTGCTCGATTTCGGACTGCGCCCCGCACCGGTCGCATGTGCAGTTGGGTATCATGCCCGAGGTTAAAGGCTGAGCCCGGAAGCCGACGTGCCTCCCATCAAGCGTTCGCGATCGGGTTCTTCCACTTGAGGCCACGGAAGCGCGAAAAGTCGGCGTCGGTAGATTGCAGGACGCTATTATGTTCCACCGCCAACGCCGCGAGATGGGCGTCGCTGACCAGATTGCCGACGGCGTTTCCGCTCCGGAGCATCTGCTGAAAAATCGCCCAATGCCCTTCAGCCGGTTGAACAATGCGGACGCAGGGCTGGTCGAACCAGCTTTGCACGCGATCCATCGCCTCCTTGAGCGTGAGCGGACGCTGATGCAGTCGCGCGTTCGTTCCAATGCGGATGAAGGCATTCAGCACCGGCCAGCACAGTCCCACTGCATCCGACCCGCTGAGCTGAGCATCCAACCAGTTCCGTGCGGCTTCATGGTGCTCTGCCAGGCTGTCTTCCGCATAGAGCAGAAGATTTGCGTCCACGAGGATCATGAATGGTCCTCTCCCTCGGCGGCAGCAATCAGCTCCGAGATGTTGTCGTAGCTGAAGCCCCCACGCAGGCCCATCGGATGCGGCTTGGTGCGATAGGGCTTGGCCGCTGGTGGCGAAAGAATTTCATCAAGCCCGGCGCGCAACGCTGCGTTGATCACCACCTTGAAAGGTTTGCGTAAGCGCGCCGCCCCCTGCTTCGCCTTTGCCGCAACATCAGGGTCGAGCGTCAGAGTCGTTCTCATGGAAGCATCATGATGCTTCCCGTATCCAGGTCAAGGTGCTGCATGTGCTGCATTCGCTTGCATGGCATCCACCGATCGTTGCGCGAGAAACGGGGGGCGCTGATCGTGCGGAGTGCGGCAAATCACCATCGCGCCTACCTTTAAGGCCTGGCAGGAAGCGGCGCGCCGGCTTTTGCGGGAGGGCGCGGAGGCAGGGAGCGTGGTTTGGGAGGAGTTGCTCGGCGAACAGCCGGGTCTGGCGCTTTTTGAGCAAGCGGGTGAAGTGGCAACCGATGCGGGGAAGTTTCGCGTGCCGAAAGGGTTTCTGGAGATCGCGCGGCGGGTCGCTTGTCACCGGGATTCGCGTCGGTGGGCGCTGCTTTATCGGGCACTCTGGCGGCTGACGCATGGGGAGCCGCGGTTGCTCGCGATCGTGGTCGATCCGGACGTCGATGAGCTGCTGCGGATGGACAAGGCGGTGCGGCATGATGTGCACAAGATGCAATGCAGGCGAAATGCCGAAGAAGTATTGGAAGAACCTGTCGGAGGCGGCGGTGATTCCTGTCCTGCCCAATGAGGCGCCCGCCTGCGTCAGTCGTATGATCACTCGCAGCAAAGCCCAGCAGACGGAAGGCGAAGAATGGCGCCCCCTCCGAAACGCCGCCCTTCGCCCCCGCCGGCCAGAGCACGCAGACGCCACGCCTGCAAACAACAGCGCGATCCTTGCGCAAGCCTCCTCGCTTTACGGCGAGCACAAGCTGCGGCGCGTCTATTACTCCGCGTTCAGCCCGATCCTGGACGCCTCGAGCAAGCTCCCGCTGCAAGCTCCGTCACTCGTCCGCGAGCACCGCCTTTACCAGGCCGATTGGCTGATGCGCTTCTACGGCTTTGACGTCGCCGAGCTCACCACGCCCGCCGAGCCGGACCTCCCGCTCGGCATCGATCCGAAGCTCGCGTGGGCGCTCCGCCATCGCGAGCAATTCCCCGTGAACATTAACAAAGCTGCTCGAGAGATGCTCCTGCGCGTTCCCGGCCTCGGCGTGAAGAATGTCGATCGCATCCTCCAAGTGCGCCGCTGGCACGAGCTCCGCCTCGCCGACCTGACCCGCCTCCGCGTCCCCATGAAGAAGACGCTCCCCTTCATTATCGCCGCCGATCACACCCCGCACCTGCTCGAAGGCGCCCGCCTTCCGCTGGTGCGCCGTGAAAAGCAACTCGAGCTTTTCGCGCCCGAGCCGAGCGTGTTCTCGGGGCAGCTTTAGGTGCCGTCAGCGTCGGGCGCGGGGGATTGGTGCCGCTGTCTGTCCCATTCTGCAGCGGGCGAACTCTTCCCGCGCGTGAAGTTGCCCTCTTGTGATGGTGCGCGCCGTCTGTTGTGCTTATCCGTGCCGCCGCCAATCACTGCATGCACACTCCATCTCCCCCAACCGCCATCGAGCCACTGGAATCACGGATCGCTCCGGCGTTCGCCGCCGCCTTCAGCCTCGCCGACCTCAATGGTGTGAACGGCTTTCGCATCGATGGGATCGACGCGTCGGATTTGTCCGGCATCTCAGTGAGCGGGGCGGGCGATATCAATCGCGATGGCTTTGAGGATCTGATCATCGGCGCCTCCGGAGGCGATCCAGGCGGCGCCTCCGGTGCGGGGGAAAGCTACGTGGTCTTCGGCCATCCCGGCGCGGTCCCCGCGGCGGGGCTCGATCTGGCGACGCTCAACGGCGTGAACGGGTTTCGCATCGACGGCATTGTCCTGGACGATCGCTCCGGCCGCTCGGTAAGCGGCGCGGGCGATGTCAATGGCGACGGCTTTGACGACCTAATCATCGGTGCCTATGGAGCCCATGCGGGCGGCGACTCCTTTGCGGGGGAAAGCTACGTGGTCTTTGGCCGTGCCGGCGCGTTCCCCGCGGGGGGGCTCGATCTGGCGACACTGAATGGCGTGAACGGCTTTCGCATCGACGGCGTCGACGTGGGCGATCGGTCTGGCCGCTCGGTGAGCGGGGCAGGCGATGTCAACGGCGACGGCTTTGATGACCTGATCATCGGTGCAGTTACAGCCGATCCGGGCGGCGACTCCGCTGCGGGAAAAAGCTATGTGATCTTCGGCCATGTCGGCGCCTTCCCTGCGGCGGGGCTCGATCTGGCGACGCTCAATGGCGCGAACGGCTTTCGCATCGACGGCATCGACGCAGAAGATCGCTCAGGCGTCTCAGTGAGCGGGGCGGGGGACGTCAATGGCGACGGCTTTGACGACCTGATCATCGGCGCCTATGGAGCCGATCCGGGCGGCGACTCCGCTGCGGGAGAAAGCTTTGTGGTCTTCGGCCACGAGGGCGCGTTCCCCGCGGCGGGGCTCGATCTGGCGACGCTCAACGGCGTGAACGGGTTTCGCATCGACGGCATTATCCTGGACGATCGCTCCGGCCGCTCGGTGAGCGGGGCGGGCGATGTCAATGGCGACGGCTTTGATGACTTGATCATCGGTGCCCTTGCTGCCGATCCCGGCGGCAAGGCCTATGCCGGGGAAAGTTACGTGGTCTTCGGCCATGCCGGCGCGTTCCCTGCGGCGGGGCTCGATCTGGCCACGCTCAACGGCGCGAACGGCTTTCGCATCGACGGCATCGGCGCGGGCGATTACTCCGGCGTCTCGGTGAGCGCGGCGGGGGATATCAATGGCGATGGCTTTGATGACCTGATCATCGGTGCCGATCGGGCCGATCCGGGCGGGGCCTCCAATGCGGGGGAAAGCTACGTGGTCTTTGGCCATGCCGGCGCCTTCCCTGCGGCGGGGCTCGACCTGGCCACGCTCAATGGCGCGAACGGCTTTCGCATCGACGGCATCGACGCAGAAGAACGCTCCGGCGTCTCGGTGAGCGGGGCGGGCGATGTCAACGGCGATGGCTTCGACGACCTGATCATCGGCGCCTATCGAGGCGATCCGGCCGGTGACTCCAATGCGGGGGAAAGCTACGTGGTCTTCGGCTCGAACGGGGGCAACGTCGTGGCTCTCGATGGGGCGGGGCGGAAGGCGACTTTCACCGATGCCGATGGCGACCTCGTGACGATCACGATCAGCCGCGGCGCCCTCACTACCGGCAATTTTTTGCTCACCGGCACCAACGCCGTTGGGGGCGCCACGCTCCGCACGATCGACCTCGCGGGCGATGCGCAATTCGCCGGGGCGAGGCTCAAGATCACCGCAAAGCGGGGTCCGGCCGGGGGCGATGGCTTTGCCAATATCGGCCATCTCGACGCGGCCGGAATCGACCTCGGCAAAGTTTCCATCAAGGGCGATCTCGGCCGCATCACCGCGGGCGATGGCGACGCGGACCGGCCCGCGCTCAAGGCGCTCACCGTCACTTCGCTGGGCTTGCGCGGTCTTGATACGCAAGGCGGCCTCGGCGCCTCGTTAACCAGCCACCTGGCCGGCTCGGTGAGCAAAGTGACCGTCAATACCAATGTGAGCGGCGTCGAATTCCTGACGACCGGCAATCTTGGCACCTTCAGCGTCCAAGCAAACGTCGCCGACAGCACGATTGGGGCAGGCTACAATCCCGATGGAGCGGCGGTCAACGGCGACGCGCTGATTAAGAAAGTCAGCGTCCTCGGCGATTGGCTGCGCAGCAATCTCGCTGCCGGAGTGAACGCCGGAGCCGATGGGCAGTTCGGCACTGGCGACGACACCGCGCTCGGCGGCGGCGCACCGGAAGTGGTCTCGCGGATCGCGAAAGTAATCATCACTGGCCAGGTGCTCGGGACGTTCGGCGACAGCACCCGCTACGGCTTCGTGGCGCAAACCATCGGCCGCTTCACGCTCGGCGGCACCAAACTCCCGTTGACCGCCGCCAGCGACAATCTGCCGGTCGGCCCCACCGGCGACGTCTTCGTCCGCAAGGTCGCCTAAGCTTGCGAGGAGCCAGGCTCCGGGCGTCTACTGACCGGCGCTTTTCGAGACTGCGTTGCTCGACGTGTAGCGGGAAAGCATCCGCGGCACGCCGCTCTGGGCGAACGACGCGATGCAGCGGACTGGCTGATCCGCTTCTACGGCTTCGACGTTGCCGAGCCGACCACCCCACCGAGCCGGGCTCCCCGCTTGGCATCGACCCGAAGCTCGCGTGGGCTCTTCGCCGCCAGGAGCAATTCCCCGTGAGTCACCCTGCCCGGCTGTGGAAACCTTAAGGTCGTCTGCGGCAGGCAATGTGCGTTTGGCCAGCTGTGCCGCATTTCTACCCGTGCGGATGAAGCAGTCGTGAAGCGTTGCGCGAGCGCGACGCTTCTATGATCTTGCGGAGTGCGGCAGATCACCATTGCGCCTACGTTTGAGGCTTGGCAGGAAGCGGCGCGGCTACTTTTAAGCGAGGGGGGACAACCCGGCGCAGTGGCATGGGAGGAATTGCAGGGAGAACAACCAGCTCTGGCGCTGTTTGAGGAAGCGGACGAGGCGCCGACGGGCAGAGCGAAGGTTCGCGTGCCGAAAGGGTTTTTGGAGATCGCGCGGCGAGTGGCTTGTCATCGGGATGCGCGGCGGTGGGCGCTGCTTTACCGAGCGCTTTGGCGGCTGACGCACGGGGAGCCACGGCTGCTCGAGATCGTGGTCGATTCGGACATCGATGAGTTGCTGCGCATGGATAAGGCGGTCCGGCACGATGTGCACAAGATGCGGGCGTTCGTGCGCTTCCGGACGGTGCCGCACGAAGGCGCGACGTGGTATGTCGCATGGTTCGAACCGGACCATCACATCGTGGAGATGAACGCTCCGTTCTTCCGGGATCGGTTCGCAGCAATGCACTGGTCGATTCTCACGCCGGAGCGCTGCGTGCATTGGGACGGCGCGCAGCTTTCCTATACTGTTGGCGTGCCGAAATCCGAGGCGCCGACGGACGACACCGTTGAGGCGCTGTGGGTGAATTATTACTCGCACATTTTCAATCCGGCGCGGGTGAAGACGCACGCGATGCAGGCGGAAATGCCGAAGAAGTATTGGAAGAACCTGCCGGAAGCGGCGGTGATTCCTGTCCTGCTCAACGAAGCCCCGGCCCGCGTCTCCCGCATGATTTCTCGCAGCAAAGCTCAGCAAAACAGCGACGACGAATGGCATCCCGCGCCGGTGCCGCAGACGAGCGACCTCGAGAAAGTGCGAGCGGCGGCGAAGGACTGCACCGCCTGCCCTTTATACAAAAACGCGACGCAAACCGTTTTCGGGGAAGGGTCGAGGAAGGCGCCGCTGGTCTTCGTCGGCGAGCAGCCAGGCGACAACGAAGATCTCGAGGGACATCCGTTCATCGGGCCCGCCGGGAAGCTGCTCGATCGTGCGCTCGCGGAGGTGGAGATCGATCGGGGCGCCGCTTACGTGACCAACGCGGTGAAGCATTTCAAATGGGAGCCGCGCGGGAAGCGCCGTCTGCACGCGAAGCCGAGCTCGCGCGATATGGCGGCGTGCCGTCCGTGGCTGGAGGCGGAGTTGGAGATCATCAAGCCACAGGTGCTCGTGCTCTTGGGGAGCACTGCAGCGCAGACGATCCTCGGCCCGACCGCGCGCGTTCTGCGCGATCGCGGGAAAGTGTTCGCCTCCGCGTTTTGCGAGCAGACCATCCTGACGGTGCATCCGTCGTCGCTCCTGCGAGCGCGCAGCGATGAGGAGCGGGAGGCAAACTATGCGCTCTTTTTGCAAGACCTCCGCTTCGTCGCGGATGTCCTCGCCCGCGCCGCCTGACGCTTACGCGGCTTTCGTCGCGGGCGCGGCCTGCTTCAGCGTGGTCACTTCCGCGGCCGTCAGCAGCCGCCATTCAGCTGGGCGCATTCTTTCGATTCGCACCGGCCCGATTCGCACCCGGACAAGCCGCACGACTTCATAACCGAACTCGTAAAGCATCAGCCGGATTTGGCGCTTCAGCCCCTGGAGGAGCACGAGCCGCAAATGCTTCGGCCCGAGGATCTCCAGGCGTTCGAACTTCGCCCGCCCGCCGATGATGTGAAAGCCGCGCAGCAGCTTGTCGCGATGCGCGGGATCGAAGGGACGGTCGAGCGCGACTTCGTATTCTTTTTCCACCTGATGCCGCGGGTGCGTCAGGGCAAGGGAGAGGTCCCCATCGTTCGTCACGATGAGCAGGCCTTCACTCTCCATATCCAGGCGGCCCACGTGAAAAACCCGGGGCCAGTGGCTTGGAAGCAGGTCGAAAATCGTCTTCCGGCCGCGCTCGTCATCCGCGGTGCAGACGTAACCTGCCGGCTTCATCAGCACGGCGTGGACGGGATGTTCCACGCGCACCACGCGATTCCCAACTTTGACGGTGTCCACCGCCTCAACCTTCGTCGCCAGATCGGTTACGACGCGTCCATTTACCCGCACACGTGCGTCCAGGATCAACTGCTCGACGCCTCGCCGCGACCCGAGCCCGGCGGCAGCGAGGAATCGATTGAGGCGCATCACGGACGGGTAAGGGTGAGCGGGTGGGAAGAGAAGCGCAAGCTGCTGCGTCGCGGCCAGCGATCCTTCGAAATCCACTTTCCAAGCCGCGCACTTTGCTCGATCCATTCCTCTCTTTCACAAAATGTCGAAGTTGGTGATCCCGCGAAAAACCGTCTATCGGTTGTCGCTTTACTACCGGGCGCTGCAGCGCGCGCGGGCCGCGAAGGTGCAGACCCTCTCGTCTGCCGCGCTCGCGAAAACGGCTGGAGTGAAGCCGACGCAACTGCGCAAGGACTTCACCTATGTCGGTCAATTCGGCACGCGCGGGCTGGGCTACAATGTCGAGAGTTTGTCCGCTGCGCTCATGAAGGTGCTTGGGACTGCGCATCTGCAGCCGGTGATTCTCGTCGGGGCGGGGAATCTCGGCGCAGCGTTGCTCAAATATCCGGGCTTCGCGAAGGAGGGTTTCGAGGTCGTTGGCGCGTTTGATGCCGACCCGCCCCGGGCACGAACGCGCGAGCTCGGTGTGCGGGTGTTCCCGATGAGCAAGCTGAAGGAGTTTGTTGGGCAACGGCGCGTGAAAATGGCGCTGCTCACGGTTCCCGCAACGGTCGCGCAGGAGGTTGCCAACGAGCTGATCGCCGCGGGAATCGTGGCGATCCTGAACTTCGCGCCTCTGATCCTCCAGGTGCCGGATAAAGTCGTGGTGAACAATGTGGACCTCGCGCTGGAGCTCGAGAACCTCAGCTACTTCATCCAGTGACGAAGCCTGCTGGGCTGTCGTCGATCGACCTGCGATCCACCCCTTTCGACCTCTCGCAGACGCTCGGTTGCGGCCAGGTTTTTCATTGGCGGACGCACGGCGCGGGGTGGTTGGGAACAGTCGGCGACGAGCCGCTCTACGCGGAGCAGCGCGGGGCACGCCTCTTCGTTCCCGCGGGGTGTGAGCTGCTGGCGCGCCGCTATTTCGCGCTCTATCACCCGCTGGAGGAATTCGGGGCGACATTTCCAGAGGACGAAGCGATGCGAGCGGCGCGCGACTTCTGCTGCGGCTTGCGAATCATCCGGCAGCCCCCCTGGGAGTGCCTCGCGACGTTCATCACCTCAGCGCTGAAGCAGGTCGCGCATATCGCCCAAATCTCGCACACACTCCGGGAGCGTTTCGGCAGGCGTGTGGTGTGGAATGACGTGCCGCTCTATACTTACCCCGCGCCGGAGCGCCTTGCCGCCCTCAGTGAAAGCGAGCTGCGCGCGTGCCGGCTGGGATTTCGCGCCAAGAACCTGCTCGGTGCCGCGAAGATGGTCGCGAGTGGGGAAATGGACCTCATGAGGGTCGCGGCCTTGCCGGACGCCGAGGCGCTCGTGGAACTCTGCCGCCTGCCCGGCGTGGGTCCGAAGGTGGCGAATTGCGCGCTGCTCTTCGGCTTCGAGCGCCCACGCGCGTTTCCGATCGATGTGTGGATCGAGCGCGTGCTCCGCCGCATCTATTTTCAGCGCAAGCGGAAGGTCACGGCCAGACGCTTGCGGGAGTTTTCCGCGAGCTATTTTGGACCGTTCGGAGGCTATGCGCAGCAATACCTTTTCCACCACGCCCGGATGACGCAGAAACGCGGCGGCTCATGATGATCGACGCTGCTCTCAACCCCGCGGAAATCGCACGGCTTCCGCAGCGCGATCTCTCGGGAACCACGTGCGTCGTTTTCGATATCCTGCGTGCGACCTCGACGATGATCACGGCCCTCGCTCATGGCGCGCAGGAGATCCATCCCGTCCGCACGATCGAAGAGGCACAGGAACTTCGCAGGGAGCATCCGCGGGCGCTGCTCGGCGGCGAACGGCACGGGGAACGCATCGATGGCTTTGACCTCGGAAATTCGCCGCTGGAGTATCGCGAAGTCGGCGCCGCGCGGATTATCACCACGACCACCAACGGCACCGTGGCGTTGCGCGCGTGCGAACATGCGGAGCGCGTTTTGGTCGGTGCGTTGTTGAATCTGAACGCGCTCGTGGAGGAATTGCGCTGGAGCGAACCGGAGCGCGTGCTGCTCGTTTGCGCGGGCACTTTTGAGGATTTTGCGCTGGAAGACGCGGTCGCGGCGGGACTCTTGGCCGCGGAGTTTCCGGATGCCAAACGCACCGACTCGGCGCACGCGGTGGTTGCGACCGCGCGCCTTTTCCCGACTGCACTCGAGGCGCTCCGGGCCTCGCGAAACGGCCAGGTCCTCGCGGGCAAGGGTCGCGATGCAGAAGTTCAGTGGTGCGCGCAAACTTCCCGCTATACCGTCGTGGGAGTTATGGACGGGGCGGTAATCCGCCCGCTCCACTGAGCGCCACGTGCTGATCCACCGCTACACTCATCCGCTTCTCTCGCTGCTGCCGGACCTGACGGAGGTTCCGCTGCGACGGCAGATCATCGGCGCGCTCGTTGCCTCGGTTATCTTGCATCTGCTCGCGCTGCTCGCGTTGGTGTTTGCGGCAGGCCTCCTCCCGACGCCACAACTCAGCTTCGCCCGCCCGCAGGCCCAGGCTCAGGAACTACAACTGGTGCTCCCGGAGCCAGAGCCGCTCGAAATGCAGATCGTCCAGCCCGAGGATCTGCTCCAAGCGCGCCAGGAAAAGCCGACGATCGATTCGACAGGATTGGCAAAGTCGGATGAGGCACCGGCGGACGCCGTTTTCGAGTCGGATGAGAACATGAAGGCGGCGAGCGAGCTCCCCGCGAGCGGTGACGCGCCGCTCCCGACAGTCGACGGCAAAGTGCGGCCATTTACGAACTTCGCGACGCAGGACGTAGTTCTTGGCGCTCCGACGCTCGAGCCCGCACCTGAGGCTCCGCCCACGGTGAAACACGCTCCCGCAACCGTGGCTGCGAAACTGCATAAGCCGCAGCCCGTCCCGCGCGAGCAGATCGAACCGACGGCTCCGGCGCAGCCCGAGACCGCTCCGCCCCCTCCGCTTCCAGAGGTGCAAGTCCCCTCGGAGCACGAGATCGCACTGGCTCAGAAAGCAAAGCTGACGCCGCAGCCGCGCCTCGCGATTCCAGCTCCACGCCCGGTTCCGACGCCGGCACCAGTGGAAATGGCGAAGCTCACCCCGCCTGCGCGCGCGCAGCCTGGTTTTCGCGCGCAGCAGGAGCAGACCCGCATCGAGGGCAGCATCACGAATCGCGGGAAAGCTGCGGTCGATGCCGCGAAAACGCCCCTCGGCGTTTACAAACGCCAGGTGAACAGCGCGATCGGCTCGCGTTGGTATTACTATGTGCGCGAGCAGCGCGACTTGATCGCCTTCGGGTCCGTAAAGGTGAGCTACGCGGTGACCTCAGGGGGCAAAATCGTAGACGTTCAGGTCGTCTCGAATACGTCCAATGAGGCGCTGGCTAACATCTGCAAGCGATCGATTCGCGAAGCGGAGATCGGTCCGCCACCAGAGGAAGCTCAGGCAAGCATGAGTCGCGACCGCCTTGAGTTCGATCTGAACTTCACCTACTACGACCAGCACTGATGCTCTTGTTTCCTATCGTCGCCGCGTCGTTCCAGTCCGTTTACGACTTCTTCGCGCAAGGCGGGATCTTCATGGGGTTCCTGGTCGCCTGCTCCTGGATCGCACTCGCGGTGATCATCCTGCGAGCGATGGCCCTGCGCCGGGAGTTGGTGATGCCGCCAATCATCGAACGTGAGATCGAGGCGCTGCAACCAGAGGACACCGCGGGGGTGGTGAAGCTCTCGCGCATGGTCCGCAATGACAACTCGACGCTGGCCCGAATCGCGCAGATCGCCCTACAGAATCTCAATTGGCCGAAGATGGAAAATCTGGAAGCCGTGCAGACGAAAGCCCGGCACGAAATCGTCCGCCTGGAAACGGGTCTTTTCATTCTCGAGATCATCGTTGGGATCGCACCGCTGCTCGGCCTGCTCGGGGCTGTGGCTGGCCTCGTGAAAGTTTTCGCCGCATTCGGGGCGGACGCCGCGTCGACCAACCCGCAATTGATGGCGAGAGGCATCTCCGAAGCGCTGAGCACCACGATTGTGGGCCTGGCGATCGCCATTCCCAGCCTCATCGCCTACAGCTACTTTTCAAAGAAGGTCGAGACGATGGCATCGGACATGGAGTCGCTCATTTCCGAGCTGCTCGCGAAGTGCTATCACCAGTTACAGCGTCGCGCGGGCCAGAGCGCCGGAACCGCGACGGGTTTTCCGGACCTTGAGATCAGCGAGCGGGAGCCCGCGTTGTGAACTTCCACGTCCGCCGTCGGCGCAAGCCGGAAGTGATCATCGTCGCGCTGATCGATATCTTCGCAATCCTCCTGATCTTCATGGTCATGACCACGCAGTTCAAAGAGGACAAGCCGCAGGTCACGATCAAGCTGCCCGAATCGAAAAGCGCCGTTGTGGCGGAGAAAGCCACCGCTCCCGTGGTGCTTTCCGTGTCGGAAAAGGAAGAGCTTTTCCTCGATGCGCAACCGGTGGAACTCGACGGATTGAAGGCCGCAGTCATCGAACTCATGCAGCGCACGCCCGCGCCCACCCTCGCGTTGAACGCGGACAAAAAAGCGCCGTTTGGGACCATCATCCGCGTGCTCGACGTGCTGAAAGATGCCGGCGTGAAAGGCAACCTCTCGGCCTTCACCGAGGCTTCGAAGTAACGCCCGCTTTCACCGACCTCTCATGGTTCTCGAAATCGTAAAGTATGGCGATCCGGTGCTCCGTCGGAAGGGGACGCCGGTGGTCAGCGTCAACGACGAGCTGCGGCAGTTAGCGGCGGATATGCTGGAGACGATGGAAGCGGCGAATGGAGTCGGACTCGCCGCACAACAGGTCGGCGTGGCGATCCAGCTTACGGTCATCGACGTGCGCGACGTGGAAGATCGGCCGAGCACCATGGAGATCCATGGTGAGCCCGTTGATTTGGCCGAACACATGCCGCTCATCCTGCTGAATCCGGAACTGGAATTCGGCGAAGAGAAGGAGCTCGGCACCGAAGGCTGTCTGAGCTTCCCGGAGATCAACGCCGACATCGCACGCGCTTATGAGGTGAAAGCGCGCGCCACCACTCTCGATGGCGAGCCGCTTGAATTTACGGCCACCGGCCTCCTCGCACGCGCCTTGCAACACGAGTGCGATCACCTCCAGGGGGTCCTTTTCATCGACCGAATGAACAGCGCGACGAAGACGGCACTCGGGGGAAAACTGAAACGTTTGCAGCGCGAGTTCGCGTCATAAGAGTCCCTCGCGCGAGACTCCGCATAACGCTCCGGACCCAGCCCCGCAATCCGGGCTCGAACCGATGACCTGCTGATATAAAGCAGGTGCTCTACCAACTGAGCTATGCCGGCGGTTACTCCTGTAGAAGTGCCGTATTCGGAGGCTTTTTCCAACCCGTTCTATACCGGCATTCTATCCCGCAGCGTTTTGACGCTTTGGAGAGCAGCGCAGGGGTAGCGCATGGCACGGGCGGCGCAAAGCGGTTTCCCTTCCGTGCCCCGTGGCAGATCACGCGGCAACCGCAGCTCCGAAGCTCACCCGTTGAGCTTGAGCGAGGCTGTGATCCTGCCGGAGGTGGCCGTAGGGTTTCATGCAGAGCGCGCCGCCGTCCTTGTGACCTACCTGTTGATCCTCGAGAGGTTGTCCGCAGTTTTTGGGAGTCTGGAGCTTGGGGGTCGGAATTTCGGGGCGGAGTGAGGACGGTTGAAGTTATAGTCGTGAAGGTCGTAGGGAAGATAGCTGGCGCGATAATCACTGGAGTTATAGGAACGGGCGTAGGCCCACTCGCGAGTAATCGTTTGAATGAAGCGCTTAGCCTTCCCATTGGTTTGTGGGCGGTAAGGTCGGGTAAAAAGGTGGCGAAGGCCGAGTTGAACGCAGGCGGCGGCGAAGAGCGTGGAGCGATAAGTGGAGCCGCGATCAGTGAGGATGCGCTGAATGGTGATCCCGTGTGCAGAGTAGAAAGAGACGGCTTGGTGGAGCGCGCTGAGCACACTGGGGATCTTTTCGTCGGGGAGGAGAGAGGCGAAGGCGAGGCGGGAATGATCATCGATGGCGACGGGGAGACTCTCGACTCCGGCGCCTGGATTGCGGACGGAGCGATCGCCGTGGCACGGACGCCCGGGCGTGCGAAGCGGCCCAGCTTCTCGCGATCTGGGCGTCTCCAAATGGTCGCTGGGCGCGTGGAGCAGAGAGTCCCAGCGCGGCCAAACCCTTGGTGAGCCAAACACGCTTTCCCAAGAGAGCGCGGAGCAGCGCGAGTTGCGCCGGCTGCGCCAGGAGCTCGAGTATGTCAGCCGGCAGCGGGACATCTTAAAAGATGCCTTGGGTATCTTATCAGCGGAACCGAGCGGAGCGAGATAGCCTGCCGCAGGGCAGCGCCGGAGGGCGCTGGCAAATGCCTCTCCACGTTTCACGCTGATGGCAAAGCTCACCACCCAATACCCGGCCGACGCGCTCGCCGAGGCCCTCGAAGTCAGCGAGAGCGGCTTTGCCGGGCATCGGGCCAAGCCTCGGCGGCCGCGCCGCCGTCAGGATGCCGAACTGCGGCCGCTCGTCGCCCGCAGCTTTGCCGAGAGCCGCCGCACTTACGGTTGTCTGCGGGTGCGCCTGGATCTGCAGGAACTCGGACATCGCTGCGGCAAGAACCGGATCGCGCGGCTGATGCGCGAAGAGCGCCTGCGCCCCAGGCAAAAACGCCGCTTTCGACCGCGCACCACGGACAGCCGTCACGGTCACAAGGTCGCCCCGAACTGGCTGGCCAAGGTGCCGGCGCCGGATCAGCCCGGCCAAGTCTGGCAAAGCGACATCACTTACCTCCCGACGGCCGAAGGCTGGCTCTACCTCCTTCACGCTCGATGCTTGCTTGCGCCGCTGCCTCGCTCACCACTGCCGCGCAGACCTGCTCGTCGACTTGACGATCGCGACCTTCCAGCGTGCAGCGCCATCCTCCGCTGGCCGTCTGCTCCATCACAGCGATCGCGGCAGCCAGTATGCCGCCGCCGCTTTCCAGCGATGCTTGAGCGCTTGGGGCGTCACCCCGAGCATGAGCCGCAAAGGTAATCCTTACGACAACGCGCTCGCGGAGAGCTTCGTCGCCACCCTCAAAACCGAATGCTTCGGCGACTCCATCCCGCCAACCAAAGCCGCTGCCAAACTGATGATCTTCGACTATCTGAAAACCTTCTGTAACTCGCGCCGCCGCCACAGCGCCCTCGCTTACCGTTCACCGCGCGAATTCGAAAATCTGTTCCCCTCGAATAAACCACCAAAACACTCCACCATCTAAACTAAAGCCCAACCCGCTTTTTCGAGGAAAGATCAGACCTCCCTCCGCGAGTGGGCCTACGCTCACGCCTACGCCCACTCCGCCCAACGCTCCGAGCGCCTTCACCCTTTCCTCCACAACTACAACCGGCATCGCCCTCACCACTCTCTCAAACTCAAAGCTCCCGTCTCCAGACTCCGCCTAAACATGAATAACCTTGGGTCTTAGCAACTTTAGAGCGGTTCTGAGCGGAGGATGGTGAGTAAGAGACGGTAAAGATTCGCGTCGCGATGATTCCAACGCCATTCGGATTCTTTGAGGTGAATGATGAGGAATTCGCCACGGATGCCGCGCAGTTTGGTCAGACGCAGCTTGGTAAAGCTCC
>Ga0136611_10001410_pt1 | contig 16696 bp, 11 predicted proteins | sample AntDrymUQ2232306_2_FD_106645 | JGI IMG/M metagenome (GOLD analysis project Ga0136611, IMG submission 106645) | Polar desert sand microbial communities from Dry Valleys, Antarctica - metaG UQ223 (23.06) | ecosystem: Environmental > Terrestrial > Soil > Desert | place: Antarctica: Dry Valley...
GTGTCTGAGTTCAGGACATCGTTCGCACCTGTCTCGGGACATCGTTCACACCCTGAGCCGAGGGGTGAGCGATGGGCATGCCGCAGCTGGTGGTCACCGCCGTGCTGGTCGAGGGGCGCAGCAGGAGTGAGGTGGCCCGCGAGTACGGGGTCTCCCGCCGCTGGGTCCAGGTCCTGGTGGCCCGGTTCCTGGCCGAGGGTGAGGCCGGGCTCGCGCCGCGGTCCCGCCGCCCGCACCACAGCCCGCGGCGCACCTCACCGGAGGTGGAGGACCTGATCGTCGCGCTGCGCAAGGAGCTCGACCGCGGCGGCCACGAGGCCGGCGCCGCCACCATCGCGTTCCACCTGGCCCAGCGCCACGGGCAGGCGCCGGCGGTCTCCACGATCTGGCGGATCCTGTCCGCCCGCGGGTTCGTGGCCCCGCAGCCGCACAAACGACCCAAGAGCAGCTTCGTGCGGTTCGAAGCGGCCCAGCCCAACGAACGCTGGCAGACCGACATCACCCACTGGCGACTGGCCGGCGGGCGCGAGGTGGAGATCCTCAACATCCTCGACGACCACTCCCGGCTCTGTCTGCTCAGCCGGGCACTGACGGTGTTCAAGGCCGATGACGTCACTGCCACCGTGCTGGAAGCGGCCGCCCGGCACGGGGATCCGGCCTCGATGCTGTCCGACAACGGCGCGGTGTTCACCGGGATCCCACGCGGCGGCGGGCGGGTCTCCCTCGAGCTCGCCCTGGCCGCCCGAGGCATCCCGTTCCGCCACTCCCGGCCCTACCACCCCCAGACCTGCGGCAAGGTCGAGCGATTCCACCAGACCCTCAAGAAGTGGCTTCGCCACCAGCCCCGGGGCCCGATCGGTGCCCGCGCTGCAGACCCAGCTCGACACCTACCGCGACTACTACAACGACGTCCGACCGCACCGAGCCCTGCGCCGGCGCACCCCGACCACCGCGTTCGCGGCCCGCCCGAAAGCAGTCCCCACCGGCCAGCTCATCGACCCCGGGCACTACCGGGTCCGCCGCGACAAGATCGACCCCTCCGGAGTCATCACCCTGCGCCACAACAGCCGGCTGCACCACATCGGCATCGGCCGCCGCCACGCCGGAACCCGGGTCCTCGTCCTCACCCACGACCTGCACATCCGGGTCCTCACCCAGCACGGAGAACTCCTGCGCGAACTGACCCTGAACCCGGCCCGGGACTACCAACCACAAGCCAAACCGTGAACGATGTCTCGGGACACCTGTGAACGGTGTCCCGAGACATCACATTGTGCCCCCGGCAGGATTCGAACCTGCGACGCACGGTTTAGGAAACCGAGCGATGGCTCAGACCCTACGCTGTCTGACCTGCCAAAACTTGGCCATAAGCGGCCAGCCCCAAACTCCGCACACTGTCAGCACACCAGTGAACCTGCCGAGCGATCGCCACGACGCGGCTTCTAACTGCGCCCTGGGGCGGCTCGCAACTGTCGGGGCCCACGATCGTGCTGCTAGTGGTCCTCCGCAGACGGGTCGACCACTGCTGCTACTCGACATTCCAGTCCACGAAGCCGAGGGTCGCGAGGTTCTCCTTCAGAACCGTGATCTGCTCCGGAGTGAGTTTCGACAGGCTCGAGCTTTCGATGTCGACGGTGATGTTGACTGGGACGCCATTCGCTGAGAAGAGGGGCGTGAGAATCTCATCAGTGATGTTGCTGATGTCTCGTACCGGCCGCGATAAGTCCAGCGCCTTCGTCGCATGGAACCGGGTTGCCTTCACCTCAACCGCGGGGTGCCTGGCGGTTTCGCGCTCGAACGCAAGGTCTACACGATCGGTGTTGTCCGTGGGGTCGGTCAAGGTCGGCGGCGTGTCTTGGTCACGGCTTTCGTCGGCGATTTGCTTGCGGGCGATGCTCGGTTCCACGACGACGCCGGCCTCACTGACCAGGACTGGTGTCTCGGTCAGCGTGAGTCCGACGTACCGCTCACCGTCGAAGCTGTCTGCGTAGGCGAACCCATCCTGATCGGTGAGCAGGACATCGTTCATGTGCCGGATTGCGGCCTTGATCACGTCGTGGCTCTTCACGCGTGGCATGTAGAGGTACTGGGTGAAGTACCCGCACAGCGTGTCGACCTGGACGTGTGGCTGCTTCTCCCACAGCTTGAGCTTGTCGATCTGCTGGCGTAAAAGCGACGGCGCGTAGGTCGCGAGCACAAATTCGGTGCTCTCAGCCTTCTTCGTAACGCGCTCGGCGAGAGTGCCGCTGCCGTTCATAATGATCGTTTCGAGCTCGACCTCGGCAGCTCCGGCCTCCTGGTAGGGATTGATGATCCACTTGTAGGTCTCGCGGATGGTGTCCGCGACGGCCTGGACTGCCTGGGCGAGCCTGCTCTCCACGACGGTGATGTTGTGTTGGTCGAGGTTGAGCTCGCGGACTCGCTTCTTGACGGACTCCCAGGCCATCTTGCGTCGTAGCACCGAGTCGAGGGTGTCGACGCGGTCGACATCCGGGGCGAGGAAGACCAGCGAGTTCTTGTGGATGCGCGGCTGCCCGCCGCGTCGCGCGAGGAACTCCTGTGCGGCGTCAGCCGCGGCAGACTTCGCCTTCTTTGAGTGGCACCGGTCGAGTCCGAAGACCACGAGCGCGGCGGTCGGCTCGTCCTCAACATCGGCAGTTCCGTCGGGCACCCGGTGGACCCTGGCGAAGACTCCACGGTCGGTCTCCTCGCGGACGATGCGAGTGAGTTCGGCATGCACCTGGCTGCCGTCATACCCGTCAGCGATTTCCTGGACCAGTCGCGAGACCGTTTGCTGTAGGGACAGCCAGTACCGGTCCTGGTCGCGGTTCATGTACTTGCCGCGGTCGCCAAGTTGCCGAAGAGCGTCGGTGAGGTGGGCCGGATTGTCGCTCGGGTATGTGGCGCCGAGCACGACACGCTTCTGCTCGATGCCGCCTATCGCGGTTGTACCGCCTGTCCGGGCATTCTTGCTCACGCTCGGTGCGGTGGCGAAAAACACCACCCGTGCAACGCGCTTGGCGGCCATTGACTTGCCAAGAAGGGGGATGTCGATATCGATGGCGTGAGCGGTGGATCCGGAGCCCGCGATGTCGGCGTCGACGATCGGCTTCCATGGATCGTCAAGGTGGCTGGTGATCTCCTCGAACACCTTCGTGTCGTCCAGCGGGATGCTCGCGGGCATGATCAGCGCCGCTTGGTCGCCACGAACCCACAAAGCGTGTACGACGGTCGCCATGAGGCGAAGCACGCCTCGCGTGCGTTGGAACCGCTCGAGCGTGGACCAGTCCTGGTAGAGCCGGTTGAACATCTCTGGGTGGATTGGGTAGGCGGCGCGCATCACGTCGCGATACTGCGGCTGCTGAACTTCACTCGGCACCGTGTTCGCGTTGCGGCGGTAGTGCTCCTCGAACTTCGCCACGACGAGATCTCGTGCGTGGCTGCCCTCGTTGGTCAGAGGTTTGAACAGCCTGCGTCGAACGATCTCGTACGATTCCTCCACGGTGGCTGGCTGCCATGGGGTTTCCACACGGTGGATGACCGAGCGAAGGCTCCGCAGGGCTTCGAGACCCGGCGTGCCTCCGATCTCGTGCGTGTTGTCGAAGATGCCGTCGCCCATGTCGCGGACTGAATCCGATGCGGGCAGCGAAACGACGAGCAGCGCGGTATCGACGGCCTTGACGGCCTCTGTGAGTGACTGCGCGAAGGTCTGGTGGGCGTCAAACGTGCCGCCGGCGTATGGGTTCTCCGTGCCGTGCGAGTACAGCTGACGCAGGTACGCGACCCACTCATCGATCAGAATGACGCACGGCGCGTATGACGTGAAAAGGGCCGCAAGCTCGGTGGTGGGCGGTGGGACACCGTTGTCGTCGTAACGGGCGACCTTCGAGTAGCCCTTCTTGCCGCCAAGCTGCCAGGCGACCTCACCCCACATCGTCTTGACGACCGTGCCGTCAGGCTTCTCGGTGCCGAGGACCGAGAAATCGTTGCCGACGATGACCACCCGGTTCACACCACTCGGGACGTCAGCCACGCCGACCTCTTCACAGATCTCGCGGACGCCCAACAGCGCGTCGGCCGAGGTGCCGCTGGCGAGGTGGTAGACGGCGATCTCGGAGTGTGTCTTACCGCCACCGAATGTCGTCATCAGATCAATGACCGGTTCGCCGCCGACCCCGTTGAGCCGCTGCATCGTCTGTGCGAGCAGGTACCTGAGGCCGCGGGTGATGTAGGTCCGCTCGAAGAACTGGACGGGGTCGCCGTACTCCGGACGCGACACGCCTAGCGCGACCTGACGAAGGTCTGCAGCGAACTGAGCGAGCTGAAACGTACCCTGACGCACATCGTCGTGAGGCTCGGCCACGTCCCGCCAAGCAGGGAGGCCGCCGGTATCGAGTCGCACGCTCAGCTGCTTCTCCGCCGCGCTCTGGTACTGCTTCTGGTCCTTCTCAAACCGGATACGTCGTAGCTCGCGACGAAGGTCATCGATTTCGTCCGCTTGCTGCACCGCCCCGACTTGGCGCAGCAGATGCTCACCATCGGACAGGACCCGTTCGGCCTGTTCGTCACCGAACTTGCCACCGTGCGCCCACTGCTTGCGCGCATCCCACAGCGCCGAAACGCACCGCTTCTCCTCGTGGGAGACGCACTCGCGGAACAGGGAATGCCACTGCTTGTCGAACACCCAGAAGAGGTAGGACGGATCACCAACCTGGTCGGTAAAGTCGCGCGGAGCCGCGCCAGCCGCGGCGCGGACCTGCGCCTGCCAAGTGTCCCCGTACTTTCTCAAAAGCAGGTCCGCCATCCACGGGCCGAGACCTGCCGCCGCCAGGTCCAAGACCCGCCCGACCCGCTCCTTGTTCGATATCCCCGCCACTAGAACAACCCGTCCCTATCCGTAGCCGCCACCGCGAGCAGGTCCGACCAGCTCCCGATCAGATGGTTATACCTGCCCTGGTCATCCGTGCGGCCCTTCTTCGCGGCGATGTCGTGCAGCCTGTAAACCAGCGCCTGAGCTGGGTCACGGAGCGCGCCCAGTTCTGCGACCAGTCGACCTGCCTCCAAAGACCCCCCTCCGTCAATGAGCCGGTCCGCCAAATGATGCACTGCTTCCCAAGCAGTTGGCAGGTTGTCAGCGGACGGCTGCCACGATCGACTGATCTCGCCCTTGCCTTGCAATTGCACGAACCCAGGCCGCGGATAGCGCGCCACTCCGGCGCGGACCACGTCGTCTACGGAGATCCCCTGCGGGCGAGCGAGTTGATCCGCTTCACCAAAGGCTGCAGGATTCCAGCCGTGCTTCTCCCACCACGCCACAGCGAACCGTGAGTACGGGTCAAGCTCGCCCTCTTGCTCGTCGAGCACTTCGCCCAGGGCGTTGTTGATCAATCGAAGCGCCTGGTCGACTGAGACAGGTTGTCCACCTTGATCCTGGACCTGCCGGTATCGTGAGTAGACCTGCATCCCCGGCCCCATGGCTGCCTGGGCCAAGTCGACGGGCAAGATGCCAGCTGCCTGAAGGTCATGCACTGCCGGCTTCAGGTCACGTCGCAAAGCGCGGTTAAAGTCACCAAGGGAGCAGACACCGGCGGTCTCCGGGCGGGGACGGCAGACCATCACCACATATGATGCTACGGCGTTCGTACCCGCTGAAATCATCCTGGCTTCGGTCGTCCCGTGGATTGGCCACGCGCCGGTGATCTCTAGGTCGGCCGCCACCATAGCGGTCAAGATGGAAGACCATCTGTTCTCCTCGCCCACGCCGCCGGACTGCTCCTTGGACGCATAAACGACAAGCATGGGGAGCCCATCTCGGAGTGAATTGCGGAGGTTGCTGAACGCCGCAGTAAATCCTTCGACGAAGTGTCTCTGGGCCGCGTCACGGCTACCCCCGTGATGCGTCGCGATGGCGGTTAGCTCACCAGATTTGGGCGAGGCGACTGTGCCGTATAGGTCAGGGTGGAGGGAACGGAGCGCGCGTCGATGCCAGACGTAGAAGTAGTCAGATAGATCCGCATAACCGATTGCGTCGAAGTAAGGCGGGTCCGTTGCGATGAGTGCGGAGCCGGCTTCCGGTGGTGGGTTCACTGCGCGGGCATCCGCCTTGACAGCTCGCCCCTCACCCGTAGGCGCGAACGCGAGAGCTCGCATCATGTTCGTGAGCAGCGTCATCCACCCGCCGATGGACTCGCCGAAAGGCGCGACTTCGACGAAGTCCCATGTCATCGGGATGTCGTTGCGACCGAATGCCGCCTTCGCAGCCGAAGGCCCATTCCGGGTGAAGAGGAAAGCCTGGCTGGATCCGTACTGCGCCAGCCTGCCGACGGCGAGTCCCAACATTGTCGTGATGGTCCGTGCCCAGGCCTCATCACCACCATCGCGCTTGATGTCGTCGAACGTCTGGGCGACGAGATCGCAGAAAGTCGACATGGTGAGGAGTTGCCGCGGCGTGTAGAGGTCCGAGTGTGTGTACAGCCCGAATCGTGGTGGGCTGATGTATCGCTGAACCGGGCCAAGCGACACGTCTGGTGTGTCGTCTGGAACGGGGCATTCGATCGCAGCCGTCTCCTCCTGCGCTGTCGGCGCGCGATAGGTTCGGCGTCCGTGTACCTCTGCGACTACCGCGATGAGCCTGACACCGAGGCCAACCGATGTTGCGGCCGAAATTACCGCGGATTCGTTGATGATCTGATTGCAGGCGACGCATGCGAACGATGCTCCACGGCCCACCTTCGGCGGGTCGGGCGGGCTGCCCTCACGACGATTGGTGACTACGTCGAGGACAATCCCACCGCCTTGGACGTGCGGCTGAATCCACGCCAGATTTCCGACCTTCTTCGACAGCCACCACGAGGTCGTTAGTAGCGTCTGGACACCGCACGCAGGGTTCGGACACGGCATCGTACGGGCCCATAGCCACGCCACAGGGCTCTCGCCGGGCGCCACCGGGTAGTTCTCATGCAACGCCTTCCAAGCCTTGTCGCGTACGAGACCGCCGTAATGCATAACGTCGCGGATGACGGCGTCATAACCTGACGAACTCGCGGTAGAGGCAGGTGATGGGGGTAGCGGGAGCCGAGAGCCGACGCTCTCGACGGCATGCGCCTCCTCCTCGTTAAGGAGCCGTGCCTCACGTGGGTGCAACGGCTGCCGACCGTGCACGGCCGGGAGTATCTCCGTGAGAAGCCTAGTGATCAGAACTGGAACGGGGTTTAGATCGGAGCCAAATGAGCGAAGTCCGAGCCGCTGAGCCTCGACCAGGGTCGAGCCACCACCGCAGAACGGGTCCATCACGATCGGCGGACCCTCGGGGAACTGAGATGCGATGATTCTGCGTGCCTCTTCTACGACTGCTGCGTCAGGGATTCCAGCGCCGTTTGCAACGAGTCTCTTTATGACGTCGAGGAGGTATGCGCGCTTCTCATCGTCGCCTGGGTCGTCGATGAGCGCGGCGAACAGAAGTGCCCGCCATGCCGGGAGCGGCATTGGCGCGAACCACTTGTGCAAGTTTCGGATCGTGCCCGTCTTGACTGCCTTGTCAGCTTTGCAGGCGGCACTGATGTCGCCGAGTGGCAACGCCACCTCGACCAGCTTCCTTTTCGCCCTATCCAGACTCACGGGACCATCTCCATTCCACGTTTCCAGAAGTAGTCCCAGTCGGCATCCACTGCCGTCTGCCACGGCTGTATCGGCTCCGTGAGCGGCCAGCGGATATAGCGCACGGTCGTGGTGTTGTCATCGTGTACGCGGACAAGAGCGAGGACGCTGTGCCCACTCTTGTTCAGAGCAGTGACAGCTTCCTGACGGGTGAGGACGAACGTCTCTCCACCCTCGACGCGGCCCTTTACCTCGATGAAGTCCAGGCCGTCCGCGGTGTCGGACTCGATGTCATAGCCGGGGTTGTTGTGCGGCATCTCGTTCCAGTTGTGGCCAAGTGATGTTTCGATGGCGAGGACGGCATCGACCGCGATGCGCTCGATGCGGGTGGTCTCCCTTGCGCGGGCGGCGGCGCCTTCAGGGTCCTGTAATGAGTCGAGCCAGCCGCGAGGGAGCACCAGGCAGGCTCCCGTGACTCGGGGCGGTGTGGCGGCCACGGACCGTTCAAGATCGAGTTCGCGTGTTCGGCGGTCGAGCCGTCGAACGAGTTCCTCCGCGCGCGCCTGGGCCTTGTCGGCGGGCAGGCGGCTGGACTTGCCAGCTCGCTCATTCTCGCGGATCTCGGCGGCTCGGCGATCCCAGTAGTTGATCTCGTGCCCCAACCGTTCGCGGACCAAGCGCTTCGTCCGGTCGACCCGCTCATGTGTGCGGGCGGTCAACTCCTCGACGTGAGAGCGGGCGATGGTGGCGGAGGCGTGCTCGACGATCCGCTGGTCGAGGTCGGCGGCCTGGCACCAGGGCTGCTTGCGGAGGGACGTCGCCGCTTCGAGCTCTGCGTCGGTTGCCGGTTCAAGGTTGGGGATGGGCGTTTGGGCGATCGGTGCAATCGTCCCGTCGGCGTCGGCGCGGATGTACTGGACGCGTCGGGAGACGACCTGCGGCTTGCTGCCGGCGTCTGTGCGGCCGTCGGTGACGTCATGCTCCAGGAGGCAAACGACGTAGGGCTCGACGGCCGTGTCGTGGCGGTCCACCAGCACGGCGCCGTGCCGAAGGGCATCTCCATGCCGGTCGCCGATGAGTGACAACATCGCGGCCATCAGCGGGTGCGCCGGGTGCATGAGTGTCGCGTCGGCGGTGTGGCCCTCAATGCGGACGTAGGGCCGGTCGAAGGTGATCCGGGAGTAGGTGTTCACAACCGGTGTGCCGCGCCCGATGATCCTGTCCTGGTCCTTGATCACCGCCGGCACCGACCGGATCTCGTACCGGTGCTGTTCGCGCTGCCGGAGGTTCCCGCCGAGGTCGGCGAACGCAGCGGCGAAGAACGCCTCGACGTGGTGCGGTTGGAGCCGAACTGCCTCGGCCCGGTCCATCTCGTGGCGGACTCGTTCGATGTCGCTGGTGCTCATCGTGGTGGGGACAAGTTGCTCGGCGGCGAGGATCTCGTGCAGCCCATCGCCGACGTTCTCGTCGACGATCTCGAACAGGTGCGCGCGACTCTCTTCGGAGTCGCCGTACCGGATGGCCTCGATCATCAGGTCGCGCAGTGAGTTGCCGTCAAAGACCTGGCCGAGCACGTCGTACACCCTGCCCCCGAGGGCTGAGCGTTGCTGTTCGAGCTTCTCCAGGAGACGGGCGTACACGTCGCCCTCACGGGTGTCGCGGGCGACGAGGGACCACATGTGGCAGACCTCGTGCTGACCGATGCGGTGCACCCGTCCGAACCGCTGCTCGATCCGGTTGGGGTTCCACGGCAGGTCGTAGTTCATCAACAGGTGCGCGTTCTGCAGGTTCACGCCCTCGCCGGCGGCGTCAGTGGCGACGAGGAACACACAGTTGCTGTCGTTACGGAACGTCTCCTGGGCCTTCTTGCGGTCCTCTCGGCGGGTGCTGCCGCTGATCGTCACGACGGCGTCGTCACGGCCAAGGTGATTGCGGAGCCGGCTCGCGAGGTCGTCCAGGGTGTCCTTATGCTCGGTGAAGATGATCACCTTCCGCCGCGCGCCGGAGGCGTCGCGGGTCTCGGCAGCGTCGTCGAGGGTCTCGCGGAGGCGGTCCCACTTCGAGTAGGACGGCGAGTCACGGATCGTCTTGGCCTGCTGCTCCAGCCGGCTCAGCGCCGCGATCTCGGTCTCAAGCTCCGGGATGGAAGCGGCAGCGGTGGCCGCGGACACGGCCTTGTCTTCGAGCTGCTCACGTTCCTCGTCGGTGAGCTCGTCTAGGTCGTCTTCGTCAGTGGGTCCGAGGTCCACGGAACGCGGGGGCACGATCCCGAGCCGGGCCTCGCGCAGCTCGGACTGCAGCCGGTGAAGCCGGCGTTCCAGCGACCGGTGGATGGCGGCGGGGCTGGACGCGAGCCGGCGCTGGAGGGTGGTGAGGGCGAACCCTACGGCGATGCGGCGACGGTTGTCCTTGTCCTTGAGCCGGTCGGCCAGGTTCATCTGGTCGCGGACGTAGTCGGTCACGGCCAGGTACAGGGCCTTCTCCGGGTCGGAGAGGGGGTACTGGACGGTGTAGGAGCGGCGCTCGGGGAACAGTCGGGTGCCGTCGAAACGGAGTAGCTCCTCCTTCACGAGCCGGCGCATGAGATCGGACACGTCGACTCGCCGGGTGCCTTCGCGGACCACGCCCTCGAATCGATCAGAATCCAGTAGGGCAAGGAACAGCTGGAACTGCTCCTCCTTGCCCGAGTGCGGTGTCGCGGTCATTAGCAACATGTTGCGGGCGGCGCCAAGGCGTTCGCCCATCTGGTAGCGCCGGGTCTTTTTGACCTCGGACCCGAACACGGACGCGGACATCTTGTGTGCCTCGTCGAAGATCACCAGATCCCAATCGGTCTCGCACGCCTTGTCGAGGATGGCGTCGTTGTTGCGGGCGAGGACGTCGAGGCGGGCCAGCCACAGGCCGCCGCGGGCGAACGGGTTGCCGCCCTGGTCGATCACGTCCTTGGTCAAGAGGGTGAACTGCAGGCCGAACTTGTCGCGCATCTCATCGCCCCACTGGTCGACCAGTGAGCCGGGGGCGACGACAAGGATGTTTTGCGCGTCGCCGCGCATGACGAGCTCCTTGACCAGCAGCCCGGCCATGATCGTCTTGCCAGCGCCGGGGTCGTCGGCGAGGACATAGCGCAGCGGGTGCCGCGGCAGCATCTCCTCGTAAACGGCGCGGAGCTGGTGTGGCAGCGGGTCCACGTCGGAGGTGCCCAGGGCCGCCTGCGGGTCGAACAAGTGCGCCAGGCGCATCCTTCGCGCTTCCGCCGCAAGCTTGAACGAGGCCGGATCGCCGTCAAAAGAGAACGCAGCGCCCGCCTCAACCGGTGTGAGACCCGGCAGGTCGGCGGCGAAGACCATCCGTTCACCCAGCCCGCCGCGCTCGGTTCGATAGACGACGTTCGCGGAGTCGTCGGTCAGCCGTGTCACCGCCACGATGGTGACAAGATCAGATCCGGATAGCCCCCGAAGGACGGCACCCGCGCGCAGTACCTGCAGCAGCGGGGCATCGTCGTCATGATCAGACGTATTGGGCACGGGTTGAAACCTATCGGGACGTGCGGACGCACTTTGCCCGAAAGAGTGCGGTCGGGGGAGCGGGATTCGTCCCTCATGCACCCTTCGGGCCCGCCCGATCCCTCCGCCCCCGGGAACCCGCGGGCGCCATCCTCGCAGCGTCAACGCACCCCATAACCGGGCTCTCGGTATCTCAGAAACACACGTGCGAATCAACGAGGGTGATAGGCATTGACGGGAATCCTGACAGTGCTGGCCCATGGCTTGCGAGACAGAATAGGATTCTCGAATGGGAGGAAAGCGCAACCGGACGATTGGGGCGAGTTACTAAACCACTAGCGCTTGGTGTGCGTGTTAGGCGGAAAACCATCGGGTGGAGTTACTCGACCTATAGCAGAACGGCTCTCAACAAGGCGCTGAATGGCAACCACTAGACAGAAGCGGCGGCAAGAATGGTTCGTCTAGTAACTCGACGTGCCGCACAGCAGGATGTTGTCCGGGTCTCTCGGGCGCGCGAAGACACGCCGACATCGACCGTGGCCGAGGCGGCCGCCTGCACCCAGCAGACCTTTCCGTTCCGAGGATCTTTGGGCCAGTTCAATGAATCAGTGCTGGCTTGGGCGAAAGGGTTCGATCCACAGTATGTCGAGATCGTCTACGCCCTCGGGACCTTTGCGAATCTGCGAACGGGTGCGGTGTTCCCCAGTCAACGGAAGATCCTGGAGAAGATTCGCAAGAACCCGTACGCCGGCCGAGCGCCGTCGATGAGCACCCTGCAAAGGCGGCTGCGGGAACTGCGCCGGCACGGCGTTCTCGTTGCCGAGCAGAGGCGTGGCCATCGCAATCGGTATGGGTCAACGGTGCAGACCTGGGGGGTCAACGAGTACCAGATTGACTTCACCCGGGTCGTGCGCGACGGGTCGCCTCAGCCGTACCACTTCGGTGGCTCGGATCGTTCGGACGAGGTGACGGACGGTGTGACAGACGGCGCGATGGGCGAGGTGACGCCCATAACTACGGTTCCAACTACTGAATCAACTACGGGATGTACTACCGAACCGCCGCCGGGCGGCGATGGGGAAGAACCCTTCGACGACATTGCGGATCCGCTCAGAGTCTCTGCCTGGGTGTGGATGGCTCAGCGCCTCATCGAGGAGCAAGCAGCCCAGTTTGGGGAGCAGCCCCGTACCCTGTCCATGCTGCAGCGTGGCATTCTCGGCAGCGCGCTGAAGGCGTGGCGCCGTGACGGTCTTCCCGCTGACGTCGTTGGCGAGATGGTGAGAGCGTTTTTCGGCTCCTGGGCATTTTCCCAGCATCCGGATGTTGGCGACCCAGTCAAGCGGTTCATCAGCATCCGCGGGCACCTCCTGGAGAAGGTTCAGCGCCGACAAGCGGTCACCGACTGGACAGGGTCAACCGCGACGCGCGCCGCCGCCCCGGCCGCCACCCGCTCGCCAATCGTCTGCTGGGACTCCGGCGAGTACGGCGATCTGTCGCCGGCCGAGGCAATCGCCAAAGAGATCGTCGAGCGAGAGCGGATAAAGTACGGACTTGCCGGGCTTGGGGAGCGTCCGCTCCGCGACTGGATCAGACTGCGCGCCTCTCGAAGCCCCGCGGGCGACTGGGCTGCGATCGCGGACACCCTGCGTGCCGTCCACGCGAGTGCTCGCCGGCCGCTGGACATGGATGATGTCCGGGCGGCCACCGATCGCGTCCGTTGTGATCCGTCGATGTGGGAAGACCTCGAGGACACCGAAGAGCCCCTTGAGTAGACAAAGCGCCGCCCAGCAACCAGGCGCACTCGCCCTACCGCACAGTCATCGGTACCCCGAGCAGCCATTCTCGGGCGGACGCATCCGAAGGATGACGCATCTTGGTAACCCGCGACGAGTCGTGCGTCCTAGTCACTGAGAGCCATCTCTCTGCCCAGGTGAATATCTCGTGGTCAACGGCCTCCACGTCAACAACGGCGAGGGGACACCCAGCGCTGCATCAAGGCTCTCCTTCAAGAGCTCCTGGAAGTGCTCGACCGTCTCAGCGTCCCCGCTGTCGAGTGCTCGCCACAGGCCGTGCATGGCGCTCTCAGCTTCCCGCCGCGCTGCCGGTACGGCAGGCACGTCGACGGGCTCCGAATCCGAGACCCAGGGCGCGGTGCGAGCATCCGGCCGACCCCTCTCGGGCCGATGCAACAGCGAGTTCTTGACGAAGAAACCGCCGTGCTGGCCAGGCAGGTGCTTCACCCCCGAAAGCCAGGATCTAAACGCGGCCACGGGAGCGTTGGCGACAACGTGGCCATAGCTCGCGCTGGCTTCTACGGCGATATTTGTGGTGTCTTCTGGAGGCATGAGCAGGGTCATCGGCGAGACGTCGAAAGCATACGCCAACGCTAAGAGATCATCGATCGTGATGTTCCGTCGGCCGGACTCCATATTGACATATGTCGAACGAGAAATTTGTAGTTTTTGGGCGATGCCGCCCTGACTCCACGGATTGGGTGCAGTGCCGCGGCTATGCGCCTGCCATTCCTTTTCGCGTTGGCGCCGGAGGCCACGCAGGTTACTCGCGATGAACGCCTGCACCGACATCCGCGCTCCTTGCATTGGTGGGAATTCTGGCATTAGTGGATCCAGGCTCTGAGAAATGACAGGGTTCTCTCAACAGTCGAACCAACAAGGAGCAAGATGAATACCACCCCACCCGAATCCCGCGATCCGCGGGTGTTCAACTCGTCACCGAGAACCGCCAGGGGCGACAGCCCGCTCGATGTAGCGGAGGGACCAACATTGGGCGACCTCGCGATGGTGCTGATGTGGCTGTCGGGCTCGTCGAAGGTTGACCTTCCGGAAGAGTTCGTGGAGGTACTGAATCGTCGCCTGGCCGATGATCCCGAAGGTATCGGCTCAAGCAGTCCAATAGCCGTGTTGGCTGAGAACGGAATCTCCAACGTTCGCGCCCTACATTCCGCGTTCTGCCAGTACGGGGCGCTCCTTGGCGGCATGGCGTTGATGTACGCCCGCAAGGTCGCCGACGGCGATGCGGTGGGTGCCGCCGAATGGGCAGCCATGATCGTGCACCAGTTGACGGACATCACACCCGGAAAGTGGCTCACGCCGGTGACGGAACGCGAGGGAGCCGCTGGATAGACCGAGTCTCAACACACAACCGCCGCCGCTCGGTGAACGCCCGAGCGGCGGCGGTGTCAGGTCAGAAACTGCGGCCGCTTGCTGCGCCCGTCTTTACCCTGATTATCGAGGCAGTGACTGCAACACGAGAAGTGCTTGGTGACCGTGGCCAGTGACCGCTCGGCTGGCGCATAACGCCCCTTATGCGCGCCAGGCAAGGTGGCCCCAGTTGGCCTGATGCCAGACAAGGGGGCCCACCGCACGGGCATACCTCCTGTGGACGTCCATCGATCCTGTCCCAGCACGCCCAGTACGGGGTGTGCCAACTTCTCTGACCGCAGCGGACGCTGGGACCCTGGGCACGTGGGTGCCCTGTCTCCTGAGGGCGGGGTTGAACTCTGGCAGGTGCGCGGAGTTCAGGCGTCGCCGGTACTACTTCGGCAGCCCCCACAGGTTGAACAGCGCATCTCTTAGGTTCTTGTTGGTGATCCACCGCTCACTCGTGAGGTCATCGCTGCGCCGCCCATATGCGACGAGCTCCTCGGTCGCGTCAGTCACTTTCATGGGTAGCAGGTCTATACGGTCACGCAAGAGTTGGATGACAGAGCGGCTCCGAGGAATGGGCAGTGGAGGGGATATGACCTCCTGCGGCGGCCAGAGCCACGGCTCTCCGTCCTCCATGGTGCACTGCAACACGACGTCCCCGAGGCGGAACGGATCGTCATCACGGTGCTGCCGAAAGGAGTCCAACTCGTAGGTAGCCGACGGGCCAGCCATGTGGCGCACCCCTCGGGTGCCCTTCCGGTAGACCTCTCGCTCGGCGGGTGAGGGCAGGTAGAAGATAGGTCGGGCTAGGTACATCCGGTCGGTCGAAGACGGAAAGCGGGTGCTTGGCACGTGGCCCCCGTCAGTACCTGGCGGACCGCCACCTCGGCCCTTGTTCCACATCTCTCGGGCACCATCGAGAAAGGCGCGGTCGACCTGCGTCAGGTCCCCGAGCCCGTCAATGAACTGACTGGCGGCTGCGACCACACGTGCGTCGTCGGTGACAAGGACTGCTTCCGTGAGCCGTGTCGAGTTGGCGGACGCGTTGGCAGAACCGACGGCGGCGTACTGGGCTGTCACGATCACCTTGGCGTGCAGGCGTGATGACGTGAATACCGTTACGCCATCGTTGAGGTACTGCTCCAGAGCGTCTGGTGATGTGGCATGAGACAGGAGCGCCCCGGGCCCGGCGTTGGCCACCAGCACGTCCCCCCTCCGCAGAGGTAAGAGCCGCGGGGCGTCGGCACCTAAGTAGGCGATAGCGGCTCGTCGCGGACCCCGGCGCCGGCAGATGGCAGTGATCTCGCTCCACGCATCGCCTGCCACGAGTCGAATGGTCATAGGCAGGCAGTGCCCGCACGGACTGATCGCCAATCTCGGCTGCGAGGTCTGCTGGGGGCTGCTTGTTAGGCAACGTGCCGCCGTAGGCCATGAGTTTGGGCGAGCGCTCAAAGACAGCGACCGTGACGAGCCCCAACGAAGGTCCCTTCGCCACCAGCGCTCCATCAGGAGCCACCCATCAGGTCGCGGTCCTTGGTGGCACTCGAGCGCCTGCGACGAGTGCGCGGCGCTGACGGAGTCTCACCCGCCTTGGCAGCTCCACCGACGTAAGCGGGGCTGGGGCCAGTCAGCAGACCGGTCAAGCGACATCTGAGAGTTCTCGGCTTGTTCCGCGCGCATAACGCCCAATATGACCGCCGAGCCAGAACCCGGGGCTTATGGCCATTGGCCGTCGGCGAATGCCATTACCAACCGCCACGCGATTCATGCGACAATTTTATAGCAGGAGAAGTGGAGAACGCGAGGGAACACCAATACATCAAGAGATCGGATAACCACAATGAAAACTCTCCCCGAGTCGCCGATGAAGCGCATCGAAACGACGACCGACGAACAACTGCTGTGGGCTCTCGAGGCTGCCTTTCTGCTCCTCGCGGGCGGGACATGCCCACTGCACCTCCCGGCCGCATTGCAGCGGGCGCTGACCCTGAGCGAGGGCGCTGATGGCAGCGCAGGTCAGGTCGCAGCCAGCGCTGGGACGCGAGGCTCCCGGGGACCCTCCGCGGAGACCGACCTGGACGTGATGCTCGGGCAGTGGGGTGTCCGCAACGGCAGGCAGTTACACGCTCTGGTCGTTCAGTTCGGCGCCACAATGGCGACGCTCGCGCTGGCCTACGCCCGTCAGGCGCGACGGTCTGGAGGAGGGAGAGGAGGCCCTAACCCCGGCGTTGCTGGTGGCGTGCGGCACCGAGGTGGAGTCCGGCCTCTGGGCGGACCTGCTGCCTATATTGACCCCGACATTGTAGGCCGAGAACGGCGCCGACAGTCTCTCAAAAACCCCGCGAAACAGTGGCACGAGTGGCCGCGAAATGGTAGGATCTGAATAGCTCGAGAGTGGCAGCGATAAGTACTTGGCTAGCTGCCCGGCAA
>Ga0136611_10001411_pt1 | contig 16674 bp, 12 predicted proteins | sample AntDrymUQ2232306_2_FD_106645 | JGI IMG/M metagenome (GOLD analysis project Ga0136611, IMG submission 106645) | Polar desert sand microbial communities from Dry Valleys, Antarctica - metaG UQ223 (23.06) | ecosystem: Environmental > Terrestrial > Soil > Desert | place: Antarctica: Dry Valley...
ATGTCGACGAGGAGTTCCTCCGCGATACGCGTCAGCTTCGCTTCCGTGTACCGCATCGCTGCCGCGCTGTCGCCGTCCACAGAGCCGAAGTTGCCCTGGCCATCGACCAAGGGGTAGCGAAGGGAAAAGGGTTGCGCCATCCGCACGAGCGTATCGTAGACGGACGTGTCGCTGTGCGGATGGTACAGCTTTAGCACTTCACCCACGATACCCGCGCTCTTGCGAAATCGAGTACTACTGCCTAGGCCGAGACCTTGCATCGCGTACAGGACGCGTCGGTGGACCGGCTTGAGGCCGTCGCGCACATCCGGCAGCGCCCGTGAGACGATCACGCTCATGGAGTAATCGAGGTACGACGCGCGCATCTCGTCGTCGATACTTCTGGGCCTGACGACTCCAATCTCCATGGCGAACTCCTTGTCCAGCCGCTGTGTTCCGCGACGGCAAATGCTAAGGTTTTACTAGATATTATACCGTTTTTTGGTTCCCTTCCGCCACGATATACGCGCCGGGCGTGAACGAACGTATATAATCTGCGGGGTCTTCTGGGCGGTGACAATACGAACAAGTCAGGACAATCGCGGGTGATGATGCCCGGGAGGTACAGATGCCAGCAGCCGTGATTCTCGGTGGTCACTGGGGAGATGAGGGCAAGGGGAAAGTGATCGACCTGCTCGCCGAACGGTGCGCGTATAACGTCCGTTACAGTGGTGGGTCAAATGCTGGTCATACGGTGGTGAACGAGCACGGCACCTTCGCGTTCCACCAGGTGCCGTGTGGCATCTTCCACCCTGGTGTGATCCCGATGCTTGCAGCGGGAGTCGTTGTCGATCCGGAGGCGCTACTCGCGGAGCTCGCCGAGCTTGAGTGCCGCGGAGCGCGTCCGGAACGCTTCTACGTCAGCGAGCGCGCGCACCTGGTTCTGCCGTACCATCGTCTGCTCGATGGATATCTCGAGGCACAGCGGAACGAGCTCCGGCTCGGCACGACCGGCAAGGGGATCGGCCCGGCATACTCCGACAAGGCGGCGCGTGATGGTCTGCGCGTGGGCGATATGCTGGACCCAGTTCGCTTCGTGCAACTCGTGCGCCGAAGGACGGAGATCGCTAATCAATATATCACTGCCGTTTACGGTGGAGAGCCGATGGATGTCGACGCCCTGGTTCGGCAATGCGCCGAGTGGGCCACGCTGATCGCACCGATGGTGTGTGATGTGGAGCGCGAGATCCGCGCCGCACTGTGCCGAGGTCAGCTCGTCGTGCTGGAGGGAGCACAGGGCGCGCTGCTGGATATAGACGCTGGCAGCTACCCGTTTGTGACAAGCTCGTCTAGCGGCGTGGCTGGCGCATGCGCGTCGTTGGGAATCCCGGTCGGCGAAGTCGGACCGATTGTCGTTGCCCTCCACGCCTACATGACGCGCGTTGGGGAGGGGCCCTTCCCGACCGAACTAGAGGGAGAGGCAGGCCAGTATTTGTTGCGCGTCGGCAACGAATTCGGCGCAACGACGGGCAGGCCCCGTCGTTGCGGCTGGTTCGATGCCGTAGCAAGCCGGTACTCCCTGGATGTAAACGGCGCGACATCGCTCGCCGTGACGAAGCTCGATGTGCTCGACCACCTGGGGCACGTCCGCATCTGCGTAGCATATGAGATCGACGGCAAGCGTGTGCGTTACCTCCCATCACGGGCGGATGTGCTGGCTCGCGCCCTGCCTGTGTTCGAAGACATGCCCGGCTGGAAGCAATCCACCCATGACGCCCGTCGCTGGGAAGAATTGCCCTCCGCGGCGCAGGCGTACATTCGGCGGATCGAGGAGCTTATGGGCGCTCCGGTCTCGATTGTTTCCGTGGGTCCGGCCAGAGATCAAACACTTGTGCTGCGAGACCCACTGGCGGTGCCATAACGCGCAGGGCGTTAGCGGTCTGTCTCGTATCTGGGGTCCCGGTACATCAAATCAGCCAGGGCGGCCGCGATGTTTTTGCCCTCGTAAAGTACCCGGTAGCTTTGCTCGGTGATCGGCATCTCGACCCCATGTGTCCGCGCAAGCGCTCGCGCGGAGAGGGTCGTCGCGATCCCCTCAGCGACCTGTGGAGCGAGCGACGCCTGGATGTCGGCGATTGATTGTCCGTGGGCAAGTTGCTCGCCAACAAAGCGATTGCGGCTGCTGGTGCTACTGACGGTTGCCAGCAGATCGCCGAGACCGGCAAGTCCGGCGAACGTCGGAGGCTGCGCGCCGAGCGCGACCCCGAGGCGGCTGATTTCCGCGAGGCCGCGCGTCACGAACGCTGCCTTGGCGTTCTCCCCGGCGTCCAGTCCATCCCCGGCACCGGCGCCGATGGCGATGATGTTCTTGAGTGCGCCGCCAAGCTCCACACCCAGGACATCCGGGTTCGCATACACCCGGAAGAGAGGAGTGTTTAACGCGCCCAATGCAACGGCGAGCGCCGTCGGGCTCGAGCTCGCGACCACTGCGGTTGCGGGCTTCCCTGCGGCCACCTCGCCGGCGAGGTTTGGTCCGGAAAGGGCTCCGATTCGCGGCCGAGCCTGGCTAAACTCCTGATCAAGGACCTCCGTCATCCGGAGCAGGCTGCCCCCTTCGAAGCCTTTCGCTCCGCTCAGGACGACGTGATCGGCGCGCACGTGCGGCGAAAGTAGCCGGGCGTTCTCACGCATGCGCGAAGTGGGCGCGATCAGCACGACCGTTGTGGAAGAAGCACAGGCGCGCTCGATATCGTGTTCGAGTTTAAGCCCGGCGGGAAACTCGACATTGGGCAAGAAACGCTCGTTGCGTCGGCACTCCTGCATCGTGTCGCGCTCGGTAGGTGTGCGACAAAGCAGAGTGACGGACAGGGAGCGCGAGAGTGTGATAGCGAGGGCGGTACCCCACGAACCAGTACCAACCACCAACACTCCATCCGCAGCCTGGGGCACGGCAACCTCCCGGGATTCAAGCGCGATGTCTCGGATTATAGGGGAGTTGCGATCCTGGTTGCCGGAGTTTTCCCGGAGCGGAACGCGAGGCGGGCCGGAGAACAACGTTCTCCGGCCCGTGGGTATGCTGTGAGTCGTACTACTCGATACCGCTGCATCGAAATGTTCCTCATCTCAAACGCGGTGACGAAGACCTTATCCGGCCTTGCGCAGTTCGCGTGCCGCCTCGTACGCGGCGAGTTCGTCACACACCTGCTCGTACTGGCGCAGTAGCCGAACCCAGAACGTTTCCCACTGCTGTACATCCTCGCCCGCCTGGCGAATCTGCTCTATCTGATGACTGCCGTTCTCAAGCCTGCTGACGAGTGCGTTGCGCTTCGCCACAAGGTGTGAGAGCGCATCCCGCTCCACAGAATTACGTCCAGCAGTGGAGGGCATACTCGCGCGCTCGATGCGGCGCGCGGAACCGACGCGGTTGCTGCTCATCCCGAACTCCTATGCGACCTTGTCCTGTTTCAGCAGGTCGATGAACTGTGACGCCTCCCATCGGGAAAGCTCCTGCGGCGGGTAACCGTAGATGTCCCGGCACTTGGCCTCAACGTCAGTCCGGCTGAGATTCAAGCCGCTCTGCGCGATGGCAAAGATCGCCTTGAGCTGCTTCTCCGTCGCGGTGCGCGGCCCCAGCCCCCGTGGCTCACCATCGCGCTCCTCGTTGTGCGCCGGCACAGGGCTCACGGTGCGCAGTTGCTGTGAAGCCGCCATGTTGCCTGCGTTAGCGGGCGGGACATCGTCGTCTCCACCGAGCTCCTCTAGCGCGGTCACACCGACGTTGACTGCATCACGAAGCGCGCGAGCCTTCGCCCGCGTCTCGGCCATTCGGATGATATGCTGGCGCATGATCGGCGCGACGTTCTCGTGACTCGCGTCGCCGATACCCGAGAAGCGGCCCCGCTCCGTCTCGACGACCGCCTGGCATACGGCCACACCTCCGTTGTCCGGGTTTGGAAGCTGCACGAGCGTCGTCGTGATCTCCTTGAGGCCCTGGCTATGGGCCTCTTCCAGCAGGCCAGCATACAGTACAAAGTGCTTGCCCTGCCGCTCGATAATGAACTCTTTCTTCACCTCAATCACCTCCCACTAAGAACATTTGTTCTACTTGTAAGTATACTCTTTGGGGCGTTCGATGTCAAAGGTTTTCGGGTGCGTTTGTGCGCCGCAGAACCAGGTGCTTCTACGAGTTGTTTGGCGTATTCGACGCTTTCTGTAGCCGTCCTGTGGCGCGGCAGATGAGAGACCTGCACCGTACAGATTGGCTGGCCCAAAGCTGGGCAGGTCCGGGGAGTTACGCGCTGCGTACACTCGGCATTGATCTCGGCGAAGCAAGGGATTGACCGAGGAGAGCAGTCCTAAGCTTCTGGGGTGAGAATGCCGGAGCGAAGACACCAGGGGACGGATACGGGCTTAGAAGTGAGGGCCGCGACATACAGCCACGAACGGTACTAGCGCGGCTGAAACAGGTAGCCGACACCGGGAACGGTGACGACGTACTTCGGGTGCGATGGATCCTCCTCGATCCGCTGGCGGAGGTGGTAGATATGCGTCTTGACCAGCGTGGCGTCCGCCGAGACGTTGTACCCCCAGACGTTCTCCATCAGCGTCTCGGTCGGGAGCACCTGTCCTTGATTCGCGACCATGAAACGCAGCAACTCGAACTGCAACCTCGTAAGCCGGATCGGCTCACCGTTGCGCCGTACCTCCATGTGATCCGGGTCGATTTGAAAGGGACCCGCGACAAGGAGATCGCGGCGATTGACGGACGAGTGCGTGCGCCGTGCAAGTGCCCGCACACGCGCGACAAGCTCGCGCGGTGAGTATGGCTTCGTCACGTAATCATCAGCCCCGAGGTCGAGCCCGAGGACGATGTCCTCATCGTCACCGCGGGACGTGAGCATGATTATCGGGATGGTACTCTCCTGCCGCAGCCGACGACAAACCTCGAAGCCGTCCAGTTCTGGCATATTGACGTCCAGAACCGCGAGGTCGGGCTGCTCCGTTGCCACCCGTGCCAGAGCCTGTCGGCCATCGTGCGCGCTGATAACTTCGAACCCCTCGCGCTGCAAGGAGAACGCCAGGATATCGAGCAGATCGGAATCATCGTCCGCGATGAGCACCTTGAGTCGAGCTGGCTCTTTCGCCGATGCGGCAGCAACTTCGTTCCTCATGCCACTCCCCCGGACCCATCTGTGGGGAGGGTGAACCAGAACGCCGTCGTAAGGCCCGGCTTGCTATGCATGCCGACCGTTCCGCCGTGCATCTCCACAATATCCTTCACAATGGCTAGTCCCAGCCCTGATCCTCCGCTCACAGCCGCGCCACTGCTGGTGCGATAAAATCTCTCGAACAGCAGCGCTTGTTCCTCCTTTGGAATTCCCGGTCCCTTCTGTCGAACTGTGAAACGGACAAACGTTCCCTCGTTCGCGATGAGAAGCTGTATCGGCTCGTTCGGCACGCCGTATCGGTTAGCGTTTGCGAGCAGATTCACCAGGACGCCGACGATTCGTTTCGCGTCGACAGTCAGGACCGGCGGTTCGCCCGTGGTGCGCGTTTCGAGGCGTTGATGCTTGGCATCGAGTAGGGGAAGGACGAAATCATACGCATCCCGAACGAGTGACTGTACCGTCGCAGCGGACTTCCGCAGCTGGAGTTTACCATTCTGCAGCCCCGCGGCGTCAATCAGGTTGCTGACCAGGCTTTCGAGACGCCGCGTGTTGCGGACCAGCAGCGCCAGCATGTTGCCGAGTTGGTCCGGCTGAATGGACTGGTATTCCTGGAGCATCACCTGCGAGGCGGCTGCCATAGCAGTAAGCGGAGTGCGAAGTTCGTGGCTGACGTTTGCGAGGAACTCGACCTGCGAGGCGTCTAGCTTCTCTTTCTTCCGCAGGTACAGACGATGTAGCAGCCACGGTGCGCCGGTCGGACCGGTACCCATCGTCAGCATGCTCCACGTACCTGCCACGCGCCTTGGCGCCTGACGACGGCCTACAGCGAGGATCGTTTCTCCAACGCGTGCGGTGACAGCGTGCATCTCGATCAGGGCCACATCTTGCTCGTCCAAGTCCGGCACCGCGCGGAGAAGTGCCACGAGAGGTGTGCCGGTACTGGAAGTACGTAGGCACAGTACCTGACCCGCGGTTGCGTTGTACAGGCTTAGCCGGCCGGTCGGGTCAGTGAGGATTGCGGGTTCGTCGAGTGCGGCGAGGAAGTCCGTAAGCCCCGGTAAAGGTGCTATGGACAGTGCTGGCCCCTGTTCCGGCTGGTGTTCGAGATTCATATGAACTTCCTTGCGCACGCCTGGCAAAAACCGCGAGTCCTGCTTGGCGATACATAGCCTGCTTTGTCGGATGGCTTGCACGAAGTCTACCAGCGGTGTGCGCCTCAACGACGTAAACAAACTGATCCGCCTTTTTCTACTTCATTAGTATTCGTTCATGAGAGTCAGTAAGCTCGACGGGAACCGAAGGAGGACGACGCTTGGCCGCTGAGTTTGTACACCTGCACCTGCATTCTGATTACTCCCTGCTCGATGGGATGGGAAAGATAAAGGACTACGTCGCGCTGGCGAAAGAGTACCAGATGGGGGCGCTTGCCCTCTCCGATCATGGGGTGATGTACGGCGCGTATGAGTTGTATACCACGGCGAGGCAGCACGGAGTCAAGCCGATCGTCGGGTGCGAGATGTATGTCGCGCCGCGTTCCATGCAAGACAAGCAGGGCAAGCTCGATTCAGACAGTGCACACCTGCTCGTTCTGGCGCGTGACTACGAAGGGTACCAGAACCTGATGAAGCTAGTGAGCTATGCTCACCTGGACGGGTACTACTACAAGCCACGGATCGACCACGACCTGCTTGCCAAACACGCCAAAGGCCTAATTGTTACCTCGTCCTGTATCGGCGGCGAGGTGCCGCAACTCCTGCTCCGAGGGCAGGAGCAGGTAGCGCGCGAACGGGCGGATATGTATCGCTCCATCGTAGGCGCGGAGCACTACTTTATCGAGATCCAGGATCATCCCTTCTCCGAGCAGCAGGAGGCGAACAAAAAGCTGGTGGCGCTCGCGCGGGAGATGAAGATTCCCCTTGTGGCCACGTGCGACGTCCACTACCCGAAGCAGGAGGACGCCGAGATACAGGATGTGCTGCTGTGTGTACAAACTGGCAGGATGGTGTCTGACGATAACCGGATGCGGATGGCCTCGAATACGAACTACATGCGCTCCCCGGAGGAGATGGTACGGGCCTTTGGGGAGTTGCCGGAGTCGCTCTCCAACACCCTCGTGATCGCGGAAATGTGTGACCTGCGGATCCCCACAGGTGAGTGGATACTGCCGCACTTTGAAGTGCCGGAGGGACACACGCCCGCGACGTATCTGCGCGAACTCTGCGAGCACGGCCTTTCGATTCGCTACGACACCGTGACGTCAGTGATTCGTGAGCGGCTGGAATACGAACTCAACATCATCGAGAAAAAGGGCTACGCGACATACATGCTGATCGTGCAGGACTTCGTGAACTGGGCGCGTGAGCAGGAGATCGCCGTTACCAGCCGCGGTTCCGCCGCCGGCAGCCTCGTCCTGTACCTGACGAACACCACGAGCGCGGATCCGCTCGAGTATGGCCTGCCGTTCGAGCGCTTCCTGACCGTATTCCGGCCGAGTCCACCGGACATCGACATGGACTTTGAGGACACGCGCCGCGAAGAGGTGATCCAGTACGTGACCCGGAAGTACGGCCACGACAAGGTCGCGCAGATTATCACCTTCGGCACAATGGAAGCCCGTGCCGCGGTGCGTGATGTCGGCAGAGTCCTCGGCATCTCCTACGGCGATTGCGACGCGGTTGCGAAGATGGTGCAGCAGGGAGCGTCACTCGCGGAAACGCTCGCGGGGTCGTCGGCCCTGCGGGAGTGGCGCGGTCGTGACCCTCAGATCCGCAAGCTACTGGACACCGCCGCCCGGCTGGAGGGTGTCACCCGCCATGCCTCCACCCACGCCGCGGGCGTGATCATCTCGCGGGACCCCCTGGTGAACTACGCACCGGTCCAGAAAGAGGCGAGCGGCAACAAACCGCTCATTCAATACAACATGACTGCAGCGGAGGGCATCGGCCTCCTCAAGATGGACTTCCTCGGGCTCGCGAACCTGTCGATTCTTGGCCGTGCTATCAAGACGATCAAGCAGACGACCGGCGTGGAGATCAATCTGGACGCCCTTCCGTTGGAGGACACAAAAACGTATGAACTGCTTTCCAGTGGTGAGACGACCGGCGTCTTTCAGTTGGAGTCGCCGGGGATGCGCCGATATATCAAGGAGTTGCGGCCAACGGAGATCCGCGATGTTGCCGCGATGATCAGCTTGTACCGCCCGGGTCCAATGGACTTTATCCCGACGTACATCGAGCGCAAGCATGACCCGTCCAAAGTGAGTTATCTCGTCCCGCAGTTGGAGACGATCCTCCGAGACTCGTACGGGGTACTGGTGTACCAGGACGACATTCTCATCCTCTCAATTGAGGTGGCTGGGTATACGTGGGAGGAGGCGGATAAGCTGCGCAAAGCAGTAGGCAAGAAAATCAAGGCCGAGCTGGACGCACAGCGCGACAAGTTCGTGCAAGGCTGCCAGTCGCATGGCGGACTTAGCTCCGAGAAAGCACTCGAACTGTGGGACTGGCTCCTGCCATTCGCACGATATGGCTTCGGGAAGAGCCACGCCGCTGCCTATGCGCTCGTGGCATACCAGACCGCATACTTGAAGGCTAACTATCCCTCCGAGTACATGAGCGCCTTTTTGACTGTCGCCGCGGGCAACTCCGAGAAGATCGCCGCCGGCATCGCGGAGTGCAAGCGCATGGGCATCGACGTGTTGCCGCCAGATGTAAATCTTAGCCGAGAGATTTTCTCGCTGGAGCCGGGCGTGACGCCTGAAGACGGACCGGTGCCGATTCGATTCGGTCTCGGCGCAATCAAGAACGTGGGCACGGGACCGATTCAGGCCGTAGTAGCCGCTCGCGAGAAGCTGCCGGAGCAGGTGTTCAAGTCCATCGAACACTTATGCCAGAGTGCGGATAGCCGAATGGTGAACAAGCGCGTGCTTGAAAGCCTGATTAAGGCGGGCGCGCTTGACACCCTCGGCACACGCTCGCAACTCCTCGCGGTGCTCGACGACGCGATGGCGATTGGTCAGCGGACGCAAAGGGCGACGGGCGCGGGGCAAATGAGCCTCTTCGCGGGAGCGTCCACGCCGGCGGAGGAGTATATCCCGAGCATCATCTTGCCGGCAGTGCCGGACACCTCGCGCGACCAGCAGCTCGCGTGGGAAAAGGAGATGCTGGGGCTGTATATCAGCGAGCACCCCCTGACCTCAGCCCTGGCTGGCGACCGGGATCCGAGCGTGTCCCTCGTGGGAGAGATAACCAGGGAAATGACTGGCCAGCAGGTGCAGGCTATCGGTATGCTCACGGGCACGAAGGTGCTAACGACGAAGAAGAAGCAGAGTATGCTCGTCGCCAAGCTTGAGGATCTGACGGGCAGCATCGACCTCGTCGTGTTCCCCGAGGCGTACGAGAAGCACAGTGCGCTGCTCAAGGACGACAAGATCGTCCAGATTCGGGGCAAGCTCGACGAGCGCAACGACAGTCTGCAGATGATCTGCGAAACGGTCCAGGTGTACACGCCGATTTCTGGCGAGGATGCGGACCCGCGTCCGGACGTGTCGCGCGATGACGCAACGAGACCGCAAGACTCGGAGCCCGAGGATAGAAAGGGCAACGAACTGCGCGTGCTTCTCAGCGGAACCGGCGACCTGGACGCGGACATTGAGCGCGTCCAGCGCTTGTACCGGCTGCTTCGCCAGTACCCCGGTCAGGAGCGGGTAACCTTGCAGCTTCGCGTGGCCGGGCGCTCCCTTGTGGTGGAGCCGCACAATCTGGATGTTCATTATTCGGGTGCGCTCGAGGCGGAACTGGAGCAGCTACTGGGTGGACGGCACTGGCGTCTGCTCGACTCCGGCCGCATGCCGGACTCGGACAAGGTAGCTTGACGCAGATACACCTCGCCGATGCACCATTGAGTGCGGCTTGCTGTAACCCCAGCAGGTACAGGGCGACGCCCAGGGCTGGACGTTACCATCAGGACGGCTCGGTGCAGGTAAGTACGGAGGGTCGTGGATGTGGATGTGGCCGTCAACTATTCGCCGCAGGCTGCGGCCTTGCTTACTGCCGGATTGCTTGGATTCGATCGCTGGAAGTGCGCGCCGTGGCCGGAGTTAATGTCCGGCGCGCGCCGAACGTCTCTCCCCCACTATCTGCATTTTGACCTTCAGGCAGGACTGAGAACCAGCGACAAAGTTGATTTGGACGAGGTCTCGAATCTCGCCGCCGGAAGTTCGACGCCGTACGTCAACCTGCACCTCGCACCCCTGCGCGATGACTTCCCCGGAGTATCAATTGAGTCCGATGAGTCCGAGGACTCTTCCTACTGCACAGTGGTTCTGGAGCGGACCAAAGCAGACATTGCAATAGTATCCGACCGGTTCGGGCTGGAGCGCGTAATAGTCGAAAACTTGCCGTACCGCGGTCCCGACGGAGCTCGTCTGCGCATTGGAGCAGAGGCTTGGTTCATGCACCGAGTGTGCGAGGAGGCTGGCTGTGGCTTCCTTTTGGACGTCGCGCATGCCCGCACCGCCGCCTTCCACCTGGGTGTCGGCGAGCGGGAGTACCTGTCGTCGCTCCCCGTTCACCGTCTCCGCGAACTGCACGTAAGCGGTGTGGACCGAGACGAGAGGGGGCGGTTACGGGAGCACATTGCCGCTGTCTAACGTTGATTGGAAACTACTCACGTGGTGCTGCAAGGAGATTCGCCAGGGGCGATGGGCGCGCCCGTGGGTGGTGGCGCTCGAGTACGGCGGCATAGGACCTTTGATGGAGTGGCGCAGCGAGGCGTCCGTGCTCACAGCGCAGGTTCCGAAACTCGTGGCGCTGGTGGGTGCCACCGAGGGCCAATGATTGGAGAGAGTCACGTGGTCAATCCAGACGAGGATAGACTGACCTTGCTGCTGATGGCGGGACCGCCTGGGGCGGGGAAGTCCACACTCGCACTGGCTGTGTCGCGAGTTTTGGGCTGGCCGATTCTGGACAAGGATACCCTGAAGTCGTCGATGCTATCCGCCGGAGTGCCTGAGGAGACAGCCGGTCGGGCGTCGTATGATCTTATGTTCGACGTGGGGAGAGACCTCTTGCTCCACCAGCGCTTCTCCACGATCCTCGATAGCCCCGCTGGCTATCCCGTGGTGATCCGTCGGGCCGAACAAGTCGCGCAGGAAGCTGGCGCCGAGCTCAGGTTCGTTCTCTGCACGGCCGCGCACTCGGTACGCGAGGCGCGTCTCGCGGAACGCATCTCCCGTCCATCGCAATGTACCGCTGACACGGCCTACCATGATGACGGTAGCGGAACATGGATTCCCCTGCTTCCGCAAAATGCGCTGCGCGTCCGCGCCGAGGGGCCGGTGGATGTGTCGGTCCAACGGGTCGTGGAGTTCCTGCGTAGCTCCTACAGCGGTGAGCAAGAAGATTGAACCTTTGGAATGGCAGGGAGCGGGCTGCGGCCCGCAGGCAGGCACGGAGACCTGCCCCTACCCAGCTCAACGGTGGCGCCCACCGCTGTAACGTCGGGGCGACCGGTGACGGCATCCGCTTCCTTGGATGCAAGGAGGCAATGGCAGGATGGGACAGGGAGAATGACATGCGGCGGTGGAGCCAGACAGCCATCACACGGTTTGCCGCGCTAAAAGAGATGTGTGGTGACCATCTGGCGGCTCGTGCCTGCTCGTGCCTGCTCGTGATCCTTGCGGTTATTGGTTGCGCTTGAGCGCGCCCAGGAGCGCGTCAAGCGGACGGGTATTCAACACATGCTCGTGTGAGACCCAGGCACGGGTCGCGAGGCGGGCACCGTAGACCGCGTTGGCGAGTCCTTCGATGCTGTGCGCGTCGCTGCCGATCGTGAGCGTGCAGCCCGCCGCGACGGCCGCCCGCGCATGCGTGTCGCGCAGGTCCAGGCGGGCGAGGTCGCCGTTGATCTCCAACGCCGTGCCCGATTGCGCCGCGGCGGCGTACAGCGCGCCCATGTCGAAGTCGCCGCCCGGCCTGCCACCAACCAGCCGACCGCTCGGATGCGCGAGCACATCCACGAGCGGGTGCACCAAAGCAGCGAGCGCGCGCGCCGTGACCGATTCCCTGCCCCGACGCAGTCCGCTGTGAACGGAGGCCGTGACGAGGTCCAGCGAGCGCAGCACGTCGTCAGGCAGATCAAGCGAGCCGTCACCCCGCACCTCCATCTCCACCCCCTGTAGCACGCGGAACGGCTTGAGTTCGGTATTCACCGCATCAATCTCTAGCCGCTGCTGGACGAGGCGCTCGGGACTGAGACCGTTGGCGACGCCCAGACTCTGCGAGTGATCCGAGATGCAGATGTACTCGTAGCCGCGTTGCCGAGCGGCGAGTGCCATTTCCCGGACACTTTGCGAGCCGTCACTCCACGTGGTGTGCACGTGTAGATCGCCGCGCAGTTGCGTCACCTGGAACGGAGGCGGGAGCCTGCCCGCCAATGCTAGCTCAATCTCGCCGGTGTCCTCCCGCATCTCCGGCGGCACCGGTTGCAGTGTGAGAAAGGCATACACCTCGTCTTCGGTGGCGCAGGGATGAACCGTGCCATCCACAATGAAACCTTGCGGGGTAAACTCTGCCCCACGCTCGAGTGCAAGCCGGCTTAGTCGTGCGTTGTGTTGTTTGCTTCCGGTGTGATATTGCAGCAGAGAGCCGAACTCGCGGTGAGTTCCGGCTGCGAGCGCGACTAGAGCACCGTCGTGCAGCATCACCCGGCCCGCACCCTCTCCGCGCGACCGCACCAGTGCGACACTTGGCAAGGAGCAAAAGGCGTCGAGCAAGGTCTCAGGGTTCTCTGCCGAGGCGACGAGGTTCACATCGCCGAGGAGGTCCGCAAAGCGGCGGATGCTTCCGGCGATCTCCACATGTGTTGCACCCAGTTGGCGCACCTGCTCGCGCAGCGTGGCGGCGAGGCAGAGCCCGCGCGAGCGGCAGCCGGTTGTCTGCGGGTCGCAGGGAAGCCAATCCCTGCTCGATCCGGTGTGCGCCAGTGGGACCAATCCTCTTTGTTGCCGCCAGTTGTCCAGAGTCAGCGGCCGCCCAGAGATCATCGACGCTTTGTACACCGAGTTCTGTATACAACAGAAGCGCGCGCTTTGGTCCCACGTCCGGCACCTGCAGTAGCTCGGCGACGCCAGCAGGTATCTCTGACAACACTTCATCGAGGAGCTTGAAGCTACCCGTGTTCAGCAGGGCGGCGACTTTTTGCGCGATCGCCTTGCCAACACCCGGCACCTGCTCCAGCTCCTCTCGGTCACGCACCGCGGTTAGCGGTTCGGCAAGGGCGCTGATGCTCCCGGCAGCTTTGCGATACGCGGCGATCTTGAAGACCGCCTCCCCGCGGATCTCCAGCAGGTCCGCAAGGAGCAGAAGAGTGTCCGCCACTTCGCGGTTACTCTGAGGGTGCGGCACGCGAAACTCCTTTCCAGCGGCTCGTTTTCCGGCCTCTTTTTTAGGCTCTGCTATAATACCGCAATGCCGTTCGCAGCTTGTAAACCACACCAAACCTAAGGAAAACGGGCTTGATAAATCTCGCCACCACGGCCGAGAAGGTAGTTCAAAACGTCGAGCGGGTCATCGTCGGTAAGCACGCGGAAGTCGAGCTGACCCTCGTCGCTCTGCTGAGCAAAGGGCACATTTTGCTCGAAGACGTGCCGGGGACGGGGAAGACAATGCTGGCCAAGTCTCTGGCCCGGTCCCTGGGTTGCAGCTTCAAGCGAATCCAGTTCACACCGGACCTGCTTCCCAGTGATGTGACGGGTGTTTCGATCTATAACCAGAAAACCACGGAGTTTGAGTACCGACCGGGACCCGTTTCCGCGCAAATCATTCTTGCAGATGAAATCAACCGCGCCACGCCAAAGACGCAGTCGTCTTTGCTGGAGGCCATGGAGGAGCAGCAGGTAACCGTAGATGGCGTTAGCTACCAGCTTCCCGATCCCTTTCTGGTGCTCGCGACCGAGAACCCGATCGAGTATGAAGGCACCTTTCCCCTGCCGGAGGCCCAACTGGACCGCTTCCTCCTGCGCCTCTCGCTCGGGTACCCGGATAAGCAGGACGAAATCACGATCCTGGAAACACAGCAGGAGGTCCACCCGCTGGACTCTCTCGGTCAAGTTGTGGATGCCGCGGAACTAGTGCAAGCGCAAAGCGCCGTCAAGGCTATCTATGTGGACCGGCTAATCAGCGAGTATATCGTTAACATCACCGCCGCGACGCGGGAGCACGAAGATATCTATCTCGGCGCAAGCCCGCGCGGTTCACTTGGGGTGTACCGGGCGTCGCAGGCCCGTGCCGCGATGCACGGACGGGACTTCGTAACGCCTGACGACGTGAAGGCGGTTGCGGTGTCCGTTCTGTCCCACCGGCTGATTCTCAACGCCGCCGCGCGGATGCGCCAGCTGAGCACGGGGGACCTGTTGGGGGGCATTCTCTCCCGCGTCGTTGTGCCTGGCGCACGCGCGGTAGCCCGCTAGGAGGCTCCGGGCCGTGAAAGTAGCAGGAGTCCTCGGTCTCGCACTCATCGTCTTTATCTGCGGTATCAGCACGGGATGGCGGCTGCTGTTCAACCTTGCCTGGCTTATCGTCGCGGTCACCGTCTTCGGGTACCTGTGGACGCGGACTGCATTTCGGGGTCTGCGCGTGCTTCGTGAACACCCGCAGAGCCGGGTCCAGGTTGGCGAGCCATTACGGGAGCGGTTGGGTTTGCGCAACCTTTCGATGATACCGAAGCTGTGGCTTGAGGTGCGTGACGCGGGCAATCTGCCTGGCCGAGGAAACGGGAGTGTTGTGAGCCTGGGAAGTACCTCAGAGAAGAAGTGGCGGAGAAAGACGGTATGTTCGCGCCGGGGACGATTTGTTCTGGGTCCGCTGACCATTACCTCATCGGACCCCTTTGGACTATTTAGCAGGTCAGTGCAGGCAGGGCCACGCTGGGAACTGCTGGTGTTCCCCCAGCTTGTGTCTCTAGCTGACTTCTCGCTACCCGCGTTGGAGTTGCCCGGTGGACAGGTAACGCAGCGGCGGGCGTATAACTCAACGCCGACCGTTTCCAGCGTGCGCGACTACGCGCCGGGCGACAGCCTGAGTACCGTCAGTTGGAAAGCTACGGCGCGCCATCAGAAAATGATGGTCAAGGAGTTTGAGCTTGATCCCGTGGCCGACGTATGGATTATCCTCGATCTCAACCGTCGCCTCCACACGGAGGAGGCAAGCCGTGATCGACAAGTCCCGGCGGATCCCGAGCGACGGTACTTGAACTCCTCGGTCGAGTATGCCGTAACGGCCGCCGCTTCGGTGGCGTCGTCGATGCTCGACCGGGGCCGGAGTGTGGGGCTGCTGGCATGGTCAACGGAGAAACTAGTCGTGCCGCCGGACCGCGGCGCACGGCAGCTCTGGAAGATCCTCGAAGCGCTCGCCGTCGTAGAACCGACCCAGGCGCCCCCATTGCGTGAGGTGCTGGTGTCGTACCAGTCGTTCTTCACGGGGAATCACTCGCTGCTGCTGATTACGCCGGATACGAGCGGCAGTTGGCAGGCCGCACTTGATATCGCGGGCGGCCGGAGCCTGCCCGTTACAGCTCTGTACGTCGACGCTACCAGCTTCGACAGCCGCATGCCTCGGCTTATGCCGCAGCAGCGGCAACAACGGAGCCGAATACATTCGTACACCTTGCGCAACGGTGACGATATCGCTGACGTGCTTGGCGGGAGCATTCGGACACGAACGGGGGTGGTGCGGTGAGACGGTATATAGATTCGAACAAGTTCGTGACGAGCGCGCTCTTGCTGATCCTGGTGGGCAGTTTGACGCGCTCTATAGAGCGTGCCCGGTGGACAGATGGGTTGGACGTGCTCTTCCCCATCGCGCTGCTCGGTGTGCTGGCGGGTGTGATCCTCGCCGGCAGCACGATCGGGACGGTGCGAGCGCATGCGGCTGGCGCGCTCATCGGCGGCTTTGTGATCGTCTGGCAAACGGGCAAGCTGCTTCCCGCGTCGGCTCTGGAGCAGGGGAACCGTTTCAGCGTGATGTGGGAGCGGCTGCGGCAGTGGCTCGATGTTTTGCTGCAAGGCGGCGCGAACTACGATCCGTTGCTCTTTGTGCTCACGATGGGCGCGATTGTGTGGTTCCTCGCGTACAACAGCGCCTGGTTCGTGCTCCGGTACGGTTGGGTCTGGTGGGCGCTGCTGCCCACGGGGCTGGTGATGCTGGTCAACCTCGGCTACGCGCCGCGTCCCGCCAGTGGGTTATTCGTGATGTTCTTGCTCGCCGGAATGCTACTCATGATTCACACGGCCCTGATGCAGCGGCACACCCGCTGGCAACAGGAGGGACTTGGACAGGAGGCCGGTGTCGTTCCGCGCATCTTCGTCTTCGGTGCCGTTGTATCGCTGCTCCTGATGGCGATTGCGTGGCAGGGACCGAGCCGCAGCCTCGCGCAAACGGCGCGGACGGCATTCCGCCAGGTTGAGCAGCCGTGGTCGCGAGTTCAAGGCCGATGGGAAAACGCGTTTGCCTTTTTGTATCCCGGTACG
>Ga0136611_10001412_pt1 | contig 16673 bp, 14 predicted proteins | sample AntDrymUQ2232306_2_FD_106645 | JGI IMG/M metagenome (GOLD analysis project Ga0136611, IMG submission 106645) | Polar desert sand microbial communities from Dry Valleys, Antarctica - metaG UQ223 (23.06) | ecosystem: Environmental > Terrestrial > Soil > Desert | place: Antarctica: Dry Valley...
GCCGATGAGGTGGGCGCCGTGGACATCGCGAATAAGATGCTCTGCATCCACGGAGAACCGTAGATTCGCCTCTTCGTCGCGGGCCCATTCGTCCCCGTATCGGGTGCGCAGCGTTTGGAGCACATCGGCAATCATGGGGACCCCCTCACCAATCTCGACGGGAGGAAGAGCGTCGAACGGTATCTCACCCATTACAACGCGGCAACCCCCGGATTCGGTTCCGTCTGGGGTACCATTGCGCGAACAGGATCGCGCTCGTGGGAGCGCGCGATAGAGAGCAAAGAGCGGGAGGGTCTGGACCGTGCAGCGCATCCTCGATATCGTCTTACGCCGTGAGCGGCCGGACTTGTTGGTTCCCGTCTGTTCCGACCACAAGATCGAGATGCACCTCCGAGGCAAACAGGGCCGTCCGACCCGGTTCACGTCGCAGAGTGAAGAAGAATACACGCTTATCTACTTCTGCCCAGCGCCGGGCTGCAATCACACGGCGGAGACGAAGCGAGTCGCGACGCAGATCCCGGTCCCCGGCGAGTCGCCGGCCCGCCCAAGCTACTCACGGCGCGGCGAATAGCCGAAGATCGCGTCGGAGTCGTGGGTTACATCCCATGTGAACGCATTACGTCAGATTCTCACCCTGGTATCGCCCTTGGTATCCGACCGCGGCCCGTTGCGCCAGGCCGAAGAACACGAGTTGCAAGACCTTCGCGTTTCGTTGCACTCGGAATCCAGCCGGATTGCTGACAACCAGCAGCGATGTTGAGCGGCCGTGGTACCCAGCGTCCCAAACCGCCGTGTGGATAGCGACACCGCACCGGGCCAGGCTGGAGCGGGGACGCCCCAGGGCCATCAGATCCAGCGGGAGGTTCACGACCTCGTTATAGACGATGTGATACGGTCCCGGCTCCAACCACACGTACCCATCCACGCCAAACTCGATGGTATCCAGATCAGGCAAGACGCGATCGGCGTTGCTCGCCGCGACCGTGCCGCCCCCGCCGAACCGGCTCACGGACTGTAGCGTGAGATCGACCCCGTTAGGCTGCACCTGACCATCGAGGTCTAGGATGCCGGTCAATAGCGCGGGATCCACGCTTATCCGCGCCAGAAGTTGCTCTTTCGACAGGACTCCCGGCAAGTCCGGCGTCAGTTCGAACGTTCCCATCATCTGGCGTCGTTCCTCCAACTTGCGGTGAAGTATCCAGCGTCCGTACGCCGATGATACCCGCGTCACGCAACCCCACGCGAACGGACCCGGAATCGGCTACGCTGGAAGGCGATGAAGCCTTTTCCCGAGGCGACGACGGACGATGAACGCCGGATCGTTCCGCGCCCGTATCGCTCCCTGCGCCACCGCGATTTCCGCCAGCTCTGGACCGCCGAATTCGTCTCGACCGCGGGCAGCCAGATCCAACGCGTCGCGATCGCGTGGCAGGTGTATCAGCTCACCGGCGACCCGCTGCAGCTCGGACTGCTCGGGCTCTTCCGCTTTCTTCCCGTCTTCCTCTTCGGCATCGTTGGCGGCGTCATGGCGGACCGGCAGGACCGACGCCGGCTCTTGCTCATCTCGCAGTCCGTCTTACTCGTGACATCCGGCCTGCTGGCGGTCTTTACCGCCGCGGACCTCATCACCATGCCGATCATCTACGCCATCACCTTCGCGTCGTACGAGGTCAGCGCCATCGGCGGCCCGAGCCGTCAAGCGCTGATTCCCGCCCTTGTGCCGGAGCGGGAACTCACCGGCGCGATGACCATGAACACGCTCTCGATGCAAGTCGCGACCGTTGCCGGACCAGCGATCGGCGGCGTCCTCATCGCCACGTCGGGCGTCGCCGTGGCGTACGCGGTCGACGCCGCCTCGTTCGTCTTTGTGATCCTGGCGGTGCTGACGATGCGAACACGCCCCGTCGTGCGAGTAGCCACCTCTGGCAGATTCGCCGCCGCGATCGAGGGATTCCAATTCGTGCGCAACCGTCCGATCTTGCTCGGCGTGATGGGACTCGACTTCGTCGCCACCTTCTTCGGAGCAAGCAACACCCTCATGCCTATCTTCTCGGAAGATGTCCTCGGCGTTGGCGCGACCGGGTTGGGCCTGCTATACGCCGCCCCGGCCGCTGGAGCGGTCGCCGGTAGCCTCGTCATGAGCTTTTCGGGAGGGGTCCGTCGTCCTGGGTTCGGCGTGCTCGGGGCGGTCGCCATCTACGGCGTCTGCCTCGTCGGCTTCGGCGCAAGTCAATCGATCATTTTCTCCTTGTTATGTCTGGCGGGGAGCGGCGCGGCGGACGCTGTCTCCATGGCGTTACGTCTGGCGATCCGAACGCTGGTCACGCCCGACGAACTTCGCGGTCGGATCGCGGCCCTCCATTCGACGTTCGCAATGGGAGGTCCGCAGCTCGGCGAGTTCGAGGCGGGAGCGGTCGCGGCGGTCGCGGGGGCAGGCGCCTCCGTCGTCATCGGCGGCATCGGCACCATCCTCGCCGCGGGGTTCACGGCCCGCTGGGTCCCGGCGATGGCCCGGTTTCAGACCGACGCGGCGATTGACCACCCGGACGGCCAATGCTATCGTTCCAGTAGTACTAAATGATTGACTATCCGCGCGTTGGGCGAACGTACATGCCAGCGCCGGTCAGGAGACCGATAACGATGGTCATGACGATGCCAACTCCCACGAAGACATTTCAGCCGATCACCCTGCACCCGCCCGTCCTCAGCCGGGATTCGTTCGGCCGGGCAATGACCTATCTTCGCATCTCACTCACGGACCGATGCAACTTTCGGTGCGTCTACTGCATGCCCGCACTGGGGATGAAGTTCCAGCCTCGCGACGAGATGCTCAGCGACGACGAACTTCTCCGGATCGTCGGTCTCTGCGCCGAACTCGGCTTCTCGAAGCTGCGTCTCACCGGCGGCGAGCCCACGATCCGGCCCAATATCGTCGAACTCGTGCGCGAGATGAAGGCGTTCCCAGGGATCGATGAGGTTTCGATGACGACCAATGCGCTCCTGCTCGGTCGCCTCGCTCCCGGGCTAGCCGAGGCGGGATTGGATCGCGTCAATGTCTCGATCGACACCCTCGACCCGGACCGCTTCAAGCTGATGACCCGGGGCGGTCGCCTCGACATGGTCTGGCAAGGTATCGAGGCGGCGGACGCCGTCGGTCTCCGCCCAATCAAGCTCAATACCGTCGTCCTCAAGGGCCAGAACGACGCTGAAGTCGGCGACATGGCCGAGTTGACAATCGACCGCGCATGGCAAGTACGATTCCTCGAAATCATGCCACTCGAAGGCGTCGGTGAGGTCCACGACGAAAGCCTCGTCACCTCGGAGGAGACGCAAGCTCGGTTGGAAGAGCGGTTCGGTCCGCTTGAACCACTCGAAACGGACCCGGCGGACCCGGCGCGCACCTGGAAGATTCCGGGCGCAAAGGGGACGATCGGATTTATCTCCCCGGTATCAGCCCCGTTCTGCGCCGCCTGCAACCGGGTCCGCCTCACATCCGATGGTAAGCTCCGCCTCTGCCTCCTGCGCCCCGACGAGGTCGATGTCCGCGACCTGATGCGGTCAGGCGCCGACGATGACGCGATCCGGGCGCAACTTCGCGGCGGCATCTGGCGCAAACCGTGGGGCCACGGCCTCGCCGAAGGCGAACGCAACACGGTCCGCGGGATGTCCCAAATCGGCGGATAATGCTTCATTATCTGAACCACGCCAAGCACCGATCACCAAGTCCGTTCTTCGTCTCGGAGGGACTTCGCGGGTCTAGCCCTGGGGTTCAGCTCGGGGCCGTCACCCAATTCCGCCTCCGTCGGCCAACTCCCCCATACCCAATCATCCCCACTGCCCCAAAACCTCCTACGAGAGCCAACCCCCGTCCGATCGAGTCCCATCCGTCCACCCCATAAACCAACGCCAACTCGACAGTTCCAGAGGGCACGGGCGCCGACATGTATCCGTCGACCGTCCGCGTCACTGTTACTCGTTCCCCGTTCACCTCAGCCTCCCATCGTGGGTGCCAGTTCCGCGCGATCCGCGCGTTCCCGCCGGTTGAGGTTCCAAACGCTGTGATCTTCTGATTCGTGATCGAGAATTCGGCCGTTTCCCCGCCAGGGAATGACACTATCGGGACGACATCTCGCACGCGGTACACATCGTACAGCCCAGGTGTCACGAGTTCGAGCGTCGGCGCGACGGCGGCCTCGTCCTTGAACGCGTCGGTCACGACCACGACCGCAATCCCGTGGGCGGCCAGATACGGTGCGTCGAGTGTCCGCCCAACGTTTCCTGGCGGGTAGGCATTGCCCTGTAGGTAGTTGTACGGACCGGCGTGGAGCGTGTGCCAATACCAGAGAAAGTCGTTGAAGAAAAGCGGTCGGTTGGTCTCCGTCGGAGCCCAAAGCTGCTGGTGCCATCCCAACGCCGTCCCGAGGATCAGCATGGCGGCGTCGCCGGGAACCGCCATGTCCGCCTCCCGCACGGCGGCGAGAAACTCAGCTTGGACCGTGTTGCCCGTCGTCAGCAACGTCGGGCTGCCGACTTGCGCGGCCTCGCCAACGTCCATGAGTCCGTGATCGTCACGCGGCACCGGGCTGATCGGACGGACATAGACGACGAACAAGACGACAGCCCCTGTTGCCAGGAGACCATCACGAATGTCGGCCCGTCGCGGCAGCGCCCACCGCAACAACGCTTCGGTGGCGACGGCGCCAAGGTAGATCGTCACCAATCGCTGAAACGGCATCAGCCGCGTCGCTTCGAGTTGTTCCAGGACGCCGCTGTCTCGGGCGTCTGTCGCCAAGATCGCGGTCACTACGACATACAGCGATAAAGAGACCGCCGCCGCCCGAGTGACTGGGCGATCGGCGACAAACAGGCCCATCCCGACACCGATCACCGCGAGGACCGCCACTCCCGGTGAGACAGATGTGAGGATCTTATCGACATAGAAGGTGACGCTCTCATATCGAGAATAGCGGACGAAGTAGTACAAATCTGAGAAGCGGAGCAACGGGATGAGGATCGGTGCGGCCAGCGCCCCAGCGACACCGGCGACAATCAAGAGTCGCGCGGTAATCTGTCGCCACCCTGCGGATTTCACCTCGACCGCCGCGATCCAACATCCGATCCCGACGATGCCGAGGCCAATTGCTGACCGTGGGTTCGTGCCGAGGGCAAACGCGGCGCCCGCCGCCGCCGCCGCCCCAATGGGCCAGACGCCGTCGTGCAGAAACGTCGACAGCGCCCACAACACGAAGAGGAGCGAGACCGCGGCGGCCACGTTCGTAACCAAGCCCCAAACAACCAACTCTTTCCAGCCGCCGTGCACCCAGCCGCCGGGAACGGCGACGTGGACCAGGAACGCGGCCACAGGTACGGCGTAGCTGACTCGGTCGTGCCGCGCCAGCAACCAGAACGCGAGTCCCGGCAGCAGGAAGATGAGGATCACGACCAGCTTGTGCACCGCCAGTATCGGCAACGACCCGAGCAACAATGCCCACACGCCGACATCGATCCAGGCCGCCCCAAGCGGATAGAACTCTACCGGGTATCCACCTTGGTGGTTTCCGATCCAGCGTAGGATCTCCCCCTCCTGGATCGACTGAAGGAGGGTAAACGCTCGCGCCGCGTGAAACGGATGATCCACCGACGCGAAGGTGTTGGGGATGCGAACGATGGACCCGTCGGCGTTACGCACCGACGAAAATAGGTCGAACGCCCCAAGCCGAACCGCCGTGAACACAGCGACGGTGACCATCGCCGTCACCCACACCCAACCGTCCCATGTGCGATCCGATGGCGGCTCGATCACGTCATCGGAGCCGTTTGTGTCTGTCCGTCCCACAGAATGACTGCCGGAAACGCGATTGGTCTCGGTCACCCGGCGGCAGGGCTTGGACGCCGCGCCGAGTCATCCGTCCCGTCAACGTCGTTGACCCGCGCGGACAGGTCTGGACGCACAACAACACTCGCCAACCACAGAGCGACGACCGCCAACCCGATGAATCCGAAGGCGCTGATGAGGAACACTGTCTTAAGGACCGTCTGGTGCGCGACATCCGGCAATCCGTTCACCTGAGCCCGCCAGACATCGAGCACATTTGTTCCGCGCTCAACATAGGAGTTCCGCACCCAATAGTGCGCCTCGACCGATCCGAACACCAGGAAAAGCCCGTACCCGGCCACGAGGATCATCCAAAACCAGGTCCGGAAGTACCGTCCTGGATCCTCGTCGGATACCGAGTTGCGGGACGCGGGCGTGTCATCCGACGGCGAATCGGGGATGGCGCCAACCCCATTCGAAGCAGCGTCAAGCTCCGTCGAGGTTCCGTCCGATCGGTCGGTGTCCGCATCTCGCATTGACTTGTCAATGGCGTCCGCCATATCACGTTCCAGTCCCGCGGGCCGACAGGCCTAGGTCGTCAACTCCCAGTATGGAATGACGTACTGAGTGAAGATGATCGTATTGAGCAGAATCATCGCGGCGAGGACACCACCCTGTCCGTACGGATGAAACCGCATCGGGATCAGGGACCGCAATCCGAGCCCAAGCAGGATCGCGATCGCGTTGACGACGGGAAAGTAATACCGGGCCTGCGTCAGGCTGAACTCGGTGCCGAACTGAATGATGGCCAGATACGCGACAACACACGCGATGAGCATCATCAGGATCGCCAGCTTCTGCCAGTTCTCCGGCCGCTCGACAGGGTCGTTCTCCGGCGCTCCCCGGCCACGGATCACCGTTGCCGCGTACTGGCCAAGGCCAACGAGACATACGAGCATCGGTAGCCCAATCGCCCACAGAAGTGTCGAGCTGAGCGGAATCAACCGCCAGCCAAACCACCCCCACGTCTCCATGAAACGATTCTCGGCAAACTGGACGTTGAACAACAAGTCGAAAAATCCTGGCGATTCTTGGTTCTGATAGTTCCAGTACTGCAACTCTTGAATCTGCTCCAGTGCACTGAAGTTCCCGTACGTCGAGTAGAGAAAGGCGTACCACGGAGCCGCGAGAAGAACGAGCGGTGCCCCAATGGCGACAGCGCGCCAGGCCAATCCTCGGACATCTCGTATACCCAACCGAAGGATCGCCGCCAACCCGACAAGGCCCACCGCGGTGAGGGCCGTCCCCTTTGTTAGCAGAGCCATCCCCAGCGCAAGGCCAATGTAGATACACAGCTTCCGGGGGAATCTGTCCCGAATGGCGAGGACCATCAGATAGAGCACAAGGCTATAGGTCGCGATGCCAACGATATCATTGTTGAGCATTGCGCCTTCGTACGAGACCTGGGTTTGGAACGCGACGAATGTTGGAACGACGACGGAAAGGAACCGATCCGACGGGAAAATCGCCCGCACCATCAGGAACGAAAGCAGGACGGTTATGAGGCCGAACGGGATCGCGGCAAAGCGAAAGACATAGAGTTGGGTGGCCGGAGAAGCTCCGTCCGTCAACAAGTAAATCGGAACCATCATCGCGTAATAGAGCGGAGGATGGTTCGCCGTGTAGATCCAACCGCTCGGGAATCCCTCACCGGCAAACGTCACCGCTCTCGGCGGATTCAGCAGATACGAGGGGACATCACACCCACGGTACCAATCATTGGTTACATACTGGCAATAACGATACAACTCGTCCGGGATACGATCTTCGGTCGTCGACTCTCGATTCTCCGCGAACTCCGCTCGCCAGTCGCTCAAGTCTGGAATGGTGGGAAGATTACCTTCGGTCGCGATGAATCGAATCTGTGCGTAATGCGCCACTTCGTCGTGCCCGGTGAACGCCGGGAACGCGAGGACGAAGATGACCTGCTTTACGAGGTAGAGGACGCACAGAACGACAAGGAATTGGTGAACCGCCGACCAGGATCGAACATTCAGCCGCGTGCGAAGAGCCGCTGGCGATGCCGACGCGATCCAACTCCGGCGAGCGGAATGATCCTGAACTGGACCGGAGACCGCGTTTGGCTGTTCCACGAGTTCGGCCATGCGCACCCTTGTTCAGGAGGATCAGTTCGCCGCCAACCCGGCACCCCGGGACACATCGGGCGCGGACCGTTCGAGGGACGATGGTCGGAAGCCCGCGGGCAGCCCAGACCGCGCGGCCTGTGCGTCGGCATCGACGCCCTGATCAGACATGAGGATCGCTTCGACGCCTACTGCCCTCGCTGGCTTCCGGGCGACGAACGCTACTGTATACCACTCGCTTACTGGCATCGTCACGCCCAAAGCGGTCACCACCCGTCTACACCCGTCGGACGCGGTCACGAACGGGCGGGATTCGCGCGAGCGCAACGACCAGCCAGGCAAGCGCCGCGAAAGCTCCCGCCATGAGCGCAACGAGAAAGACTCCGCCGGGCCAACGACCAAGCGGTTCCGGGGGCGACGCGATCCACGCCTTGGCGACATCCCACGCCGGTACGCTCGAATACGACTTGATGCGCCAGAGCGTCCAGATGTCATCACGGTTTCTGGGGCCGCTTTCGACCCATACGTAGTACCGGCTCCCGGCCGAGTCGGCGATCTCGGGGAAATCGATCGTGACGTACGGATTGGCGAACGCCCCTTTCGCGTGCCAGACATCCGACCGAGGCAAGCGCAGCGCGATCGTTCGGATATCGGGTTGGTCGGGGCCAGCGGGACGGACATGGACGGTAAAGTCGTAGAAGGGTTCCTCGCTGTAGACCCGGAGATCGAGGTCGACGCGGTCGAACCCTTCGTAGTTGGGAACGATATAGCCGCCACGCACCGCGATGCCCCGGCCAGAATCGATCGTGCGGCTCACTCCCAGCGGCGCGTTGTGTCTTACGGAGATCGGAACGAGCGTCACCGCGACCGCCGCGACCAGGATCGCCGCTCCGATCCATCCAACCAGCCGCTGATCGACCCTTCGTCTCATGGCAGCAAGACGCCTCCGCCGCCCGGTCCGTAATAGAACGGGATCACGAACCGGACGAGCGCCACTACGTTGAACACCATCAGCACGGCGAGGAGAACCGGCGTCGCCACTGGCCGCGCGCGCGGCGGCAGGAATCGGTCGATCCCCAGCAAGCTGATAAGGGCAACGCCGATCATCGCGGGAAAGATGAACCGGGACTGGGTGAACTGGATCGTTCCAACGTAGAGAACGCCAAACGCGAGCATCCCAACCGACGTAGCGACGACCGTCATCCCACGGACTTGGTTACGGCTCAAAAGGGGCGGCCAACCGAACGGCCGCGCCAGAATCTCACGCGCCACCAGGAACACTCCAAGCGCGACCGCCAGACCCCACACTACCCAAATGACCTGACTGAATCCCGCGTCGTACGGGATGTTGCGCCATCCGTAGTTGCCCCAGAAGTCCTCGAGGCGCTCCCGCCAAAACGCTGGCGTCGTGAACATTTCCTGATAGGTGCTGGCGCTGTTTCCGAACTCCTGAATCTGGCGTAGGCGCTGAGACCCCGTCGGGTCCCCATACAGCCAGAACGAACGCAAGAACCAGGGTGATATCAGCAAAAGTGGAACCGCGACCGTGAGAAAGAGGCTCCCCACAAGCCAGTGCAACGCCCAAACCGCATCGCCCCACCGCCGCCGGTTGTCCCACCACGTCCAGACCACGGCCAGGACAATCACCGGGATGGCGAGTCCGAAACTGAGTTTCGTCCACAACCCGGCGGCCGTGACCAACCCAACCGCGATCTCGCGACGGGTCGAGAACCCAGATCCGAGCCCCTTCAGGAGCACGTACATCAGCAGCGAGAAGAGCGCGATCACGAGGATATCGTGATTGACGATCGCCGCCTCGAACGACAGTTGGGGTTGGAACGCCACGAACAGCGGCACACCCGCCCGCAGGAACGGCGACTCGGGAAAGAGCATCTTGGCGGTCAAGTACGCGATCCAGACGACGCCCAGACCCAGTGCAACGGAGAACAGACGTAGCACGAACAGCCGGTCGATCGCGCCGCCGTGCAGGACCCTCCAGAGTGGAGCCAGGACCGCGTGATAGAGCGGGGGTTGGATGACTTCGGCGTTGTTGGGATAGTCGGCGACGTAGCCGCGATATGGACGAGTTTCTGGCGGCAGAGTGACTTCGCCAACGACCCCTAAGCCGTCACCCGCTCCAATCCGAGCGATATACCAATAGTGATCGACCTCATCGTGCCCGGTAAACGCGCCGAACAGCGCCACCAACAACAGTTGCTTGCAAAGAAAAAGTAGCAGCAGCGGCCGGAGCCAGTCTCTGTCTCCCCCAGCGGCCCATAATCCGACGACCGCATGCGCGACAGCGCGCGGATGGATCCGCGCGGTGGGCGCCTGGAGCCATTCTGGCCCCCGTCGGCCCGACCCGTGGAGTCTCGCTAGTCCCGCCACGTCACGAAGTTGTTCAGCCCGAAGTTCCAGACCGCGGCAACGCCCGCGCCAACCAACTGGGCCGCGAGGTAATGCAGATCCCCATGCCGCTCGAAGTACAGTGCGAGCTGCCAGTTGATGATCAAACCGACGGTGTTGATCGGGATGTACATGGCGGCTCGGTGCAGGACATTCCCGCGCCCACGATCGTGCCAGGTCCAGAGCTCGTTCAACACGAAGGTCACGATCATTGAGAGCCCGATGGCGATCGGGGAGGCGATTTCGAGCCGAAGCGGAAAGATCTCGTGCAGGATGAAAAGACCGACGAGGTTCACAGAGAGGCCGACAGCGCCGACAACCAGGAACTTCTGGAATCGATGCGCCAGCGTCCATATCCGCAGTGCGGGCCGCGGCCAAGCTTCAGTCGAGAACATGCCCCTCGAATCCCTCCCCAACCAGATCAGATAAGGCGTCCCGCGGTTCGACCCCCGCCCGACAGCGAATGTGGTAGATCAGCGGAAACATACCACGCCGTTGAACGCGGATCGCAATCTCGCGATTAAACGGAATCGATCGGCGTCCGAGTCGATGAATCGACCATTGAAACTGGACCACAGGCCCGTGACTCCGCAACCGTTTCGGGCGCCTCGCCCTAACAGGCGCCGGGGTCGTTTCGCACCTACGGCGCCACCGGTGTCGCGTCCGATCCGGTCAACTCAGCGAACGCTGCCTGAAGTTGGCTGTCTTCCGACGCGCCCAGCTCGGCGGATGTCAATTCGGAATCGAGTTCGGGAAGTGTCGGGTTGACGCCGACCGGGAGCGCGACCGTCTCATCCGGTTCCACGCCAACCTTCCAAATCTGCTCGCCGTCCGCCGTCAGCCAGAGTTCAGTCCCTAACAGGACGGAGGCCCCATTCGAGATCGGGAACGCCGTCAGCACAGTTCCCGTTCCGAGGGTGGTTTCGCCGATCAAGAGGCCGCGCTCGTTGTCCTGAATCGCGCCCGCGAGAATCTCGGCCGCGGACGCGGAGTTGGCGTTCATGAGGAGGACGAGTGGCAACTCAGCCGCGCTTTGACCGGCCAGGGTGCGCTTGATTGTCACGACACCGTCTCGATTCCGCTCTTTGAAGATGACATCGTTCAGCGGCAAGAACTCGCTCGCGACGCCGATCACTTCGTTCACTAGTCCGCCGGGGTTGTCTCGCACGTCCAAGATGATCGCGGTCGCGCCCGCGGCGATCCCCTCTTCGATCGCCTGTTTCATCCCGTCGGTCGCGCCACCGGAGAACTGGCTGAGCCGGACGTGCATGACTCTGTCAGGCAGCATGCCCCAAGAGACGGGCTCGATCGTGATCTCGGCCCGGGTTAGCGTAATCAACAGGAGATCCGCCTCGCCCGGTCTCCGGACGGAGATCATCACCTCCGTCCCTATTTCTCCGCGCAGCGCGCCGCTAACCTGGGTCGAATCCATCCCCGTCGTCGGAACGCCATCGACCTCGACGATCACATCCTCGCCCTGGACTCCGGCCCGCGCCGCCGGAGACCCTTCGATAGGCCGCGTGATAAGGGGTTCTAGGCCTCGGTAGTCGAGAAAGACCCCGATCCCGATCAATTCGCCCCGCAGCGATCTGTTGTACGGCTCCACTTCTTCCGGCGGGAGAAACCTGGAGTGATTCTCGTCACCGAGAGCGCCGATCATCCCGGCCGCCGCCCCGTAGATTAGGTCAGCGTCATCCACCGACGAGCCCTCAACATACTCGTCGTGGGCCAAATCCCAGGTGTCCTGCAAGATCTGATACTCGGGTGAATCGGTGAACGATGACGCGGCGTTGGCATCGTCGCCGTCCCAGTGCGTGCTGTTGACGACCACGCCCGCCCCGAACCCAACAAGCAGGAGGCTCAATGCACAAGCACTTCGCGTGAGTGTCGCCGACCTCTTCCGCCGCTTACCGCGAACTCCATCGCGGTCACCTCCTGATCGAGTCATTCGTGGCATACGGTCGCTCCTTGTCGGCGAGACGGTTGCTCATGGGCTGCGCCGGTTAGGCGTGGATTAAGCGGCATCGACGCCGGCGGGGCATCCGCGGAGACCACTCGGAACGGGTCTCCAGTGGACCGAACGACGCGTACACTTCGAGCATTGTCGTTGGGTCGGATCGACCATCGCGTCGATAGGGAGAAGGATAGCGGATTGCGGTGCTCAACAGCGACGGACCTGTCCGAGTCGTCTTCCAAACGCCGGACGCCCGATTCCACACGATCGCGCGGCGCGGTCAGATCGTTCACGAAGCGTTCCATGCCGCGTTACCACTGACGATGACGGTCGGGCACCGACTCACTTTTCAGACGCTCCAGGGGGTCGAGGTCTTCGCCGACAACTTCCTCGGGGATCTTGCCGACCTCGCTCCAGCGTCGGATGATCTCGTCCTCCGAACAACCGCGCTACCTATTCAAGGCCACACGGGTTTGTGGCGGAACGTGGGGTTCGACCACCTTGCGATCACGGTGGGTGACCGCCCCGCCGCCCGAGACTTCTTTCGCGATGTCCTCCAACTCAAGGTCATGCGTGACGATCCGCACTTGACTGTCCTTGCCACCGGCCCGACCGCCCTCTTCCTGTTCGACGCTGGCCAGGCAGCGCCCCTCTCCGATGGTCGCCCATCCTCATGGCACCATCTCGGGTTCGTCGTCGACGATCTGGAAGCGGCCTATGCCCACCTGCAAGCGCAACGAGACGCTCTTCGGAGCGACTTCACGTTGCTGGAGCGCGACGAACGTTGGAGCCTCTATTTCTTTTACCGCAACGGCGTCGTCACCTTCATGATCCAACTATCGGAAATCAAACCTGAATCTCGCGGTTTCAGCGACCCAACCCGGTCGGGGTTCCCTGATCTGCTGTACGACTACGCAAGCAGGCCATACGGGGTTCAGTTTGGGAACGACGAGTACGTGAAGGGATCATAGGGCGCGGGACGGTCCTCACTCCTCCATTCCCCCTCTCCCAATCCTGGGAGAGGGGGTCGTCCGTAGGGTAGACCCCGGGTTAGGGGTGAGAACCGTACCTCCCAAACCTCGCCGCCACTTCTAAGCCGTCACCGCCGCCGCCACGCCTACCGGAGTCCGCCACGCCGAATACCGGTCTTCGCGGCCCCGAAGCACGTCATGGAAGACCTGCTCCAGATGTCCTGTGAGCGGCCCAACGCCGCCAGCGCCGATCTCGAAGTGGTCCACCTCGACGATCGGCGTGATCTCCGCGGCGGTGCCGCAGGTAAAGATCTCGTCCGCCAGATACAGCTCGGTCCGGTCGACATCCCGCTCCACGACCTGGAGCCCGAGAACGTCTCGTGCGAGGACCATGAGCGAATCCCGCGTGATGCTCTCGAGGATGCCGCTCGTGACTCCTGGCGTGATCAAGACGCCATCTCGGATCATCATTAGGCAGGCGCCGGGCGCTTCAGAGACTTTGCCCTGTGGGTTGAGTAAGAACGCCACATCGTAGCCATCGAGCCGCGCCTCGTTCCCCGCGAGCTGACCGTTCCGATAGTTGGAGAGGTTTTTCACCCGCGGCGGCATCACGTTGTCGGAGATCCTGGTCCACGAACTGACCTTCGCTCGTTGGGTCATCCCGCTCAAGAGATGCGAGGGCATGCCGTGCGTATTGATCAGGACCTCTGCTCGGGGAGCGAGCTGCGCGAACCGCTTGCCGCTCGTGTCGCCGGTGTAGACCAGGGGCCGGATGTAGACATCTTCCCGCACGTCGTTCATCCGTAGCAGGTCGAGCGACGCGGTGGTCAGCTCCGCGACTGAATAGGCCAACGGCAGCCGGACGAGCCGAGACGATCGCGCGAGCCGTTCCAAATGCTCTTGGAGGCGAAAAACGTAGAGCTCGTCGCTCCGGGCATCCCAGTACGCTCGGATCCCCTCGAAGACTGCTCCGACGGTGGACCACCCCAGTTCCGTGACATGGATCGTGGCGTCTTCCCAACGCATTCGCTCGCCGTTCCACCACAAATAGCTCGGATGCTCACCCACGCCAATCTCTCCTGCTCGCGTCGTCTCGGCGCTCCTCGCGCCCGCGCACCGATGCGCGCCGTTGCCGCCAGTATCGCATCTCGACGAAACCGGTTCGATAGCCAATGCGGATTGGTCGCCGACGTATGGTCTGGCCGTGATACGCCACGCCGTGGATGGTCGGCTGATCGATCGAGATACCAGACATCCGGCGGTCGCCGGAACCGATCGCCAGAGCGAGATACGGATCGTGACGTGCTTGGACGATATCACGACACACCAGCGGGGCGCCTGTTTCCAGGCGCCCCGCTGGTGTGTCGTGATATCGATCGACGTGACGGGCGAGTCGTCTTACTCCGGACGTCCCTCAACCGAGACGTACTGGAGCAAGTTCACGAAAATGTTCCCCTGCGGAACCCAGAACCCTTGCTGATTGACTGGGACGTTCGTCACCCACGGCTTATAGGCAATCTGATCCTGGCGATAGACCACCGGGATGTAGCCCCCATCTTCCTGGATGATCGTCTCGGCCTGGCGGTAGACCTCGAGTTGAGCTTCGAGATCGGAGACCCCCTTCGCCTCGTTCACCAGATCGTCGAACTGCTCGTTCGACCACGCCTGCCGCTTCCCGGAGTTTTTGCGGGAGTAGAACATGTCGCCGTAGCCATTGTTCGGATGCGGGTAGTCGTACCACCACCGAATCCAGGTCAACTGGAAGGTGTTCTCGAAGAGGCGTGGCCGCCAGTTGTTCTCAGGGATGACCTCGAGGACGATGTCCATCCCCAGGACTTCCTTGAGTTGAGACGCGACATCCTGCGCCATCAAGTTGGAGTTGATGTTCTCCTCGGAACCGCGCAGGTACATCGTAATCGGCGGCCAGTTGGTCCCACCGGCGAAGTCCGTTCCTTCCAAGAGGGCCATCGCGGCGGCGGGATCGAACGCCAGGTTCTCTTCGAACGCTGGATCGTCCAAGAACCCGAACACTCCAGGCGGCACCATGCAGTAAGCGGGACTAACCAGTTCGTTCGTGAGACTGACGAGCCGTTCTCGATCGAGGGCGTGAGTGAGCGCCAACCGAACGTTAAGGTCGTCGAACGGCGGAATGGCGTTGGACGAGATCAACATCCAGATACCGGGGTACACGTACGGATGAAGCTGTGTTGCCAACTCCGCGTCTTCTTGGAACCGAGTCAGGTCAGTCGCGCCGATGACCGACCAGTCCTGCTGTTGGTCACCGTCTCCCGCTTCATAGGCGTTGACGTCGTTGGACGATGGGATGAGAGGAACGACGGCGCGATCGATCGCAATCGCCTCGGCGTTCCAGTATCCCGGATTCTTCGACATCTCGATCTTGACCTGATGCTCCCAGTTGTCGAGCTTGAACGCGCCGTTCGACACCAGGGCAACATCGAGTCCGAGCGCCCACTGGTCCCCGAACTCCTCGACCGAGGGCCGGTGAGCGGGCACCGCCGCCGTGTACGCGACGACGGCCGGGAAGTAGCCTCGCGGCCCTTCCATCGTCACTTCGAGGGTCCAGTCGTCCAGCGCCTTCATCCCGAGATCGTCGATCGTCAGCGTCGGAGCCGCCTCCGGCGTTCCTTCGCCGGCCCCAGGGGTGTTGTAGGCCTCCGCGTTCTTGATATCGAACAGGAATCCGGCGTAGGCCGCCCCGTTCGCCGGGTTCAACTGCCGCTCCCACGACCAGACGAAGTCTTGGGCCGTTACCGGGTCGCCATTGGTCCAACCGGTGTTGTTCGGCCGGATGTTGAACGTCCAGACGGAAGCGTCCTCATTCGCGGTGAACGTCTCGGCCCAGTCGCCGACGGGCTGGAGGTTCTCGTCGAACGAGAGCAGACCCGCCCATAGCTCGACGACGCCATTGCAGTACAGGTTGAGGTTGAAGTCCATCGAGCTCGGCTCGTCGTTCAGACTGCCGTGATAGAAGACTTGCTCGGCGTCAGCTTGCGCCTGGAACCGCCGCGCCGGCCCGACGGCCGGAGACGCGCTCACCATCCGCGGCACACCGGCGACAACCGCCGTTCCCGCCGTCGCGCCAGCCGCGATTTTCATGAACGTGCGGCGGTCGACACCCGCCGATTTGTACCTTTTCGCGAGATGCTCGATGCCGTCGTCGTGATACTTCGTCACAGATGTCCTCCTACGTGTTGCGGCAGGCGCGCCCTCGTGCGCCCGCGACCGATCGATACCTTGCGTGCCTCCACGATGGAGTGGTCAGGGGATGAACGATCGCTCAGCGCGCGGCGGGGATCACCGCGCCATGCCCTCCTTTCGTCGCATGGCCGCCAACACCAGCCCTGAACGGCTCGTCGGCAACC
>Ga0136611_10001413_pt1 | contig 16671 bp, 17 predicted proteins | sample AntDrymUQ2232306_2_FD_106645 | JGI IMG/M metagenome (GOLD analysis project Ga0136611, IMG submission 106645) | Polar desert sand microbial communities from Dry Valleys, Antarctica - metaG UQ223 (23.06) | ecosystem: Environmental > Terrestrial > Soil > Desert | place: Antarctica: Dry Valley...
AAAACGGCTAAAACCGCCGCCAGCAAGCCGATGCGATGAAACTTGATTTTTTTGAACATAATTAATATTCTCCCCTGATTTTGTAAAAGTTTAAGCGGCGAATCTGAAGCAGCTTCAGATTTGATTTACGGGCGGGTATCCCTTTTTAACTTAACTAAGGACTTGCCGGATAGGATTTCTCTAACCCCCTTGTCCCCAAGATCGCTCCAGTGCCGCCTATAACTTTTAATAGAATATAATTTAAGGCGGGCATGGTCTGTGCCATTGCTTACATTAGGATTGAAAAAAAACTTGCACCGCCGGTCGCCGCGTTCTCTGTCATTCGCTGTTTGACCCGGTTAGCCTTGCAGCTTTCAGGAGATCTCTGGCCAGTTTTTGTTCTTCAAACGGCATTTTCATAATCTTCGTCAGACCGACTTCATCGGGTTCCCGGTAGGTGGGAACGCCGATAATTATCTTGTCTTGCGGCACGTCGGTTTTTAAGGTTCCGTGCAGACGGTCCCAGATTGCCAGCCCGCTCGACCAATTTGAGTTTGTTTCCTCTTCGACGATGGAATGATGAATGCCGTGGATCCGCGGCGTAACGATCAAATAACTCAGAAACTTTTCCACGTCCTTCGGCAGGCGAACGTTCGAATGATGAAATAGAATCGAAGGAAATAAGAAAGCCTGCCAAGCCGCAAACGAGAGCGGCGAAACGCCGATAACGACAATTTGGGCCGCCCGCCAGGGGACGGAGACTATCATCTCGGCGAAATGAAATCGAAGCGCCGTGGAAGCGTCGAGATCCAGATCAATATGGTGAACGAGATGAAACCGCCACAAAAAAGGAACGCGGTGGGTGAGAACATGCCAGACGTATAACGTGTAGTCCAGGAGTACAATGGCGAGCGGAATTTCCAACCATCGGGGCAGTCGGATAAATTTTAAGAGGCCCCATTTTCGCTTCTGAACTAGTTTTGTGAGACGGCTTGTGACCGGGGTCTCGACCACGCTTAATACGATCCCCGTAATTCCGGCAATCGCAAGATTCCGAATATCGCGAACCGGTTTAGATTCTGTCCGACGACGGAGCGGACGGCGATTTTCGAGATAAACGAGAACGCCGAACGTTCCCAGCGCGATAGATACGCCCAGCAATTTTGTAAATTTGTCACCCTTCATGCCGGTCGTCCGCTTCAATCTTCGTTACTAGTTACGTTTACGAATTTCAGAGAATTGTTAACCTTAGATCATAAGACAATTACTAACTTCGGGCGAAGAAACAAAATGAGACCAAACGATGAAAACGGAAAACTGCCGACCGTCGAGAGACCGTTTCGTATTCTCGTAATTTCTGGATCTAATCGTCGACAATACAATTGTCCGGGCGTTGATTCAAAATCACGGACTCTAATGTTAAGAATGGCCGAAAAACTTCCGCAAGAATGGGAAATTGATTATGAGGATTTGGGAAACGTCTATGCCCGCGCTCATATTCAAAGCTGCAACGCCTGCGTTTCGACCTCGATGGCTCTTTGCGTTTACCCGTGTAATTGTTATGCCAAGGATTCCAAGCTCGAACCCGATCTGATGTGGGATTTGGATATGTATGCCCGTCTTGATTTGGCGGACGCCTGGGCATTCATTGCCCCGGTCAATTGGTATGCGCCGACCTCGAATCTGAAACTGATGTTTGACCGTCTGGTTTGTATGAGCGGCGGAAATCCGCGCGAAGATTTAATCGAGCATAAAGACCCGGAACTTGCGATGAAACTCGAACACTCGGAAGAATGGGAAAAGCTCTCGCAAAATCATTTGGAAGGGCGCACCGCCGGATTTTTCTGTTACGGCGATGGCGGCGGAGACGAATTGGACGAATCCGGCAGACCGAAAATCTTAAAGCACAAAAACTATTTCAATCCTGACGACGAGCCGTTTGAAAACGACCGCGATACTTACGCGCCGATAGTTTGGCAATGTCGTTATAGCGGTATCGAAGTTCCTGACCATTTGTGGCGTTACGTCGAATTCGGATACGGCAAAAAATACAGCGACAATCAAGCCGAAGATATGGCGACCGACACAAATGTTTTTGCAGATTTCGACAAATTTGTCGACGCGTTTGCGAAATTCGTCGCCGAAAAAGGAAAAGTCGAGCCTAACGAACATCGCGCTTACGGCTACGAAGCGCCCGGACATTTGTGGAAAGACATCAAACTGCAATGGCGCGAAAAACGGATAGCTTTAGGCTTTCCGCCGAAGGATTCTTCGCCCGCTGAACAAAAAGAATTAGGGATCAACGTGGACGAAACATTGACTCCGAGAAAGAGCGAAGGCGAAAAACTGCGTGAATAGAAAGCGCCGCAAATCGCCCCCGAAATTGTTAATCCGATGAAAATCTAACATCGTCTTCGTCGATAAGGCCGATAGCGGCGTTTTCGATTTACTGAGCGACCTAGCTCACAAGATCTTCTCGCCGCAAACTTACCCGTGCAATCTTTGCGCGATAACGCACGCTTCGGTTCAAATAGATGATCAGCATAATCATCCCAACGTTTAACGAGGCCGCCGAGATCGGAAAAACCCTCGACGCTGTGAAGCTGCTCTCTGGAAATGCCGAGATCATCGTTGCGGACGGCGGGAGTGATGACGACACGGCCACCATTGCCCGCGAACTCGGAGCGGTCGTCGTCGAAAGTCCTCGTGGCCGCGGTGGTCAGATGCACGCAGCCGCGCTTGTGTCGAGCGGCGAAATACTTTGGTTCGTTCATGCAGATTCAAGACCTGCTCCAGATGCCTTAAATGAAATTCTTCTTGCTCTCGAAGATCTGTCGGTTGCGGCCGGCAATTTCACACTTCGTTTCGCAGGCGGTAGCCGCCCGGCAAAATTTATGACATGGTTTTATCGTCACATCTCCAAGATCGGTTTGCTATACGGCGATTCGGGAATTTTTGTACGCCGCGACGCTTATGAGGCTGTCGGAGGATTTAAATCCTTGCCGTTGTTCGAAGACCTTGATCTTGTCTATCGGCTGCGAACAATCGGGAAACTCGCTACTTTAGATTCCGAGATAATTACCTCTTCGAGGCGTTTTGAGAATCGGGCTTTTCTCCCGGTGTTTGTTCGCTGGATCGTGTTTCAATGCCTCTACTGGATCGGCGTCAGCCCGCACACGATGGCCGGAAATTATCATCCCGCACAGCCGCGATCATCATCTGCCAATACTCCACATTCTTAATATGCCCAGTCTCCGCCATGATAAATATCCACTCCTTTTGCGTCATTTTCAGACAACAAAAAAACTATAAGCGGCCGTCCGAAAGTAGGTCGAATAGGCTATTGAAAACGGCTGGAATTTAACGCAAACCTAGAATGATGTCAACGGTACGGATGGACTGTTTTGCCATGATGACGATCGCGCTTGACCTTAGACTGTAGTACGGGGTTTATAGTAATAAATGTGATGAATTTATCAAGCAGAATGAATATAGGAGAGCTGGCAAAGCACAGCGAAGTGAATCTCGAAACGATTCGCTTTTACGAAAGAGAAGGGCTATTACCTAAGGCGCCGCGTACGGCCTCCGGTTACCGTGTTTTCCCGGTGGAAGCGGTTCAGCGGGTCAGGTTTATTAAACAGGCAAAGGAATTGGGTTTTTCGCTCAAGGAAATCAAAGAGCTTCTTGCCTTAAGGATTGACCCCGATTCGACTGGCGCGGACGTTCGAAAACGGGCGAAAGCCAAGATTGCCGATATAGACGAAAAGATGAAAACCCTACGTTCGATGAAAAAAGCATTAACGGAATTAACAGCGGCATGTCGCGGCAAAGGTTCAATTAGTGAATGTCCTATTCTGGAAAGTCTTAACGCTGAAAAACCGTAAAATATTAAGTTTACCGCAGCTCGAAGGAGCATAAAACAAGCATGGAGCAGAACGAGTCAGATAGATCGGCGGCACTGATTCAAGCTGCATAAACTAGACAAGATAAGGAGCAAGGAGAAAATTATGGCTTTAAAAACCGGAGAACGTTACCGCTGTCCAGATGACAATTGCGGTTGTGAGATCGAAGTAACAAAGGGTGCGCCTGCAACCTGCGGAGGGACAAGCGCCCCGCGCTGTTGCTGCGGTAAAGAAATGCAGAAAGCTGGCTAGACCACGTTACTGCAAAATAGCGGACGGTTTTTATTAATCGTCCGCTTCTAAAATAACGAATTTATGAATCCTTTTGATTATATCGAAAGCGTATCGGCTTCGATTGAGCATTACCCGCTGATAGCATTGCTCGCCGCACTTATCGGCGGCGTGCTTTCGACCAGCACCCGAAAAAGAAAAAGCTCACGATTCGCGAAACGCGGAAACAAAAGTCTTCCGATTTGCGGTTATCCAGCGACTCGTTGTTCGGGCGCGATCACGAGCGGCTTCGTCCGAATCGATTTCAGCGATCATATGCACAAGGTCTGCGGGTTCGTCCACGTCATACCATCTCGGCAGGACTAGCAGATCAACATCGCAGATGTTCTTGATATTCGCGACGGTCTGTTCGCAAGTTTTATCCGAGCTCCACGTTACACCGTCGAACATTCCTTTATGCAGCCGCGAAATTCCAATCAGATAAAATCCGCCGTCGTTGGTCGGGCCGACTGCCACGCCGTCTTCGCGCGACCGCAAATGATCGAGTGCCTGCGCCAAATGATCCGGCGGCAGTGTCGGACTGTCTGCGCCGATAACGATCACCGGCCTAAATCCCATTTCGAATGCTTCCGCGATCACCGCATCGAGACGTTGCCCAAGATCGCCGCCACGCTGCGGAATGTAAATATGACCGCCGACGAGAGTTTCTATCCCATCGCGGCCGTCCTCGGGCGTAAACGCTATAATTCGATGTTCAAAAACGGATGCGAGATTAGTGATCGTGTCGGTCAGAAAGCATTTGGCAAGCTCTTCAGATTGGCTCTCCGACAACAGCGGCCGAAGCCGTGTTTTTACATCCGCGAAGCCCGGAACTTTTGTCATTACGATAATTGCCGGCCGCTGCATACGAACATTGCCTAAAACGAACGCCAGAATTTCAAATAACGCCCAAACCATTTCTGAACGAATGTCGATCTCAGGTTTTCAAGGGTCGCTTCCGTGCCAACGGCCTGAATAATTTTTGCTAGCGTCGGGTAAACACGGATGATCTTATTCAGATCCGTGATCTTCAGCTTTTCCTTCATGGCCCAGACGAATTCGTGTATCAATTCGCCTGCGTGTTCACCGACGAGCGATGCTCCGATGATCCGCCCTTTATTTGTAACGATCTTGGCAAAACCGTTAGTAGAACTCTCGGTCTGGGCACGGTCGTTTTCGGTAAATGACACTTTGTAAATCTTTACGCCGTCACCAAATTGCTCCCGCGCCTCCGCTTCGATCATCCCAACTCGGGCCGCCTCCGGTTCTGTGAAAGTCGCCCAGGGCACGACCCGAAAATCGGTCTTTTTCCTAAACGGCCACGGCACAAACGCATTTTGGATAACGATCTGCGCTTCATAATCAGCCATGTGCGTGAATTGAAAATGCCCGGTTATATCGCCCGCCGCAAAAATGTGTTTCCGCGAAGTTTGCAGATAATCATTTGTCTTGACCTGTTTCTCGTCGAATTCAACTTCGGCGTTTTCCAGTTCCAAACCGTCAACATTGGCCGTGCGTCCAACCGACGCCAAAATTTCATCCGCCTCGATCTCAAACGTCTCGCCGCCCGATTCAACTGTCACAACCTTTGAGCCATCGGAGGATTTACGGACCTTTACGGCTTCGGTTTTGGTTCGAATATCGATGCCCTCTTCGCGAAGCAGCTTTTCCATCAGAGCGGAGACTTCTTCGTCTTCTTTGGTCAATATGCGTTCCGACATTTCAACGATCGTCACATGCGATCCGAACCTCGCAAATGCCTGGCCGAGTTCAATTCCGATCGCGCCGCCTCCCAAAACGATCAGGCGCTTCGGCAGTTCCCTGAGATCGAAAATTTGTTCGTTCGTTATAAAACCGGTCTCGTGCAAACCTTCAATCGGCGGTACGAAAGGCCGGGAACCCGTCGAAATACAAAACCGTTTTGCCTTCATCAACCGATTTTCTTCCGCGTCTTTCAACGAAACCTCGATCTCGTGCTGATTCACGAATCGAGCGGCGCCGAAAATTACCTCGACACCCATTTCTTCAAATACCTCTGGTGCGTCGTGACGCTCGATAATTTTGATCACTTTATGAACGCGATCGGTAATGGACGCAAATGAATCACCCAGAAACTTCGGCTCAAGCGTTTGGAACCCGTATCGGTCGGCTTCGCGCGCCTGATGCGCGAATTTCGCGGATTTGACCAGCGTCTTTGAAGGAACACATCCCGTGTAAAGACAATCACCACCGAGAAGGTTCTTCTCGATCAACGCGACCTTCGCGCCCAAAATTGCCGCACCGCCAGCGGCAACCAACCCGGCGGATCCGCCGCCGATCACGATCAGATCATAAGTGTTCGACATCTAGTTTTTAGCAATGATAGTTCAAAAATGAAATGGTGGGGACTAACTGGTCTATTTGCTTCACCGAAGGGTTGTAAGTTCGAGTCTTACGTGGGGAGGGTCAGATCGGGAACGATCGCGGTTCGCACGCTCATTTTACTCCATTTAAATCGAGAGTTTGTCACTCATTACGTTGCCGCGTATCAGGCTTTACGTTGAAGTCGAAAACGTCAGGCCGGTGGTAATGGCCGGAAACATCAAGGGTCATTTTCTCCCTGTCGATGATCGACAGGTCGATCTCGGCGGTTACAATTGTTTCCACGTCGAAAACCGGCTCAACCACATAAGATCCGTCGGGCGAGATCACGCAACTGCCACCGCGCAGCAGGCGGGAAGCCGGATCGGTGCCCGCGGTTAGGGGAAATTCTTCAGGTATGTCTTCCGCTAACATGATCGAACCGACGGCGAGAACAAAGCACCTGCCTTCGAAAGCATATTGACGGCAGGTGACCTGGTGCATTTCGTGAACGGTCGGAAAAACACCTACGTGGATCTGTTCACCTGCGATGTGCATCGCCTGGCGCGCGAGCGGCATCCAGTGTTCCCAACAGATCAGTCCGCCAATGCGGCCGGGGAGCGTGTCGACCGCGCGCAGCCCATCGCCGTCGCCGCTTCCATGAACCATCCGCTCCGTGTAAGTCGGGACCAGCTTTCGATGATGATTGACGAGCGCGCCGTTATCATCAAACGTCAGAAGAGAGTTGTAGAGCGTGCCGTTGCCGGGACCGCGATCGACGCGCTCATTGACGCCGATCACAACGGCCACATTATTTTCACGAGCGGCAACGCCCAAAATTTTAGTTTCACGGCCGGGAACGATCAGACTGCTTCGCCGCATCACCGCGTAAACCTGTTTTGTCGGTTCATGATCCCAGAGAGCGGCGGTGGGCGAATGGTCGAGCCACGCCGGATAGCCGGCCAGGTACGTTTCGCCAAAAGCAACCAGCGATGCTCCCATTTTTGCGGCCGTCGAAATTAGGCCCACGGCTTTTTCAAGACTCGCTGCCAGATCATTGAAAACCGGACGCGACTGAACGAGGCCGACGGTAATTTTTTGCGCCATTGATTTACTCTATCGTGTTTCGCAGGTTTTCAATTTCTTTACCTTCATTTCGTGCCTCGGCCCACGTCTTCGGAAAATGATAGATATCGCCGCTTTTTTCGGCCCTTTCGACTCTGCCCAATGCGGTCAGAATAATTTCTCTCTGCAATGCCGCGTGATACGGCACGCCAAAATGACTTCCCATCACGAACGGCACAAACAATGCGCGCGGCGGTTTGATGTGTTCGGTCCCATCGCGCGTGACATAATTCGCGAACGTGTAACAGCCGGTATTGCCAGTTCGAGAGCAAAGGGCAGACCGCACGGACGTCCTCGAACCGCAGCACTCAAGAAGGATCAGATCAACAAACTAAAGACCGACGGATTAAACAACTCCCAGATCGCGAAGAAACTCAAGATCAGCCGAGGCAGCGTTATCGGTTTGCTCAAAACCGCCGCTTAGAGAACCTCAGTCACATAGTTAGCCGATCTACCGGACAAACGCACTCGGCAGCGTAATAACATATGCGACGCCAAATTGCACTAGCCCACGCGCGAGTAAGGGCGACACCGCCAACTCGGTGTATCGCCCTTACTTTGTGCGGGCCTGCGCCTCGCTATCTTACGTATACACTCGGCAGCGGTATGTCGCCTGCTATGCCGAACGACTGTATCAGCGTGCCGCCGGCTGATCTGTTGACGAACCATTGTGCTCCCGGCTGGCGGAAAACACCCGCGTCCGCCTTGCCGTCACCGGTGTAGTCTCCCTGGACTGTTTTGTCTGTCGATGTGCCAAACTGAAGTGCAAACACAGAGGCGTCAGAGCTTCTACGCACCCACCACTCACCGGCTCCACTCGAACCATTCGGCCGGAAGATCGCTATATCGGCCTTTCCGTCGCCGTCATAGTCGGCGGTCACCGGCTGGTCGCCCGCGGCACCGAATTGCTGGATCGTCGTCCCGCCGTCGCCCGATCGCGAAATGAACCACGTCACCGTCGAGGGACGGAAGACCGCAGCGTCCGATTTGCCGTCGCCGTCGTAGTCTCCGGGAACCGGCACATCGCCATCTGTTCCGAACGGGAACGCGTAATACGAAGAGTCTTCGCTTCTCAGCACGTTCCAGAACCCCGTCGAAGGCCGCCAGAACGCAATGTCAGCCTTGCCGTCGCCCGTATAGTCTCCCTGAACAGTCTTGTCGGTTGGCGTGCCTAACTGCAATGATTGGACTTTGTGCGAGTGTTTTTGTCGTGAGTTGTGTCGTTAGGCGTATCCGTAAAAGCACAGTCAAACAATTATCCGAAAGGAAACCGCATATCTGACCAGACTTCTGGAAATTAACGCCGTACCTAACAATTCAATGGACGTGAGGGCGAAACAGCTACTTTCTTTTCGCGTCGTCCGTTAACTCGGAGTTGCGTGTTGGCGGTTTCGCCCCACGTCATCTCATCCGTTGGATACTTTCTTGGTTTATGATGGAAATTCGTATGCGGATAAATTTTAATCCTATAAATCGTTTCATAACCGTCGTTGCCTTGTGCCTCTTCGTTTTTCAATTTGCTTCGGCGCAGAATGCAACCGCGCCGTCGGCACGACAAATTGAGGCAAAAGTGACGAGTATATGAAGTCTGCCGTCAAAGTTGAGCGTTTCAGCGGGTCGATTCTGGTGGCGCGGGACGGGCAGCCGATAGTCAGCAAAAGTTACGGGATGGCGAATGTTGAATTGGATGTGCCAAACACGCCAAATACCGTGTTTCGCCTCGCATCAATTACCAAACAGTTCACGGCATCGGCGATAATGATGCTGCAGGAGCGCGGAAAATTAAACGTCAATGACCCGTTTTGCAAATATCTGACTGATTGCCCGGCGGCGTGGCAGCCGATTACGATTCGCCAACTGTTGACGATGACTTCGGGCATTCCGGGCGTATCGGCAATGGAGTTAGGTCCGCTCCGGGGTTTGCCTGTTCCCTGGGATCAATGGCTCGTCGCAACTAAAAAGAAGCCGCTGGACTTCACTCCGGGCGAAAACTTCAAATACGCCAATTCCGGCTATACTCTGCTCGGCTTCATCATTGAGCGTCAATCGGGCAAATCTTACGCGGAATTTTTGCAGGAAAATATCTTCACGCCGCTTGATATGAAGCAAACGGGTTACGAGGATCCGCGCCGCATCATTAAAAACCGCGCCACCGGTTACAGACAACTGCCGGGCGACCCGATCACAAATGTGCCATACGCGGAGATGATCGGGCTATATGCGGCGGGCGGAATTTACTCGACGACCGGCGATTTGCTGCTGTGGGACAAGGCTCTCTACACGGGCAAACTCTTGTCGCGCAAATCGCTTGACGAAATGTTCACGCCGTTTAAGGAGATGCTGCCCGGCAAACGTTACGCTTACGGCTGGTGGACGAGCAAAAAGTTTGACCGTCAGGAAATAGCGCACGGCGGCAATCTAGCCGGTTTCATAAATTATATCGCCCGCTTTCCCTCCGAGCGCGTGACCGTCATCGTTTTGAGCAACAATGGACGCGGCTCTTCGGGAAAAATCAGCAACGTCTTGTCGGCTATCGTCTTCGGCGCGCCGTATGAAATTCCGCGAGAGCGTAAAGCCATCGCCGTCGCATCTTCCGTTTTGGATAAATACATCGGACAATACCGGATTCAGCTTCCGCCGACGAGCTTCACCATTACCAATGAAAATGGAAAGTTGATGGCGCAGCGAAATGCAGAGCCGAAAATCGAGATGTTTGCCGAATCGGCAACCAACTTCTTTCTCAAAACGGAGGACGTGCAGTTTAGGTTTGTCAAAGACACGAACGGAGCTGTTACGGGTTTGATCGTGCATCAAGGCGACAGCACGTTATACGAAGTTATGACAGGTCAAAAGATTAAATAGCGAAGGAAATCTATTCCAATCAGCGCCGCGGGGCGACAGCGTTCTAACCTTCCGCGATCTCCCGCCGACATTTTTAATACGCGCGTGCAAACCGGCGGTGTGTCGACCGGGGTTCGCGGTGGAGCGGGCCGGACATTCGCGGCTCGAAACGACGCAAAAGCATTACACTTCAACCGATAACGCGGCGGTTATATAGGACGCGGCCGCGAGAATAAACGCAGCGAATGATGCACGCCTTAACCTCTGGCCTGATACCATCGAATAGTTGAGCCTGACCGGTGAAGGAGCTGAAGGCTGTTAACCATTCTCCCGATTTAGGGAAGTCTTGGGTCGGAACCTCGCGGGATGTAGAAGGCTATTCCGGTCGTAGAGAGTAATCGACGAATCGCCGCCGGTCGAAAACCTATGAAAGTATGTATCGTATTTCTTCTTCTGGCGCTTGCCGATGTTGCTTACGGCCAGGTCCCAAAGGGCTGGCGCATTCCTACGCAGACTGACATCAAGGGGCAATGGAGCCAAGACCAATGGGATAAAGAGTGTCAACAGGGCAACGACCTGAAGAAGAAAACAGCAAATGATGCCGTGGAATATACGGGCAATAGTGCGGTTGATAAGGACAAGGACTCCAAGCCTGAAGAGGTCGAATGCTGGAAACCTGAATCCTTTCCAGTTCACACGGCAACAGGGGATTACAATGGCGACGGTGTTCTTGACGAAGCACGGATATTGATTTCGGTCGGTGTCCCAAAGCCAACCGGCTTCGCTACTAAAAAGTCGGGGATGGCGGGCTTCTTTGTATTCTTGAAATCTAAGATCGGTCCGGCTAAGGTCGTAGTGATTGGACTGGCTTCTGATCAGAACCCGTCGCCGCAAAACCACTTCATCGAAACCCAGCCACCAGTTGAGAAACTCGAAACCTGGTGTGGTCGTGGTGGACGGGACTGCGAAGCAGGTGAGCCTCCGACTATTACCCTGAAAAGAGATGCTGTAATCTTCGGACAGTTTGAGGCTTGGAGCACCCTGGCCTATTGGAGTGCTGCTGAAAACAAATTCAAAGTTGTGACCATTTCGGACTGATATATGGGACTCGAAACGTGCCACGGGGCAAATTGAAATACACGACGACGGGCAACCCAGTGCCTGATGTGATAAGTCTGAAAATTGGCGCCTGGCCAACGCTTTCGAGATTAATCTATCTCATCATCAACATTCAACCGTCGTACGCTTCGGAATAGCTACCGAAGCGGACAACGCCGATTCTCTGACGGCGCGGACGGCTGAACCCTTATCAGAGTTGGAACTATCCAAAGGTTCAAATGTCAAACTCATCAACGGCCTGGATACCTGATGCAGCGAACTGCAAGAACTCGAGCGATTTCTCGCAATTGCTCAAACGATACAGGATTGATATAGACGCTTCTGCTAGCAATTTCTCGGCTTTAGTTAATTATGAGATTAAGCGACTTGGGAAGCCTTATATTTTGCGGGAAATACGCAAAGACCTCGCCTCGCTCGACTTCCCGGCGCAACTAAAAGAAGTTGGCGCGCGTCTTGCTCGGATACCCATCGACCACCCGACACTTCGAAACAACATAGAGTTTGATTGCTTGAAGCTGATCGAAGCCGAGTTTGATCGGACATTCAACACCAAGGCCGATCACACACGCCTAGCTATCGCGAGCGAGGGCGAGGTCATACCCAATCCGGGCATCCCAGCAATTCAACAATCTGAACTGGACGGCCAACGTAATGAAACGGACGCGACGGATAAATTCACACGAAAGCAGGCAATCTATTTGCTGCAAGAATTGATACCGGAATTTAAAACTGCCGATAACACCCGCAAAGCGGAGTTTATAGCGAAACTTACTGGATACACTTCCAGGAAAAATATCGCAGATGAATTTTCTAATATTCGTAATTTTGCAGATCCCGCATTGTTAGAAGAATGGAAAGAGAAATTTAAGAAATCTGGTCGAGGAAGAAAGAAAAATAATCCCTAGTAGGGAAATTCGTAAGGAAATTCAAATATTGTTTTCAATCGACGCTGTGCAGAAATTTGCACGGCGTTTTTTGTGTTTACACGGAACGTCAATAACACGGAAGAACGAGGCAATAACACGGAAGAACGAGGAAGGATTCTTATGACGTTAACGAAATATATACGCGAGAAGGATGTGCTGGCGGAGTGGCCTATGTCGAAGGCGACCCTGATTCGGGCGCGTAAGAAAGGGCTGCCATTTGTGCGGCTCGGCGCCTTTGTCTGTTACAAACCCGAAGACCTGGAAGCTCACTTTTGCCGGGAGCGGTCCTGGAAGACCACAACGGCGACCAGCAAGGAGGACGCACGCAATGGCTAGAAATGAAAGAGCCGATCTTCGCGGGATCGGCTCAAATGAAAAATCTACGACGGCTAATCGTAAAGGCTTCTTCAATTTCAATTATAGGCGTTTCGGGGATCCGCATCAATGCCGACATTGCGGCTCTGACTATATGCGTTTTGCGGTTGGCGGCTATTGCCAGCGATGCCAGCAGCGGGCCGAGTTTGTTATTCGTGAACGGCCTGCGGCGGGCCACTCATTGGAGGAAGGGACGCGATGACAACAAGCGAAATCCTCTCCCGGCTCGCAAAGGTTAGGCCAAGCGGCAAAGGCTATACCGCGCTCTGTCCGGCACACGAGGACAAAAACCCAAGCCTTGCGGTCTCGGAGGGGGAGGACGGAAAGATACTTTTGAAATGCTTTACAGGGTGCTTGACGGAGTCGGTGCTGAAAGCCATTGGCCTGGAGATGAGGGACTTGTTTGTGACACCATCTGACAAGCCATTTCGGTACATAGCGGAACAGTTCGACACCCCAACGGTTCGCTTCAACGGCAACGGTTCGCATACCACGCCGAAGGCCACGAAGGTGATCGGCAAGGTTTACTCATACACGGACGCAGAGGGCGCGGTCCTGTATGAGAATGTCCGCTATCAACCGAAGGATTTTCGACAGCGAAGGCCCGACGGAGACGGCGGATATATCTACAATCTCGAGGGCATCGAGCGGGTACCGTACCGTTTGCCGGAGCTGATCGGGGCCATGCAGCGGGCGGATGCCGAGATATGGCTCACGGAAGGCGAAAAGGACGCTGATAATCTGCGTTTGCTTGGCTTTACAGCGTCTAGTTTCAAGAATTGGACGCAAGACCTTAGCCGGTATATCAAAGACGCTCACGCAGTCTTATTCCGCGACCACGACAAGTCGGGAGTAAAGCAGGCAAACGATGCAGCTCGGATAATTGCGGAAGGAGCCAAGACGGTTAAGGTCGTTGACCTATTCGATGACGATCATTTACCGGATAAACGCGGTAGGGACGTGTCCGACTGGCTCGACGCTCGACGCCGCGAAGGCCAGTCCGATGACGAGATTGGCGAACGGCTTGCGATCATAGCCGAGAGCTGGCCCGACTGGAGTCCAGCGGAGCCGAGGGGCGACGATCGCGGCCTTGAGATTGAGTTCCTAAATACCGTCACGGCCTTAGAAGTATCCTGGCTCGCGATGCCGCTAATCCCGTTCGGTTTCTTTACGCTAATGGACGGTATCGAGGGAATAGGTAAAACCTACGCGATGCTGGACATTGCCAAGCGGCTCACGCGTGGGGAAGCGATGCCGTTTAGCGGCGAAAAACACGATCCGGCAAACGTACTGTTTTTGAGTATTGAAGATTCGCCGGAGTATATTCTCAAACCGCGATTTGAAAAGATGCAGGGCGATTGCTCACGGCTCGCGGTTTTACGCGGCCACTTCGATTTTTCAGATGCGGGCTTTGCCCGCCTTGAAGAAACGATAGAAGCTCATGCGATCAAGTTCGTACTGATCGATCCGCTATTCTCATTTACCGGACGGGCAGACATCAACAGCACTTCGGATGTGAGGCCGATAACGGATCGCCTCAACAGAATCGCCGCCAGCTACGGAATTGCCATCGTGGGTATTCGGCATATAAACAAGTCTAAAGGTTTCGGCGATCCTAGAAATGCGGGCGCTCACTCCGTCGCCTGGCTGCAGGGATGCCGAAGCGGTTTGATCGTTGGACACCATGCCGACGACAAATCTAAACGCGGCATAGCGCAGCACAAATTGAATGTTGCGGCGGAATCCGACACCGTGTACGGCTTTGAGATTGATGCTGACGGCGTTTTTAATTGGACGGGTGAATCAGACCTTTCGATCCGTGCGATGCTTGCTCATAAGGCTAACGAATCGAACGAGGAGCGATCCGTAATCGATGACGCTATCCGATTTTTGAAGGAGCAGTTAGCGAACGGCGGAAAGTCGAGAGGTGATCTTGACATCGAGGCTCGCGGCGAGGGGATCAGTCCGGCAAGCCTGAACCGTGCCAAGGCGAGGTTGAGTATTAAACCCCGAAAGACTGGAATGGCCGGTGGCTGGATTTGGGAACTTCCCCAAGATGCGCAAACGAAGGCCGAAGATGCTCAATGTTGACCTTGCTGCGCATCTTGCACACCTTCGATGAATACGGGCTTAAAGTGAGGTATTGATAGATATTTTCCCGAAGATGCGCAGACCCGCTATATATGAACACCTTGCGCATCTTCGGAGTTTATGGGGTGCCTATGAACCGAAGGCCGATAGAGACGAATACAAGATATTCGGCTGCCCCCGACAACGGGGTTAGTCGCCAGAGTTGCCAATAGAATAAAAAGCGGTGCAGCGGAAAATGTGTAGCACAATTTATGGGACTCGAACGACGCGGCAACAATTATTATTATTACAGGAAAGAGCGAACAGGATCTAAGGTTGTTTCCGTATACGAGGGTAAGGGTTCTCTCGCGCAATTGATGGCCCAATTCGACGATCTGCGGAAGGCCGAAGAGATGGTGAATAAAGAATCTGTTCAAAAGCTAGACGAGGCGGAGAGGGCTCGGCAGGAAGAGATCGACAACAGGATTGACACCGTGTGCGCCCAAGCCTCAGCATTCGTTGACGCTCTCTTTTTAACGAACGGCTATCATAAGCACTCTCGAACGTGGAGGCGAAAAAGAAATGGGTAAGAAGTCAAACGGTGAGATGCAAATGGAAAAGGAGATTACGGCAATAGTCGAGCGGACGGACAAGGAGAATCCGAAGCAGGCCGACATTGCCGCGATGCGCCGGTTCCTAGACACCGAGAGGGGGCTAGCGACCGTAAAAGCGAACGAACCGACGCGTGCGACGATGGACGCTTTCATCAACTCCTACTCGAGCTCCGAACTGACTCGGGAAACGCAACGGCGAAACCTCAAGCTGAGGCGCGAAGAGTTGGACTACGCGAGCGAATCGACGATCGTGCGAATGCTGATCGATCAGGTGCTGCTGTGCCAGATGCGATTAATTCAGTTCGAGGTTACCCACGCCAACCGAACGAACGAGTCGCACTCCTTCGCCGCCGGCATCTACTACGAGAAGCGGCTCTCGTTTATGCATCGCCGTTTCCTGAGGGCGGTCGAGACCCTCGCCAAGGTCAAAAGGCTTTTGTCTGAGACCGAGTACCGGGAGCAACAAGCGAAACATACACGCGGGCAGGCTACCCTCACGTCTCAAAAGCTATTGAAAAATCTGACGCGTTAAACGGGATGGTAAAATACGTTCTTAGGTTTTGCGAGGATCTGAAGAAGATTCGACAGTAAGTAATCAAAATACTCTTCGCAAATCAAAGATCAGCACATACATTTTTTTGCTCAAGGTATTGCGTGTCGCCCTTGCAGAGCGAGTCGCGCCAAGGGCTCAATTCCGCCTTAGGCACGCAGGAAACTTTTGAGAACTGTTTGCGAAGTTTGCGGATGGAACCTTGTAAACACTTGGCGTTTTTTCGGAGAACTACTACTGCCGTATGACGCTTCTGCGGCTGGCATCGGTGATTACAAAATCGTGAAAACGCTGTTTCCGGGCGGCAAAGAACGAATGCGGCGATTGATGGAAATGGTCAAAAATCATCGCGTTGATCTATCGCCGACCGTCACCCACAGCTTCCATTTAGATGATATAGTCGAGGCCTACTACTTTTTCGGCGAACGGCGCGACGGCGTGATGAAGGTCGGCGTCACGCCTCGATGAAAACGCCTTACTTGCGAATGAAACTTGTCATTTAACCGAAATAACAAAGGCATTCATGGAGTTGGTTAAATGAATGAACGAATAAAAATCCT
>Ga0136611_10001414_pt1 | contig 16652 bp, 28 predicted proteins | sample AntDrymUQ2232306_2_FD_106645 | JGI IMG/M metagenome (GOLD analysis project Ga0136611, IMG submission 106645) | Polar desert sand microbial communities from Dry Valleys, Antarctica - metaG UQ223 (23.06) | ecosystem: Environmental > Terrestrial > Soil > Desert | place: Antarctica: Dry Valley...
CCTTAAAAAGCCGGAGCGGGGGCATCTCAGCGACCTGCCCGCGTTGCGTCATCTTCGCGAGGTCCGAACCGCAGACTCGAGTGACCTGGAGCGTGGGCAGACCGTCGACGTTTCCATTTTCACTGCGGGCGGAAAGGTGGATATCACCGGAACCTCCAAGGGCAAGGGTTTCGCGGGCACCGTGAAGCGACACCACTTCCGTGGCGGTCCGAAGACCCACGGTCAGTCGGACCGACTTCGCGCGCCCGGCTCCATCGGTGCTACCACGACACCGGGCAAGGTGTTCAAGGGGAAGCGCATGGCCGGTCGTATGGGTAATGAGCGGGTCACGGTAAAGAAGCTCGATGTGGTGCGCGTGGACCAGGAGCGAAACCTGCTACTCGTGAAGGGCGCGGTGCCTGGAGCGAACGGTGGTTTGCTTGTCGTCCACAAGGCCGGCCGATAGGGCGTTTGGAGTAGATACGTGCAGTTATCAGTACACAACTTAAGCGGAGAGGTCGTTTCCCAGGCGGAGGTCGATGATCTCGTCTTCGGAATCGAGCCGAACCTGGCCGTTATGCATCAGGCGCTATTGCGGCAGCAGGCCAACGCCCGCACGGGGACGCATAACACTCTGACTCGGGCGCACGTAAGTGGCGGTGGCCGGAAGCCGTATCGACAGAAGGGCACGGGGCATGCACGCCAGGGCAGCATTCGCTCTCCCCAGTTCAAGGGAGGTGGCGTCGTGTTCGGACCGCACCCGCGGTCTTACAAGCAAGCGATGCCGCGAAAGATGCGTCGCTTGGCCGTGCGCTCGGCACTCTCCCAGAAGGTGCGGGAGCAGCGCCTTTTTATCTTGTCGGGCCTTGCGGACATCGCGCCCCGGACGAAAGCGCTTGCTGTGACCCTCGCCGCGATAAACGTCGAGAGCGTGCTTATCGCGACCCAGGGCCGCTCCGAGTCCATACAGCGAGCTGCGGGCAACCTGCCGCGCGTGCGGACGATTCAGGCAGACAACCTGGGCGTGGAGGATATACTCAAGTATGATTGCGTCATTCTCGACGCGGCTGCTGTGGCGTCCATGCAGGCTGTCCTGCTCGACCGCGGCCGGGGCGCGGGCCCCATCCAGCGGAAAGAGCCGGCACAGGCGGAGGGGACAAGCTTCGCGGTCTCGACCCGTACTAGTGCTTCGGGAGGTGAAGGAGAGTGAGTCCGTACGATTTGATTCGGCGCCCGGTGGTGTCGGAGAAGAACACAATGCTCATGGAGAGCGGACAGTACATCTTTGAGGTGATACCCGAGGCGACAAAGCACCAGGTGAAGGAAGCAATTGAGTCAATCTTCAACGTTCAGGTGCTGACGGTGAACACCATCAATGTGCATCCACGGGAAAAGATGAAGCGCCGCAGGGGCGGCAGGCCGATAATGGGCCGGACTGCAAGCTGGAAAAAGGCGATCGTGAAGATCGCCCCTGGTCAGCGCATCGACATATTCGAAGGTCTGTAAAAAACGGGGTTTGAGCAATGCCTATAAAAAGATTTAAGCCGACCTCTCCCGGCCGCCGTGGGATGACGGTCTCCACCTTCGAGGAGATCACGAAATCCCGGCCGGAGAAGCGGCTGACACAGCCGATACGAAAGCGCGCGGGGCGCAACTCCCAGGGCCGGCTCACCGTCCGGCACCAGGGCGGCGGACATAAGCAACGGTATCGCGTTGTCGACTTTAAGCGCGATAACTTGGGCGTGCCAGGGGTGGTCAACGCGATAGAGTATGACCCAGGCCGTTCTGCCCGAATCGCGCTTATCTTCTTCGCCGACGGGGATAAGCGCTACATACTTGCACCGAACGGCATCCGGGTGGGGGATAAAATCTCGTCCGGACCGAGGGCGGATATTCGGGTCGGCAATGCAATGCCGCTTACGCGCGTGCCGCTGGGTACACAGGTGCATAACGTCGAACTGACGCCGGGCCGTGGCGGACAGCTTGCGCGTAGCGCCGGACAGTCCGCACAGTTAGTCGCCCGCGAAGGCGGCTACGCGACGCTCCGGCTGCCATCAGGGGAGTTCCGGCGCGTTCGGGCCGAGGGCCACGCGACGATCGGTCAGGTCGGCAACATTGAGCACGACCTGGAGACGATCGGCAAGGCGGGCCGCGCCCGGTGGATGGGCCAGCGGCCAGAGGTGCGAGGCTCGGTCATGAACCCGCGCGACCATCCGCATGGCGGCGGTGAGGGCAAGGCACCCATTGGTGGCCAACCCAAGACGAAGTGGGGCAAGATTGCGATGGGTCACCGGACCCGCAAGAAGAAGCCGAGCGATAAGTATATCGTTCGACGGCGCAAGTAAGGAAGAGGGAAGAACGTATGTCCAGGAGCACGAAGAAGGGTCCGTACGTGCAGGATCGGCTGCTCGAGCGGGTGCAGCGGATGAACTCCTCCGGGGAACGGCGGATTCTGCGGACCTGGTCCCGAGCTAGCACGATCTTCCCGGACATGGTGGGCCACACCATTGCGGTACACGACGGTCGGCGTCACGTGCCCATTTTCATCTCGGAGAACATGGTCGGTCACAAGCTTGGCGAGTTCGCGCCAACCCGGTTTTTCCGTGGTCACGGTGGGGGAGCGGATCGCTCTTCCCGGCTGAGATAGGTAGAGTAGATGAGAGTTAAGGCAACAAACAAGTACATTCGCTCATCCCCCCAAAAGGCGCGCCTCGTCCTGGATCTGGTGCGCGGTAAGCCGGTGAAGGAGGCGCTTTCGATCCTGCAGTTTACGAACAAGGGCGTCGCAACCGAGATCGCAAAGACCGTGAAGTCAGCGGCGGCAAATGCGGAGAACAACTATCAGCTCGATCGCGACGACCTGTACATCGCTGCGATCTACGCGGATGATGGCCCGACGTTCAAGCGGATCCGTCCCGCACCACGCGGGCGGGCACATCAGATACTGAAGCGCACGGCCCACGTCACTGTGATCGTGGACGAAGTTAACCAGGAGGGATAGACATTTGGGCAGAAAGGTAAACCCGATCAGCTTCCGGCTGGGCGGAGTAAAGGACTGGGAGAGCAGGTGGTACGCCGACAAGGACTACGCCACCCAGCTCCACCAGGACTTGCAGTTGCGACAGATGGTGCGGTCTCGTCTGGCAAATGCCGCCGTGTCGCACGTTACGATCTCCCGCTCAGGCGACCAGCTCACGATGAACGTCTTCACCGCGAAGCCCGGTATCGTGATCGGTAAGGGTGGGGCAACGGTAGATGCGCTTCGGCGGGAGTTGGAGCAGCGCACTGGCAAGCGCATCAACCTCAACATCGAGGAGATTCGCCAGCCGGAGCTTGAGGCCCAGTTGGTCGCGGAGAGCATCGGCGAGCAGATAAACAAGCGCGTTTCATACAAGCGCGCCCAGAAGCAGGCCGTACAGCGCGCGATGCGCTCCGGCGCTCGCGGTATTCGCGTACGAGTGTCGGGCCTGCTTGCTGGACCTTCGTCGATGTCTCGCGCGGTGACGGAGAAGGATGGCCGCGTGCCCCTTCAGACTATCCGCGCGGATATCGACTATGGCCAGGTACACGTGCACACAGGTGGTGGTCGAATCGGAGTAAAGGTCTGGATTTACAAGGGTGACATCCTGCCTGCGGGAGAGATCGACATTCGCCCGGTGGCTGCGGTGCCCCCGCCCCCGGAGCGGCCGAGGCGCGCTTCGCGCGACTCGCGAGACAGGAGATAATTGATGCTGATGCCAAAGAGAACCCGGTATCGCAAGCCACACCGCGGCGATGTCAACCAGCAGACCGCGACGCGTGGCACCTTGGTGTCGTTTGGCGAGTTCGGCCTGCAGTCGCTGGACGCAGCATGGGTCGACAACCGGCAGATCGAGGCCGCGAGGCGCGCGATCACCCACCACGTAAAGCGCGGTGGTAAGGTGTGGATCCGGATTTTTCCGGATAAGACCATCACCGCGAAGCCGGCTGAGACGCGGATGGGTAAAGGCAAAGGCGCGCCGGATCGTTGGGTCGCGGTAGTGCGACCTGGACGCGTGATGTTCGAGCTGGCTGGGGTCCGCCGCGATGTCGCGGAGGAGGCGCTGCGCAAGGCCGGGCATAAACTGCCCGTGAGGACGAAGATCATAGAGAGGGAGGGCGCGACCAACGAGCCCGAGAGTTAGGGCGCGTGTCGCGATAAAAACGTGGAAGCAACGGAAATCAGAGGCACTGAGGACGCGGCAATTCTTCAGCAGATGAAGGACGCGAAGCAGGAGATGTTCAACCTGCGCATGCGCATGGCGGTCGGGCACACCGTGAACACCGCCCGAATACGCCATCTCCGGCGTGATGTAGCGCGTATGCAGACGATACTCAACGAGCGTCGGAGAGGTCAAGGAGCATAATGGCAGAACAACAGCCGCAGGGAAGAAGGCAGATCAAGACTGGACAGGTTGTAAGCGACAAGATGGACAAGACCATCGTCGTGTCGGTTACTTATCTGCGCAGGCACCCGATCTATCAGAAGACCGTGCGCCGGTCGAGCCGATTCAAGGCGCACGACGAAGCAAATGAAGCGCGCGAAGGTGATCTCGTTCGGATCATCGAGACGCGGCCATTGTCCAAGACGAAGCGGTGGCGGCTACTCAACGTAGTGCAGAGAAGCGAGTAGGTACGAAATGATTCAGCAGCAGAGTCGGCTCCGTGTGGCGGACAACTCCGGCGCCCGGAGCATCATGTGTATTCGGGTGCTCGGTGGCTCAGGACGTAAGTACGCGTCCGTCGGAGATGTGATCATCGCCTCCGTCAAGACAGCGCAGCCGGGTGCCGCTGTACGCAAGGGCGAGGTGGTTCGGGCGGTGGTCGTGCGCACCGCGCAGGGTATTGGCCGACAGGACGGGTCGTTTATTAAGTTCGACGATAACGCCGCAGTGCTCATCAATCCGCAGAATAATCCGCGTGGAACGCGCATATTCGGTCCGGTTGCCCGCGAGTTGCGCGATCGGCAGTTCACGCGCATCGTGAGCCTCGCGCCGGAGGTGCTATAGGTATCTGGCGGCGGAAGTCGCGGTAAGATATAATGATCTTTCGTGTCCAGTATAAGAGAGCATTGTAAAAGTGAGGCAAAGGTGAAGATCAGACGAGGCGACGAGGTCGTCGTGATCTCCGGTAAGGATAAGGGCAAGCGAGGCACCGTACGCATCGTCCAGGGAGCAGATAACCGCATCGTTGTCGAAGGCGTCAACGTCGCGAAGAAGCATCAGAAGGGCAGGCCGGGTGTTCGCCAGGCGGGGATCATCGATCAGGAGAACCCGCTGAACGTCAGTAACGTAATGCTCCAGTGCCCACGCTGTTCCACGCCGACGCGCGTTGGTATGCGCGTCACTGATACCGGGCACCGCGAGCGCTATTGCCATCGCTGCAACGAGACCGTGGACCGGACGTAAGAGGGGCTGAAAGAGAATGACTCCACGTTTGCGAGAACACTACAAGACGAACGCGGTGCCTCGGCTCACCGAGGTGTTCGGGTACACCAACTCGATGCAGGTACCGACGATCCAGAAGGTCGTAATCAACGTCGGCCTTGGCGAGGCGCTGCAAAACTCGAAGGCGCTTGATGCTGCCGTGAGTGATCTCGCAGCGATCACCGGCCAGAAGCCGGTCGTCACCCGCGCGAAGAAGAGCATCGCCGCATTCAAGCTGCGCGAGGGCAACGCGATCGGCGCGATGGTGACCCTGCGTGGTAGCAGGGCGTGGGAGTTTCTTGATCGGCTGATCGGTATCTCCCTGCCGCAGATCCGCGACTTCCGGGGCGTGTCGAGCAACTCGTTCGATGGCCGGGGCAACTACACACTCGGGCTGCGAGAGCAGGTTATGTTTCCGGAGATTGACTATGACAAGGTGGACCGGGTGCGCGGGATGGAGATCAGCATCGTCACTACGGCTCGCAAAGATGAAGAGGGACGGCAACTGCTGGAGCTTTTGGGCATGCCCTTCCGTCGGCAGCAGGCAGCATAAGGAGCTAGGGAAGATTGGCTAAGACTTCGATGATTGTAAAGGCGGCGCGCAAGCAGAAGTTCCCCGTGCGGGTCCATAATCGCTGTGGACTGTGCGGGCGGCCACGGGCATATATGCGCAAGTTCGCCATGTGCCGGATCTGTTTCCGTGAACTTGCCTCGCGCGGCGAGGTTCCCGGCGTAACGAAGTCGAGCTGGTAGGAGAGACGATGCAGACCACTGATCCAATTGCGGACATGCTTACTCGTATCCGCAACGCGAGCCTGGCACGGCACCAGATGGTGACGATGCCGACCTCCCGTATGAAGCAAAATATCGCCGCAATACTTCAGCAAGAAGGGTATATCGGTGAGTATACGGTGATCCCGAGCGAGGGCGTGCAGTCAAACCTGCAGGTCGAGTTGCTGTATGACCAGCAGCGTCAGCCGGGGATTCGGGGAATCCGGCGCGTGAGCAAGCCCGGCCTTCGGGTATACGCGAAGACGACAGAGTTGCCGCGCGTGCTTGGCGGTATTGGAACCTCTATTCTGTCCACGCCAAACGGTGTGGTCTCTGGTCGGCAAGCGCAGGCGCAGAAAGTGGGCGGTGAAGTTCTGTGCTACGTGTGGTAGTACGGAAGGGAGTGGAGGGAACGACAAGATGTCGCGCATAGGTTATTCGCCCATCCCGGTGCCGGACACCGTCGAGGTTATCCTCGCGGACCGTTCGGTTCACGTCAAGGGACCGAAGGGCGAGTTGTCCCAGGTGCTTGTCGGTGAGTTGGAAGTCGTCCGCAACGATGGGACGCTGGAAGTGCGCCGCACCTCCGAGGAGAAGTTTCACCGCTCGCTGCATGGCTTGACGCGCACGCTCATCAACAACATGGTGGTCGGGGTGACGACCGGTTTTCGCCGGGATCTCGATATCAGCGGCGTAGGGTATCGGGCCGCGCAAGAGGGCAAGACGCTCGTGCTGTCCGTCGGGTACTCACACCAGGTGCGAATGCAGCCACCCGAGGGCATCAGCTACGTGGTGGAAAGCCCGACCAGGGTCAGCGTCCAAGGCATCGACAAGCAACTCGTCGGCGAGCAGGCGGCGAAGATCCGCCAGGTTCGCAAGCCGGAACCGTATAAGGGCAAGGGCATTCGGTATTCGGATGAGGTGGTACGCCGCAAGGCGGGCAAGGCCGGCAAGACCGGCGGCCGCAAATAAGCTGGGGTGGGAGAATAGTATGAGGCGCAGGACTCCAAGGAACATCACGGCACGCAAGAAGCGGCACTTTCGGGTGCGTGGCCGCGTCGGCGGCACCGTCGAGCGGCCACGCTTGAACGTATTTCGCAGTGGCCGGCACATCTACGCGCAGGTGATTGACGATACGAAGGGCCATACACTGGCGGCCGCTTCGACGCTTGATGCCGCGATCAAGGAACAGATGAAGGATCTGAAAATGGTCGACGAGGCCCGGCACGTGGGCGTCCTTGTCGGACAACGCGCACAGGAGCAGGGGGTGACCAAAGTTGTGTTCGACCGCGGCGGCTGGCAGTATCACGGCCGCGTTCAAGCGCTTGCCGAGGGAGCCCGCGAGAGCGGTCTCGATTTCTAGGAGGTCCATGTGGCGCGTAACAATCCAGGCGAATCAGAGAACCTGACTGAGCGAGTCGTGCAGATTAATCGTGTCGCCAAGGTCGTGAAGGGCGGTCGGCGGTTCAGCTTCAGTTCCGTCGTGGTGATCGGTGATGGCCACGGCCACGTCGGCGCTGGCATCGGTCGCGCCGGTGAAGTGCCAGAGTCCATCAGAAAGGGTGTGGAGGACGCTAAGAAGCACATGGTGCGCGTCCCGCTCAAAGGTGGCACGCTGCCCCACGAGGTGACCGTGAACTTTGGCGCCTCCCGGGTGATGATGAAGCCGGCCTCTCCCGGTACGGGCGTGATCGCGGGCGGTGGCGTCCGGGCGGTCATGGAGGCGGCGGGTGTGCGCGATGTGCTCACCAAGTCGCTCGGCAGCAACAATCCGGTAAACGTGGTACGCGCGACTCTAAAGGGGCTCGAGCAAATGCGCCCGTTGAACCGGGCCGGCAGGATGAGCAATCGCCAACCCGTACAGTCCACGGAGAACGCGTAAATGGCAGCGACGTTGCGTATTACGCTCAAGCGCTCCACCATCGGGCGTCCGCCGAATCAGCGCGCTACGGTGCGATCACTCGGCCTGCGCCGGATCAATCATACCGTCGAGCAGCAGGACACGCCGTCCGTGCGCGGAATGGTACGCACGGTTCAACACCTCGTCGCCGTCGAAGAGATGCAGGCGTCCGGGTAACACATGCATCTTCTGGGAGATATTGATGAAGCACAATGAACTGTCAGCGCCGGAGGGCGCGACCAGAGTCCGAAAGCGCGTCGGGCGGGGCTACGGTTCCGGCCATGGAAAGACGTCCGGGCGAGGGCAGAAGGGACAGAACTCGCGCACGGGCGGAGGTGTCCGCATCGGGTTCGAAGGCGGACAGAGCCCGCTAATCTTGCGCATGCCGTACAAGCGTGGGTTCACGAACTTCTTCAAGACGGAGTGGCAAATACTCAACGTCGGTGATCTTGCGCAACTGGATTCCTCGACTGAGATCACGCCCGAGACGCTGTTGACGTCTGGCCTTGTCGCGCACAAAAAGGCCTCGACGCAGGACTTTCGCGTCAAGCTCCTGGCCAACGGTGAGGTGACCGCGCCCCTGACCGTGCGCGTACATCGGGCATCCGTGAGCGCGCGCGCGAAGATCGAGGCTGCTGGCGGCACGCTTGAGGAGATTGAGCCTGCGGCTGTTGACGTCGACGAGGCATTGGTGCCTGCTGGCGAGGTGTCCTCCTAATGCTCCAAGCATTGGCCAATGCCTGGCGGATCCCTGACCTTCGCCGGAAGATCCTGTTTACACTGGGGATACTCGTTATCTTCCGGATGCTTGCACAGATCACGCTACCCGGCATCGATATAGAAGCGCTACGCCAAGTCTTCAAGGACAATGAGGTACTTAACCTGCTCAACGTCTTCTCGGGCGGCACGTTGAGCACCTTCTCTGTTGTGGCGATGGGTGTGTACCCATACATCACGGCAAGCATTATCATGCAGTTGCTCGTCCCGATTATCCCCCGGCTGACCGAACTGTCCAAGGAGGGCGGCGAGCAGGGGCGCAACCGAATCAATCGATATACGCATTACTTGACGGTTCCGCTGGCCGCACTGCAAGGCTACGGTCAGGCGACGCTACTCAGCACAAGTTCGCCCCCGGTGGTCGCCGAGTTTGGCTTGTTCGGTCCGGCATGGCTCACGACGCTTTCGCTCGTCATTACGATGACAGCGGGCACGATGCTCTTAGTGTGGATGGGCGAGCTGATCACCGAGCAGGGGATCGGCAACGGTATCTCGATCCTGATCTTCGGAGGCATCGTGGCTCAACTCCCGACGCTCGCCGACAATGTCATATCCGGGGGTAGTGCTTTCGCAAGCTTCTTCCAGGTGGTCGCGATCATCGCGATAACGCTGATTACAATAGTGGGGATCGTCCTGATCACGGTCGGCGAGCGACGGATACCTGTGCAGTACGCGCGCCGCGTCCGAGGCAACCGCGTCGTCCGTGGCGGCGGGAGCACGCATATCCCGCTGAAGGTGAACTACGCGGGCATGATCCCGCTGATCTTCGCGCTCTCAATCATGATCTTCCCCGCCACACTGGCCTCGTTTTTCCGGAACGCCCGGACAGAATGGGTGCGGTCGACAGCGCAGTTTGTCGAGCGGGTCGCCAACCCAGGCGCCACGCTGTATCAGTTGACGTTCTTCGTGATGGTAGTGCTGTTCACGTACTTTTACACCCTCGTCATCTTCCAGCAGCAGAACATACCGGAGAACCTGCAGCGGCAGGGCGGCTTTATTCCGGGAATCCGGCCAGGGCCGAACACCGCGCGATACCTGCAGCGCGTGCTAAATCGCATCACGTTGATCGGCGCCCTGTTCCTTGGTCTGGTGGCGATTCTGCCGTGGATCGTGGGGCTGCTCATCCAGTCGCCGAACGTACTTATTAGCAGCACGTCTCTGCTGATCGTCGTTGGCGTCGCCATCGATACAATGCGGCAACTTGAGGCGCAGCTTCTTATGCGCAACTACGAGGGCTTTATCAAGTAGTGGTTCGGCACGCGTGAACATCATACTGCTCGGGCCGCAAGGGTCGGGGAAGGGAACCCAGGCCTCGCTACTGAACGCGCGCATCGGCGTGGTGCAGGTGGCGAGCGGGGATGTCCTGCGGGCCGCGATTCAGTCAGCAACCCCGCTTGGCATTGAGGCGAAGATTTATTACGATGCTGGCGATCTGGTGCCGGATGCGATCGTAATCGAGCTGCTTATCGAGGCGATTGACCAGGTGCCGGATGGGACGGACGTGCTGCTGGACGGGTTCCCACGTACGGTCGCCCAGGCCCAGGCGCTAGACGCGGCGCTTGCAGAGCGCGGGAGCCCGGTCGAGAAGGTAGTGGAACTGCGTCTGCCCCTGAGTGTGGCCAAGGAGCGCCTCTCCGGCAGGCTCGTGTGCCGCACCTGTGGCGCAGTTTACAACGAGCGTACTCGGCCTCCAAAGGTGGCTGGGATATGCGATATCGATGGGAGTCCGCTGTACCAGCGCGCGGACGATTATCCTGAGGCTATAGAGAAACGCTTGCGGATCTGGGAGCGGGAAAACGACGCGCTCGTCGCTTACTACAAGAGCAAGGGCATTCTGGAGTCGGTTGACGCACAGGGTGCGCCGGAGGTTGTAATGACGCATTTACTCGCGGTTTTAGCGCCTGCTGGCGCGTCGGCGTGAACGCGTCATCGGAAGAGGGATTTTGGGTATAATAGTCAAGTCGCGCGCCGAATTGGCGATCATGAGGCACGCGGGTACTGTTCTGCGCGATCTGTTTGCTGAGCTGGTTACAGTTATCCGGCTCGGTATGACCACCGGCGAACTGGATGCGTACATAGAACGGGCAATTATTGACCGGGGATGCCGCCCTTCGTTCAAGAACTTGTACGGCTTCCCCGGTTCGGCGTGCATAAGTGTGAACGACGAGGTCGTGCATGGCATCCCTGGGAGCAGGGTAATCGAGGAGGGCGACGTCGTCAAGGTCGATGTAGGAGCGCTGGTTGATGGCTACCATGCGGATGCGGCTCGTACGTATCCGGTAGGTACAATCAGCGGGGAGGCCGAGCGTCTGTTGGCCACGACGCGTGCCGCGCTTGAAGCGGGGCTTTCGCAGGCGCTGCCGGGTAACCGCGTGGCGCACATCTCCTCGGCCGTACAAGCGGTCGTAGAAGAGGCGGGATACGCGGTGGTGCGCGATTACGTCGGGCATGGGGTCGGGCGCGATCTGCACGAAGACCCGCAGGTTCCGAATTTTGCGAGCGGCGGCTACTCGCCACTGCTGCGCGTTGGCATGACCCTCGCGGTGGAGCCGATGGTGAACGCTGGCACGGCTCACGTGATCGTGGGGGACGACAAGTGGACGGTAAGCACGAGAGACGGCGCGCTCTCGGCGAACTACGAGGACACGGTGGCCGTCACCGAGCATGGTCCATACGTGCTGACCCGGTAAGACGGTAAGGAGGATACTTGTCCAAGAAGAAGGATGCGATTGAGGTTGAGGGTAAGGTTATTGAGCCCTTGCCGAACGCGATGTTCCGGGTTGAACTGGACAATGGCCACGAGGTGCTGGCGCACATCTCCGGCAAGATACGGTTGAACTTCATTCGTATCCTGCCGGGGGATCGGGTGCTGGTGGAGTTGTCTCCGTATGACCTTACACGTGGCCGGATCACGTATCGATACCGGTAGCGGGGCGAATAGCGAGCGAAGAACGGTGAAGGAGCGAGGAACGTGAAGGTACGAGCATCAGTGAAGGTGCGATGCGAGAAGTGCAAGGTCATCAAGCGGAACGGCCGTGTCATGGTGATCTGCACGAATCCGCGCCACAAGCAGCGGCAGGGCTAAAGGGGTATATCGATGGCAAGAATCGTAGGAGTTGACCTCCCCCGTGACAAGCGGTCGGTGATCGCACTGACGTACATCTATGGTATCGGTCCGACATCGAGCAAGCGCATTCTGGAGCAGACGCAAGTCAGCGCTGACACACGCATCAAGGATCTGACGGAGGAGGAGGTAGCGAGGCTGCGCGAGGTGATCGACCGCGAGTTTGTCACTGAGGGCGACTTGCGGCGGGAAGTGAACCTCAATATCAAGCGGCTGATGGAGATCGGCTGCTACCGAGGGCTGCGCCACCGCAGGAACCTGCCGGTGCACGGACAGCGTACCAAGACCAACGCGCGCCAGCGACGTGGCGCACGGCGCACGGTCGGTGCACGGCGCAAGAAGTAAGAACGGTATTCGTCGCAGAGCGGGCATAGCGCTCGTGTACAGCTTGGAGGAAGAATGGTAGAAAGCAGGAGACGACCAGGTGGCGCGCGCGGACGACGGCGCGAGCGTAAGGTGGTTCCCCGTGGGAACGCATACGTCGCGAGCAGCTTCAATAACACGATGGTGACCCTGACGGATCCGAAGGGCAATGTGCTGTCGTGGGGCAGCGCTGGCGCCTCCGGCTTTAAGGGTTCCCGCAAGAGTACCCCGTACGCCGCGCAGATCACCGCAGAAGGCGCAGCCCGCCGGGCTATGGATCACGGGCTCCGGCAGATCGACGTGTTCGTCAAGGGCCCGGGCTCGGGACGTGAGGCCGCGATTCGGTCATTGCAGGCATCGGGGCTGAATGTCCTTTCTATTACGGACGTCACGCCAATACCACACAACGGTTGCAGGCCGCCGAAGAGTCGGCGTGTCTAGTCGAGTACCACATAAAATGTTGGAGGTTTAATGGCTCGTTATACTGGACCCGTCTGCAAGCTATGCCGACGGGAAGGGCAGCAGTTGTTCCTGAAGGGGGACAAGTGTCTCACCGAGAAGTGTCCGGTGAAGAAGCGCCCGTATCCCCCTGGGGAGCGCGGGCAGCGCCGTGGCCGCAAGGTCAGCGACTACGGGCAGCAGCTTCGGGAAAAGCAGCGCACACGCCGTATCTACGGCGTTTTGGAGCGGCAGTTCCGCCACGAGTTCGAGATCGCCGAGCGGCAGCAGGGGCCGACAGGCGAGAACCTGTTGCGTATCCTTGAGACACGGCTCGATAACGCTGTCTATCGGCTGGGTATGGGTGACTCGCGTTCGCAGTCGCGGCAGATCGTCACGCACGGCCACTTCAACTTGAATGGGCGCAAGACGGACATTCCGAGCGCGCTCGTTAAGCCAGGCGACGTCATTTCAGTGCGGACGGAAAGCCGCCAGGCGGAGTACTTCAAGACGGTCGCGGTAAAGCTCGCGCGGCACGACACGCCGCCCTGGCTTTCGCTGGACGCGGCGAACATGACCGGCAGGGTGGTGCGGCTCCCGCTGCGTGAGGAAGTCGACATGCAGATCAACGAGCCACTAATCGTGGAGTTTTATAGCCGGTAGTTGGCTGGGAGCAATGGAGTGGGACTCGGTCGCGCGGCGCCGCCCACTCCTGGTCTGCCCATTGTTGATCGCCCTGAGGAGGCATAAGTAATTGATTGAAATGTCTGTCCCGAAAGTTGAATGCATTGGTATAGCGGATAACTATGGGCGATTCAGAATCTCTCCGCTCGAGACTGGCTACGGCTTAACACTCGGCAACGCCCTGCGCCGCGTCTTGCTTGGGAGCCTCGAGGGTGCCGCAATCACCTCGGTGCAGATCGACGGCGTCTTCCACGAGTTCGCCACCCTGCCGGGCCTGAAGGAAGATGTCACCGATATCATTCTGAACGTGAAGCGCTTGCGCCTGCGGAGCTACTCCGAGCGGCCGGTAACGCTTCGGCTCGACGTCAGCGGACCAAAGTCTGTCACGGCAGCAGACATCCGGCCCCACGCCGACGTGGAGATTGTCTCCGAAGACATCGCACTCGCGACGCTTGACTCGGAGGAAGCATCGCTTCAGATGGAGTTCATCGTCGGCAAGGGCCGTGGGTATGTGCCCGCCGAGGCTCAAGACGATCTGCCGATCGGCATGATCGCGGTGGACGCGATCTACAGTCCGGTGACCAAGGTTAACTACGTTGTGGAGCGCACGCGCATCGGGCAGAAAACCGACTACGATCTGCTGCTTATCGAGGTCTGGACCGACGGCACGATCGCGCCGGGCGACGCGCTTAGCCAGTCAGCGCGCATACTTGTCGATCAGTTCCTGGTTGTTTCGGCATATGCGGACGGCGATGGTGAGTTGTCGGACGGTATGCCGGGCGGCGTACTCCTGTCGCCGGAGGCGGATGCTCGTAGCATCGACGACTTGGCATTGACCGCGCGGACGCTGAACTGCCTGAAGCGGGCACACCTGACCACGGTCGGGCAGGTGCTTTCCAAGAACACGAGAGACCTGCTCAATATCCGCAACTTCGGCGACAAGTCGCTGAATGAACTGCAGGAGCGGCTTGCTGAGTTTGGCTACCTGCCCAGCGGATTGCCAAACACGTTTCTCGTCGACGCCGAGGATACCATGCCGATAGGGGTCCTTGCACAAACCGTCGGTGCAGGCGGCCCAGGACTCGATGACGAGGAAACCGACGAAGTTGACGATGATGATGACGACGAGAGCGCGGAGGTTCGTGCCGGTGCTCTGAACGAGGACGTGGAGCAGAAAGAAGGGTATACAGAGTGAGACACAGGATGGGAGGGTCGCGTCGGTTTGGCCGGCGTCCTGATGAACGCGCATCAATGCTCAAGAACTTGGCCATTTCGCTGATCTCGCACGAGAAGGTGCGGACAACATCGGCGAAGGCGAAGGAAGTGCGCTCCACCGTCGAGCGGCTGATCACCTTGGGCGTGACGGACACGCCGCGTAACCGCGAACTTGCGGAGTCTCGGCTCGGCAACCGGATCGCGGTGGCGAAGTTGTTTGATGATATCGGGCCACGCATGGCGGGCAGGCCGGGTGGTTATACTCGAATGTATCGCCTGGAAACTCGCCACGGAGACGGCGCACCAATCGTGCAGATCGAGATTTTGGACTGACCATGCCACGGACGGTGAAGCTGCGTGTGTCGTACAATGGGGACCGCTTTGCTGGCTCTCAGATGCAAACGGGACAGCGCACCGTCCAGGGCGAGTTAGAGGCGGCCTGGGCGCGTTGCACCGGCTATGAGGAGAGGATCACCCTCGCAGGCCGGACGGATGTCGGCGTACACGCCAGGGAGCAGGTGGGCAGCGTCGCGACGCAGTCGGACATCGCGGTGAGTCACCTGGAGAAGTCGCTTGCTGGGGAGATGCCGGAAGACCTGCGCGTTGGTGGCATCGTCGAGATGCCCTGGGGATTCAATGCACGAACCTCGGCGCGGTGGCGGATGTACGAGTACGACCTGGCATCTGCGGCGAGGACGTTTCTGCATCGCGGTCGTATGCAAGAGGCGGCCAGCCGGTTGCTCGGGGAGCACGACTTCATGGCGTTTGCCAGCCAGGGCGTGCTCGGTCCGAGGGGCGCTGTTCGGCGCCTGTATCTGATGGCAGTGCGCGAGGGCGGTGACCGAGGGCAGTTGCTCGTTGTCGCGGACGCATTCCTGCGGCAGATGGTTCGTCGGCTGGTCGGCGCGCTCGTGGCAGTGGGAACTGGTAAGATAGGTACGCTGGAAATAGAGCGCGCACTGCTGATGCGCGAACCACGGTTAATGCCCGCTCCGGCGCCACCGGGTGGGGTTGACCCTGGTCCGGGTCGGGTATCAAAACTATACAGGAGAGACGTTGTGAAGACATACACACCCAAGCCGGGTGATATCACTCGAGGCTGGTGGGTTATTGATGGTGAGGGCCAGCACCTGGGGCGGCTCGCGTCGGAGGTAGCCAAGCTGCTCCGGGGAAAGCATAAGCCAATGTTCACGCCGTTTCTGGACACGGGTGATTTTGTGATCGTCGTGAACGCGGAGAAGATCGTCATTACAGGGAAGAAGGCGCAGCAGCAGGTGTACTACCGCTACAGCGGTTATCCTGGTGGTTTGAAGGAGCGCACCTTCGAGGAAATGCGGGAGCGTAATCCTGCGAAGGCGCTGGAGCTTGCGGTGAAGGGTATGCTGCCGAAAAACCGGCTTGGCGACGCCCTGCATGGCAAGCTGAAGGTCTACGCGGGTGCGTCACATCCGCACGCGGCGCAGCAGCCGCAAGCGTTCAATGTATTGTCCAGTCGCCGTGATGCGACCGCGACGGAACTGTAGTCCGAGGAGGCAAGGTTGAGTACAATCAGATATCTCTACGGCACTGGCAAGCGCAAGAGCGCGGTCGCGCGCGTGCGGCTGCTGCCAGGCGATGGCCAGATCGTCGTGAATGGCAAGCCGGCAAAGGAATACTTCGGTGGACGCGATGTCTACCAGCTCGTGATGCAGATGCCATTTCAGCTAACGGGCACGGAGGGGCGGTATAGCGCGAGCATCAAGGTCGCCGGTGGTGGACACACGGGCCAGGCTGAGGCGATCCGCCACGGTGTCTCGCGCGCGTTGCTGCTCGCGGACGAAGGGTATCGCCCGGCCTTGAAGAGCGCCGGCTTGCTCACGCGGGACGCGCGCATCAAGGAGCGGAAGAAGGTCGGCCTCAAGCGAGCCCGCAAGGCGCCGCAGTACACCAAGCGGTAAGCATCGCGCCGCACTAGCTC
>Ga0136611_10001415_pt1 | contig 16650 bp, 10 predicted proteins | sample AntDrymUQ2232306_2_FD_106645 | JGI IMG/M metagenome (GOLD analysis project Ga0136611, IMG submission 106645) | Polar desert sand microbial communities from Dry Valleys, Antarctica - metaG UQ223 (23.06) | ecosystem: Environmental > Terrestrial > Soil > Desert | place: Antarctica: Dry Valley...
ACCAAATCGCTAGCGACCGTCGAGCGATACGCGGTAGAGAATTCGCAATTTCTCGCCTCCCTTGGAATAAAAATGCTCGTCGTCGCGTGCAACACGGCGTCAGCGCTTGCGCTGCCGAAGATTCGCGCGGAAGTCGGGCTTGACGTAGTCTGCGTGATCGGTCCGGGCGGCCGCAAGGCGGTCGATCTCACCCGCAAAATTGAGAAGCCGAGGATCGGCGTGATCGCAACCCAAGCGACGGTCGAGAGTAATGCGTACGTAGAGGCGATCCGGCGGGCGTCGACTACGGCCGAAGTGTTGCAGAAAGGCTGTCCGCTTTTTGTGCCGCTGGCCGAAGAAGGCTGGACCCACGAGCAGGAGACATACTCGATCGCCGCGAAATATCTTGCGGAGATAAAAGCCTTTTCGCCGGACGCTCTCGTGCTTGGCTGTACGCACTATCCTATCCTTCGGGATGTGATACAACAGACCGTCGGCGCGGATGTTAAGCTGGTGGATTCGGGTGTCGCGACGGCGGACGAGGTGGCCCAGCTGCTATCGGAGCGAGGCCTTTCGAATCCCGACGCGGTCGTCGGAAACCGAGCGCTTTGCGGGGATCTCGACCATTTCTACGTGACCGATGCGGCCGAACGCTTCTCCCGCGTGGCTGAGAGGTTTCTCGGAACTAAGCCGTCGAAGCTGGAAGCGGTGGAAGTTTACGGACGTGACGGGCTAATGACGAAAAGGTGAAAAATAGAGGTTTTCTGCTGATTCACTTTTGTCCAAATTTATATGTACCAAAGACCGGATAAACGGGAACTTGACCAGATTCGCAATACAAAGATTACGCCGAACATCTCGCCGTATGCAGAAGGTTCGGCGCTAATCGAAGTTGGCGGGACGAAGGTGATCTGCACGGCTTCCGTCGAAGATCGCGTGCCGATGTTTATGCGAAACAAGGGTCTCGGCTGGGTAACGGCCGAATACGCGATGCTGCCGCGCGCCACGAATACGAGAACTCAGCGCGAGACGCAGCGGCCTTCAGGACGTACGCAGGAAATTCAAAGGCTCATCGGGCGATCCCTTCGGGCAATCGTCGATACCAAGCTGCTCGGCGAGCGACAGATCTTTATTGATTGCGACGTGATCCAGGCCGACGGCGGTACGCGCTGCGCATCCATAACCGGAGCGTACGTCGCGCTGGCACTCGCGTGTCGCAGGCTCGTTAAGACCGGCGTGATCGGCAGAAATCCGATCCTGAGCGAAGTCGCTGCTGTGAGTGTAGGCATTATCGCATCTACTACGATCCTCGATCTTGCGTATGCTGAAGACTCTACCGCGGACGTTGATATGAACGTGGTCTGCACGGGTGAGGGACGCTTTATCGAGCTGCAGGGAACCGCCGAACGCGAGCCTTTTACGCGCGACCAGATGAACGAGATGATCTCCACTGCGGAAAAAGGAATTAATGAGCTTTTCTCGATCCAGCGGAAGGCTCTCGCGGTATGAGCCGTGCGAGCTCACGTTTTAACAGCTTTCCCGTGGGACCTTTTGGAATATCGGCTACAAAGTAAACGCGCTTCGGACACTTAAAATCTGCCAATCTTTTCTGGCAAAATTCAATCACCTCCTGTTCGCTCACGCTCGCGCCTTTTTGCAGAACGATGAAGGCGGCTACATCTTCACCATACAGCTCGTCGGGCACACCGACGACCGCGGCAGCCGCAACCGCCGGATGTGCGTAGAGTAAATCGTCTATCTCACGCGGATAGATATTCTCGCCGCCGCGAACGATCATGTCGGATTTGCGATCTGCGATATAGAAAAATCCCTCATCATCGCGGTAGCCGATATCGCCCGTGTGAAACCAACCGTTTTCGAAAGCCTTTTTTGTCGCCTCTTCGTTCTTAAAGTAGCCTTTGAAGATATTCGGGCCGCGCATCACGATCTCCCCGAGCTCGCCATGTCGCACTTCGCGATCGGCGGCGTCAAAAATTCTCATTTCGTTTCCGATCGCCATGCCGCACGAGCCCGGACGACGTGTCTCGTTTGGCGGATTGAACGTAGAGCGGCAGGTTGATTCAGAGAGCCCATAGCCCTCGACGACGAGCACCCCGAAAGTTTCTTCGAAACGTTTCAAGACTTCAACGGGAACCGGGGCCGAACCGCACATGGCGAATCGAAGGCTGCTTGGTCTGGGGTTTGGGTGGTCTGCTGCCGGATTCTGACTTCTCAATTCTGAATTCTTTTGCAGTAGCATCGACAACATTGTAGCGACGGAGCCGAACGAAGTGATCTTGTGTTTCTCGATGATGTCCCAGAAACGGGAAGCTGGAAATTTAGGCGCGATAACCGTAGAGCAGCCGGCGTACAGAGCGGTTATAGTGGTGACCGAAACGGCGTTCATATGAAAGAGCGGCATGACCGTTAGCAGCCGATCATCGGGACCAAAGTCCATCCAATCCGCGATCTGGCGAGCGTTCGCGATAAGATTGCCGTGCGTGAGCATGCAGCCTTTGGGCTTGCCCGTCGTGCCGGACGTATAGATGATGATCGCGGTGTGGTCTGGCGTAAGCTCCGTGACGTCGGTAGCGCCAGTCCCGCAGTTGCGGAGTGCAACCGGTTCCGGGACGCCTGGTGACGTCGCCGTATCTGTAATAAGGAGCTTCGATTCTGAGTTCTCACGCACCCACTCGATCTCATTGTCTTTCAAGAGCGAATTGATCGGACCCGCGATCGCCCCGATTTGCCAGCACGCGAAATAGGAGATGATGTACTCAGCCGAATTCGGCATTAGCAGGCTAACGACATCGCTTTTAGCGATGCCGCGTTCAATGAGCCTGTCAGCACCCTGGTTGACTGCCGTCTGGAATTCCCGATAGCTCCACTCCCGGCCGTCCTGCTCAGAAATTAAGAACGTTTTACCGCTATATTCGGCTACGCGCTCGGCCAGCAGAGCGGGCAGGTTTTCTTGGATTTGGGTCACGATTAATGTAAGGTTAGCACTAAAAATTATGACAATCTATCGCAGTTTCATTGGCGGAGAATGGATCGATTCTGCTTCCGGCAAGTCGTTGCCGAATATCAACCCGGCGAATACGAATGACGTTATTGGTGAGGCTCAGATCGCGACGCGCGACGAGGCCCGACGGGCCGTCGAGGCGGCGTACCATGCGTTCAAAGCGTGGAAGAAAACACCTGCTCCGACCCGTGGACGAATTCTGATGAAGGCGGCGCGCCTGATGGAAGACAATAAGGAGGAGCTCGCCCAGATGCTCACCCGCGAAGAGGGCAAGGTCATCTCGGAAGCACGCGGCGAGGTGCAGCGCGCCACGAACGTCGTAGAATTCTGCGCGGGCGAAACGCGCCGTCTCAATGGCGAGACGATACCGTCTGAACTTCCCGCCAATTTTGCCTATACCATTAAGGAGCCGCACGGCGTCGTAGGGGTGATCACGCCATGGAATTTCCCAGTCGCGATTCCCGCATGGAAGATCGCACCGGCACTCGCCGCGGGCAACACAGTCGTGTTCAAGCCTGCGTCGAATACGCCGGCTTCTGCCGTTAGGCTCGTCGAGCTTTTTATCGAGGCAGGTGTTCCCGACGGAGTTCTCAACATGGTCATAGGATCGGGGAGCGAGGCGGGCGATGAGATCGTAAATCAACCCGCCGTCCGAGCGCTCTCCTTCACGGGATCGACGGAGACAGGACTGAAGCTCTACGGCCAAATCGCGAAGCGCGGCATTCCATTTCAGGCAGAGATGGGAGGCAAGAATCCAGTTGTTGTTCTTGAGGACTGCGATATGGATCTCGCCGTCGAACATACTGCGGCGGGCGCATTCGGCTCGACAGGTCAGCGATGCACAGCGACTTCGCGAGCGGTCGTCGTGGATAAAATCGCTGATCAGTTTGTCGAGAGAATAGTTGCACGGGCCAGGCAATTCAAACTCGGCAATGGCGCTGACGAATCGGTCCACATCGGGCCGTCCGTCGATGAGTCTCAGTTCGACACTGTCCTCAAATACATTGATATCGGCCGCGAAGACGGGGCAACGCTTCTCTGCGGCGGCAAGAGGGCTGACGGTGACGGTCTCCAAGACGGCTACTTTGTGGAGCCAACCGTTTTCGATCACGTCACAACCGACATGCGCATCGCACAGGAAGAGATATTCGGCCCTGTTCTGTCGGTGATGCGCGTAAAGGACTTCGACGAGGCGATGACCGTCGCAAATGACACGGAGTTTGGCCTATCGTCGTCGATCTTCTCGAACGACTACAACGACATCACGCGTTTTGTCGACGAGATCGAGTCGGGAATGACTCATATCAACTCGCCAACGACTGGTGGCGAAGCTCATATCCCATTCGGCGGAATCAAAAACACAGGCATCGGCCCCCGCGAACAAGGCTCGACGGCCCTGGATTTCTATACGGAGCTAAAGGTGGTGTATGTGGATTACACCGGAAGGAAGCGAGAAGGAAATCTGTATTAACTGATATGGGCGCAGGCTCAACATCGGTGTCGTCGAACAAAAGGAACGTCAAACAATGGCTATTGCTCTCGGGACATATGTGGGTCGTTACGAAATTGTCTCACTAATAGGCGCGGGCGGAATGGGCGAAGTTTATCGAGCCAAGGATCCAAAGCTTGGACGCGACGTGGCGATCAAAGTCCTTCCCGAGGCCTTTTCCGCGGACGCCGAGCGGCTCCGGCGCTTCGAACAGGAGGCCCAGGCGGCGGGTACGTTGAATCATCCGAACATTCTGTCGATTTATGATGTCGCCACGCATGACGGCTCGCTTTACGTGGTGTCGGAACTCCTGGAAGGCGAGACTCTGCGCGAGCGAATGAACGGCGCGGCTCTCCCGCCGCGCAAGGCGATTGATCACGCCTTGCAAATTGCGCACGGGCTGGCGGCGGCGCATGAGAAAGGAATTGTTCATCGAGACCTTAAACCTGAAAATCTTTTTATCACCAAAGACGGGCGAGTCAAGATTCTCGATTTTGGTTTAGCGAAGTTGATTGAGCCGAAAAATGAAAGCGCGGCGCAGACGGATGTGCCGACGCGCATAGTCCACACAAATCCGGGCGCAGTGATGGGAACGGCTGGTTATATGTCGCCGGAGCAGGTGCGCGGGCGCAGCGTAGATCATCGTTCGGATATTTTTTCATTCGGAACGGTTCTTTACGAGATGCTGTCGGGCAACCGCGCTTTCAAAGGTGAATCTGCGGTTGAAGCGTTAAATGCAATTTTGAAAGAAGACCCGCCTGACTTATCCACTACAAACAGCATGATAGCTCCTGCTCTTGAGCGCGTTGTCAGGCATTGCATGGAGAAAAGTCCAGAAGAAAGATTTCAATCGGCGCGAGACTTGGCATTTGCGCTGGAAGCTGTTTCGGGATTTTCAAGTTCTCAAACATTCGCGACAGATGTTGTCCCGCCGCCATCGGTGCGGCAAAAGAGCCGAGAGCGTCTCGCTTGGATTATCGCGGGCGCGATGCTACTCGGTCTTCTCGCCGCGTTGCCTTTCGCCGTTAGTTATTTTCGCCGGGCGCCTGTGGAGGCAAACGTCATTCGTTTTCCTGTTTCTCTGCCGGACAATGTGAAGTTCGTCGCTGATGTAGAGATGCATAACCTGAGCATTTCGCCCGATGGTCAACGTCTTGCTTTCGTCGCCGAATCCGAAGGTCAAAAGATGCTCTGGGTGCGCTCGCTCAATGCGCTTGCGGCGCAATCTCTGCCCGGAACGGAAGGAGCAATCTCTCCTTTCTGGTCGCCGGACAGCCGCTACTTGGCTTTCTTTGCGGAAGGAAAGCTCAAGAAGATTGAAGCTGCGGGCGGCTCTTTGCAGACGGTGTGCAACATGCCTACTGAAGCCGAGGCTGTCGGAACGTGGGGGCATGACGGAACGATTCTCTTTACAATAGGCGTTGTTACGGGTCGGATATCTTCGCAGGGGATTTATCGCGTTTCTGCTGGAGGAGGCGTTCCGACGCTGTTAATAAAGACAGCCGAAGGAGCTTTCAATTACTGGGTTCATTTTCTCCCCGATGGTCGCCATTTTCTATTCTTTGCAAGAAATGAAAAGGACGAAGACAGCGGTATTCATGTCGGGTCAATTGACTCGGCTGAAACCAAACTCTTGTTGCAGACTCGCTCGCGTGTGGAATATACGCCGCCCGGATACTTGCTCTACGTGCGCGACAGTACGCTGCTCGCGCAAGAATTTGATGCTGACAATCTTCGTCTCACGGGCGAGCCGTTTCCGGTTATCGAACGCCTGTACTTCTTTGACAAAACCGGCTGGGCGGAATTTTCCGTCTCGGAAAACGGAACGCTTGCGCACATGAATAACATCTGGACAACTCAACTCGTCTGGTTTGATCGCGGCGGGCGCGAGATGGAGCGAATAGGCGCTCCGGGAGAACACTACGATTTGAGTCTTTCACCAGACGGGCAGAAAGTGGTGATGGCGACTACTGATAAACAGACGGGTTCGGGCGATTTATGGATTCACGATATAGCCCGCGATACGCGCACGCGATTCACCGTCGGCTCATCGGATGATGGCAAAGCTATCTGGTCGCCGGACGGACGCCGTTTAGCCTTCTTTTCATGCTGCGAAAGCGGCAAATCAACTCTTCGCATAAAAGAATCAAGCGATACGACGAGCAGCGGCGGGTCGCCTTTCCAATCTGGATTCCACGGACCAACCGACTGGTCTTCGGACGGGCGATTCATCATCTACAGAGAAAATCAACCGACGACGCAAGGCGACCTCTGGGTCTTGCCGCTCTTCGGAGAGCAGAAGGCTTTTCCCTTTCTCCAAACTCAGTTTGAGGAAAATGGCGCTCGATTCTCTCCCGACGGTCGCTGGATTGCTTTTATTTCCAACGAATCAGGACGCGATGAAATCTACGTCACGCGATTTGACCAACCGGGCGAGAAATGGCGCGTCTCGACGGCGGGCGGCATCAGCCCCCGTTGGCGGCGCGACGGGAAAGAACTTTTCTATATCGCGGCGGATAAAAAATTGATGAGCGTAAGCGTTAAGAGCGCCGCAACATTTGAGGCTAGTGCCCCGACTGCGCTTTTTAAGATAGACACAATCATAGAAGGCGACTACGAAGCGGCAGGCGACGGGCAGCGTTTCCTGGTTAACAGCATTGTTGCCGGAGCACAAAGTCTGCCGTTCACCGTCGTGCTCAACTGGACCAAGGATTTAAAACGCTAACTATGTGTACAAATATATGAATTCACAAGAACAAAAATCCACCGTCTCCGAAGCTGTGCGAAAGCACAAAGAATTTCTTTTTCCTGCAGTCGCCACTTATTATCAGGAGCCGCTCGCGATTGTTCGCGGTGAGGGGGAATACGTCTGGGACGACGCGGGGAATCGCTACCTCGACTGCTTTGGCGGCGTACTGACGGTGAGCCTCGGCCACGCGAACGAGCGTGTGAACAAGGCGTGGATCGACCAGGTTAATACGATCGCCCACACCTCCACGCTCTACGCCAATAAACCGCAAGGCGATCTTGCGGAAAAGCTTGCAGAGATCACGCCGGGTAATCTAAAGAAATCATTTTTTTCGAACAGCGGCACGGAGGCCGACGACACGGCCGTGCTCGCCGCGAAGCTCGCCACAGGACGAAACGAGATCGTCGTGCTGCGGCATTCGTACGCGGGCCGAAGTGCGACGGCCCTTTCTTCGATCGGACACTCCACGTGGCGTCCGACTGCGTCGCAGGTTTCCGGCTTCGTTCACGCCCACGCTCCGTACTGCTATCGCTGCCCATTCAATGCGACGCCGGAAAACTGCGGACTCGCCTGCGCGAACGACGTCGAAGACTTGATCAAAACTACAACCACGGGCGAAATCGCGGCCTTTATGTCCGAGACAATCCTCGGCGTCGGTGGTTTCATCGTGCCGCCAAAGGATTATTTCAAACGCGTTCACGAGATCACGAAGAACCACGGCGGCCTGTTCATCTCCGACGAAGTCCAAACGGCGTGGGGGCGCACCGGCGACAAATGGTTTGGCATCGAGCATTACGGCGTCGAGCCGGACATCATCACGTCGGCGAAAGGGATGGGCAATGGAGTCCCTATCGGCTGGACGATCGCGACCGAGGAAGTAGCGAACGCATTTCCAGGGCTGACGTTCTCGACATTCGGCGGCAATCCTGTCTCGATGGCTGTGGGCCTCGCCGTCATCAAGGTAATCGAGGAAGACGATCTGCGGACAAACTGCCGTGTGGTTGGCGATTATTTTCACGAAAGATTGCTTGAACTTCAAGAAAAATATTCGATCATCGGCGAGGTCCGCGGCATGGGAATCATGCAGGCGATCGAGCTCGTCAAAGATCCGAAAACCAAGGAGCCGTTCCCGGAAGCCGTTCTGAAAGTTTTTGAAGAAACCAAACGCCAAGGCGTCCTAATCGGCAAAGGCGGCCTTTACGGCAACGTAATCCGAACCGGATTGATGCTGAATACGACCAAGGATTCGGTGGATCAGTTGATAAGTGCGCTGGACGCCGGGCTGGCGCTCTGCTGAATCAATTCTCTGGAGGCTTAATGCAAATACGAACGATTCTTACTCTTGCGATCCTCGGGGCCAGTAACGAGCCGGCCTCGGTTCAGACGATGACGTTCCTGGTCTTGATCCGCAAAACATCCGAAGGCTGGAAAACATTTCGCGAGGTGCTCAGCGCCGATCAACCGACGGTTGGGTCAGAAAAGCGATGACCGATAAGGAAAGCACGGATCTCAGTCGCGGCGAGATGAATGTCTGGCGCGGCGCATCTATTTTCGTCGCTGTCTTTTGCATCGCCACCTTGACGATCAATGCCCAAAGTTACGACACCGTGATTGCGAACGGTCGCGTGATTGATCCCGAATCCGGGTTGAACGCCGTCAGGAACATCGGTATAACGAACGGCAAAGTTGTGATCGTTACCTCAAAAAGGCTAATAGGAAAGACCATCGTTGAGGCGCGAAAACTTGTCGTTGCCCCCGGATTCATCGATCTCAACACCTACGGTATGCCGCAGGACAACGATCGGTTCAGGGCGATGGACGGTGTGGCTACTGCACTCGATCTCGAGGGTGGTACTGGCGATGTCGATCTCTGGTATCGAGCGCGAGCAGGGAGATCGGCGCTCAACTACGGCGTCGGTATCGGTCATGAGCCTGTCCGAATGGCGGTAATGAAAGCTCCGATCAAGCTTTCCCTGTTCGGCGAATATATAAACTCGGCGACCGGTGACGCGGCTCGTAAGCCGGCGTCGGAAACCGAGCTGAACGAGATCAAGCGACTCGTCGAACGTGGCCTGAGGCAAGGAGCCGTCTCTGTAAGTTTTGGTATTGAATACACGCCCGGTGCGTCGCCGTGGGAGATCCTGGAAATGTTTCGCCTCGCCGCAAAGTACGGTGCGTCATGCCACGTCCACATGCGAAGCCTCGAAAATCATTATTTCCTTGAGACGGAAGAGATGATCGCCGCGTCTGTAATAACCGGAGCTCCGGTTCACATCAAACACATACATAGCAGCTGCGGGCCCGATTCGGCGCAATGTCTCCAGATCCTCAACGAGGCTCGGACGAGCGGCGTTAAAATAACCACCGAGACATACCCGTACACGGTTGGAATGACTAATATCGAGTCGAGCTTGTTCGATGGTTGGGAAGGAAAGCCAGATGAGTATTTCGCACGGATGACGTGGGCGAAGACGGGCGAACAGATCACGAAGCAAAACATGGCCGAATTCAGGAAGATCGGCGGTTGGGTTGCGGTGTATCCTCGAAATTCGGAAGCCGCCGAACGAAGTCTGCGAGCTGCCATCGCCCATCCGTTGACGATGATCGCAAGTGATGGAACCCAAGGCGCCGACGGCAGCGGACATCCGCGCTCGTCCGGCACGTATGCGCGCATCTTAGGGCGCTACGTACGTGAGGAAAAGCTGATACAACTTGTTGACGCGATCCGAAAAATGACTCTGATGCCCGCACTCCAGCTCGAAGGGCGGGTGCCGGCGATGAAAAATAAGGGCCGCATTCGTGTCGGAGCCGATGCCGACATAGTTATTTTCGATCCGAATACGATCATCGACAGATCGACGTTCGAAGAACCCGCTAAGCAGTCAGAAGGGGTCAGGTTCCTAATGATCGGCGGATCGTTTGTTGTTAAAGGCGGCAAGTTTCAGGCCGGCGTTTTTCACGGCCGTCCGATTCGCGCGGCATCACGCTGAATCCGGCGACGAAGAATGGAATGACAAGTAAGAAGAGGTATTAAAGTGTTCGAAGAAACGACGCGGCGGGGTGTCCTCATAGGAAAAGGCGGATTATATGGAAATGTCATCCGTACGGGATTGATGTTGAATTCGTCAAACGAAACGGTTGAGAATTGATCGAGGCGCTGGATGCCGGCGTCGCGACTTGCTGAAATATGATGAAAGCTTCCTCACCGGCGGCAGAAACACCTGACGAACGGCCCCCATTCTGGTGGCTGCGATGGATGCCCGCCGTCGTCGTCTCGGTATTCATAATTTATTTTCTCTATGTTGTCGGGAGCGTTGCGGTCGTGCCCGTCCTGGCTTCGTTTGCGCTTGCATATTTGCTCAATCCGATCGTCTATCAAGCCGAAAAACGAGGCCTGTCGCGTACGATGTCCGCCATCTTAGCGGTCCTACTGATATCTCTCGTCATCGCGGCATTTGTGACGTATGTCCTGCCTGATTTGTGGTCCGAAAGTACCAAAGCGGGTTCGAAAATAGCGGAAAGCTTCACGCCGGAAAATGCGGCGCGCCAGCGCGGATATCTCCAGCGCTATTCACCTGCGCTCGACCGAGTAGCCGGCGATAAGATCGAACAGTTGCTGAGCGACCCGGCAACTTTTTACGAGCAAAATCTGACGACCCCGACGACTACCATTGACGAGACGGGCACGATCAAACAAACGGGCGGCGGCGGCTCGGTTTTGTGGACGACGCTTACTTCGTCGCTCGATCTAATGCTCGTGCCGTTCTTTGTTTTCTACATCCTTATCGATTTCCAAAAATGGCGCGATTCCTTGGAGGACCTGATACCGCCGCGTTTTCGTGAGCCTTTCACACGCCTTTTCGATGAATCCGGACGCATTCTCGAATCTTATGTTCGCGGCCAGCTTCTCATCGGCCTGACGATGGCGGTTTTCTACGCCATCGGCTTCTGGTTTTTAGGCGTCCCGGCCTGGGCCGGTATCGCGATAATCGCCGGATTGCTAAACGTTATCCCTTACGTCGGCACGCTCCTCGGAATAGTGCTGGCGGGCGGTTTTACGATAGCGGACGGCGGTGGCGTGTGGGATGTCGGGGCGGTTTTAGGAGTTTTTGTCGCAGTACAGACGCTGGAGGGATATGTTCTGACGCCGAGGATTCTCGGCGGCCGCCTCAATCTGCACCCCATGGCCGTCTTTCTCGGCCTCCTGATCGGCGGAAAGCTCTTTGGGATTCTCGGCATCATCCTCGCTATTCCAGCTATCGCTATCGGGAAAGTCTTCTTCAAATTCCTGCGCGAGCTTTACATGGCGTCGCATTTCTACCACGCTGGCGATATTCATCCGATGAGCGTCCCAAGCGAAAATATCGAAGAGCGAATAGCCGACGCAGCCGACGCGGTGCTTGCCGAGCAGGCCGGCAAGGAAACTGACAACGGCAGGACGGAGCCTGCCGAAGCGGACAACGCCGGGGACGGCAGGACAAAACAGGATTCGAGTGGTGATTGATCTGAAGAAATGGAAGGAGACAGTACCTATAGCCCGAGGCTCAGCCGGCTGAAATACTGACGGCTATTGTTCGTCGGAGAAATAAAATGACCGAGAGAAAAATTTCAAGTATGACGCGGCGCCAGTTTGTCGGTGGAACACTAGGAGCTGCCGTTGCTGCGAACATCGTACATAGTTCGCCGGTGAACGCCGGGGCGGGGCGGCCAAACATTTTGTTCATTCTCGCGGATGACCTTGGTTGGGGCGACCTCAGCTGTTACGGGCGGCCTGATTATACGACCCCCCTTCTTGATCGTTTGGCCGGTCAGGGAATGAGGTTCACGAACGCTTACTCGGCGGCGCCTGTCTGCACACCGACACGCGTAGGCTTTCAAACCGGCAGATATCCGGCACGTCTGGCCGTCGGGCTCGAGGAGCCGATTAGGGAACGCAAGGTCATCGGCGAAAAGATCAAAACTATCGGTATTCCCCACGATCATCCGACCGTATCATCGCTCATCAAGAAAGCTGGTTACGGCACCGCGCTCATCGGCAAATGGCACCTTGGCTATCTGCCGAATTTCGGGCCGCTGGGTTTTGGCTTTGACGAATATTTTGGATTGATGAGCGGCGCCGGCGATTTTTTTACTCATCGGGATATGACGGGCGAGCCGGATCTGTTCGAGGGTGAGGTTCCCGTGGAAAGAGCCGGCTATATTACAGACCTGCTGACTGATCGAGCTGTCGAATATATAAAACGCCCGCACAAAAATCCCTTTTATCTAAGCCTGCATTACACCGCTCCGCATTGGCCGTGGGAGGGGCCGAATGACCTGGCCTTCAGCAAAGCGATAAAGTACGACCCAGCCGGTTTTCGTGCCGGAGGTTCGCTGAAGGTCTTTGCGGAGATGATGAAAAGTCTTGATACCGGCGTCGGACGTGTTTTGGCGGCGCTGAAAGCGTCCGGACTCGAGCGAAATACATTGGTCATTTTCACAAGCGACAATGGTGGGGAACGGTTTTCGTTTAATTGGCCGTTTTCAGGTCAAAAGATGGATCTTCGCGAAGGCGGAGTTCGTGTTCCCTCGATCGTCAGGTGGCCGGGCGTGACGACTGCGGGCAAAGTTAGCGATCAGCCGGCGATCACGATGGACTGGACAGCGACCATGATCGCCGCCGCCGGTGCGAAACCGGATGCAAAATATCCCTTGGATGGCGAAGATCTTCTACGTGTCCTGAACTCGAAACGACCCTTGTTCGACCGAACATTCTTTTGGCGAACGAAGCGTCAGGGCGCGACGCGCAGCGGCAAGTGGAAATACATTCGCGAAGGGAAGAATGAACTCTTGTTCGATCTTGTCGGTAGATGAGCGCGAGCAGGCGGATTTTTCTAAATCCGAACAGAAAACCCTCGAACGCCTGCGGTGGGAGTTCGACAAGTGGCAATCCGGGATGAAAGCTTATCCGGCTGCCGAATGACGTCGTCATTTTCAGAACAGACGCACGTCGTGAATCGAAAACTATGAAAACGCTGATCCAGCACGGCCGTATCATAACCGCCGTTGACGACTATAGAGCAGACATTCTAATCGAAGACGGAACGGTTTCCACGATCGGGAAGTCGCTCGACATGGATGCGGATGTTGTCATTGACGCTACGGGGAAACTCGTCATGCCCGGCGGGATCGATCCGCACACGCACATGGAATTGCCATTTGGTGGCACATCGTCGTCCGACGACTTTTTTACCGGGACGCGGGCGGCCGCGTTCGGCGGGACGACGACGATCATTGATTTTGCGGTGCAGACGAAGGCCGAATCGATGACCTCGGGCGTTGATGCGTGGCACAAAAAGGCCGAGGGCAAGACGTGCATCGACTACGGCTTTCATCTCATCACGACCGAGTTCGAGGACGGCGATGAGAAGGAAATGTATTCGTTGATGGACGAGGGCATCACCTCGTTCAAGCTTTTTATGGCGTATCCGGGCGTGTTTTTGGCGGATGACGCGACGATCTTTCGTGCAATGAGCTCGGCGGGTCAGCGTGGCGGCCTGATCTGCATGCACGCCGAAAACGGCATCGTCATCAACGAGATCATAAAACGCTTCTTAGCCGACGGCCGCACCGCTCCGAAATATCACGCTCTCACGCGTCCGACCATCGCCGAAGCCGAAGGCGTGCATCGGGCCATTGCTATCGCCGAAATGGCCGAGTCGCCGGTTTACATCGTTCACCTATCCTGCACTGACGCGCTGAATCAGGTCCGCCAAGCTAGAGACCGCGGCATTCCGGTCTTTGCCGAGACTTGCCCGCAATATCTTTTTCACTCGATCGAAGATTACGGCGATGATTTTAGCGGCGCGAAATACGTGATGACGCCGCCGCTACGCGAAAAGCACAACCAAGCTGAACTGTGGAAAGGCCTCAAGATGGACGACCTGCAGGTCATCTCTACTGATCATTGTCCATTTTGTATGAAGGAGCAAAAGGAATTGGGCAAAGACGATTTCTCAAAGATCCCAAACGGGGCTCCCGGCGTTGAAAACCGAATGGCGCTGATCTACAACGGCGGCGTCGTCGAAAATCGAATCTCGCTTAATCGTTTTGTCGAGCTCACGTCGACTGCCGCAGCAAAAATGTTCGGCCTCTTCCCCAAAAAAGGTACGATCGCTGTCGGCTCCGACGCCGATATCGTAATTTTCGACGCGGAAAAAGAACACACTTTCGGCGTGGCGAACGAACATATGAACGTGGATTATTCGTCCTACGAAGGCTGGACGGTAAAAGGCAAAGTCGAAACCGTTTTATCGCGCGGGCGCGTCGTGATTGAAAACGGCGAACACAAAGGCAAAGCAGGCGACGGGCAATTTTTGAAGCGTGGAACGTGCGTGAATATCTAATGCTGAAATGATGAAGGATGGAAAAGCAGACAATTTAGCGGGCGGGCATTCGCTCGGTCATTACCGAATCCTGAAAAAAATCGGTTCAGGCGGGATGGGCGAAGTCTTTCTGGCGGCGGACACGCGGCTCGACCGCAAAGTCGCGTTGAAAATTCTGCCCGCACAATTTGCGGCAGGCGCGGACGGCTTGAACCGTTTTATTCTGGAAGCCAAGTCGGCGTCGGCTTTAAATCACCCGAATATTATTACTGTTTTCGACATCGGCGAATTTGAAGGAAAACATTTTATCGCCGTCGAGTTTATTGACGGACAGACTTTGCGCGAGCGGGTGAACACGGCGGGCAGAATTTCGTTTGACGAGATTCTTTCGATTTGTATTCAGACGGCGGAAGCGCTTTCCGCCGCGCACGCTGCCGGAATCATTCACCGCGACATCAAGCCGGAAAATATTATGATTCGCCCGGACGGTTATGTGAAAGTGCTGGATTTCGGTCTGGCGAAACTGATGGAACAAAATGACGCGGAGGAAGCGGGCGCGGAAGACCGGACGCGCAAACTCGTCAAGACGAATCCGGGCGCGGTGATGGGAACGGCGGCTTATATGTCGCCCGAACAGGCGCGCGGGACGGCGGTTGACGCGCGTTCGGATGTGTTCAGTTTCGGCGTGATGATGTATGAAATCTTTGCCGGGCGCGCGCCGTTCACGGGCGAGACGGCGATGGACGTGATTCAATCGGTCATCAATTCCGAACCTCAGCCGCTTGCCCGGTTTGCGCCGCATCTGCCGAAGGAATTAATTCGCATCGTCCATAAAACCATCAGGAAAAAACGCGAGCAGCGTTACCAGACAATTAAAGATTTATTGAACGATTTGAAGGATTTGCGCGATGAATTGCAGCAGGAATCAATCTTAGAAAGAACCGCCGTGCCGAATAAGGCGGAAAAGTCTGAAGCAAACCAGACGAGCGTATCAAAACTTTCGACCAGTTCGGGCGGCAGGCTCAAAGATTCGCTGCTGCTGATTGATTTCGAGAACCAGACGGGCGAAGCAATCTTTGACCACACCTTAAAAACCGCCCTCACTTTTTCGCTCGGTCAATCGCCGTTTCTCGACATTGTTCCCGATGCGAAAATCAGTCAATCTTTGCGGCTGATGAAGCGTCAGCCCAACGAGCGCGTAAGTCGTGAATTGGCTGAGGAATTGTGTTTGCGGCTGAGTCTGAAGTCATATCTGGTGGGCAGCATTTCAAAATTAGGCTCAAATTATTTTCTCGCGCTCGAAGCGGTCAACGCCCGCAGCGGAGAAAGCATTGGACGCGAATACGAGCAGGCGAATAATAAAGAGGAAGTTATATCGGCTTTGAGCCGTGCGGCAACTGGAATCAGGGAAAAGCTCGGGGAAAGTCTGAGCTCGATTCAAAAATACGACGTTCCGCTTGAGATGACTACTTCATCGTTTGAAGCATTGAAGTTTTTTACTTTTGGTCTGGAGCAGTTATATAGCGGCAAAATGCTGGAAGCAATTCCGTTTTTTCAAAAAGCGCTGGAATTCGATTCTGAATTTGCTGCTGTCTATGCAGGATTATCGGTGATGTATGCCAACACGAATCAATGGAAACTGGCGAAAGAGAATGCAGCCCAAGCCTTTGAGCTGAAAGATTCGGTCGGCGAATATGAAAAACTTCGCATTAGCTTTTTTTATTACAATTTGGTAACGGGCGAGATGGACAAAGCCATCTCGACGCTCGAAGTGTGGCGCAAGACTTATACTTCGACTGTTGGTCCCTATACTAATCTCGCGGAGTGTTATATGCGGCTCGGACAGTTCGAGCGGGCGGTTGCGGTTTGCCGCGAAGGATTGAGTTCAACGAATGCCGCAGTCGCCGCCTTATACGCGAATCTGGCAGAATCGCTCTTGCCGTTCGGACGCTTTGATGAAGTCAAAGAAACTTGTCGTGAAGCCTTTGCCAAAAACTTTGACTATTATATTTTTCACATTTCACTTTTTCAGGTTGGATTTATCGAA
>Ga0136611_10001416_pt1 | contig 16647 bp, 15 predicted proteins | sample AntDrymUQ2232306_2_FD_106645 | JGI IMG/M metagenome (GOLD analysis project Ga0136611, IMG submission 106645) | Polar desert sand microbial communities from Dry Valleys, Antarctica - metaG UQ223 (23.06) | ecosystem: Environmental > Terrestrial > Soil > Desert | place: Antarctica: Dry Valley...
GCCGCGCAGAGCATCGTCGCCGGATCAATCTCCCCGCGATAGGCTTTATTGCATGCGGCATCGGAGACAATCGCTACCGTTGCCTGCATCAACTCGGTCGGGTAGCTCCCGCTGCGCGTGCAGTCCGGCCAGATCCCCGCGATCCCGCACTTTCCCTGGGTGGAGCCCCAGCCGATCACCGTCGCTGGCGCGCCAGGTGCCTGCAGCGCGGCCTCGTGCGGGGCGATCAAGGGCATCACCGGCCACTTCACCAGGCGCTGGAGCCGCAGCAAGGCGAAGTCATATTGCAGGGTCTGGGGATTATAGAGAGGGTGAGGGACCACTTGGACGACCGCAACCCGCTCTCCTCCGCGCTCGAGGGAGGAGGTCCCGATCAGCACATCGAACGCGCCCCCGAGGCAATGTGCCGCCGTCAGTACCCAGGTGGGCGCGATCAGCGTCCCTGCGCAAAATTGCGCACGAAAGTTATTCGGCTTGCGGCGATCAACCAGCGCGACCTGAGCGGGCCATGCGCCTGGCGCGTTTGGTACGCCGCCAACCACCTGTGGCGGGGCCGGCCAGGGCGGCGTCTGCGCGTACACGCGCGCCTCGCCGGCGCAGAGCAGCATCAGCAGTCCGAATACCACGGCGAGGCGCAATCCGCGCCGCTGCATACGCTGCATGAAATGCTGCCCCAGATACTCGCTTTTTCCATATGATGGTACGCGTACACCATCCCCGCTCTCAACCCAGAAGGTGATCTATTCAGACGCGGCTCGCCGGACAATATATGGAAGCCGGCAGGCCGGTCGCGAAGCGCAGCACGCAGAGCGCATCAACCGCGGTGCTGCTTCCATCACCGTTCACGTCCGCGAGCGAGAGCGGGCTTGGGCAGGCAGCCGTCGCGCCGAACCCGCCCAGCAGGCGCAGGATACAGAGCGCATCCGTCGCATCCACCACACCATCGCCGTTCGCATCCGGCGTGCGCGGCGCGCCACAGACACCGCCGCCCTCCCGACAGGTGAGCGGCGCAATCGTGAGCGACCAGCAGTGCAATCTGCCGCTGTCGGAATAATTGTTATCGTCGCTCACACGCAACGTCCAGACGCCGTTCACGGCCGATCCAGCCTTTCCAATCAATGCTGACAAGAGCCCTTCCGGCTGGTATGCACCAGCAAACGGCGCGCTTCCGGCGCTGACGCGCACGGGCGCCGCGTCATCGAACCTGGTGCCGTTCGCGCAACTTGACCCGTAGTTCGCACCGCTGCCGCCGTTATCCGTGGACAGCTCCACCGTCGTCCCGTCCGGCGCGACGAGCGTAATATCGAGGTCGGCATCATACCCATGCGTGATGTAAAGCTGAACTATTACCTTCCCCACGGGCGCGCTCAGACCGGAAACGGCGAGCGGTGCATTGAGCGTGCCGCCATCCGGGATCGCGCCCTCCGCGGCGCTGCTAAATGTCAGTGGGCTGCCGGCGCTGCCCGTGATCAGGCTGAGCGGAATCGTGAAACCTTCGCCGGGCCCGGTGGTCACGTCGAGCGTCAACGCCACACGCGTACCACAGGGAATTGAGGGCGAGAGCGCCACCCGAAACGGCGCCGCCGGGCCGCCGCTCGCGCCCGCGGCAATATCCGCATAAACCGCGTCTGGCTCGCTGACGTTCACGCCGTCCGTTGCACTACGCAGGCGAGCGCGCAGTCCGCTCGCGGTGGCCGAGCCGAGGTTACGCAGCGTCACGTTCAGCGTCGCGCACTCGTTCGGGTCCAGCACGCCGTTGCCGTTGCCACTGCCAACCGTCACCTCCCCCAGCGTCATAATCGCGCCCGGACCGGCGGCGGGCAGGCGCGCGAGGCGGATATCCGCCTGCTGGCGTCGGTTCGCGGCATCACGCGCACGCGTATCCGTCCAGGCGCAGTAGTAGACGCCCGCTCCCGCCAGCGCCGCCGTCCGCTCGCCCAGCGTCGCCTGCCCCAACACCGGGTCCGGCTCCACCGGCACGGGAAAGGACTCCGTGCTGATCCGGAAACCTGCGCCAAAGCCGAACGCGCCGCCGCTGGCGGCGATCCGGCCCCACAGATCAACCAGCCGGTTGCGCGCTGGGTCTAGCTGGCGACTGTAGTAGCTGAGGATCAACCCGCTGCCGTCCGGCTGCACCGCGAGCGAGGGCATGAACTGGTCTGTACTGGTAGCATCATCGTTCACGCGCTCGGGAGCCAGCCAGCTAAACCCCTTGTCGAGCGAGCGCGTGAGGTAAATATCCGCGCGGTCTCCCTGGGCGCCGCGATCGTTGTAGGCCACATACAGCTCACCGCTCACCGGGTTGACCGCCGCCTGGGGAAAGGCCGTCGTCGCCACCTCCAAGCCAAGGTCGCCGTTCAAGCCGGTGCTCGCGATCCGTGCGACCGTGATCGCGGGACCGAAGCTCTGACCGCAGTCCGCGGACGCGCGCATCGCGATCCGCCCCGGGCTGACCGCGATCGGGTCGCGCCAAAAGACGTAGACGGTGTGGTCCGGCCCCACCACGATCATCGGTCCATGACCGTCCACCGCCAGCAGCAGGCCGCCGCTCGGAGCCCAGCTGTCGCCGCCGCTCGTGGAACGGTTGAAGGTAATGCCGTTGCGCGCACTGAACGAGGAGAGGTTGCGCCACGTCTGGTAGACGGCGCCGCCACAGGGCCCGGCCGCGTTGTCCACCGCGATCCAGGGCCGGTCGTGCAGGTCCACGCCTTCCGTAAAGCCGGGCGCACTGTTCACCGGCGCGCGCCAGACCGTCTCCTTCTCCTCCATCCGAAAGACGAGCAACGTCTGCGGCGCGAGCGCGGAACGCGTCACGAGATAGGCCATCTCGCCGGCTGCATCGCGCGCCAGCACCGGCGCACCGGCGTCACCGCTGAGGCCGGGTGGCAGCGCGCCGCCGTCGCGAAAGGATGCGCCGCCATCCGTCGAGCGCGCCACGCCGGTCAGCCGCGGCACCCCGCCGCTTGCACCCGTATCGTTGAACGCCGCCAGAATCTCATCACTGCCACCAAAGGCGAGCGTTGGGCTCGTCTGCATATCCGCCGTGCCGCTGTCTGCCGCCGGATCGTTGACGAGCACATTCGCGGGCGCAGCGCGCGGCGCATCTACCAGCGCGCGGCGCGTGCGCGCGGTCGGCGCGACGAGCGTCCCCGCCGATTGACCGGCCCTCGCCGCCGCGTGTGTCAGCGGATGGGTACCGAACTGCGTTTCCAACTCGCTCCGGAGCGCGGGCGAAAGCTCTGCAAAGAGGCCCGGATTGTCATAGACCCAGCGGTAGCGCAGGTCCTCTTCTCCCCGCACGGTCTCGGGCTGTCGCATCTCACGCGTCTCGACAAACAAGAGCAAAAAGATGAGCAACGCCGGCAGCCACCGAAGCCGATCCATGACACCCTCCGATTCGCGTTACCCAAACGATACGAACCGCTACCCTGCCAGACTGAGCTAACGGCAACCAGCGGCATGCGTCAAGTCTGCGCCTGCCCTCTCCTGGATACCAGCTTTGCTGAAGGCGGTCCTCCAAGCGTCGTATACTCGGGGCGATCCTCCGCGCACCACCCTGGAAGCAGACCAGCGCCGCCTGCTCGAAAAACGACTGTGAACGCGCGTGGCCCCATCGCGCCTCGCTGCCTCCTACCGCACTATCCCCTGGTCCACACGGCAATGTGAGTAAACCTCGCCGCACGACCCCGGACCGTACCGCCCCTCCACCTGAGTTTTGGGCGCGAACGAAAACTGACGCCGCGGCTCAGGCATGTGCGCAACTCACCCCCAGAGCTCCGCCACGCAACCACCTCAAGATTGCGGATGCCAGCGTGTGTTTTACGCTTCGGCAAGGGTTGGCACCTAAGCCTCCCTGTGCCATCAATCGCTGGACGCCGCGCCCGAACCTCCACTACCCTCGTCCTCCAGCACACGCGCTCGCGCATGTCTACGCGCGCTCGGCCTATCATCCCGCCCGCCAGGTGGAGGACCAAGACCATGCCAGGACAATCCCAACCACAATCAAAGATCGGCCCAACGCGCTGAACCTACCCACCACAAAACAATCAACCCTCCAGATTCACCAAACCCACCAAGAGAAAAGTCAAAAGCAATCAAACTGCATCCCGGCCACCCGGCTGCACGGGACCAGCAGGCGGTCACATCCCCCGTTCACCCGCGAGCGTACGTCTGCGGGTCTTCCTTCTATATAGCCAACGCGCTACTGTGACCGATGGGCCCTCCCGTTGACGCCTCTGTCAACACCTGGCCCGCATCCGCCGCGTCGCCGAGGGGGAGTGCCGTGAATACCGCCGAGTTCCTCCAGATCAGCTCAATCACTGTCCCCGAGCGTGAGGCGCTCGTCCAGGGCGAGACGCGCCGCACCTACATGGAGCTCGGCGACCGCGCCAAGCGCCTCGCCAACGGCCTCCAAAAACTCGGCGTCGGCAAGGGCAGCCACGTCGTCGTGATCGCCGTCAACAGTCCTCAGTACGTCGAGACCTACTACGGCGTTGCCATGCTCGGCGGCGTCCTCGTTCCTTTGAATTACCGCGCCAAGCAGGAAGAGCTCACCTACATGATCAACACCGCCAACGCGGATGTGGTCTTGGTCAGCGAGCGCTACCTCCCCCTCCTCCAGGACATCCGCCACACGCTCACCACCGTCAAGCATGTTATCTGCTACGACGCCGCCCCCGAAGGCTTGATCAGCTACGAGCAGCTGATCGCGGAGAGCGAGCCCGAAGACCTCTATGTAGACATTGAGGACGAAGACCCGACGATCCTGATCTACACCTCCGGCACGACCGCGATGCCGAAGGGCGTGCTCCTCTCCTTCGGCGGCATGACCGAGTACGTGCTCGCCGCCGTCGAGATGGCCAACCCCGAGGATCAGTCCCCGGACGTGATGCTCGTCTCCGTCCCCTTCTTCCACATCGCCGGCGCCACCACGATCTGCCTCGCGATCTACGCCGGCCGCAAGCTCGTGATCCTGCCCCAATTCTCGCCCGAAGCGTGGCTCGAGGCCGTCCAGAACGAGCGCGTCACGATCTCCTTTGTCGTGCCGACGATGCTCAAGCGCATCCAGGAGCATCCGCAATTCGAGCGCACCGACACCTCCTCGCTCAAATCCATCACCTACGGCGCCGCGCCGATGCCCTTCGAGGTCGTGCGCCGCTCCGTCGAGGTCTTCCCCCATGTGGACCTCAACAACGCCTACGGCCAGACCGAGACGAACTCCACCCTCACCTTCCTCGGTGCCGAGGACCACAAAATCGCCGGCCTCTCCGGCGCGGAGTTGGAGCTGAAGCTCAAACGCCTGCGCTCCGTCGGCCGCCCGCGCGACGATGTCTTCGTGATGATCATGGACAACGACAACCAGATGCTCGGCCCCAACGAAGAGGGCGAGATCTGCGTCGCCTCCGGTCGCGTCATGTCCGGCTACTACGGCAACGAGGAAGCGACCCACGAGGCGATCCAGGACGGCATCCTCCACACCGGCGATGTCGGCTACCTCGACGATGAGAATTACCTCTTCATCACCGGCCGCAAAAAGGACCTCATCATCCGTGGCGGTGAGAATATCTCCCCCGGCGAGATCGAGGCCGTGCTGATGAGTCACCCTCAGATCGAGGACGCGGCCGTGATCGGCGTCCCAGACGTGGAGTGGGGCGAGACCGTCAAGGCGATCGTCGTGCTCAAGCCCGGTGCCAGTCTCACCCCCGACGACGTGATCCAGCACACCAAGACCCACCTCGCCAGCTTCAAGGCCCCCGCCTGGGTCGCCTTCGTCGAAGAGCTGCCCCGTAACCCGATGGGCAAGGTGCTCAAGACAGACCTGCGCAAATCACATGGAAGCGCCTCGCATCAGTAAGAGTTGCGTGCTGCGTGCTGAGTGGTCACTGTCAAACCACTCCCCGCTCGTCGCCCATCGTCATCCACGCACGGAGAGTAGCAATGCCCGAAGACCAGACCACCCCCACGCAGCACGCGGCACGCGGCACGCGGCACGCAACGCTCCGCTCCTCCGCTTTAGGCGTCTGGCTCAGCCTGCTCGGCGGCACGGCGATCTCCGCCTCGCTCAACGCGCAAGTGGGCGAGAATACGCCGCACCGCGAGGTCTACTGGAACATCACCGGCGGCTGGATCCTCTATCCGCTGCTCTCGATCCTCGCGGCGACGCTGCTCTATGCGCTCTACCGCCGGATGCAATACTGGCAGCTCGGCAAGTCCACCGTCCGTACCGACCGCATCCCGCAGCGGATCAAGAACCTCGTCATCCAGGGGGTCGCCACCCACCGCCTGCGCCGCGACCCGCTCGCGGGCATCTACCACACCCTGATCTTCGTCAGCATGGTGATGCTCTTCATCGCCACCACACTCATCCTCATAGATGAAGAGATCATCACGCCGCTCGCCGGCCTGCCGCTGCTGCGCGGGCCGGTCTATCTCGGCTATTCGCTCTTCGCGGACGTGGGCGGCATCCTCGGCCTGATCGGCGTCTCGATCGCGCTCTACCGGCGCTACGTGCAGAAGGTGCGCCGCGTCAACTGGGACGAGCGCTGGGAGGACGGCGCGATCCTCTGGGGCCTGCTCTTCCTGCTCGTCAACGGCTTCGTCGTTGAGGGCGCGCGCATCGCCGCCACCGAGATCGGCGTGCATGACTCCTGGGCCTACTGGTCGCCGCTCGGCTTCGTCTTCGCGACGCTCTTTGATGCCGCCGGCGCCGGCGACCGCACACTACGCAACATCCACCAGGCGGCCTGGTGGATCCATGTCCCCACTGTCTTCGCCTGGCTCGGCCTGCTCGCCTTCACCAAGCTCTCCCACATCTTCACCGCCCCCGCTAACGCCTTCTTCAAGACCCTGGAGCCGTACGGCAAGCTGGAGTACGCCTCGGACCTCGTCTCCTCGGAGGTAGAGGCGGAGGTCTTCGGCGTGGGCAAGATCCAGGACTTCACCTGGAAGCAACTCTTCGAGCTTGATACCTGTGTACGCTGCGGTCGCTGCTCTAACAACTGCCCCGCGCACATCGCCGGTCAGCCGCTCTCGCCAATGATGATCATCCAGAACCTCAAGTCACACATGAATGAGGTCGGCCCGATCCTGATTGATGCGAAGCAGAAGGGCGAGCCGCTGCCGGTGTTCGACACGATGGTCGGCGGCGCGGTCAACACGGATGCGCTCTGGGCCTGCCGCACCTGCGGCGCCTGCGTGCAGGAATGTCCCGTCTTCATCGAGCACATCCCGACGATTGTGGACATGCGCCGCTGGCTCGTGCTCGACAAAGCCGAGGTGCCCGAGACGGCGATGGCCGCGCTCCAAAACATCGAGCAGCGCGGCCACCCCTGGCGCGGCAGCCCCTTCACGCGCACCTCCTGGATGGACGAGATGGAGGTGCCCCAATACGACGGCTCCCAAGAGTACCTCTACTGGGTCGGCTGCACCGGCGCGCTCGTGGACCGCGCGCTCACGATCACCCAGGCCGTCGTGCGCCTGCTCACGGAAGCGGGCGTCTCCTACGGCGTGATCGGCTCCCAAGAGACTTGCAACGGTGACCCGGCGCGGCGGCTGGGCAACGAGTATCTCTACCAGATGCTCGTGCAGCAGAACATCGAGACCTTCAACGCGCTCAACGTGCGCAAGGTCGTCGTCCACTGCCCGCACTGTTTCAACACCTTCAAGAACGAGTACCCGGAGTTCGGCGCGAAGCTGGACGTGATTCACCATGCCCAGCTGCTGGACCACCTCGTCAAGGCGGGCAAGCTCCAGCCAAAGGCGGGCCTCAACCAGACGATCACCTTCCACGACGCCTGCTACCTCGGCCGCCACAACGACATCTACGACGAGCCGCGCGCGGTGCTGAACGCGATCCCCGGCGTCAAACTGGTGGAGATGCCGCGCAACCGCTCGAAGAGCTACTGCTGCGGCGCGGGCGGCGGCGCGATCTTCCAGGAAGAGAAGGAAGGCCGCCGCGTCAACCACGTCCGCACCGAGGAAGCGGTCGCCACCGGCGCGGATATCGTCGCGGTCGCCTGCCCGTTCTGCATCCAGATGTTCGAGGACGGCATCCCTGCCATCCAACCAGACGAATCCCACCGCCTCAAGGCGTTCGACATCTCCGAGTTGCTCGAAGTCTCCGTCGTGGACCGCCCCCGCGCCCAGCGCGAGACGGCTGGGGCGAGTGGCGACTGAGCTCCAACAGTGTGATGCCCCGTGCCCCCGTCACTAAACGGCAGTGGCGAGAGTAACCGGGAAAGTATGTGGCTCAGCAGGGTGCGTATACTACGAGGACGAGAAACGACTCGGCGTCCGGAGTAGGTGATGACCAGGGACAAACCAGCGGCGGAGATGCGACCGGCCGGTCTCGACCTGACCGACGTTCCAGGGATCATCGTCAATCGGCGGCCTCCCGAGCAGACAGCGCGTATTCTTGGCACCGGTATCGAAGTCTGGGAGGTCGCCAGGGCTTACCACGAGGTCGGCGAGGATTGGGCCAGACTGCGTGACTGCTACGGCGTGCTCAGCGAGGAACAGTTGCGCGCGGCGCTCACGTTCGCGCGGAAGTATTGGGACCTGATCGAGGCGCGAATCGCTGAGAACTACGCCTGCGTGCCTGAATCGTTCCGTGATGCGATTCCCGATCGCTGGCGCTAGATGCGCTTCTATCTTGACGATGATGTTGAGTCGCATCGAATACTTGTCGCGGCGCGACGTCTCGGCGTGGACGTCACATCCTCCGCTGAGTGTGGCAATCGCGGGAAGCCTGACGACCTACAGCTCGGCGCCGCCGCGGAGATGGGGCGCGCTGTCGTTACCCGGAACTACCCTGACTTCGACCGCCTCACTCGTGAGGCTGCCACGGCGGGACGGCCGCATTCGGGCGTGTTACTCGTGCCGTCGTCGCTCCCAAACGATGCGTTCGGTCCAATCGCTCGCGCACTGAACGCCTACGCCGCGCGCTATCCGGACGGCATGGCGCCGTATATGGTTGATTATCTGCGGCCCGTGAACTGACGTGGCCGCCATCGCCTGTCCCTTCTGCATCCAGATGTTCGAAGATGGCGTCCCTGCGATCCAGCCGGACGAGTCCCACCGTCTCAAAGCCTTCGACATCTCTGAACTGCTCGAAGTCTCCGTCGTGGACCGCCCTCGCGCCCAGCGCGAAGCCGCGGGCGCAAGCGGCGACTGATCCCGCGCGTCGTACCGATTCCAGCCCCGGCCCCCGGCCGTTCGCGCGGTACGGGGGCTGGCGTTTGTCATACCGGACCGTGCTGGGAGTACGATAGACGCTGAGGTGTCCCTGCGATGACCGCCGCGCGCGACCTGCTGACCCTGATAGACGACTCGCCCCGCGACGACTGGCCGCCGCGCCCGCGCGAGGTCCGCGCCCGCATCGGCGACAGCGGCATCGAGGTCTGGGAGGCTGTGCGGACCTTCTACGAAGTCGACGAGGATTGGGCGCGCTTTCGCGATTGCTACGACTGGTTGACGGAAGATCAGCTTCGGGCCGCCCTTGCCTATGCTGAGAAGCATTGGGATGTGATCGAACCGCGCATCGCTGAGAATTACGCGTACGTGCCCGCGCCGTTCCGTGACGCCATCCCCGCCCGCTGGCGCTAAATGCGCTTCTATCTCGATGACGATGTGGGGTCGGAGCGCATTGTCAGGGCAGCGCTTCGCCTCGGCCTTGATGTCATCACGTCAACCGCCGCTGGTCACTCCGGAGCGGTGGATCGCATCCATCTCGCCCGCGCCGCTGAGATGGGTCGCTGCATCGTGACCCGGAATTACCCTGACTTTGATCGCCTCACACGGCAGTTTCAGAGAGAGGGCATCCCTCATGCTGGTGTGCTTTTCGTGCCCTCATCCCTGCCCAACGAGGCGTTCGGCGCGATTGCTCGCGCGTTCAAAGCCTATGACGATGCTCATCCAGAGGGCATGCCACCGTACATGGTGGACTACCTCAGTCCCACGGACTAACGGATCGCGGCCACCTGCCCGTTCTGCATCCAGATGTTCGAGGACGGCATCCCCGCCATCCAACCAGACGAATCCCACTGCCTCAAGGCGTTCGACATCTCCGAGTTGCTCGAAGTCTCCGTCGTGGACCGCCCCCGCGCGCAGCGCGAAACCGCGGGCGCAAGCGAGGACAGACGTCGCGCGCGGCCCAGATTCCGGTCCCAGTCGCGCTCAAACGAGCAGACATGTGACCGGGACCGCGTCGTCTCCCTCGCCAGCGTTATACAATGACGGCAGCATCACGGCTAGAGCCACCACATGCTCGGCGGCTGACACACGCACGAGGATCAACATGGAGACATCGCTCCGTAAACTGCAAGCCTCAGACTTTCCCGCGTACATCAGCGCGGACACGCGTCCCGTGGAGGAGCGTGCGCACATCATGGGTGCCGGGGTAGAAGTGTGGGAAGTGCTGAAGACCTGGTTCGAGGTGGACGAGGACTGGAGCCGGCTCCGCAACTGCTATGACTGGCTCACGGAAGATCAGCTACGCGCCGCGATGGCCTACGCGCAAGAGCACTGGGAGGTGATTCGCGCGCGCATTGCGGAGGACTACACCTACCTACCGGAGTCCCTTCGCGACGAGATTCCGCTCCGCTTCCGCTAAGTGCGCTTCTACCTGGACGATGATGTCTACTCCCCACGCATTCTCCAAGCCTACCGGCGGTTCGGTCTCGACGTCACCGGCGCGGATGAGGCCGGCTACCGAGGCGTAGACGATGCATCTCATCTAGCGCAAGCCGCCCAGATGGGCGGTTGCATTGTCACGCGCAATTATCGTGACCTCGTGCGGCATACGCGCGAGTTTGAGGTGCGCGGTTTGCCACACTCAGGCGTCCTATTCACCCCAAAGTCCCTGCCGAACGACGACTTCGGTGCCATCGCCCACGCGCTCAAAGCCTACGCGGACGCGCATCCAGACGGGATGCCGCCGTATATGGTTGACTTCCTCAGGCCCGCGGAATGAACCGGGCACACTATGGGAGGGACGCTGCCGGCTACGCGGGCCAGACCGCCTAGGGCCGGACCGAGCGGGCAGCGTCCCTCTCACGACTTTTCATGAAGCCGGCTGTTCATGCATCACGACGAGGGGCCAGGGACTCCGGTCAGGAGATCGACCAACCATCGGCCTGGGCACGCTCGCGGAAGGCGCGCGCCACTTCCAGGGCGGCCCAGACGGAAGGTGCCGCGTGTGATTCGGCGCGGAGTGCCACGCTCGCCGGGAGCGATTGCTCCGATGCGCCGCGCGCGCGCATGTGCGCCTCGAGGCCGCTCAGGTCGCGCGCGATCACGGCATGGTAGCCAGACGTTTGGTCAATCGCGGGATGGCATTCGAACGCGCCGACGATGTTGAGCTTGTCCCACCAGCGGATCGCGCCGGCGGTCTCGGCCTCGAAGACGATCACGCGCAGATCGGTCATCAGGTTGTAGACGGCGATCAGCTTCATGTCCACCGGCGGGCCTTGGCCCTGCCAGAGCACGACCAGAACTCCAGATCCTTGGCGCGGTCGTTGCGAAATGTGCCGACGTAGAGCACGGGTACCCTCCATATTTGGGCTGCGGTCGTTCCCAGGTCAACCCTGATTGACAACGCGGGCAACCCTACCGGCTCTGGGTGGCGGGGTCAAGCGGCGGCATCCGATGCTCATCGCCCAGGCCCGCACCGCCGTAGCCGGTCCTCCCCGGTGAGCCTGATGCCCTGGCATCACTGAGGTACGTCCCTGACGGCCGCGCGCAACCTGCTGGCCTGATGGATGACACGTCCCGCGACGACTGGCCGCCACGCCCGCGCGAGGTACGCGCGCATTGGCGAGTACGGCATTGAGGGTCTGGGGGGCGATCAAGCCCTGGTTTGAGATAGGTGAAGATTGGGACCGCGTCCGCGATTCTTGCAGGTTGCTTACCGAGGCCCAGCTACGGGCGGCTCTTCTCTATGCGGAGCGGTATTTGGACGTGATCGAGGCGCGCATCGTCGAGTACTATACCTGCCTTCCCGAGTCGCTGCGTACTGAGCCCTCCACCCGCTGGCGTTCGCTGCGCTTCTGGGTTGGCGAGGACATTACGTCTCCCCGCCTCCTCGAAGCCGCGTGATGGCTTGGCAGTCACAGCACCGAAACAGATCAATGCGGCAACCGCGGCATAGAATTCCTCAAACCCCTGGAATGACATGAGCGGAATCCTCACTGCTTTGAGGCAGGCGGCGCGGCGCGGTAGGATAGCGGGGCACGGTCGTTGCTCCAGCGACCGAGCTATCCCCGGAACGGACGCCGATGCGCATCACCCAGGTCCGCGCAGTGACAACGCCTACACCGGGCAACCCGCACGATTGGCGAGTGGTGCTCGGTCAGATCCTTGTCGTCGTGGATACGGATACGGGTGTGCGCGGCTACGGCGTCGGCGCTGGCGGCGCGGCGGGCGTGCATATCGTCGAGCACTTCCTTGGGCCACTGCTCAAGGGAAGCGATCTACGAGCGATCACGGCGCTCTGGCAGCAGATGTACGAGGCAACGCTCCCTTTCGGACGCAAGGGCCTCGCGATCATGGCGATCTCCGGCGTGGACCTCGCACTCTGGGACGCGCTCGGCAAGGCGGAAGGGATCAGTGTGGCCGCGCTGCTCGGCGGCGTGCAGCACGAGCGGATCCCCTGCTATGCGACCACGCGCGACCCGGCGGCGGCGGTGGCGCGCGGCTTCCGCACCGTGAAGATCCCGATCCAACCGCGGCCGATCACACCGGAGGATGCGATTGCGCTGGTCGCGCGCACGCGGGCGCTGATCGGGCCGGACGTCACTTTGCACACGGACGCGGGCGGCGGCTGGAACCTGGACGAGAGCGTGCGTGCGGCAGAGGGCTTCGCCAGTTACGGTGTGGGCTGGTTGGAGGAGCCGATGCCGCCGGATCACCTCGTCGCGTATGCCGAACTGCGCCGCCGCGCCCCGCTCCAGATCGCGGGCGGCGAGCACGAGTCCACGGTCGAGGGCTTCCGCGAGCTGGCGGCGCACGCGGCGCTCTCGCTCTGGCAGCCGGATGTGACCTGGTGCGGCGGGCTAACCCAGCTCCAGGCAATCTACGCGCTCGGCGCGCGCGAGGGCATCCCGGTTTGCCCGCACCGCGGCGCGGAGGTGTGGGGGCTGCACGCGCTCGCCGCGCTCGACCCCGCACCGCTGGCGGAAAGCGGGCGGCCCTGGATTAGCTGGCTTACAGGTCAGCCGGAGATCGTGAACGGCTTCATCGAACCGCCGCAACGGCCGGGTTTCGGCGTCGAGCCGGCCCCTGGGTTGATCGGCTTCTGAGGCCGCGACCCCACGGAGCGAGAGAGAACGGAGGCGCGAAATGGCACGAGCGCGGGAGCAGGAGTTTCAGGGGACGATTGGGCTGGATTACCGTAGCTCGGTCCCCTGGTGGCCACCAGAGCCGCGGGTGCCCGCGGGCGCGCCGAACGTGGTCTTCATTGTGCTGGACGATGTCGGCTTCGCCCAGCTCGGCTGCTATGGGTCGGACCTCGCCACGCCGAACTTCGACCGGCTGGCGGCGAACGGGCTGCGCTATACGAACTTTCATACGACCGCGCTCTGCTCGCCGACGCGCTCCTGCCTGCTGACCGGACGCAATCACCATGCGAATGGGATGGGAACCGTGACGGGGATGACCGCCGGCTTCCCCGGCTACAACGGCCGCATCCCGCGCTCGAGCGGCTTTCTCTCCGAAATGGTAGGCGAGCAAGGGTACGCGACCTTTGCCGTGGGGAAGTGGCACCTGACGCCGGCGGAGGATGCGCACGACGCCGGGCGGCGCGGACGCTGGCCGCTGGACCGGGGCTTCGAGCGCTATTACGGCTTTCTGGGCGGTGCGACGCACCAATTCCTGCCGGACCTCACCTACGACAACCATTCGATCCCGCCGCCGCGCACGCCGGAGCAGGGGTACCACCTGACCGAAGACCTGGCGGATAAGGCAATCGAGTTCATTGACGGCCTGAAGCAGACGCAGCAGGACCGGCCGTTCTTTCTCTACTTCTGCACCGGCGCGGGACATACGCCCCACCACGCGCCGCGCGAATGGATTGACGCCTACCGCGGCAAGTTTGACCAAGGGTGGGAACGCTGGCGCGAGCAGACCTTCGCGCGCCAGCAGGCGATGGGGATCGTGCCCCCTGGCACGGAGTTATCCGCGCGCCCGCCCTGGGTGCAGGATTGGGAACAGCTTTCCGCGGACGAGCGGCGCCTGTTCGCGCGCTTCATGGAGTGCTTCGCCGGTTTCATGAGCCACACGGACCACCAGGTTGGCCGCCTGCTGGACTTCCTCGAGGCGCGTGGGGAACTGGAGAATACGCTGATCTTCGTCGTCTCGGACAACGGCGCAAGCTCGGAGGGCGATGCGCTCGGTGTGGCGCGCGTCGCGGGACGCGCGGGACGGGATGACGCGGCGATCCTAGCGGAAAACCTCGCCATGATTGACGAGTTGGGCGGGCCAAAGGCCTTCAACAACTACCCCTGGGGCTGGGCCTGGGCGGGCAACACGCCCCTGCGCCGCTGGAAGCGGGAGACACACCAGGGCGGCACGACGGACCCGATGATCGTCCACTGGCCAAAGGGGATCGAGGCGCGCGGCGAGATCCGCCGCCAGTACACGCACGCGATTGACCTCACGCCAACCGTGCTTGATCTGCTCGGCCTGGAGCCGCCGCCGACGCTGAACGGCGTCACCCAAACCCCGCTACACGGCGTCAGCTTCGCCGCCAGCTTTGCGGACGCGGGGGCACCGGAGCGGCACGAGACGCAGTACTTCGAGATGCTCGGCTGCCGCGCGCTCTACCACGCGGGTTGGAAGGCGGTTACCTATCACGCGATGGACGGCACCGCTTACGATCGGTCGAGCGACCCAGCCGCGCCCTTCGCGGAGGACCGCTGGGAGCTCTATCACGTTGATGAGGACTTCTCCGAGTGCCACGACCTCGCCGCCACGCACCCGGAACGGCTGCGCGCGCTGGTCGAGCGCTGGTACGTGGAAGCGGGGAAGTACAACGTGCTCCCGCTGGACAACCGCCGCGTGATGCGCGATCTGCCCAGCCGCCCGACCGATGCGTTGACGCGCTTCACCTACTATCCGCGCGGCGCGCCGATCCCAGAGTTTTTTGCGGTGGACGTGCGCGACCGCTCGCACACGATCACGGCCGAGGTGGTGATCCCGCCCGGCGGCGCGGAGGGGGTGCTCGTGGCGCAGGCGACGGGCGAGCGCGGCTATAGCTTCTATGTGCAGGATGGACGGCTGCACTACGTTTACAATCTCGCCGGGGAAGCACGCTCGGAAATCCACTCGAATGAAGCAATTCCGGAGGGTGAGGTGACGCTCGCGTTCACCTTTACACGCACGGGGCCGCACGAGGGCACAGGCGCGCTTTCGATCAATGGCCTTCCCAGCGGGGCCGGCGCGGCCGTGCGTATGTGGGACGTGCGCGGCGGACCGTTATTTTGCGGCTTTGAGGCCGGGCGCCGGGGTGTGAGCGGTCGGTACAAGCTCCCCTTCCGCTTCAGCGGCACGCTCAAGCGGCTGACAGTGGATGTGAGCGGTGAGGTGCGGCGCAATGCAGCGGCCGAGGTGCGTGAGGCGCTGGCGAAACAGTAATCAAGGGATGAGGGATGAGGGATGAGGGATGAGGCGCTAGCGGAGCCGGTGAGCGCTTGCTGCGGTCCCGCGCGCGCGGAGGGCGAAGGTGTGGCGATTATCGCGGAGCCGGTTCTGGCGAGCGTTGAGACGCGCGTGGACGGCTCCACCAAGGGGATGGTGCTGCTCCCAGGGGGCTCGTTCTTGATGGGGGCAACCGATTCCGAGGGTTTCGCCGCCGATGGTGAGGCGCCGGTGCGCGCGGTGACGCTGCGCCCGTTCTGGATTGATACCGCCGCCGTGACGAATGCGCGTTTTGCCGCGTTCGTTGCGGCAACCGGGTACACGACCGATGCGGAGCGCTTCGGCTGGTCGTTTGTCTTCAGCGGTTTGCTGCCCGACGACTTCCCACAGACGCGTGGGGTCGCGGCGGCGCCCTGGTGGCGGCAGGTGATGGGCGCGTGCTGGCGTCAACCAGAGGGGACGGACTCGTCCTGGGAGGGACGCGCGGAGCACCCGGCGGTGCATCTCTCCTGGCGGGACGCGGTTGCCTTCTGCAAGTGGGAGGGGACGCGCCTGCCGACAGAAGCCGAGTGGGAGTATGCGGCGCGCGGCGGCTTGGAGCAGGCACGCTATCCCTGGGGAAACGCGCTGACCCCGGGCGGGCACCAGATGTGCAACATCTGGCAGGGGACCTTCCCGTCACAAAACACGCTCGATGACGGCTTTCTCGGCACGGCGCCGGTGACGGCCTTTGCGCCGAATGGCTTCGGCCTCTCGAACACCTCCGGCAACGTCTGGGAGTGGTGCCGGGACTGGTTCAGCCCGACGTTTCATGCGAACGGCCCGCGCAAGAACCCAGCCGGGCCGCGCACGGGACAGGCGCGCGTGATCCGCGGCGGGTCGTATCTCTGTCACCGCAGCTATTGCAACCGCTACCGGGTGGCGGCGCGCAGCTCGAACACACCGGACAGCTCGACCGGCCACGCGGGGTTCCGCTGCGCGCGCGATGCGTAGGGAGAGTCCCCCACCCCCGACCCC
>Ga0136611_10001417_pt1 | contig 16647 bp, 15 predicted proteins | sample AntDrymUQ2232306_2_FD_106645 | JGI IMG/M metagenome (GOLD analysis project Ga0136611, IMG submission 106645) | Polar desert sand microbial communities from Dry Valleys, Antarctica - metaG UQ223 (23.06) | ecosystem: Environmental > Terrestrial > Soil > Desert | place: Antarctica: Dry Valley...
GTATCAAGGCGTACTCTCCCTGTCCCGCCCCACTCGCGTCTGTTCCAGGTGCCGCATGAAATCGCCCCGCCCGCGTTACGGATTCACGCTCATCGAGCTGCTCGTCGTCATCGCCATCATCGCGATCTTGATCGGGCTATTGCTTCCCGCCGTGCAGAAGGTCCGCGAGGCGGCCGCGCGGATGAAGTGCAGCAACAACCTCAAACAACTCGGACTGGCGCTGCACAACTACGAGAGCGGCAACGGCAACCTGCCCCCGGCCTTCACGGGCACGACGAACCCGGCCTATCCCGCCGCCCCCGGTTACTACTACAGTTGGAGCGTGCTGGCGCAGCTCAACCCGTACCTCGAACAGACGAACATCTACAACAGGATGGATTTGAAGATCCCGATGTATCAGGGCGCGCCGACCTACTCCATCTATCCCGAAAACCAGTTCGCCGTCGTGCAGAAGGTTTCGATCTTCCTCTGCCCCTCAGACAAGGGCGAACCGGTGAGCAGCGCGTACGGCGTGCAGAACATGGGGCCGACGAACTATGCGGCGTGCAACGGTTCCGGCGCGAACGGCGGCTCGCCGTGGAACTCGGACGGCATTTTCCAAGCGAAGCTCCCGGTGAGGATCACCGACATCACCGACGGCACGTCGAACACCGTGGCTATGTCCGAAAGCATCCTCGGCGACGGCGCGGAGGCGACGGCGACCCAGCCGGGCGACGAGCGGACGGCCTACAAATACATGGGATACTTCGGCACGCTGCCGAACGACTCGACCTGCGCGGGCCAGCCGACCGGAGCTTCGCAATCGTGGAACGGCAACAATCGCCGCGGTTTCATGTGGGCCTCGGGCGAGATCCGCTGCGCCAGCTACAACAACTACCTCGCGCCCAACAGCAAGAACTTCGACTGCGTGGCCAACGACGTTTTTCCGGGGCCGGGCCAGTACACCGGGGTCGGCTTCCGCGCCGCCCGCAGCCGGCACACCGGCGGCGTGAATGCGATGATGGGCGACGGCAGCGTCCGGTTCATCCGCGATGCGGTCGATCTCACCATCTGGCGGCAGGCGGCGACGCGGGCCGGCGGCGAAGTGCCGGGCGACTTCTAACATGACGGCCATGATCGATTCCGAACCGCGAACGGCATCCCGCTCCGCCCCGTATGCGTTTGCGGGCGTGGCCGCGCTCGCGATGATCGCGACCCTGCCGGGGCGGACGCAGGGACTGGGCCTCATCACGGTTTCCCTGCTCCGCGACCTCCGGCTCGATCCGCTCGACTATGCGTTCGTGAATCTCTGGGCCACGCTGCTCGGCTCGCTCTTCTGTTTGCCGTGCGGCTGGCTACTCGACCGCATCGGCGTCCGGGCCGTCCTCTCGGCGACGCTCGTCGCTCTCGGCGTCGTCGTCATCGGCATGAGCCGACTCGGGGCCGAAGACTCGGCCTATCTGTTCCCATTCGTGTTCCTCACGCGCGGCCTCGGGCAAAGCGGCCTATCGGTCATCAGCCTCGCGCTGTTGGGGAAAGCGGCGGGCCGAACACCGGGGCCGGTCGTCGGCGTCTACTCCGCGCTGGTATCGATCGGCTTCATGGCCGCGTTCGGCGCGGTGAAGGCCGCCTTCGAATACGGCGGGGCCGATTGGCGCACCGTCTGGGCGAGCATCGGCGGGATCATCGTCGCGCTCGGAATCGCGGTCGCCCTCGCCATGCGGAACCCGCGCGAAGCCACAATCGCCGAGACGATCCCCGTCGGGGGAACAAGCCTGCTCCCGGCGCTGCTCACCCCGGCGTTCTGGGCGTTCGCCCTCGCCACCTCGCTGTACGGGATGGTCGGGGCCGCGATCGGGCTGTTCGGCGAACCCCTCTTGAAAGAGCGCGGCTTCGACCGCTCGGTCTACCTCACCGTCATCACGCTCGGCCCGGTCATCGGACTCGCGGCGAACATCGCCACGGGATTTCTCGCGCGGCGGTGGGGCTTGGGCCGGCTCATGGCCGTGGCGATGGTCGTCCTCGCCGGGGCGCTGCTGGCCTTCCCGCTGGTGGAGACGCTCGCCCACGTCTACGCCTATGCAGTGGCGATGGGCATCGCCGGCGGCATGGTGACGGTGCTCTTCTTTGCGGTGTGGGGGCCGGCTTTCGGCCCGAAGCACCTCGGAAAAGTTCAGGGTGCGGCGCAACTCCTCACGGTGCTCGCCTCGGCCGCCGGGCCGCTGATCCTCGCGGCGTCGCAGCGCGAATTCGGCACTTACTCCCACGTGTTCCGAGTGCTCGCGGGCGCGGCTCTGTTCTTCGCCGTCGCCGCGTGGTTCGTGCCCGTGCCCAAGTTCGCTCCGAATGCGGAGGAGGCGCGATGAACTCGGCATTGCGAACCGAATTTGAGGAGCGCGGTTTCGTCGTCGTGAGGAAGCTCTTCGCGCGCGAACTGATGGCCCGCGCCGCGGCCGAAGCCGAAGCGCTCCCCGAACGGCTGAAGCACCTCGTGGACGTGAAGAACATCCGATGCCGCTGGCAGGACAACGTCTTCACCGGCGATTGCACGTTCGAGACCTTCGACCCGATCATCGACCTCAGCCCGGCATGCGAAGCGATCGCCCGCTCCCCTGCCCTGCTCGATCTGCTCGGCGAACTCTACGGCGAGCGGGCGCACCTGTTCAAAGACAAGCTCATCTTCAAGCCGCCGGGGGTGAAGGGCTATCAGCTCCATCAGGATTGGATTTCGTGGCCCGGCTTCCCGAAGAGTTTCCTCACGGTGCTCGTCCCGTTCGAAGCGGCCGATCGCGACAACGGCTGCACCATCGTCTATCCGGGCTATCACCGCGACGGTTGCCTGACCGAACAAGACGGCCAATACCACGAACTCCCGCCCGATATCGTCGATGAGCGGACGGCGGTGCCGCTGCTGCTCGAACCGAGCGATGTCGCCGTGTTCGGCGGCTTCGTCCCGCACCGCTCCGATCCGAACACCTCGGATCGCTGGCGTCGGCAGCTCTACCTGAGCTACAGCGCCGATTCGGACGGCGGCGATCAACGCGACAAACACTATCGCGAATTCCACGCGTGGCTGCGGAAGAAGTACGCCGAACACGGGAAGATCGACACCTACTACGCCTGACCGGAGAACTCCATGGCCGATACCCGCGTCCGCTTCCACCTGTCGCTGAACGTGGCTGATCTCGACCGCTCGGTGAACTTCTTCCGCGTGCTCTTCGGCATGGAGCCCGCGAAGCTCCGGGCCGACTACGCCAAGTTCGAACCGGACGATCCGCCGCTGGTGCTCTCGCTCGAACCGACGCCGCGCGCCGTCGGTGGGCCGCTGAACCACCTCGGCTTCCGGATGCCCGATGCGAAGTCGCTCGTGGCGATGCAGGAGCGGCTCGAACGCGCGGGCATGCCGACGAAGCGCGAGGACGGCGTCGAGTGCTGCTACGCGAAGCAGACGAAGTTCTGGGCCAACGATCCCGACGGAACGCTCTGGGAGGTCTACACCTTCGAAGGGGACATCGACCACCGCGGCGAGGGCCAAGCCGAAGCGGTCGTCCTCGGCCGGGTCAAGCCGTCGGATAATGCGCCGGTCATCTGGGAACACCGGATGAACGAGCCGTTCCCGCAGAGGTTGCCACTCGATGACGGAACCGCCGACGAAGTGCGGCTGCGCGGCACCTTCAACCTCCATCAGGAGCATCCCGAGGGCGTGATCGACGAAGCCCTGCGGGCGCTGAAACCATGCGGCCGACTCTTCATCCACGTCCTCGTCGGCGAAGAGCCGGTGAACGGCCCGCAGCTTCCCGGCCCGGCCGGTTCCGTGAAGTTCGTGCCGTTCGAAAGCGATCCCGTGCGGCTGCTCGAAGACGCCGGACTCGTCGGCGTGAAGATGATCAAGTTCGACACGAAGCCCTGCTTCGTCCGCGACGGCGTCGGGATGCGCGAACTCCAGCTCGAAGCGTGGAAAGCGGCGGATGGCGAAGCGGACATCGTCGAAGTGATGTACAAGGGGCCGTATCGGAGCGTGACGGACGATTGCGGCAATGTATTCCGGCGTGGCGAGAGGCACTTGCTATCCGTCGGCTCGACGTCGCAACTCCGGAAGGGTGCGCTCGCCGATTCGTTCGCGGTCTTCGAGCCGCGCACCTCGAGAGGGAATGTGTCGTGCGGCTGATGGAGTTGAGGGGTGTACCTGCGACATTTGGCATCCCCGACCCCGTAGGGGCACCCCTCGTGGGTGCCCCGGCGAAAGGATGCCCGGTCGAGTGCAGGTGCTGAAGAGCCTTCTCCGCCAGAACACACGGCGGCACCCTTTCCGCAGGGCACCCACGAGGGGTGCCCCTACGGTGTTTGGCAAAGATCCGCCGCCGCACTTAAGTTCGGCGCCCGGCCTTTGCAACCCCGGCCGCTCTGAGTATGATTGTGCGCATGGCGAATCCCCTCCGGCTTGCGAACGTCCTCGCGCTCCTCGGACTTCTTCCGAGCGCTGCCGAGTTCCATGCCTGATCGCGGTTTGCCGAGCGAACCGAACCAGGCCCCGGAACTCGGAAGAGTTCCGGGGTTTTTTCGTATCCCTTTCCCGTCCCGACCGAGAGCCGCCATGACCGATCCGAACCGCGTCATCGTCTTCGACACGACCCTGCGCGACGGCGAGCAAAGCCCCGGCTGCAGCATGACGCTTCCGGAAAAGCTCGAGATGGCCCACGCCCTCAAGAACCTCGGCGTCGACGTGATCGAAGCGGGCTTCCCCATCGCCTCGCCGGGGGACTTCGAAAGCGTCCGCGAGATCGCGAAGCAGGTTCACGGGCCGATCATCTGCGGACTGGCGCGCTGCAATCCCGCCGACATCGACCGCGCCGCCGATGCGGTGAAGCATTCGCCGAAGCCGCGCATCCACCTCTTCCTCGCGACGAGCGCGATCCACCGCGAGTTCAAGCTGAAGATGTCGCGCGAGGACATCCTGACGCGCACCGTCGAGAGCGTCAAGCGCGCCCGCGACCACACGGCCGACATCGAGTTCAGCCCCGAAGACGCCGCGCGGACGGAACTCGACTTCCTCGCCGAGGTCGTCGAGCGCGCCGTCGAAGCGGGGGCCACGACGCTGAACATTCCGGACACGGTCGGTTACGCCGTGCCCGCGCACTACGCCGCGATCATCCGGCATTTGAAGAAGACCGTGCGCGGCATCGACCGCTGCGTACTGAGCGTCCACTGCCACAACGACCTCGGAATGGCCGTGGCCAATAGCCTCGCGGCTCTCGGCGAGGGTGCCCGGCAGGTCGAATGCACGATCAACGGCATCGGCGAGCGCGCCGGCAACACGGCGCTCGAAGAGATCGTGATGGCCCTGCACACGCGCCGCGACTTCTACGGACTGACGACCGGCATCGACACGAAGCTGCTCGGCCCCGTGAGCCGCAAGCTCTCGAACGTGACCGGCATGCAGGTGCAGCGGAACAAGGCCATCGTCGGCCGCAACGCCTTCGCGCACGAAGCGGGCATCCACCAGGACGGGATGCTGAAAAACCCGAGCACCTACGAAATCATGCGGCCCGAGGACGTCGGCATCTCGAAGACGGAACTCGTCCTCGGCAAGCACAGCGGCCGCGCGGCCCTGCGCGAACGCGTCTCGCACCTCGGCTACCACCTGTCGGACGATCAGCTCAACGCCGTCTTCGCCGACTTCAAAAAGCTCGCCGATCAGAAGAAGGAAGTCTTCGACGCCGACCTGGAAGCGCTGATCGAGACGCAGTTGCAGGCGGCCACGGGCGGGAAGCTCTGGAGTTTGGTCGGGTTCACGAGCACCGCCGGGACGGGATCGCAGACCTCTGCGGCCGTGAGTCTGCGCCACCGCGATGATGTGGCCGGCGTCGTCCGGCGCGATGCCGCACCGGGGAACGGGCCTATCGATGCGCTCTTCAAGGCCATCGCCCGCGTCACGGGGGTTTCGGCGAAGGTGATCGACTACCGCGTCCGGGCCGTGACGCAGGACATGGACGCGCTCGGCGAAGCGCACATCGAAGTCGAGCACGGCGGTCGCCGCTCGAGCGCCCGCGCCGTGAGCCTGGACGTGATCGAAGCGAGCGCCCTCGCCTACTTGGAGGTCATCAACCGCGTCTCGGAGAAGCAGCTGCGCGACCGCCTGAAGCCGACCGACGACGTGCCGACAAACGTGGTGCCGGTGGTGTAGAATGATCCGAAATCCGCGAGGAGCCACGACGATGATCCGCTCGCCCGCCCGGTTGGAACTCGACAACTTCCAAGAGTTGCTCGATCGACTCGGGGGCGTCCCCGCGCGGCGCGTCCTGTTCGATCCGCCCCCCGGCACGGCGCGGATCCGCGACGTGATCCGCCATGTGAACGGGGACAACAAGCGCTTGGTCGAACTCGTCGATGGCACCCTCGTGGAGAAGGCGATGAGCGCGGAAGCGTCTTTCTTGGCGGCGCTGATGATCCACTGGATCCATTCGTTCGTCGGAACGGCCGGCAATACCGGCATGATTCTCGGGGCCGATGGCACGTTGAGGATCATGCCCGGACTCGTCCGCATTCCCGATGTGTCCTACACCTCGTGGGACAAGCTGCCGAATCGCAAAGTGCCGACCGCGCCGGTCCCGCACCTCGTCCCCGATCTCGCCATCGAGGTCTACAGTCCCGGCAACCGCCGGGGAGAGATGCGGCGCAAGCTCGGCGAATACCTCGGTGCGGGCATCGCCGAAGTTTGGATGGTCTACCCGAAGTCCCGTTCGATCCGCGTCTACCTCCCCGGCGCGGAATCGGTCCGCTATGCGGTGGGCGATACGCTCGTCAGCGCGGTCTTGCCGGGCTTCCAATTCGCACTCGCGAACCTCTTCGAACAACTCGACGATGTTCCCGCAAAGCCCATGACACGCAAGAAGTAGTGCGCCTCACCGCAGCAACTCGGCCATGGATGCGATCCGCTCGACTCTCCCTTCCCCAAGCCCCTTCGGATCGAACAGCAGGGGCCGCATCCGTGCGGACTGCGATCCGAGATAGTCGTTTTCGAAATCGTCGCCGACGAAGAGCACTTCATCCGCGGGGCAACCGAGCGCGGGTAGCACACCGTCGCGGAAGAAGCCGTGGCCCGGTTTGCGGATGCCGACGACGGAACTGATGACAACCCGTCGCAGCGGGGCGAGTTCCGGATGGCCCGCGACCACGCTCTCCAAGCGGCGGTCGTAGTTCGACGCCAGCGCGAGGATGAGGCCGCGCGATTCGAGTTCCCTCAGCGTCTCGCCGACGCCGTCGATGACGGCCCACGCCGAAGGCTTCGCAAAGTGCTGGAAGAGTTCCTCGAAAAGCTCCGGAGTCGCTTCCGGAATTGCGGCCCTCACGATATTCCCCCAGCGCTCCCGCTCGCGCGCTTCGCCGGTGATCCAACCCGAGGCGCGGTCGATCCCCTCTTCGATGCGGTAGCGATCCCAGAGGCGCGGCCCGATCGCAGCGGCATCGACGGCGACGCCGTGCGCGGCGGCGATGCGCTCGTAGACGAACGCCGCGCCGGGGTTCGGCAGGATCACCGTGCCGACGGCGTCGAAGGCGACGGCGCGGATTCCCGCAAGCGGGTGACGAGGGGCTGTCACCGGCGCGGCCGCGCCGGTTGGCGATCGCCGCGGGCCGTCGGGCCGGGGAGCACCGACGGGCGCTCGCGGCCGGTCGGCGGCGGCGCCAGGCCGGGTCGCACGCGGCGCGTCGCACCGCCGGTCGGGGCGAGTTCGCGCTTCACATCGCGCGCGGCCCGCGCCGCCGTGGCGACCTTCAGCAGGTGCAGGCCCGCCCGGAAGATCGTGACGCCGAGAAACGCGGCGATGATCGCCTCGACGATCCAGCGGTTCAGCAGGAACACGGCGTAGCACATGGCGAAGGCCGCCAGCCCGACGCCGAGCAGCACCCAGCCCAGAATTTCCCGCACCCAGACGCCCATAGCCGACCCCCTCACAAGCGGATGCCGCCGCTGCAACACAGGACGATGAGGAACAGGAAGAGCAGCACCAGCGGCAGGCCGATGGCGAGGAACCAGCCGCCGCAGCCGAACTTCTCGCGGGCTTTGCCGAGGATGCGGCCCTTCTGCCAGCCGCGCCATTTTTCCTGCCGGCTCATCTCGCGCCGGTCTTCGCTCCACTGCACATCCACGACGATCATCCTCGCCTGATCGCGCCCGAGCAGCAGCAAACCCCAGTACCAGAAGGCGAAGCGCGCCGCGAGGGCCACCGCGAGAAAGATGCCCGACGCCAGCACGAAGCGGCTCGCGTAATCGGAGATGTAGAATTCGTCGGCCGGGGCACCGTAACGGCGGTAGCCGTCGGTCGGCTCGGCCACGCTCAGCGGCGGCACTCGGTCGAAATCGACGCGCAGATAGGTGATCGCGAGCCAGAGCAACTGTCCCGCGAGGACGAACAGTCCGACGCGGGCGAAGAGGAGCCAGAGTTCGCTGTCGCGCGGCGATTCGGCCGGGCGGACGGTCGCCTTCGCCCCCGGCTTCACGAAGAATTTGTTCGCGTCGAAGGGCATGCCGATGTGGACGACCGACAGCAGCCGGTACTGCCCGATGAGGTAGACGAGGGCGCTGCCGACGAGGATGCCGTCGAGGAAGCGGAAGTGGCTGCCGGGGATCTCGGAGAACGAACTGAAGTCGAACGGCAACCCGAGCGGGGCGAACGCGAGGTAGCTGAGGAGCAGCACGAACACGGCGGGCATGGCCGTCCAGCGGAGGAAGAGTCCGCAGAGGCCGACGATGAGCAGCAGGGCCGACGCGATCGGCGAGCCGATGAGGAACATCGTGAGGATCGTGACGAGCAGCCCGCCGCCGGCGATCATCAGGTACGTCCGCGCGGCGGGATTGGCGATCAGCTCCCGGTAGGGATTCGGCTTCGCGTCCGGCTTCTCGATGCCATCGCTCTCGCGGCTCATCGGCGGATCCCCGCGCCGCGGATGCGGTCGAGCCGCGCGAGGATGAGCCGCACGGGATCGGCCGCATTCACGCGGACGACCGAAGCCCCCGCCCGCACGAGCTTCAATCGGAGGACGTCGTATTTGCGGTGGTACCCTTCGACGAGCGAGGTCTGGATCACGCTGCCGAGGGTGATTCGCTTCTTCCGCTTGAGGGGCTCCGCCGGTTCGCGCGGGTCGGGCGGCGGCGGAACGTCGTCGGGCCAGGGGAGCAGTACGAGGACTTGGTGGTGCCGGCCGCAGGCGGCGCGGATCGCCTTGAGCAGCGGTTCGAGGTCGTCGGTCAATTCGACGAGGTCGGCGAGGACGACGTAGAGTTCGTTGTCGCGGGCCATGCCGACGGAGCGGACGAGCGCCGCCGCGAGGACGGGGATCTTCTCCGGGCAGCGGAAGCGGTAGCGCCCGTCCTTCTCGAAGAGCTTCGGCGGCGGCTGATGGTGGTGCTCCACGAGGAACCGGCTCGCCTTCTCGCCGAAGAACTCGTCGTCGTGGATGCAGCGCTCGATGCTCGCCGGGGAGTCGCCGTCGCGCGCGGCAAAGAGCGTCGCCAGTTGCTTGCGCTTCGACAGATCCCGGCTGCGCGGCGGCAAGAATCCGCGGATGCCGAAGAGGAACCAATAGACCCCCGTGAGGATGGTCGGGATCATCATGAGCGTGAGAAGTACCGAAAGGTAGATCGCGACTTTCGCAATGACGCTCCAACCGGCGAGCGAGCGCGGGTCGAGGATTTTGTTCGTCGCTTCGACGACGCTGTTGAATATGCCCGCCTTCCACATGAGGATTTGCCAAATGAGCGGGACGAGCAGTATCCACTTGAAGCGGGTATCGAGCAGGGGAATCCAGAAAAGGCCGAAGGGGCGCGAGTTCAGCCGCTTTTCGAGCAGGTCGGGGTAGAGGTCTTGGGCCAGCGAGTAGGCGTGGCGCTGGAGCGTTGCGGGGTCGGTCTCGGTTCCTTCCGCTTGGCGGCCGGCCGTCTCGGCGAAGGTGCGCAGCAGTTGCATCGTGTGCAGCCGCGTCCGCGCGGGCTTCTGCACCTTCGCTTCGCGCGAGTCGAAGACCGTCAGCCCGATGAGATCGCGGTTGCCCGCGGCCGCTTGCAGGACGCCCGCACCGATCCCGGCGAGCTTCGCCAGCGGCGTCTTCCCGGCCGTGCCGAGCCGCGTGCTGTTCGACGCGTCGAGGAAGAGGATCAGCCGGACGGGGACATCGCTTTCGAGTTCCTTCGTGATGAGCTTGTCCTTGCGGGCGCTCGCCTTCCACGCGATGGTCTTCGGCGGGTCGCCCGGCAAGTAGTCGCGCAGGTGCAGCAGTTCCGTACCGCTGCCGGCCCGGCGGATGCGGTGGACGCCCGGCGGCGGGAGCGTGTTGAAGCGCTTGTTCGCCCGCTGCGTTCCGTCGTCGTCCATCAGCGGCGGCAGCACGAGGTACTCGGTCGGTATCCGGAAGAAGCTGCGGCGGTAGAAGAAGCCGCAGAGATCGGCCGTGCGGAGTTCGATCCCCTCGAAGCGGACGACGCCGGGTGCGGCGGGGTGAATCTTGTATTCGAGGACGACCGGTTCGCCGGCCTTCAGCCGCGTCACGGTGCGGCGGTGCCCCTCGCGGATGTGCTGGCCGACGGGGAGCTTGTCCGCGAGCGAGACGAATGGCAGCGACGGCCCGCCCTTCAGTCGGATGGTGATGCGGACGGTGCAATCGACCCCGGCCCAGAGCGTCGGCAGTTCGCGCTCGCCCTGCAAAATGTGCCGCTCGATGGCGATGCGTCCCTGCGCGGAACTCGTTCGGATCTGGAACCAGATCCACTCGGCGACGAACCACGAGACGAGCGTGAGGGCGAAGATCGGCACGGTCGGCGCGTAGCGCGCGATGACGAGGACGCCGAGGAGGGCGACTTCCGACGACCAGAGGAGGAACCAAAAGCCGCGTCCGGTGAGCACGCATCACTCCTCGGAAATTGCCGACCCGCTCGAACGAATTTGCCACCCGCCTTTTCCGGTTCCCTCGCTCCGCTTCGGAGCGGGGGTAACCCAACTCGTCGCCACGATCGGATGACTCACCGCATTGGATTCTTCCCCGGCCGACCCTTCTCATCGAGAATCTGGAAGTGGTGGATGCCCACTTTGCGGTCGTCGGTGTACTGCCAGACGATCTTCTTCTCGCGGGTCACTTCCGTCAGCTTCACCTTGTTCGCGCCCGCGTTGTAGCTGGTCAGCACCGTGTTGCCGTTGTCGAGGCGCTGGACACCGCAGCAGTCGCTGAGCGGCTTGCCCGGCAGATCGTCGTTCGAGACGCGCCAGACTTCCTTCCCTTTAGCATCGACTTCGATGGTGAAGTTGCCGTGCGTGCAGCCGATGAGGGTGTTGCCGTCGGGCAGGCGGATCGCCGTGAAGGGCATGTTCGGAGTCTTCGCTTCCCAGACGACTTTGCCTTTGGAGTCGTATTCGCGGACGACGCGGTCGAGCAGTTGCGGCACGAGGTAGTTTCCGTTGGCGAGCTTGCGGGCCATGCGCGTTTGCAGGTGGTGATCCTTCGTCTGCGCGTCGAGCGGCACCTCGATGAGGATTTTCCCCCCGGCATCGACTTCGAGCAATCGCGGCTTGGCCCCGGCTTCCGTCAGCATCACCTTGCCGTCGCCGAGCGGCTGCACGGTGTTGACTTCGGACTGCGTCCCCTTGAACGTGAAGAGGATTTTGCCGGCGCGGTTCACTTCCGCGACCGCGCCGCCGGGATAGTCCTTCGACTTCGACAGGGCCAGCAGCACGTTGCCATTGTCGAGAACCCAGCCGTCGCGCGTGGACATCGGGAACTTCCACGTCTCCTTGCCGGATTCATCGACGATGAAAGTCTCGCCGCCGGTGGCGAGGAAGCCGTGCTTCACCGGCTCGGCGGCGAAAGCGGGAAGTGCGATGAGAAGGAGGCACGCGGAAAGGGCGTATCGCATCGGGTCGGCTCCGGCGGGAAGAGTATCCGGAATCTATTCGATTCCGAGCAGCGCGGCCAGCGCGGGGCCTCGTTACTGACGGCCGGGAAAGGAACACCATTACGGATGTCCTCTTCGCCCGCAGGGCGCACGAACGCAGACCGGGGTTTCAACCCGGTCTCGCAGCGTCACTCCGAGGCGAGCGCCTGGGACTGAAGTCCCAGGCTACTTTCGCGCGCCCTGCGGGCGAAGAATGGACGTCGGTCCGTTTCCTGTTCCGTCGATCACTTCCAATCACTTCGCGTCGAAGTTCCAATCGAGCTTGGCCGGGCCCTCCTTCGCGGCGGCGCGCACCGCCGCGCCGAGTTCGAGCGCGCTCGCGCCGCTCGGCAGCGTCTGCCAGATCGTCAACTTCGCGGCCCCGGCCTTCGGCCCGAGGATCACGATGCGCTTCTCCGATTCGGCCCGGTCGTCCCCCGCATATGCCGGCACGCGGCAGGGGATCGCCGCGCCGTCGGCCAAGTCCGGGGCGCGGCCGTCACAGCCTCCGACGAAGAGCACGAGCGGCTTGCCCGTCCGCAGGCTCTCCGCGCGGCAGGCGTCGAGGTCGGTGCGGCACCTCCCGCAGCCCCCGTCCGCGAGCGCCTTCGCCACGCGAACCGTCCGCGCTTCATCCGCGACCGACATCGGCATGACGGTGAAAAGGAATGCGGCGGTCAGAATCGTCTTCATCGGGAACTCCCTTGCGTGAGGCGATCGCCCGGCTGGCGGACCGCGGTGAACCAGTCGAGATCGCGGGCCGGGAACCCGGCCAAATCCGCGAGCGAATACGAATCCCCCTGCTCGACCATGCGCTCCACCGTCGCCGCGTCGATCCAGAACCCCGCGACCGGAGCGTCCTTCGGCCAGCGCGGCCCGCCGTGCGCCGCATCGCCCCAACTGTTGAGGCAGAACGCGCCGGGCCGGGCGCCGCCGCGGATTCCGATGAGGCACATGCAGTGCGGCCAATAGCCGCGCGGCTTGCAGAACCCCTGCGAATCGCGGGTGCCGGCCGTGCCATCGGCGTTTTCAAAGCCCCGATCGGAACAGACGGCGACGGGATAGCCCTGCGCGATCGACCGCTGCGCGTCGGCCCACGATTGCACGAGTGCTGTGGCCCGCACGGGATGTTCCGCCGCGACCGCCTTGATCTCCGAGGGCACACCGCTGCGGCCGTACTTGCGGGCGCGGGCGGGACTGAAGACCGAAAGGTCGTCGCCGGGATACTTCTCCATCGGGGCCACGCCGCCGCTGCGGACCGCTTCGCGCGCCCAAGCCCCCATCGAGCCGTCGCCGGAGATGCGGCCCTTGCCGACATCGACCCGCGAGATGCCGTAGATCACTTCGGCGGAGAGCGGCTTGAACTCGCCGCCGCGCGTGACGCACTGCACGGCTTGACACACATCCGCCGCGTGCTTCCAGCCGCAGCCGACGCAGCAGCCGACATCGCGCTGGTCGATGTTCGGATACCACGGAGCCGGGCGGTTCGCCGCTTTGCGGACGGCCTCCCACAGGAAAATATCGGAGGATTCACCGAGGGCGATGCGACCGGCCGGTGTTTCGGAGAACGCCGTCGGCGGCAGCCGCGCGAACGAAGCCCGTCGGGCTTCGGGATCGTCGATCCAGCCGAAGCGGTGCGCGGTTCCCGGCGGGCCACTCCCCGACGGATCGGACGCGGGCGATGCCGACTCGACCGGCGGCGGCGGGATCGGCGGAAGGGGGATGCCGAGTTTCGCCCCGACGTAGCTCGCGAGCATCGTGAAAATCACGGTGGCGAAAGCCGCGAGCAGGTGCCGCCAGAAGGGGCTGAGGTCGTCGAACCGGCTTTTCATCGGAGTCTCCTTCACTTCACGAATTGGAGGGAACGATTGAGTTTGAGGAAGAGGCTGCGGACCTTCGCCCGCGATGCTTCGTCCAGTGGAGCATCGATGGGGAACGCCGCCGCGAGTTCGGCCGCGATGGCTTTGCGGAGGTCGGCGAGACCGTCCACGACGAGCAGCTTGCTCGCGTCGCGGATGCGGCCGACGAGCGCGGCGACCGTGCCGACATCGGGCCGCTCCGCCAATTCGGCGGCCTGCCGGTAGAGTTCGACGAGGTCGAGCCGATCCGACGATTTCTTCGCCGCATCGCGGAGGTCGAGGTCGAACGCCGCCTGCAATTTGCGGACGAACTGATCATCGCTCGGTGGAACGTCCGGCCCAGGCGCCGCGCCGGCCACGACGGTTACGCGAGCCGGTTCACCGTCGCCGGCGATGACCACGATCCTGTAGCGGCCCGGTTTGGCCGCGGAGAAGGCGGCGCTCTTGCCATCGGCATCGGGCCGGAGATCGGCGCCGTCGTCCACGAGCACCCAGCGCGATGCGGCCGGGGCCGTGAGGATGGTGAGGATCGGATCGGCTTTGATCTCCGTCCACGGTTGCGGCGGGCCGCGCTCGGATTTCCCGATCGCCGGCGGCGGTTGGTTCGTCAGGACGGACATCAGCGCGAGGGCGTACAAAGCCGGCATCGGATGGCTCCGGTAGGAGGAAGGGGCGTGGAAACGCACCGCGGCGACTCGCCGTGAGAGCACCGGTGCAGATCGAGGTCAGCGCGGGACGGATTGCGAGAGTGCGACGTGCGATGAGAACCGATGGACTATACTACATAACTGTACACTTGTCAAATCGGCGCGGTCGGATTGCGTCAAGCTTTCCCGAAACGGACCAAAGCTTCAACGAAATCGCCCCGCAGTGCTCGGCACAGCGGGGCGGCGGAAGAAGCTGTTCTGTCAAACTCATCGGCGCGCGGTGCGACGCGTCTGCAGACTGCTCACGGCGATCGGCAGATCGCGGGTGAACTTGATGAATTGACGCTGGACGTGTTCCGATGGCCGCAGTGCGGCGCGCTCATCGACGATTGTGAATTCGCTCTCGAAGGCTTCTGTGGTGATGCCGAGGTCGAACGGGAGCCGATCCGAGTCCGGAAACGCTTCGTCTGTCATTTGGAAACTCCGGTTGAATGGTGGCAGCGCTGATCGCCGCGAGCATCTCCGGTGCATCATGGATGCCACAAGTATGGTATAGCAATAAGTGTTTGCGAATCAAGAACTTGTGTCGCGAAAAATGCAGGGCTGCGGACGAACCTGCTGTCATTTGTGCATTTGCGTGCGCCGGATCAGGCAAATTTTGGCCCGATTGTGACAATCACAGCGTGCTTTGCGGGCAATTCCGACAGATCCACGACAGGCTCCGACAACTCGGTTCCGTCGAGACTGACAGAGCACTTTCCGTTTTGATTGCGTCCGGGGTTGCGAAACTCGATTCGGTATGTCGCCGCGCCGAATCGATAGCGGACGACGAAGCCTGTCCAAGCCTGCGGGATGCACGGATCGAACGTCAGGCGCGATCCGCGGCGGCGGAGGCCGAGCATGTCTTCCAGACCGACGCGATAGAGCCACGACGACGAACCGGTGTACCACGTCCACCCGGCGCGGCCGACGAACGGCGGTCGCGAGTAGACGTCGCCGGCCAGCACGTACGGCTCGCCCCGATACTGGTCAGGCGGAGCGGACACGGGATTGATCTGCGCGAACGCGGCATGGGCCGCATCGCCGCGCCCCAGGTCGGCGAGCGCCTTCACGAACCACGCCGCCGCATGCGTGTACTGCCCCCCGTTCTCACGGACGCCCGGCACATACCCCTTGATGTACCCCGGCCGCAGCGGGCCGGCGTCGAACGGGGGCGCGAAGAGCAGGATGAGCCGGTCGGCCGGTCGCACCAACTGCGCGGAGACCGCATCCATCGCCTGGGCGCAGCGCCCCGCATCCGCGCCGGCGAAGACGGCCCACGTCTGAGCCAGGGAGTCGATCCGACATTCGTCGTTCGTCGCCGAACCGAGCGGCGTACCGTCGTCGAAGTAGGCCCGCCGGTACCACGCGCCGTCCCACGCCTGCGCTTCGGCCGAGGCCCGGAGCTGCGCCGCATGCGCCCGGCTCAGGCTCGCCACATCATCGCGGTCGAACCGATCCGCGAGCGCCGCGAACCTCTCGAGCACGACCACTTGGAACCACGCGGCCCAAACGCTCTCGCCGCGACCGGCCGAACCGACGGTGTTCATCCCGTCGTTCCAGTCGCCCGTGCCCATGAGGGGCAGGCCGTGCGAACCGAGTTGCCAGCCGTGCCCGAGTGCTCGGTTGCAGTGTTCGAAGAGCGACTCCGACAGATCGGAAACGGTCGGGACGCCGTACACCTCGTGCTGTTCCGGAGTCAGCGGCGGCGCGGCCAAGTAGGGCAGCTTCGCGTTCAGGATGTCGGCGTCGCCCGTGACTTCGACGTACTCGGCGACGGCGTACGGCAGCCAGAGGAAGTCGTCGCAGAAGCGCGTCCGCACGCCGTTGCCGGCCGGTTCGTGCCACCAGTGCTGCACGTCCCCTTCGGGGAACTGCCGGCGGGCCGCCCGGAGGATGTGGGCCTTGGCCTCGCCCGGTACGGTGTGGATGAGCGCGCAGACGTCCTGCAGTTGATCGCGGAAGCCGTAGGCCCCGCCCGATTGGTAGAAGGCCGAACGGCCCCAGAGCCGGCACGACAGCGTCTGATAGACGAGCCAGCGGTTCATCAGCACGTCGAACGCGGGATCGGGCGTTTCGACTTGGATCGCGTTGCAAATTTCGTCCCACCGCGAGACGACCTCCTGGAGCGCCGCTTCCGCGGCGCCCGGCGCGAGGTGCGTCCGCACCATCTGCCGGGCACCGTCGGCGTCGGCCGCTTGAC
>Ga0136611_10001418_pt1 | contig 16647 bp, 15 predicted proteins | sample AntDrymUQ2232306_2_FD_106645 | JGI IMG/M metagenome (GOLD analysis project Ga0136611, IMG submission 106645) | Polar desert sand microbial communities from Dry Valleys, Antarctica - metaG UQ223 (23.06) | ecosystem: Environmental > Terrestrial > Soil > Desert | place: Antarctica: Dry Valley...
AGCACGGACTGCCGATGGCGCCCTCCCAGGCTCCTCTCCCTCATCATGCCACCTTCGACAATCCTCGGCCGGTTTGCACACCCACGGCACCGCCTCAGACGGACCCGTGACCCACACTCCTAGTCCACCGGACGCGCCGGCCAGCAGCTCGGTGCAGGCGGCGAGCAGCTCGGCGATCAGGGCCGCGCCCGGCTTCTGGACGATATACCCGGCAACCACGGCGGCGAGCAGCCAGAACCCGAAGAGCGGCTCGCGGGCCAGTGGCCCGCCCAGACCGGCGGCGAGAGCACCGACGGGAATCCACCAGAGATACAGAATGCCAAACACGACCGCGAGGACCGCCACCACGACGATCTCGCGCAGATTCCATGAACGAAACATCAAGACACACTCCATTCGATCAGGCTGATCTGGAACACAAAAAGGCGCGCCGCGACTGCGGCACGCCAGATAGCTCACGAGGATGGCATCGTGGGATCCCTCCGCAGGCATTACCCTGATCAGGTTCAAGGGTCCGAGGACGTCACCTCGCTCTTCGAGAGCCCGGCGATCCCCGGCGCCTGGACCGGCGCCTCTACCTTCCGGGTGCTCACGCCCTGCACGTACGCCTCGGCCACCACCGCCACCAGGGCCTGCTCCGCGCGGCGGCGCGGCTCCAACCAGCTCGGGGAGTAGCTGCCGGTCCGCAGCTTCGGGATCGCCAGCTCGACCGTCCCCACCCGCGTGTCCCACGGACGGTGCCGATACCCGTTCCGCTGCGTCGTCCGCTCCTCGGTCCGCTCGTACCGCCCCGCCCCGATCTGCGCGCCGACCTCCGCCTCCATCAGCTCCTGGACGACCCGCTCCACCACCCCGCGCAGCCAGTCCCCGCCGGGCTCCTCGCCCTTGCGCACGCTCTCCGCGAGCGGCATCCTCTCCTCGGCCACCGTGCTCCCCTTTCCGGGTTTGGTCTCACACCCTCTTGGAAAGCACACGGTGGCCTCTTCGTCAACCCCGAATCCCCACCACCTCCGGGGACTCTATCCGGCACACGCGGCTCTCCTACAACGTGAGCTTCTCACGCACACAGGTAGTCGGACGGCGATCCTACTCAGTCGCGCTGCGACCTGACATCACGCTGGACCTGCGAGTCGGGCCCAACGCCGGACTTCATCTTTTCGACGCCAAGTTCAAGCGCACCCTGGCGGACACGTTGCTGGCGCCTGAGAGCGATGACACCAACGAAGCAGAAGAACGTCGGGGGACGTTCAAGCACGGCGATCTCTACAAGATGCACGCATATCGCGACGCGATTGTCAGAGCCCGATCAGTCTGGATCCTGTATCCCGGCACTGAGACGAGATTCTTTCCGATCCGGGGCGATGGCATTCGTTCCGCTGACATGTTGCCCAGCGTCGTTGACGGCGTCGGTGCGATTCCGCTCCAGCCAGACGAGGATCGGCACGCACAAGTGGCAAGCGTGCTTGCGCGGCTTGTCAACTGTGAGACCGGCCCGCTGGCATAGCTGCCGCATCTTCTTGTCCTGGTCGGAGGCCTGCCGATCTCGAGGGGCAGGCGTGTGAACCGCCCCGGCTTTCCTAGAGGCTCTGGGGTGCCGACCATTGCCGAGCATTGCGGCGCTTTGTTAAGATTTTTAGTAGATAGCTCAACATTGGACTCTAGATGGATACCGAGAAACTGATAATGGTCCAAAGGCGGCTGAAGCTCACGCCGCGTACGTGCGCCACCTGCGGGAGCGCGTTCCCCGGCTGGGGGCGCCAGCGGTTCTGCAGCAAGCCCTGCCACCGGAAGTGGGACTACCGGCAGCATGCCGAAGCCCGGCGCGCCAACCGCCGCGAGTACTACCAGCGCCATAAAGACCGGCCGACACCGAACCGACCTGCAGTGGACCCGCAGCAGCCGTAACACCGACGCATGCCCCGCACTCGGGAGTACCGCGATGAAAACTCCGCCCAAGTCCGACGACCAGCGCGTGGCGCTGTACGCACGTGTGTCGACCGAGGACCAGGCCGATAGGGGTACGATCGAGGCACAGCGCACATTCTTGGCCAAGTTTGCCGGGCTCTACCAACTCGATGTCGCCGACGAGTATGTCGATGACGGGTACTCGGGAACATTGGCCCTGGACCAGCGGCCGGCGGGGCGCCGGTTGCTCGAGGACGCGGGGCGGGGTACTTTCACGACCGTGCTGGTCTACCGACTGGATCGCCTCGGGCGATCGCTCCGCGCGCTGTTGGACGCGCACGACGCGCTCGAACGCGTCGGCGTCACGGTGCGCTCGGCCACGGAGCCTTTCGACACCAGCACGCCGATCGGCAAGTTCCTCTTCCAACTCCTCGCCAGCCTGGCCGAACTGGAGAAGTCGACGATCATCGAACGGACGACCATGGGGCGCGACCGAGTGGCGCGTCTCGGGAAGTGGACCAACGGCCCCGTCCCTGCCGGCTACGATCTGGATGGGGAGGGACGCCCGGTCCCGAGCGCCCGGATCACGGCGACGGGGGCCGCCGAGGCCGACGTCGTCAGGTCGATCTTCGAACGGATCGCCGATGGTGCTACGCTGGTCAGCGAGTGCCGGCGTCTCCAGGCGCTGGGCATCCCGGTGATCACCCGCTTCGCCGGTCGGCCCGACCTGGTAAAGACCCGCTGGTGGAATAGCACGCTCCACAAGATCGTGAAGAATCCGATCTACAAGGGCGAGTTCATCCTGGAGTCACGCCACGGCGCGGTCAGCGTGTCGGTGCCGGCCCTGGTCGAACCCACGCTGTGGGAGCGAGCACAAGCGGCGATGACGCGCAACCGCTCGCTTAGCAAGCGACCGACCGCCCGTGATTACCTCCTGCGCGGCATCGCCCGCTGCGGGGGATGCGGTCGAACATACGTCGGCGGGCCCGGCAGCTCTCCGGATCGAGACGGCAATCGCAAGGCGTACTACCGCTGCTCCGGGGCCCTTAGCCACCACCTTGCGCCCGACCGACCGCGCTGCAATGGCCGTGCGGTGCAAGCCGAGGAACTGGAGCGCCTGGTTTGGGAAGACGTCCGCGCGTTCCTTGAAAATCCCGGACAGGCACTGTCGGATGCCCAGGACGAGCTTCGGCACCGAGTTCGAGACGACGCCGGATTCGATCGAGAGCGACGGGAACTGCAAGACGCCCTCGCCATCAAGGCGGACGAGCGGGAGCGCGCGCTGACGCTGTACCGCAAGCGATTGGCAACGCTCGCCGAGACGGAACGGACCGTCCGTCAGGTCGACGCGGAGATCCAACAACTGCAAGGCCTATTGGACGCCCTTGGCGCGCAAACCGTCGCCCTCCAGGCCACCGAGGCGCACTTCGGAGAGGCGGTGCTGCTGCTGGAAAGCCTGCGCGAGCGCGTGGTCGAGATCGAGCAGGGCGACCGGCCGGCCCGGCGCGCACTGATCGAGCTGCTGGTCCGCGACGTCACGATAGTGACCGAGGGCGAGGGCCTCAAGAAGCGGGAGACGGCGCTGGTGAACTACGCGTTCGCCCCGCCATGTGTCGTAGATTCTACCGTGCCAGCCCGCTCACGACCGTGACCCCGGCCCGCGCCAGGTCGGCCACGATGCTCTCGGTCACGCCGCGCCCGTACGCCGTCGCCCGCCGCGTGCCGACTACCGCCACCGCCCACTCGTCCGCGACGCTCAGCTCGCCGTGCAGGTAGAGGACCGGCGGCGCGTCCGCGATCTCGCGCAGCCGCGACGGATACGTCGGGTCGTCCAGCGTTAGCACCGTCGCGCCAATCCGCCCGAGACGCAGCCACTCCGTCTCGGGGTCGCGCGTCCGGCGGAGCTGGACCAGCGAGTCGATCGCGCGACGGTCCAGCCCCGCACCGGCCAGGTCGAGCGGGCTCGCGTGCCAGGCCGATCGGGCGTCCCCGAAGCGCTCCAGCAACCGACCGAAGCGCGTCGGCCCGACCCCGGCCACCATCGCCAGCAGCACCCAGTACGCCCGCTCGTCCACCCCCGCCGTCAACGTCTTGCTCCTCCCCGTCGGCCTACCTTCGAGCCGCGCCAGTGTAGCACGCGCTCATGGCGACGCCCGCGAACGCCCTGCTAGCCTTGGAGCAGCGGAACGGCGACCTGGCGCTCCCGTCCCATCGGCGCGCTCGACGTTCCATCCTCTCCCCGGTGGTGCGCCCCGATGACCGATGCCGGCTACCTCCGCTTCCCGACCCTCCACGACGACACCCTCGTCTTCGTCTGCGAGGACGACCTCTGGATGGCCTCCGTCGATGGCGGCCAGGCCCGCCGGCTGACCGCCGGCCTCGGTGAGGCCGGCCACCCGCGCCTCTCCCCGGACGGCTCGCGGATCGCGTTCGTCGGGCGCGAGGAGGGGCCGCCCGAGGTCTACGTCATGCCCGCCACCGGCGGTGCCTCGACCCGGCTGACCTACCAAGGGGCGCAATGCGCCGTCGCCGGCTGGACGCCCGACGGCGCCGGCATCCTCTACGCCAGCGTCGCGGCGCGCCCGTTCCGGGGCGACCGCTGGCTGTACGAGGTCTCCCCTGATGGCGGCCTCCCGCGCCGCCGCCCGTTCGGCCCCGCCACGGCCATCTCGTTCGGATCGAGCGGCGGCGTCGTGCTCGGCCGCAACACCGCCGACCCGGCTCGCTGGAAGCGCTATCGCGGCGGCACCGCCGGCTACCTCTGGATCGATCGCGCCGGCACCGGCGAGTTCCACCGCCTGCTGACGCTCGACGGCAACCTCGCCGGGCCGTGCTGGGTCGGCGACCGCATCTACTTCCTCTCCGACCACGAGGGCGTCGGCAACGTCTACTCCTGCACCCCCGAGGGCGCCGACCTCCGCCGCCACACCGACCACGAGGAGTTCTACGCCCGCAACCTCAGTTCCGACGGCGCCCGCCTCGTCTACCATGCCGGCGGCGACCTCTACCTGCTCGATCCGGCCGAGCGCGACCCGCGCCGCATCGACCTGCGCCTCTCGACCACCTGGACCCAGCGCAACCGCCGCTTCGTGCCGGCCGGCGAGTTCCTCCACGGCGCGGCGCTCAACCCGGACGGTACCGGCCTCGCCATCACGGCGCGCGGCAAGGCGTTCACCTTCGCCAACTGGGACGGCCCCGTCAGCCAGCATGGCGCGCCGGACGGCGTCCGCTACCGCGAGCTCACCTGGCTCAACGACAAGGCACGCCTCGTCGCGGCGGCCGGCGACGCCGGCGAGCGCGAGGTGCTCGTGGTGCTGACCGCCGACGGCAGCGCCCCGCCCCGGCGCCTCAATGACCTCGACACGGGTCGCACGATCGCGCTCGACGTGTCGCCGCGCGCGGACCTCGTCGCACTCGGCAACCACCGCAACGAGCTGCTGCTGGTGGACCTGACGGCGCATCCGCCGAGCATGCGCATCCTCGACCGGAGCGACCACGGCCGCATCGACGGGCTGGCCTGGTCTCCGGACGGCCGCTGGCTGGCGTACCACTTCGCCCGGACGGCCCAGACGTCGGCCATCAAGCTCTGCCGCGTCGACTCCGGCGAGACCCACACGATCACCCGCCCGGTCCTTCACGACATGCTGCCCTCCTGGGATCCCGCCGGCAACTACCTCTATTTCATCGGCCAGCGCGACTTCAACCCCGTCTACGACAGCCTCCACTTCGACCTCGGCTTCCCGATGGGCTCCCGCCCGTTCGCCGTCACCCTCCGCAAGGACGTGCCGTCGCCGTTCCTCCCGCGCCCGAAGCCGCCCGAGAGTGCCGAGGCCGCCGCCGCCAAGAAGGCCGAGGCCGAGGAAGCGGCGCCCGAGGTCGCGCCGATCGAGATCGACCTGGACGGCATCGAGGCGCGCGCGCTCGCCTTCCCGGTGCCCGAGGGCAAGTACGGCCGCGTCCTGGGGATCAAGAGCAAGGCGCTGTTCACGTCCTACCCGGTCGAGGGCACCCGCGATCCGGGCTGGTCGAACACCACCATCCAGGCCAAGGGCGCGCTCGACGCCTTCGACTTCGACACCCAGAAGCTCGAGCGGCTGATTGACGGCCTGACCGACGCGTGGCTCGGCCGCGACCAAACCACGCTGCTCTACCAGGCCGGCGACCGCCTGCGCGTCCTCAAGGCCGGCGACAAGCCGCCGGAGGGCGAGCCCGGCGAGGATCCCAACGCGCCGGGCCGCGCCGGCGGCTGGATCGACCTCGGCCGCGTCAAGGTCTCCGTTCGGCCGGCGAGCGAGTGGCGCCAGATGTTCCGCGAGGCGTGGCGCCTCCAGCGCGAGCACTTCTGGGTCGCGGACATGGCCGGCGTCGATTGGCCGGCCGTCTACGACCGCTACCTGCCGCTCGTCGATCGGATCAGCACCCGCGCCGAGCTCTCCGACCTGCTCTGGGAGCTCCAGGGCGAGCTCGGCACGTCGCACGCCTACGAAATCGGCGGCGAGTATCGTCCGGCACCGGCCTACACCCAGGGCCAGCTCGGCGTCGATTGGGAGTACGACAGCGAAGCCGGCGGCTACCGCGTCGCGGACGTCGTCACGGGCGACACCTGGGACCAGCGCCGGACGTCGCCGCTCACCCGGCCCGGTGTGGACGTGCGCGTCGGCGACGTGGTCGTCGCCCTGAACGGCCAGCCCGTCAGCGCCGACGTGCCGCCGGGCATGCACCTCGTGAACCAGGCCGACCAGGAGATCACGCTGACCGTCCGTCGCGGCGACAAGCCGCCGCGCACCGTCGCGGTCAGGGCGCTCGGCGACGAGCGGGCCGCCCGCTACCGCGACTGGGTCGAGGCCAACCGCCGCGCCGTCCACGAGGCGACCGACGGCCGGGTCGGCTACGTCCACGTCCCGGACATGGGGCCGGACGGCTTCGCCGAGTTCCATCGCGGCTACCTCGTCGAGTTTGACCACCCGGCCCTGGTGATCGACGTGCGCTTCAACGGCGGCGGCCACGTCTCGCAGCTGCTGCTCGAGAAACTCGCCCGGCGCCGGCTCGGCTACGACTTCTCGCGCTGGGGCCAGCCCGATCCGTACCCCGCCGCCTCGCCGAGCGGCCCGCTCGTCTGCCTGACGAACGAGCAGGCCGGCTCGGACGGCGACATCTTCAGCCACGTCTTCAAGCTCTTGAAGCTCGGGCCGCTCGTCGGCAAGCGCACCTGGGGCGGCGTCATCGGCATCTGGCCGCGCCACGTGCTGGTGGACGGCACCCTGACGACGCAGCCGGAGTTCGCGTTCTTCTTCGACGACGTCGGCTGGCGCGTCGAGAACTACGGCACCGACCCCGACATCGACGTGGACTACCGCCCCCAGGACTACGCGCGCGGCACCGACCCGCAGCTCGACCGCGCCATCGAGGAGGCGCTGAGGCTGCTCGCGGAGAATCCGCCCCACACCCCGAACCGCGGCGAGTTGCCCCGCTTCACGGCCCCTAGGCTCGCCCCACGCGAACGATAGGCCCTCACCCCGGCCCCTCTCCCTGACGCGGGAGAGGAGAGCACGCCGGCCTCGTCTCCCCCTCTCCCGCGTCAGGGAGAGGGGGCCGGGGGGGTGAGGGCACCCTCCCCCTACTTCACGTCCAGCAGCTCGACCTCGAACGTCAGCGTCGCGTTCGGCGGGATCACCCCGCCCGCGCCGCGCGGCCCGTACGCCAGGTCTGCGGGGATCGTCAGGCGGCGCACCCCGCCCACCTTCATCGACGCCACGCCCTCGTCCCATCCCTTGATCACCCGGCCCTGGCCGAGCGGGAACGAGAACGGCTCGCCACGGTCCTTCGAGCTGTCGAACTTCTTCCCGTCCAGCAGCCAGCCCGTGTAATGCACGATGGCCATCTGCCCGGCCTGGGGCTGCGCCCCGGTCCCCACCGTCACGTCGGTGTACTTCAGGCCGGAAGGGGTCGAGACCTCTTGTCCGCCGCTCGCGCCGCCCGGAGCGGGCGACTGGGTGCAGGCGGCCGCGACGGCAGCCAGAGCGACGACGATGAGCACTGCGCCAACCAGCATCGGAGACGGGCCTCCCGATCGGGTCGGCCGCCAATCCGAAAGGCGCACACCCGAGGAGACTCGGGCATCGAGGCGACGATTCACGTGGGCTCCCTCATGCGCGACTGCCAACCGGCGACCGCCACGTGAACCATACCCCAGGATTCCACTTTGATGCCGACACACCACGAACCACGACCGTCGCGCAGCGTCAATCCGCCTCCCCTCTCTCGCGCCAGGGAGAGGGGGCCGGGGGGTGAGGGCATCTCGCCGGCACCGGCACAAAATCGTTATGTTGCCCCCGGACAATTCCTTGAGTCTCGCCGGCCGCGCGCCTACCATGTCCCAAACGTCCGAGGAGGCTGTATGCACCGGATCATCGTCGCGAACCGCCGAGGACATCAGGTCGTCGAGTGGGATCTCGATACCGACACCGAGGAGGCGCGCCAGCGCATCGCCGAGGCCGAGCGCATCATCACCGAGGCTCGCCAGAGCGGCTGCATGGTCTCCAGGAAGGTGGACGGGCAGCACGTCCTGGACACCGCGCCCTTCGACCCGAAGGTCGAGGAGTACCAGATCATCGCCCCCATCGCCGGCGGCTGACTCCGCGCGTGCGCAACGCCGGTGACGGGTGGGGCGACGCCTGGGTCGATATCTGGCGCCGGCTGATCGGGCGCGGCAACGAGGCGATCGTTGCCGCGCCCTCGGTCGCCGCGCCGGCCGACGACAGCGAGCTCGAACAGCCCTGGCTCGGCCGCTGGGAGCACCTGCCGAAGCGGTCGGCCGGCCACGACTTCTCGCGGGACGACTACCGGCTCGCCCGCGACCGAGCAAAAGAAGTCGCCCGCACGACCCTCGGCGACGAGGCGTGGGCGAAGCTCGGGCGCCACGGCCACCTCGACCTGCCGTCCCGTCTCTTCGACGGCATCACCTACCGGCTGCGTGTCGGCCGACGCATCGAGGTCATCGCGGCGCGGGGCGTGTCGATGCCGTGGGTCTATCCGTTCCTCTGCATCAACCCCACCTACCCGCTGCCCGAACTCGAGTTCTTCGCCCACCTGTACCTCTACGTCCGCGACCACGAGGACGAGGTGCTGCGGGTGGGCGCGCCGCAGCCGTGGGACCAGCCGCTCGGGCGGACGTTCTAGCGCCGCGCTGCACGCTCCTCCGGTGGGCCATCGACGGCCAGATGGCACGCACCTTGCGCCGTTCCGGACGCAGAGCGCGCCATGGTGGCGTTTCGCCGGAGGTACGGTTCAATGCGAGGAACAATCGTGCGGATTATCCGAGATCGCGGCTTCGGGTTCGCCCGGATCGAGGATGGCTCCGAGATCTTCGTGCATCACTCGTCGCTCCCGCGCGGCGTATTCGACACCCTGCAAGAGGGCCAGGAGCTGGACTTCGAGATCGAGACCGACACGCGGGGTCGTGGCCAGCGGGCGATGAACGTCGAGATCGCGGACAACGCCTACAACGCGCCGTAGCGCAGCCGGCGATCACAAGCGTCTCGCACAACGGACAGTGCTTGCAGACGATGGCTGCGCTTTCGATTAGCTTGTCATCCTCAGCGTACGAAGGATCTACGGACTCACCAGTACGGGACAGTCCGTAGATCCTTCGCTTCGCTCAAGATGACATGACAGCAGCGCGTGCCCTCACCAGCTACGTGGCTCCGTACTACTGGCACGCCCATGGGCGGCTGCGACCGACGGGACATCCCGCTTCGCTTCGGGCCGATCCGTCTGTTGACGGCGACCCGCTAGCGCGAGGTGACGCCCGCCCGCTCGAGGACGCTGGCCTCCGCGAAGATCGGCGCCTTCACGCGCAGCGCCAGGGCGATCGCGTCGCTCGGCCGAGACTCGACCTCGATCGGACCGTTCACCGCGCTCATGACCACCTTCGCGTGGAATTGCGTATCCGTGACGCTGTTCACGATCACGCGATCGACCGACCCGCCGAGCTCGTTCACCAAGGTCCGCATCAGGTCGTATGTCCTGGGCGATTCGATGCGGCGCGCGCTCTGCGCCGAGTTGTTGAGATCCGCGAAGATGGCGAGCGCCTCGCTCTGGCCGACGGCCATAACCAGGCGGCGGCTGCCGTTCTTCTCTTTCAGGTACAAGTCGATCCGCTCGCCGTTGTTGACCGGCTGCACCTTCTCGACGACCATCTCGCGCGTATCGACGTCGCCCTGGGCCACTTGGGTGTCGCCCTGGGCGGCTCCGCCGGGCACGAGCACGCGCGACGTGAGAGCCAGCCCGCCGCCGATGAGGAGCGCGAGCGTGAGCAGCGTGGCAAACCATCGACGGACAACGCCTATTGCCAGGCCGCGCACGACGCGGGAGATGACATGCCCGACAATCATGGTCCGCCTCCGGGACGAATTCATCGAATGAATCGTACCATAGCGTTTTCGAAACGTTTGTGCGAATTTTTTCGCGCCCTCGTCTAGATGATTCTATAGGGCCGCCGGACCCCAGACCGAGAGGAGTGCCATGGCCGACCGCCTCGACCTCGTCGATTACCACGTGCATACCGCGCGGTGCGGGCACGCGGTCGGCGAGATGGCCGCCTACGTCGAGCGCGCGATCCGCGCGGGGCTGCCGGAGATGGGCTTCTCCGACCACATCTTCCTCTACTGGCTGCCCGCCGACCGGCGCGACCCCGAGCTGGCGATGCGCGAGGACCAGTTCGACGAGTACGTCGAATCCGTCCACCGGCTGCGGCACAGGTACCCGGAGATCGACATTCGGCTGGCCGTCGAGGCCGACTTCATCGCCGACCACGAGGCGACGCTCGCGGGCGTGCTCGACCGGCATCCCTGGGACTACGTGCTCGGCAGCGTCCATTTCATCGGCGACTGGGGCATGGACGACGGCCGCTACCTCGCGACGTACGACACCTGGGACATCGACGAACTGTACGAGACGTACTTCGGGCTGATCCTGCGCGCGGCCGACAGCGGCCACTTCGACACGATCGCCCACCTGGACCTCGTCAAGAAGTTCGGCCACCGCGCGCGCAAAAACCTCGCCGACCTCTACGAGCGCGTCGCGCGCGGCCTCGCGGCGGCCGGCGTCGCGGTCGAAGTGAACACGGCCGGCCTGCACAAGCCGGTCGGCGAGCTATACCCGCACCTCGACTTGCTCAAAGCCTGCAACCGCTTCGGGGTGCCGGCCACGCTCGGATCGGACGCGCACGCCCCCGAGGAGGTGGCCCGCGATTTCCCAGTGGCGGTCGCCCACTTGCAGGCGGCCGGCTACGAGCGCATCCTGACGTACCGCAACCGCGCCCGAGACTGGAAAACTCTGTAGCAGGGACCAGCACGACGCCAGCGAAACGTAGACGGGAGCGTCGTCCTTTGATGTGTCATCCTGAGGCAGGCGGAGCCTGGCGAAGGATCTCGTCCTAACTGAAGCCCGTGATCGGAGCACCCGCGCCCCATGCCAACCGTTGATGACGCCGCACTAACCGACCCGCACGAGCTGCTCGAAGTCTACGACCGGGATGGAAATCCGACCGGCGCGGCGAAGGCGCGCGGTCCGGTCCACCGCGACGGCGACTGGCACCTGGCGTTCTTCTGCTGGGTCGCGCGTCCGACGCCGAGGGGTGCGGAGCTGCTGCTCCAGCACCGGGCGTTGCGCAAGGACGTGTTCCCCGGCCGCTTCGACGCCTCGTCGGCGGGGCACGTGCGCTTCGGCGAGTCGCTGGCGGAGGCCGCGCGCGAGATCGACGAGGAGCTCGGCATCCGGGTCGAGCTGACCGAGCTGGTGCCGCTCGGACGCCACCGCCAAGAGCACCACCACCCGAACGGCCTGATCGACCGCGAGCACCACGCCCTACACCTGCTGGCGCACGGCCCGCCCGACGACGCGTACCGCCCGAGCTCCGACGAGGTGCTCGGGCTGGCCTGGATCGACGCGGACGACCTCGTGGCGCTCGCCGAGGGGCACGCCGACGCGGCCGAGGTGCGTTACCGCGCCGTGGACGCCGGTGGCGGCCCATTCGCGTCTCGGACGCTGCTGGGCTCTGAACTGGTGCCCTACGACTCTGGCTACCACCGCCGCATCGTCGAGCAGGTCCGAGCGCAGCTGGCGACCTGACCCGTACTCCCCTCCCCGAACGGCTAGAATTGCGCCAGCTATCGGCCGCCGCGAGGTAGGGACGTCGGCGGAACCAGAGGAGCAGAGACCATGAAGCTCGCGGACAGGATGTCCCGACTCGGCACCGAGAGCGCCTTCGATGTGCTCGCCCGCGCCCGTAACCTCGAGGCGCAGGGCCGCGACATCGTCCACTTGCAGATCGGCGAGCCGGACTTCGATACCCCGCGCCACATCATCGACGCTGGCGCCGACGCCCTCCGCAACGGCTTCACGCACTACGGCCCGGCCCTCGGGCTGCCCCAGCTTCGGGACGCCATCGCCGAGTACGTGTCGCGGACGCGCGGCATCGACGTCGGGCGCGACCGCGTCTGCGTGAGCCCCGGCGGCAAGCCGATCATGTCGTGGACGATCGAGGCGCTCTGCCAGGAGGGCGACGAGGTCATCATCCCGAATCCGAGCTACCCGATCTACGAGTCGATGGCGAACTTCTCCGGGGCGACGGTGGTGCCGCTGCCGATTCTCGAAGAGCGGGCGTTCACGTTCGACCCGCAAGATCTGCGCGAGCGGCTGAGCCCCAAGACAAAGCTCGTCGTGCTGAATTCGCCCGCCAACCCGACCGGCGGATTCTTCGGCAAGGAGAGCATCGAGCAGATTGCCGACGTCCTCCGCGGCCACGACTGCTACATCCTGTCCGACGAGATCTACTCGCGGATGATCTACGGCGGCGAGCATTACAGCATCGCCTCCGAGCCGGGCATGCTCGACCGCACCGTCATCCTCGACGGGTTCTCGAAGACGTACGCGATGACCGGCTGGCGGCTCGGCTACGGCGTGTTCCCGGCCGAGCTGATCCCGCACATCGAGCGGCTGGCGGTCAACTACGTCTCGTGTACCAACGCCGCCACCCAGGTGGCCGGTGTCGCCGCGCTGACCGGGCCGCAGGACGACGTCGAGGCGATGGTGGTCGAGTTCGAGAAGCGGCGAAACTTGATCGTCGATGGCCTCAACGCGCTGCCGGGCATCACCTGCCAGAAGCCGCTCGGCGCGTTCTACGTGTTCCCGAACGTCAGCAAGCTCGGCGTCACGAGCAAGCAGCTCGCGGACCGCCTGCTCGATGAGGCGGGCGTGGCGGTGCTGGCCGGCACGGCGTTCGGAGAGTATGGCGAGGGGTACTTGCGCCTGTCGTACGCGAACTCGATCCCGAACATCGAGAAGGCCCTGGAGCGGATCGGCACGGTCGCGCGGGAGCTGGCCGGGTAACACCAGGCAGGCGATGATGACCAAGCACCGCACGGGCGACGGAGCCTCAGAGGCGCACGGGCGACGTAGCACCAGAACTGTCATCCCGAAGCGAAGCGAGGGATCTCACGCTAACGTGCAGGGCTAGTCAGCGTGAGATCCCTCGTCGCACGCTCCTCGGGATGACAAGTTGGTTTATGGGGACTGCCGCTGGAGACGGAGACTTCGCCTAGGCATGCACCTGCACGCCATGCGATTCCAGTGGCCGGTGCTATGATGGCGCGAAGCTGACGCTGCGCCTCGCAGTCGCGGCGGGCACATCTTGGGGCGCGCAGGAGGCGGGAGGCCGACATGGCGACGACGACGCGGCGCCCGTCCGCTCCCGCCGCGCCCCCCGCTCCCGTCGCACCTCCGGCGGCAGCTGCGCCACGGTCTGCTGCCGCGAGCCCGGCGCGGCTCGCAGACCTCGATCTCCCGCCCCGCCGGAAGGGACGCGGCAAGGTCTTCCTCCTGCTCGTGCCGATCCTGCTCGGCGCGGTCGCGGTCGGCGTGACGTTCGGGTACCGCTACTGGTACGAGTCCACCTACTTCGTCTCGACCGACAATGCGCAGATTACCGGCGACTTGGTCCAGGTCGGCTCCTTGAACGCCGGGCGGATCGTCGCGAGCCGCATGGAGATCGGCGCGACGGTGCGCACCGGCCAGGAGCTGGCCGTGGTGGCGATGCCGCGGCAGGTCGGCAGCACGATGGCGGGCGCGTCGCCGCGCATGGACGTGGTGCAGACCACCGACATGCTCGTTCCGGTCCAGTCCCCGATGGACGGCGTGATCGCCGCGCGGACCGGCTTCGTCGGCGCGACGGTCGCGGCCGGCCAGCCGATCTACACGATCGTCGATCCGCGCAACGTCTGGGTGCGGGCCAACATCGAGGAAGGCAAGCTCTGGCAGATCAAGCCGGGGCAGCGCGTCGCGATCCACGTCGATGCGCTCAACCGCGACGTCGGCGGGCGCGTCCAGGCCATCGCGCCGGCCAGCGCGGCGACGTTCTCGCTCTTGCCGACGGGCAACGTCTCGGGCAACTTCGTCAAGGTGACGCAGTACGTGCCGATCAAGATCGTGCCGGACGAGATCGACGCGATCCTGCCGCTCGGCACGTCCGTCGAGGTCCGCATCGAGGTGCGCCAGACGACCGAGGAGCTGCCGCTGCCGTGGCGGCCGTAGCCGGGGCAGCCTCCTGCTGCGCCATGGTGAAGATGAAGGGCTGTCATCCCGAGGAGCTTGCGACGAGGGATCTCTCGCTGACCAATCGTCGGTGCCGGTGCGTGAGATCCCTCGCTTCGCTTCGGGATGACAGGTCTATTGACGATGCTCCCGTCAGCTTCACGTTGGTGCTGCACTAACTGATGGCGGCCGTGGCCGGGCGGCTCGACGCGCACCCCGACGAGCGCTCGCCCCGCCGCCACGGCGGCCTGGCGCAGCGCTTTGCCGCCGTCCCCTACCATTGGCAGGCGCTCGTCGTGATCGTGATGGGGTCGTTCATGGTCGTGCTGGACACGACCATCGTGAACGTCGCTCTGCCCCGCATGATCCAGGTCTTCGGGGCCGACATCAACCAGGGCCAGCTCATCCTGACCGGCTACATGGTCGCGCTGGCGGTGGTGATGCCGGCGACCGGCTACTGCTCGGACACGTTCGGCGCGAAGCGGACGTACCTGTGGGTCGTCGGGCTGTTCACGCTCGGCTCGGCGCTGTGCGGGCTGGCGCCGAGCATCGAGGGGCTCGTGCTGTTCAGGGTGCTCCAGGGTCTCGGGGGCGGGATGGTCATGCCGCTCGGGATGAGCATCCTGTTCCAGACGGTGCCGCCTCGCGAGCGGGGCACCGTCATGGGCGTCTTCGGGCTCCCGATCCTCGTCGCGCCGATCATCGGCCCGTCGCTCGGCGGCTACCTGGTGGAGTACGTCGATTGGCGCCCGATCTTTACGCTCAACATCCCGGTCGGTATCCTGGCCCTGTTCGCGGGCGCCGCGATCCTCCGCGAGGCGCCCCCGCGCGGCCGGACACGCTTCGACTGGCCGGGCTTCATCCTGTCGGCGATCGGCTTCTCGGCGGCGATGGTGGCGCTCGAACGCGCGCCGGTCGACGGGTGGGGCTCGACGGAGGTGACGGCGCTGCTGCTGGTCGCGGCGTTCGTGATCCCCTGCTGGATCATCGTCGAGCTGGCGAGCGACGAGCCGCTGCTCGACCTCAGCGTCCTGGGCGACCGCACCTACCTCGTCGGCTCGCTGGTCTCGTTCGTGGCGATGGTCGCGATGTTCTCGTCGCTCTTCCTGCTGCCGCTGTTCCTCCAGAACGTGCGCGGGCTGGGCGCCCTCGACACCGGCCTGCTGCTCATGCCGCAGGGCATCACGGCCGCGCTGACGATGCCCGTGGCCGGCCGGCTGCTCGACCGCTTCGGGCCGAAGCGGGTGGTGATCCCCGGCGTGCTCGCGCTGGCCTTCGCGACCTGGCTGCTGACCGGCATCGACGTTGGCACGACCGACGGCACGATCCAGCTCGCCCTGGCGATCCGAGGCGTGGCGATGGGCCTGATGATGATGCCGGCCCTGACGGTCGCGATGGACACGATCCCGCCGCATCAGATCGCGCGCGCGACGGCGCTCTCGAACGTCCTGCGGCAGGTGTTCGGCGCGTTCGGGACGGGCATCTTCGCGAGCATCCTGCTCGACCGCCAGAACTTCCACCGCGCCGCGCTCTCGCAGGGCATCACGGCCGACAACGTCGTCGCGATTGGCGTGCAGAGCAACGCGACGATCGCGGCCCTGGATCGCGGCCTGTCGGAGGCGGCGGCGCAGGCGCTCGGGATGCAGGCGCTGACGAACCACGTCAAGCTGGCCGCGCAGGTGCGCGGCTTCGACGATTGCTTCCTGCTCGCGACGTTCGTGGCGCTGACCGCGCTCCTGCCGGCGGTCTGGCTCCGTCGCGGCAAGCGGGCGAGCGCCTCGGGGCACGGCGGCGCGGCGCTCGAGTAGCTTCGTATAGAGGAGTAGCTGACGTGAGCGTCGGCAACAAGGATGCGCCAACGAGATGCTGGCGGGAGTGCTGCCAACAGAAGTGTCATCCTGAGGCGGGCGGAGCCTGCCGAACGGATCTCGTCCCAGGTGCGACGATCTTCGAGGTGGCCTGCTGCGGGACTATGGACTGTGCCGAACTCGCTGTCCGTAGATCCTTCGCCAGGCTCCGCCTATCTCGGGATTTGGAGATTGGACAACCGGTTTCACGATGTGTTTCACGGTCCCGATTGTCGAGGATTGGTCCCACGAAGACAGCAGTCGGCACCGTGAAACGGCCTGTGAAACGCGTTGTCCAATCTCA
>Ga0136611_10001419_pt1 | contig 16630 bp, 10 predicted proteins | sample AntDrymUQ2232306_2_FD_106645 | JGI IMG/M metagenome (GOLD analysis project Ga0136611, IMG submission 106645) | Polar desert sand microbial communities from Dry Valleys, Antarctica - metaG UQ223 (23.06) | ecosystem: Environmental > Terrestrial > Soil > Desert | place: Antarctica: Dry Valley...
ATCGATATCGGCCAGTGCGCCCTCAAAGCGCTCCGGCTCGAACTGGTCGACGGCAAGCCCACCGCCACGGCATTCGATTACATCGAGCATCCGAAAATCCTCTCGCAGCCCGACGCCGATCCGGATGCGCTGACGCGCGAAGCCCTCGAAAAGTTCCTCTCGCGCAACGCCGTGAAGGGTGATACCGTCGCCATCAGCGTCGCCGGGCAGAGCGGATTGGCGCGGTTCGTGAAGCTGCCGCCGGTGGAAGAGAAGAAGATCCCGGACATCGTGAAGTTCGAGGCGAAGCAGCAGATCCCCTTCCCGCTCGAGGAGGTCGTCTGGGACTACCAGAAGGTCGGCGGCGGCGAGAACATCGGCGGCTTCGCGATGGAGACCGAAATCGGCCTCTTCGCCATGAAGCGCGACATCATCAACCGCTACCTCGGTCACTACCAGTCTGTGAAGGCCGAAGTCCACACCGTGCAGATGGCCCCGCTGGCGCTGTGCAACTACGCGACGTACGAAATTTTGAAGCGCGGCGGCGCCGATGGCCTCGATCCGACGGCCGCCCCCGAGTCGCACGACGACACGCCCCGCGGCAAGAAGCGCTGCGCCGTGATCCTCGATATCGGCACCGAGAATTCCAATCTCATCATCACTGACGGCGGCAAGATCATCTGGCAGCGGCCGGTTCCGCTCGGCGGCAACAACTTCACGCGCGCCCTCACGAAGGAGCTGAAGCTGACGTTCGCGAAGGCCGAGCATTTGAAGCGGAACGCCGCGAAGTCGCCAGAACTCGCGCAAATCCTGAAGGCCTTGCGGCCCGTGCTCACCGATTTCGTCGGCGAAGTCCAGCGCTCCCTCGGCTACTTCACGAATACCCACCGCGACGCCCACGTCGCTTACCTCGTCGGCCTCGGCAGCGCGTTCAAACTCCCCGGCCTGCAAAAGTACCTCTCGGAAAAGCTGGCGCTGGAAGTGAAGAAGCCCTCCAAAATGGAGCGCCTCTCGGGCGAGCAAGTGCTCCACGACCCGAACTTCACGGACAACATCCTCACGTTCCCCGTCGCTTACGGATTGGCACTCCAAGCCTCGGGGTTGGCCCGCCTGCAGACGAATCTGCTCCCCGGCGAAATCCGCACCGACCGGCTCATCCGGGCCAAGAAGCCCTGGGCCGCCGCAGCCGCTGCGGCGCTGCTCCTCGGCACCGGCGCGGTCGCCTTCGGCTTCGGCAACCAGTACCAAGCGGCTTCGGATAAGAAGATCGCAGCGGCGATGCTCCAAGCCGAGAAGGCCGTGAAGGACGCCGAGACTCAGGAGAAGGCTCGGATCGAACGGGAAAAGGAGAAGACCGCGGCCGAGGCGGAGGTGAAGGCCATCGTCTCCGGGAACGACGAGCGGCTGAACTGGGCGCGGCTGTTGGAGGTGATCTCCGCGGCGCTGCCTCAGCCGGGGTACAACCCGAAGAACGGACCGGCCATCGCGGGCAACCTCGATTTGCCCGAGCAGAAACTTTACTGGCAGACGGAGAAGCAGCAGCTCGCCATCGCCAAGCATTACGAGCGCATCGGTTCCGGCGTCCCGCTCACGAAACTCTACGACGACGATAAAGCCGAAGATCTGCCGACGGTGAACATCGAAGCCATCGATTGCCGCTACAGCGACAACGTCCAGGCGTTCCTCACGAATGCCCAAGCGTTCGCGGACAAAGTGTCGGGCCTGCCCATTCTGATGGACTTCCCGCCGAACACCGAAAAGGTGCCGGTCGAAGATCCGAATGCCAAGATCAAGGAAGCCCCGAAAGCTCCCGAGGGCGGAGCGTGGATCATCGAAATCCGCGGCTACACCTACAACAGCGAAGCCACGAACTTCCTCCGCAAGTGCCTCGTGGGCAACCTGAAGCGCTTCGAGCACTTCGCGAAGGAGACCGACAAGGCGGATATGAAAGTGGCCCAGGCTCTCATGTCGAAGGAGCAGATCGACCAGTTGACGAAGGACTTGGCATCGGAAGATCCCAAGAAGCGCGAAGATGCGCAGAAGAAGCTGGCCGACCCCGTAAAGTCCCGTGTCAGCCACGTCTTCCTCGCGCTCTCGTATAAGAAAGACCCCAAGCGCGATGCCGCTGCCGGGAGCGCTCCGAAAGAAGGCGGAGTGGGGATGTCCGGCGGGAACTTCCAGTACATTCCCGCTTCGCAGCTCGACTACCTCCTCACACCGAAAGTGGTGGCCGCCGATCCGAATGGCACCACCGGTACGCCCGGCACTGGCGCGGCGGCAATGCCCCAGCCGGGTCAGCCGGCCATGCCCGGCCCGGGTGGCCCCGGGGCTGCGGACGGTCAAACTGCGCCGACGTGGATCGGGCTGCTCGGGAAGTCCACGGCCAACAACGCCAACTTCTTCGCCGGTTCGGATCCCGGCTCCGGTGGTCCGAGGGGGCCGAGCGGAACGCCGCCCGGCGTCGGGCCGATGGGGCCGATGGGGCCGATGGGGCCGATGGGGCCGATGGGATCGGGTACCCCGGCAGCCGCAACCGCGAAAACCAAGTACCCGACCGAATTCATCGTCTACATGATCTGGCGCGAGCCCAATTCCACCGAAGCCGCACCGGTCCCTGCCGCGAAGTGACCGCGCCCGGCCCACAATCTCACACTCACGACCACGGATCGACACCATGAAGAACTCCGGCCTGAAAAAGCACCACTTTTGGATCCTGCTCGGGGCCGTCCCTCTCTTCGTCGGGCTGCTGCTGCTCCTGATCCTCACGGGGCCGGTCGCGGCGATTTCCGAACAGGAGACGAAGTACAAAGCGAGCGCGAGCGCGGCCTCGAATGCCAAGGCGATGGGCGTCGGCATGCTCACGGAACTCGCGACCCAGAAGGGGATCCTGGAAGAGCGCCGCGGCCAGCTCTGGAGCGTCAATTACGACCGGCAGAAAAAGGCCGGAGTGTTCGTCTGGCCGAATCCCAATGCCGATCCCGCGCGCGGCGATCGAGACCTCAAAGCCCTCGAAAACCTGGATCTGCGGTTCGGCGCGCAAAAAGTCGATCTGGTCGACCCCGCCAAGGAGGCGGACGCGCAGTACCTGATCCTCAACGACGAAATGAAGAAGTTCACCGAAATCTACTTCGACTCGTACGCCGCGCTCGCGAAGACGGTCGGCCCGACCCGGTTCGAAGGGGCCGGCGGCTGGCAGTCCGTCCTGCGCTACGTCACCGATTGGGGCACGTCCGCCCGCCCCGAGTCGAACGCGTTCTGGCTCGCCCTCGAAGATTTCTGGATCCAGCGCGCCCTCCTCAAACCGATCGCCGAGGTGAACGAAGGCGCGAAGAAATTCGAGATCGTCAAGCCCGCCGCGGGGACTGCGGACACCCCGCTGAAGCGCAAATTCCGGAGCCGCACGTGGGAGATCGATCTCGAATTGACACCCGACCGCGTGCTGAAATCGACGCTGAAGAATCGCACGGATCGCCTTCAAATGCTGGGGCTGAACAAGAGCATGCGACTCAAGGTCTGGCTCGACGATCCCAAGCTGAGCACGTCGCAAGCGTTCGAGTACCGCATCGGCGGCGAATTGGTGAAGGGTTCGGGCGAACTGATCCCGAAAGTCGTTCCCGAAATCCACCGGATCCCCGCAGGGGCCGGTGCCGCCGAGATTTACAAAGTCGAACAGATCCTGGATGAAATTACGGTGCCCGTCCGGCTCATCCGAAAGATCGAACTCGGCTACCGCGATGCGAAGCGCAATGCGGCCGAACTGAAGCAGCCGAGCTTCTTCCCCGAAGAGGCTCCTCCTGCCGACCCGGCGGGCGGCGGCCCGCCCGGAGGTATGGGCGGCCCGCCCGGAGGTATGGGCGGCCCGCCCGGAGGTGTGGGTGGACCGCCCGCAGGTATGGGTGGACCGCCCGGCGGAGGCCGTGGCGGCCCGATCGGGATGTCCCCCGGCGGGCCGGGGGGTGAAGGCGGTTCGGCAATCGGCGGAGCCAAGACCGGCACTGCGGAGCAAGTTCTCTTGGGCAACAAGAAACGCTACATCGAACGCACGGAGCAGGTGCGCCGGATGCCCGTCGGGCTCGACCTCGTCGTCGATCAGGCCTACGTCAACGACGTGCTCATCGCGTTCGGGAATTCGCCCCTGCGGTTCCAAGTGACGCAAACCCAATGGCAGCGTTTCCGCGATCCGCTCGCGGCGACCGGCAGCCCGGAGAGCGATCCCGGCACCGGAGGCGTCGCGCCGATGTTCCCGATGCCGGGCGTCTCGCCGCCGGGTGTCGGATCATCGGGTGCGGCCGGCGGCGCGCTGCCCACCTCGCAAGTCACGGCCGGACTCGTCGAACTCGCCGTGTACGGCATCGTCTCGATTTACGAGAAGGTCAAAGTCAAGCCTGCGGAAGCCGGTAAAACGTCGGAGTTGAAGACCGATCCGAAACCCGAGATCAAGCCGGACGTGCCGCCGAATCCCGGCGTGCCGCAAACGGTTCCCCCGAAGTAGTGTTAGAATAGCAGCACATCCGTTCTGAACTTCACCCGCCGCCGGAGCGGTACGATCCCGGAGGAAGGTCGCCATGGCTGCCAAAGCCGGATTCAAAGATTTCCTGCTCCAAAAGGGGGAGAAGCTCGCCCTCTTCGGAGCCGTCGCGCTGCTCGGGGTCTTCCTCCTCTGGGGCGTCGTCACCGCCGCGGGAGCCGACAACCCCGATAAGGTCGCAAGAGACTTGGAGAACAGCACGAATCAGGTGCGCGGGAAGATCAACAGCGACGCTCAGAAGCCCGAGAAGCTCCCGATCTGGGCCGAAGTGGCCAAGGACGGGAAAGAGACGAAGGACTTTCCCGAAGTGGCTCCCGACGGCTTCGCCCACCGGGTGAAAACGTTCGAACCGGTCGACGTCCCGAGCCTGCGCCGCGATCAGCCGCGCGTGCTGACGCCCATCGAATCGCAGATCAATTACTATGCTGCGTCGTACAAGGCGTACGATCGCATTTTCTCGGAGAAGGACGGGGAATTCACCGTCGAGGTGGGCCTCCTGACCAGCGCGAAGGAAAACGCGGCCGACAAAAAAGCCATCGAAGATTTGCTCAAGAGCATGGGTCCGCGAAAGCCGCCGAAATCGCCCCAGCGTCCCGGTGTGAATCGTCCGCAACCGGCACCGGGTGGCCCAGCTCCGGGTGGCCCCGGTCCTGGAGGGCCCGGACCGGGGCCGGGCGGACCTCGGCCGCCTATAGGCGGGCCGGGCGGTGGACCTGTTGGGATGCCCGGCATGCCGGGCGTCGCAGCAGGCACGGGGGGCAACCGCTCCGAAACCAAAGTGATTTACAAATCGATCGACGAAGCGCTCAAGCTCGGGTACCCGCCCGCTGTGGCCGTTTATCCGATCCGCATGGCCGTGATCCAGATGTCCTTCCCCCTCGAAGCGCAGCTTCAAGAGATCAAGCAGGCGCTCCGTCTGCGCACCCTCTGGGAAGCCCGCCAAGAATCGAGCCCCGCGACCATCGCCGCCCGCTCCGGTGCCGCCGGGACTGGTACCGGATCTCCGGGTGGCCCCGGCCCGAGCGGTCTACTCGGTGTCCCACCGGGTGGCCCCGGCGGATCCGGTACGCCCGGCAGTCCCGGCGGTGCCGGTGCCCAAGCGAATGTCGATTTCGATACGTCTCCGGCTTTCACCGGCCTCGTCGTCGAACGCATGGTCGTTCCGCCCGAAGGCATCCCCGCCGACATCTCGAAGGAAAAGTACGAGAGCCTCTGGGAACCCCTCGACCACCAAGAGAGGTTCTTCAACCGGTTCACGCGCTACGATGCACCGTTCGTGAAGGAAGAGGGCTACAAACCCTACTTCCTCCGGCCCGAGCAAGGCATCTCGGCGCCGCTGCCCGTGCTCGCCGACGGCTTCGCCCTGAACTATCCGCCCGACACGACCCTCGGCACGATCTACGCGAATTACAAGCGCCTCGAAGATTCGAAGGCCCAGAAGAAAACGGCCGATGACGCGAAGGCCAAGTACAAGTACGGTTCGACGAATCCGTACGCCCCGCCCCCGACGGCGGGCGGCTACAACGGCAGCTTCGGCGACGACAGCCCCCGCCCCGGCATGCCGCCGGGAATGATGGGCGGCAACTTCCGCCCGCCGATGGGAGGCTTCAATCCGATGCCCGGGCCTGGCCCTGGCCCCGGCCCCGGTGGCGAATCGCCGTCCGGCACCGGTTCCCAGCCCGATCCGAACAAACTCGACGTCGATCACCTGCTCATGCGCTTCCTCGACGTGGACGTGGTTCCCGGCAACAGTTACCGGTACCGCGTCAAAGTGCTCATGAAGAGCCCCAACTTCCGCAACAAGGAGAACGTCTCGGACAACACCATCGCCGGCGTCGAAATCCTCGAAAGCGCATGGTACGAACTCCCCCAGCGCCTCACCGTTCCGGAGGAATCGTTCCTCTACGCCTACCCGGCGAAGAAGTACGAAGAAGCGATCAACAAGGTGTACGAAGCCAGCGGCAAGGCAGATCCGATCCGCAAGGTCGCCGAACTCCAGGAGGTCAAGGAGGGCAAGCGGGCCATCGTTCAGATGCAGCAGTGGATCGATCGCCTGCGCATCGGCAGCAAGCAAGAGCCGATCGGCGGCTGGATCCAAGCCGAGATGCCCGTGGCCGTCGGCGATTACGTCGGCAAGCGGGTTCCCGTCGAACTCCCGCTCTGGCGCTCGGCGGCCCTCAATTACGTCCTGCCGCAGGGGGATACCAAGACGCCGATTTATCCCAACTGGCCGAAGGACACCAACAACGCCAAGTACACGCTCCCGAAGATGCGCGTCCTCGATTTCCGCACCAAGAGCGTCTTGGTCGATTTTGAAGGGGGCCATACCAACACGAAGGTCGGAAACGCGTCGCTCGGCGACGATTCCGATTCGGAACTGCTCATCCTGCGCGATGACGGGAAGATCGAAATCCGCAGCGAAGCCCGCGATATGGTCGAGAACACCCTGCCGACGCTTCCGACGCCTCGGGCGCAGCGCGATCAGGCTTGGAAGGATTGGCTCGAACGCATCCGCAAAATCGAGGATACCGAATCGACCGGCACCGGTGGCCCCGTCGGCCCCGGACGCCCGGGCGGCGACGGGGGCCGCTGAGCGGCAAGCATAAGGCGCGGCACTCGAGCACGGGGACTACAACCCGTGCTCGTTCGTTTCCGGTCGCGGTTGACACGGCGATTCCGCTGCGAGTAAGTTGCATCGGTTGCAGGAGCATTCCGGAAAGGATCGCGTGCCGAGATTCGTCGAGACCTATCGGGCCGCGATCCGCGACTGTCGGCCGGGACTCGCCAATCGGCTCATCCGCGCCGCGTTCTGGTGGCTCCGCATCCCCTACTCCATCGCCGTCGGCGGACGCAATCGCCGCTTCGACCGCAACCCCGCGCGATCCCTCCGCGTTCCGGCGGCGGTGATTTCCATCGGCAACCTCACGCTCGGCGGCACGGGCAAAACGCCTGCGGTGGAACACTTCGCGGAGCATCTGCGCGGCCGCGGTCGTCGGGTCGCCATCCTCAGCCGGGGCTACGGCGGCGAATCGGGGCCGAACGATGAAGCTCTGCTGCTCGAAGACAACCTGCCCGACGTGCCGCACTTGCAGGGCCCCGATCGCGTCGCCCTTGCGCTGACGGCCATCGAGGAACTCGAAAGCGAAGTGCTGCTCCTCGACGACGGTTTCCAGCACCGCCGACTCCATCGCGACTTCGACATCGTGCTCATCGACGCCACGCTGAATCTCTTCGCGGAATATCTGTTCCCGCGCGGCCTGCTCCGCGAGCCGGTCTCCGGTTTGAAGCGGGCGCATGCCGTCGTGGTCACGCGCTGCGATCAGGCTTCCCCCGAGAGTGTTCGGGAACAAATCGGCACGCTGATGACCCGCTTCCCGCACCTGACGGTGGCGACCGCCCGGCATGCGCCCGTCGAGTTGATCCGCGAAGGCCGCGATTCCGAACGGCCGGCGCGGCTTCGCGGCCGGAAGGCGCTCGCGTTCTGCGGCATCGGAAATCCGGAAGCCTTCCGGGCTACGCTTCTTTCCCTCGGGGCCGAAGTGCTCGCCTACCGGGATTTCGACGATCACCACTCGTACACCAAGGGGGATATCGAAAGCCTGCGGACATGGGCGAACGGATACCCCGAGGGGATCGACGTGCTGACGACCCAGAAAGATTGGGTGAAGCTGCGGACGCCCGACCTCGCGGGTCGGCCCCTCTTCGCGCTCCGCGTCGGTTTGACGTTCGACACCGGCGGAGACGAACTGCTGGCGAAGCTCGACGCCGTGCTCCCCGAACCCCAAGCCGAGTGACCGCACGCATGGAGCGATTGGCCCTGTTCCTGCCCAATTGGATCGGCGACGTGGTGATGGCCACGCCCGCCATCCGGGCCGTGCGCGCGCATTTCCCGCGGGCGGAGCTGATCGCCGTCTGCAAGCCCTACGTCGCCGAGACGCTGGCCGGCGCGCCCTGGTTCGAGCGGACGATCTACTCCGACAAGAACGGGCCGCGCGAGCAGCGGTTCTGGAACGTCGCCCGCGAACTGCGCCGGTCCCCCATCGATGCGGCGGTGCTCTTCCCGAATTCCTTCCGCGCCGCGCTGCTCGCCAAGTTGGGCGGCGCGGAGCGAATCGTCGGCTTCGCCCGCTACGGCCGCGATATCCTGCTGTCGAAGCGGCTCTACGCCGAACGCGGGCCGGGCGGCCGGTTCCGCCCACTCCCCGCCATCGACGATTACAACCGCATCGTTCAATTGCTCGGCGTGCCCCCCCCGGGCCATGGCATGGAACTCTTCACGACGCGGGCCGACGAAGCCGCGGCCGAGGAAGCGTGGAATCGGCTCGGGCTGCACGCATTCCGACGCGTCATCGGATTGAACCCCGGCGGGGCCTTCGGCTCTTCGAAGCATTGGCCCACGGCGCACTTCGCGGAACTCGCACGTCTGCTCGCCGGGCGCGGGTTCGGCGTGGTCGTGCTGTGCGGCCCGAGCGAGCGCGAGGTGGCCCGCGCCATCGCCGCGCAGGCCGGGGCGACGAGCCTCGCCGACAGTCCCTTGTCGGTCGGGCTGACGAAAGCCGTCGTGCGCCGGCTGGCGGCGCTCGTGACGACCGACAGCGGGCCGCGCCACTTCGCGGCGGCGTTCGGCCGACCCGTCGTCTCGCTCTTCGGGCCGACCCACATCGGCTGGACGGAGACTTACTTCGCCAAGGCGATCCACCTTCAGAAGCCGGTGCCGTGCGGGCCGTGCCAGCTCCGGGTCTGCCCGCTCGATCACCGCTGTATGACGACTCTGACTCCCGACGAAGTTTCCGCGGCGACCCAGTCGCTGCTCCACCGCGAGGATCGGCAGGATGCTGACCGCACGACGGGCTTGCGCCGAGCCGGCTGAATCGGCGGCCGCCGGCCGCATCGCGTTCCACCCGCGCTACCGCGACTGGCTGGCGAAATGCGGTCTGACGACCGCGGCCGACATCCTCGCGCTCCGCGGCGAAGTGGTCTGCGGGCACGCCGACCGGCACGTCGTGAAGGTCGAACTGCGCTCCGGCGCGGTATCGCGCGGGGCATTCCTCAAGCGCGAACACGTCGTCGCCCGGCGGGCGAAGGTCCGCAATTGGCTGGCCGGTTCCGGTCGGGTGTCGCGAGCCGAACGGGAAGCCCGGACGCTGCAAAGGCTCGAAGGGCTGGGCCTGCCCGGCCCGCAGTGGCTGGCTTACGGCGAGGATGCACGGGGACGGGCGTTCCTGCTCGTCGAAGAGTTGCAGGGCGCCGTGCCGCTTCGCCAATTGTTCGACGACGCAGTATTGTCGCCGGACGAGTGCCGCGTCCTCGCCGAGCGGCTCGGCCGCGTCCTCGCGGAGTGCCACGCCGCGAACATCGGCACGCCCGAACTCGCGGCGAAGCACATCCTCGTGCGACCCGGAGCGCTGCAGCCGACGCCGATCGACTGGCAGTCGAGCGCGCATCGGCATCCCGTCTCGGCGGCGCAGGCAGTCGAATGGTTCGGAACGCTCCACGCCACGCTCCCCGCGAATTGCATCGACGACCGATACCGATTCCGGATGCTCTGGGCCTACCGCCGCGTGCTGAAGTCCAGCGGGGTTTCGGCGCGGCCCCGATTCGGCACACTCGTGCGGAGCATCCGAGCATCGGCGAAGCGGGCGGCGAAGCGATCTTCGGTACGGCAGCAGCTCGGCGCGCCGGCGATCGATCCGCAGCGGCTCGTCTGGCTCGACGGCGAAGCGGCCGTCGCGATTCCGGCGGTCGCGGCGCAGTGGCCTGCGGGTTCGACGGGCTCTCCCTTTTACGACCTTCCGGCGGGAAGAGAATCCCTCGAACTCCCCGGCGGATTCCGCGGCGAACTCTCGCGATTCCGCACGTTCGCCCCGTTCGGACTCGCCCGCGCCGCGCTGCGCGAACGGCCCTGGCGATCGCCCGGCGCCACGGCGGCGCGGGTGCTGTTCCACTTCCAGCGGTTCGGCATCGCAGGCCCGAAGCTCCTCGCGTTCGGCCAGCGCGGCGCGCGGCGCGGAACCGTGCAGTCCTTCATCGTCAGCGAACGGGCCGAGTGTTTCACCGCGTTGGCAGCAGCGCTGGCTCCGGGGAACGCACTCCGGAACCGCACGCTGAGCGAGCTCGGGCACTTATTGAAACGCCTGCACGATTCGGGATGCCGGCCGCTGCATTCGCTGTCCGGCCCGGAGCCGCTCCTTGTTCTCGCACCCGAGTTGGCCATCGCATCGCCGTTCGCGGTGCGGATCGTGCGGAGCGTCGGCGAGCGCGCCGCCCGCGCCGATCTGGCGTTCGCGCTCGCGGGGGTCGCACGCTTCGATAAAATGCGCGTGCTGCGCTCGTACTTGGGATCGTGCGCAGCCGACAGAACCATCTGGGAGCGGTACGCCGCGGCGGTCTTGTGATGGCGATCTCAGCGGTCATCCACCAGTCGGCCGACTGGCCCGCCTTCGCGGGTGCCGATTGGGTGCGCACCATTCTGAGCGTTCCCGTCACCGACCGCTTCCACGCGAAGCAGGGGCGCTCGATCGGTCGCTGGACGCTGACGGATGCCGCGGGGCGCGAACTCGTCGTCTACCTCAAGCGCCATTACGAACTGCCGCGTCGCCACGGCCTGCTAGCCCGCCTCTTCCCCGGTTCGGCGTGGTCGCCCGGGTTGCAGGAGTGGCAGCATCTCAACCGGGCCGAAGCCGCGGGGTTACCCGTCCCCCGCGCGGTGGCCACCGGAGAATTTCGCGGTCCCGGCCTCAAATTGCAGAGCTTCCTCGCGGTCGAAGAACTCGCGGGGATGCTCGCGCTGCACGAGGCCGTGCCCCTCGCGCTCGCGGCGCTGACCTCCGAAGCATTCGCCGATTGGAAGCGCGGCTTGATCGGCGAACTGGCGCGCCTCGCGCGGGAACTCCACCGCCACCGGCTCTTCCACAAAGACCTGTACCTCTGCCACTTCTACATCGCCGAGGCCGATACGGCGACCGCGCCGAGCGGTTGGCGCGGCCGCGTCGTGATGATCGACTTCCACCGCCTCGGCCGGCACCGCCTCGGCTGGCAGTGGTACGTCAGTAAAGATCTCGCGCAGTTCCTCTATTCGTCCGATGTCCCCGGAATCGACGCGAAGGATCGCTTGCGATTCTGGAAGCTCTACCGCGCCGGCGATTGGGCGGACGTCGGGTGCACGCCCCAGTGGGTGCGCGGATTGGTCGTCTGGAAGTGGAAACGCTACCGCGATCACAACGCCAAGCGCACGGCGCGCGCGGGGCCGGCCGGATGAACATCGCGCTCTGTTACGAATCGGTGCTCCCCTCGCGCGGCGGCTGCGAGACCTACATCGGCGACCTGTCGAGACGGCTCGCGCGCGACGGTCACGAAGTCCACCTCTACGCTTCGCAGTGGGATGCGACTGCACTCCCGGCCGCGATGCACTACCACCGACTTCACGTCGCGAAGGGGATGCGGTTCCTGCGTCCGTGGCGCTTCGGTCGAGCCGTCGAAACGGCTCTCGCGGGCAGCGACCACGATGTGACCGTCGGGTTCGACAAGACCTGGGGGCAGGACGTGCTCTACCCGCAGGGCGGACTGCACGCGGCGAGCGCGGTTCACAATCGCCGCAAGCACCGCAGCCCGATCCTCCGCGCCGCGGCGACCGCGGCCAAGTGGTTCGACCCCGCGGCGCGGTCGTTCGCCCGACTCGAACGCAAGCAGTACCTCGGCGAGTCGCGCCCGACGGTCGTCGTGAACAGCGACATGGTTCAGCGCCACTTCGCCGAGTTCTACGGCATCGGCCCCGAATCGCTGCGGGTCGTGCGCAGCGCCATCGACCCGACGCGGTTCGACGCGGCCGATCGCGCCGGGCGCCGCCGGTACGAGCGTGAGGCGTGGAGCGCCGCGGACGATTTGCCCATCGGCCTCTTCGTCGCGATGAATTATCGGCTGAAGGGATTGGCCCCCCTCATCCGCGCCGCGGCCGAAGTGCCGCGCGGACTCGGGTTCAAAATCGCCGTCGTCGGCCACCCGAAATTCATCCGCTACGAACGGCTGGCCGAATCGCTCGGCGTGCGGGATCGATTCCTCTTCCTCGGGTTCCGGCCCTCCCCAAAAGATGCTTATTTCGCGGCCGATTTCCTCGTCCACCCGACGTTCTACGATCCCTGTTCGCTCGTCGTGCTCGAAGCGCTCGCCTGCGGGTTGCCCGTCATCACGACGAGGTACAACGGCGCGAGCGAACTGCTGAACCCGCCCGCGAACGGTTTCGTCGTCGACGATCCGCACGACGCCCGCGCGCTCGGCGCGGCCCTCGGCGCAATGTGCTATCCCGACTACCGCCGAACGGCAAACGCTGCGGCGTTCGCGGCCGCGCAGCGCTGGACCTTCGAACAGCACTACACCGCGCTTGTCGGTGTTTTCGAAGAAGTCCGAACCCGCAAGCGGCGGCTCCCATGATCCACGCCGTCGCTCTCATTCTGCTCGCATATCTGATCGGGGCGATCCCGTTCGGCTACCTCATCGGCCGCGCGCGCGGCGTGAACCTCTTCCGGGAAGGCAGCGGAAACGTCGGCGCGACGAACGCGGCCCGCATCCTCGGCCGACCCCTCGGCGCCGTCGTCTTCGCCCTCGATTTTCTGAAGGGCGCCCTCCCCGTGGCGCTGATCGCGCCGCTCGCGGAGGCGTGGGTTGCCGAAGCGATTCCGCGCGAGATCCTCCGCGTTGGTGCGGCGGCGGCCGCGTTCCTCGGGCACCTCTTCCCGGTCTACTTGGGCTTCCGCGGGGGTAAGGGCGTCGCGACGGGGGCCGGGGCTGTGGCTGTACTCGTGCCGGTGGCCGCAGCTATCGCTTTCGGGACATGGCTTCTCGCGCTGCTCGCGACGCGGATCGTCTCGCTCGCGTCTCTCGCCGCCGCGCTGGTGCTCGTCGCCGCTCAACTCGCATTCCGACCGGACCCATTTTCGGATGAGGACTGGCCCATCACGGCGTTCTGCATCGTCGGGGCGCTCGTCGTCATCGCGAAGCATCGCACGAACATCGCACGGATTTGGAATGGGATCGAAAACCGCATCGCAGACGGCGCCGGTCGCCGACTGCTGCTCCGAATGCTCCACCTCGTGGCCGTCGGATTCTGGTTCGGCTCCGGCACGTTCTTCGTCTTCGTCGCGACGGTGCCGATCTTCGATTCGTTCGCGGATGTGGTGAAAACGCAGCCGAATTCGCGCACGGCGAACCTGCGGATCGTCCCCGACGGCGCGAGCGCCGCGGATCGGGACAAACTTGCGAGCGGCTTGGCGGGAGCGGCCGTCGGGTCGATCTTCCCGCGATTCTTCGCACTCTCGGCGGCCTGTGCGTGGGTCGCACTCTGGACGAGTTTCGCATGGGCCGGGCGGGGAATCCACCGCTGGCGCTTCTCGCTGTGCGCGATCGCAGCCATTGGAGTCGCCGTCGGCTGGCCGCTGGCGATCTTCGTTTCGGACTTGCGAGAACTGCGAGTGTCGGCCGACCCGGCGATTGCCGCCCGAGCCACGGCGGCGTTCGGGCCGTGGCACGCCGCGAGTTTGTTGCTGAGTATGGCCGTGTGCGTCCTCACGTTCGCGATCCAGCTTTTGGCCGCGAAGATGCCCGCGGAAGAAGTCGAGCGCGCGTGAGTTATCCCGCCGGTTCCTGCTGCGTCATGCAGTGCAGCGTCCCCAATCCCCAGACCAAATCGACGCAGTGGATTCCGACGACTGCGCGATCCGGGAACAGTTCCGCCAGGATGCCGAGCGCTGGCCGGTCGGCGGGATCGTTGAACGTCGGCACGAGCACGACGCCGTTCGCGATGTAGAAATTCGCGTAACTCGCGGGGATGCGCTGGCCGGAGTAGAACATCGGCCGCGGCATCGGGAGCGTCACGATTTCGAGTTTCCTCCCGTCGAGATCGGCGAATCCGCGGAGGCGTTCGAGGTTCTCTTGCAGCGGTGCATAATTCGCATCGGCCGGATCTGCTTCCGCGACCGTCACGATGGTTCGCGGTTTGACGAAGCGCGCGAGATCATCGATGTGGCCATGGGTGTCGTCCCCGGCGATGCCCTTGTTCAGCCAGAGGACTTTCTTCACGCCGAGGTACCGGTCGAAGACGGCCTCGTAATCGGCGCGGCCCATCGGGGGGTTGCGCTGCTGCACGTCGCTCAGCAGGCACTCTTCGGTCGTCAGCATCAGCCCGGCACCGTTGACATCGATGCTTCCGCCTTCGAGGACGACGCGGCGCTCGCCGAACTCCGGCCGCACGAGCGGCACTCGGCGCCGCTCCGCGATATATTCGGGCAGCCGGTCGTCGCGCTTCCAGTCGTCGTACTTGGCCCACGCGTTGAAGTGCCAATCGAGCGCGGCCTTCCGGCCCGCCTCGTCGTAGGCGAAGATCGGGCCGGAATCGCGCAGCCACGATCGGTCCGTCTCCCGTACTTCCCAATGCACGTTCGGCGATGATGGCAGATACTTCCGCAGCAGCCGGCGGGCGCGGTCGCGCTCCGCTTCGGATTCGACGACGATGCGCACCTCTTCGTGCCCGCTCAGCACCCGGATGATCTCGGCGTAGACGTGCGGGATGATGCGGAACTTGCCGGGCCAGTCGGAACGCCGGTGCGGCCACGCGAGCCACGTCGCGGTATGCGGCTCCCACTCGGCGGGCATTCGATAGCGAGTCTGTTCGGACATTGCGCTTTCGCGGTCGGAGGAAGGTGATCCGCCCTCGATTTACGATTTCGCGCCCGCGGCGGCACCGAAGTACCCCATTGACTCTGCGCCCCGCTCGGGAACAATAGCTTCCGCTGCGTTCCCCGCAGTCCCGCCCATTCCCGAAAGGCTCTCCGCCATGAACCGCGCGTCTCGAATCCTGCTGGCGACCCTCTGCGGTGCCGGCTGCTTCGCCCTCACCGTCGGCGGTGGTCTGCCGGTCGCCGCCCAAGGAACCAAGCAGAAAGAAAAGCCGAAGAAGGTCGTCAGCGATCCGAAGGACCTGAAAGAAGACAAGGACTACGCGATCCAAGGCGAGTACGAAGGCAGCATCGTGCTCAATGAAGGCGAGAAGAAAATCGGCGTGCAAGTCGTCGCCAAGGGCGAAGGCAAGTTCGCGGTGAAGGTGCTCACGGGCGGACTCCCCGGCGCGGGGTGGGACGGCAAAACGGCGATGGCCGCCGAAGCCGCACTCGGCGAGGACGGCACCGCGACCATCACCGGCAAAACGCTCATGGGCACCATCGGCGGCGGTAAGCTCACGCTCAAAGATGGCCTGAAGATCGGTACGACCCTCAAGCGCGTCGAACGCACATCACCGACGATGGGCGCCAAGCCGACCGCGGGAGCCGACGTCCTCTTCGCCGAACCGGGCGACGAAAGCAAATGGGCCGGGGGCAAGATCATCGAACTCAGCGACGGCAAGTACCTGAACCGGGGCATTAGAACCAAGAAACTATACGGCAGCTTCAAGGCCCACATCGAATTCCGCCTGCCGTGGATGTCGAATAGCTCGGGTCAGGGCCGGGGCAACAGTGGCTTCTACCTCCAGGATCGCTACGAACTCCAGATCCTCGACAGCTTCGGCCTGAAGGGCGAAAATAACGAGTGCGGCGGCATCTACACGCTGCACAAGCCGAGCGTGAACATGTGCCTGCCGCCGATGGTGTGGCAGACTTACGACATCGACTTCACGGCCGCCGAATTCGACGGCGACAAAAAGGTGAAGCCGGCCCGCGTGACGGTGCTGCACAACGGCGTGAAGATTCAAGATGATGTCGAGCTGAAAGGCCAGACTGGCGGCGGCAAGCCCGAGTCGAGCCAGCCGGGCGCGATCCAACTGCAGGATCACGGTGATCCGCTCGTCTTCCGCAACGCGTGGATCGCGGAGAAGAAGTGAAAAAAGTAGGCCACGCGCTTCGGCTTTCCCCTCTCCGAGACGGAGAGGGGTGACTCTCCGATCTCGTAGGTCACGCTTTGCGTGACGGCCCGCCACGCAGAGCGTGACCTACGAGATCGACATTTCCGAATCCATTGGACGAAGTCCGAGTATCGTCCCCCAAACATCAACCGACTTCGACTTGTTTCGCCTCCATCGAACGGGTTACAGTTCCGCGCATCGAACGCTCCGCGCGTGGAACCGCAATGACGCCCCGC